>Ga0207684_10000250_pt1 | contig 80526 bp, 91 predicted proteins | sample KBSK5501metaG_FD_184342 | JGI IMG/M metagenome (GOLD analysis project Ga0207684, IMG submission 184342) | Corn, switchgrass and miscanthus rhizosphere microbial communities from Kellogg Biological Station, Michigan, USA - KBS K5-50-1 metaG... | ecosystem: Host-associated > Plants > Roots >...
GTTGTTGGTGGCGCAGTCCGGGATATCTTAATGGGGAAATTGGTAAGTGATTGGGATTTTACAACCAATGCTACACCTGAGGAAATTTTGAAAGTTATTCCGGAAGGTTTTTACGATAACACTTTCGGTACTGTGGGTTTATCAATCGAAGGCTATGAAAAACCATTCGAGATAACAACTTACCGCTCCGAAGAAGGTTACTCCGATGCAAGACACCCTGACAAAGTTTCCTGGGGAAAAACTTTGAAAGAAGACTTAGAAAGACGTGATTTTACGATCAATTCTATGGCAATAGATAAAGATCTTAAAGTTATTGATCATTATGACGGAAAGTCCGATATCGACAATAAACTCATTAGAGCGGTTGGCGACCCCAACGAAAGATTCTCCGAAGACGCTTTAAGAATGATGAGGGCTGTAAGAATTGCTGCAGAATTAGGATTTTTAATTGAAGACAAAACTTTTGAGGCAATTAAAAAAAATGCCCCACTTATAAATAAAATCGCTAAAGAAAGAGTTCGCGATGAAATCTTTAAATTGTTAAGGTCGGGAAATCCGTATGTCGGAATGGTTCTTTTTAGAAATACTGGGCTCATGCAGGAAATTTTGCCGGAGCTTGAAAAATGTTTTGGGGTAGAACAGAAATCTCCGGGCAGACACCACATTTACGATGTGGGAACACATCTTTTAATGTCCTTAAAGTTTTGTAAAAGTGAGGATACGATCACTCGATTTGCGACATTGATACACGATATCGGAAAACCGCAAACTTTCAAATTATTACCAACAGGAACAATCACTTTTTATAACCACGAAATGGTGTCGACAAAAATTGCAGAGAATATTGCAGATAGGCTTCGTTTTTCCAAAAAAGAAAAGGACAAATTTGTTCTTCTTGTAAGATGGCATCAATTTACAGTTGACGAACATCAGACGGATTCTGCCATAAGAAGAATTTTACGAAATGTGGGACTCACCAATATGGAAGATATGCTGGCCCTAAGAGTTGCAGACAGACTTGGAGGAGGAGCGAGAGAAACTTCCTGGAGATTGGAAGAATTTAAAAAACGTCTTTTGGAAGTTCAGAAGGAGCCGTTCTCCGTCCGTGATTTAAAGCTTGACGGCAATGATGTGATGAAGGAGTTGGATATGAAACCCGGCCCAGAAGTTGGTAAAATCCTTGAGAAATTATTCAATGAAGTTGTCGAAAAGAAAGTTGAAAACAAAAAAGAAGATTTAATTGCCGCACTTCCCCCAAAGACCTAAAGAATTTTCTTTCGCATATTTTTCCGACACCAAAAATTCGTCTTTATATTTAATATCCGGTGGATATGTTGCGACCTCGGCATATCCTTCCTTTACTAGCTCATCATTAATCATCACACCATCCAAGTACACATAACGTAGGAGTCGATTATATTTATCTGTTTCGCTTATATCTTTTTCCAACGTCACCTCTTCTCCCAAAACTAATTCTTTATTTTTATCTGATGCTTCATGACCAAAACAGCCAACAGGTTTTCCGGGCGCCACCGATTCAGGAGCATTAATGCCGATATAACGGACTTTTATATTACCTTCAATTTCAATAGTATCTCCATCAACAACTCTAATAACTTTTATTAAACCCGAAGAGACCAGAGAGGGTTTGGGGGTATGTGTTGAAGGAACTGAGGTTTTATTTGGCAAAAAGCTCTGATACAAGAGATAAACTAAAACAAATAATAAAGAAGAGAGGGCTTTATTTAATTTATTCAACGGTTTTTGAGTTTCTTAGAAATTTCATCCCAAGTTACAAGGATTGGAACTGCCACAAATGGTGAAGAATATGCCCCGGAAAGTGTTCCAACAAGAAGTGTTGCAGTAAACCACCGAATTGTTTCTCCTCCAAGAAGAAGTAGTGCAATCATCATAAATACGACAACAAAAGTGTTATTCAGGGACCTGACCATAGTTTCACTTGTCGCTTTATTGGCAAGGTCGTAAAGGTCATCTCCGTAGGCTTTCTTAGATTCTCGGATTCTATCGTAGACAATGATCGTGTCATGAACCGAGAAAGAAAGAATTGTGAGAAGTGCTGTGACAAAAAGAAGATCAACTTCTGCGCCATAAAAATGACCAAAGATGGAATACATTCCGACGACCACCAAACTATCATGGAACATGGCGACTACTGCAGAAACCCCAAACTTAATACTTTTGAATTGAATGGCGACCCATAAAAGAATGCCACCTGCCGCAATTAAAAGACCGTATAGAGTTTTTGTAACAAGTTCTTGTCCGACTGTGGGTCCAATTGTTTCAAATCGAAGCTCGTCAGCACTACCCGCAAGTTTTGTTAAAGAAGTTTTTATATTTACTCTTTGAGTGGTATTTACCTGACCAAGTTTGAGAAGGTAAGAGCCAGTTTGAGTTTTTTGTACTGACACAACTTCGATACCGCTAGTTTTTACTGCCTGAGAGATTTTTTCCGAACCGATATCTTTTTCGAGTTTATACTCAATTAAAGTTCCTCCCTTAAATTCAACTCCAATCTGAAGTCCCCATTTTGCCAAACCAAAAAGTCCGAAAAGGATTACCACCCCGGATATTAAAAGGTAGAGCCAGCGATATTTCATCCACATAATCATATTATGTTCATATCAATCATTTTATTTTTTTTATCTTTGACAAATAATCTTAATAAATTTCTTGAAACAAAAATGCCGCTAAAGAGTGAAATTATAATTCCAAGAGCAAGTGTTATTGCAAAACCTCGGATTGGTCCTGAGGTATTTAGAAAAACCCAATCAAGCGGGTTTGCCAAAACAAAACAAGTGATGAGTGTCGCGGCATAAGCGTCTCGTATCGAATTCCAAGCCCGGCCAAAAGAAACTTCCAAGGCCTGAGCGGGGTCTCTTTTTAATTTTTCTTCTTTAAACCTTTCGAAAATCAAAATGTTTGAATCAACCGCCATCCCAACCGAAAGCATAAAACCTGCGATTCCGGGAAGAGTTATTGTAATTGGAATAAGTTTATAAAGAGCGATTGTAATAACAGCAAAAATATAAAGACCAATATCGGCAACTACTCCGAATTTTCCATAAGCCAAAATCATAAACAGTGAAACCATTACGACCCCGACGATTCCGGCCAAGACACTTCGACTAATCGAATCCGCCCCCAAAGTTGCGCCAATTGAAGTTTCTGAAACGAGATTTACAGGAATGGGAAGTGCTCCGGCGTTAAGTTGAATCGCAAGTTGCTTGGCTTCATCAACCGTGAAATTACCACTTATTTGCGCAGAACCGCCGGTAATTTTTGCTTGCACAATCGGGGCCGAGATTATTGCGTTATCCAGAATTATTGGAAGAGCTTTGCCCACATTTCGGCCCGTAATATCGGCAAATTTATTGCCTCCATCCGTCGTAAATTGAATCGAGATTGCAGGTTTACCAGTTTGGGAATCAAATACCACCGATGCACTTTGTAAGTCGGCTCCTGTTAATTCGGTTGGAACGAGTTGAGAAGAAGCAGATGCAGTTAAGGTTTTCGGAATATCTTTTACTTCAAAAAATTGGAGCTGGGCGGTTTTACCTATCAAGTCTACCGCTTGTTGAGTGTCCGTAACTCCCGGAAGTTCAACAATTATTCTATCTTTACCGTTAAAAACTGACGTTTGTACGGTTGGCTCAGAAACTCCAAAAAGATTAACGCGCCTATCGATTACATTCTTGACCCCGGTGAGAGCTGTAGCTTGTTTGTCCGGAGCAATCTTACTCATGTCTGCTTCAAAAGTCAGTTGGCTTCCCCCTGCAAGATCAAGGCCTAAGTGAAGGTCAAATTTTCTGGAAAAACTAAAATTGCCGATTTTAAAATTTAAATTTGAAAACTTTGGAGGTAAGGAAATAAAAGTTGCGGTAACGACTAAAACTAAGATGAGGATTAGGCGGCGGATGTTGGACGGCGTCATATATTGATTTTACGACACAAGATCCTCTTCGTCACCCACAATCATAACGCGGCTACCTGCCAAGATCCCCTGAAGAAACGGATCTCTTCTCTTTTTTCTAAATTCAAGTTCTTCCCTACTCATTACCGTATAGTTAATTTCCTTACCTCTTTTACTTTCTTCTTTACGAATTAGAGCCGCAAGTTCCGGCAAAACTACTTCTCCGACGATAAGGATGTCTACATCATCATCTCTTTTTCTGTCTTTCACTCTTACAAATTTTCCGGAGAACATGATAAATGAAACTTTGCCAATTTTATTTCTATTTTCGATTAATTCTTTCCCCAATCCCATCGTTTTGGAAACTATTGCAACAAGGTCTCCAAAAAAAGGATATTCGGGCCTAACTGAGTAATAAATTCTATTTCCTCGAGGTTCTTTTCTTAGTACCCCATCTTTTTCAAGCTTATCTAGTTCGCGTCTCACTGCATTAATTTCTTCAGTGATTTCCCGGACTATTCCACGCACATGATAAAGCTCTTTTGTGTTAGAAAAGAACAATTCCAAAATCTTTATTCGAACCTTCGAAGTGATTAAATCGCTTAGGTTTGCCATCTCTTTTAGGCAGGAGATTTACTAATAACTAACAGTGTTTGCGGCAGGAACTATCTCGACCCATGTCTGTCCTCTGACCAATTGTATCACTTTTCCTTGTGCATCGTAAAATATTTCTCTATCAAGCGGGGAGGCCTTTGACCAAGTTCCGGTTGTTGCTATTCCATTTTGGAAAACGATTGCTTTTCCTGTTCCAATTACCTGATAGAACATATGAAGTTCTTTATCTACCGGTCCTGTTTCAGTTGCAAACATGATGACAACGTTAGAGGCAGAAAGCTGTGGTTTGTCAAATTCCCAATCAATATGAGGTTTCCCTCCGTTAGATCTCTTGTATGTGTTTGTAGTGGCATCAAACTTCCATTCAACGTCATAACCCGGCATACTGGTCCAATAATTGAATTTAATGTCGGTGGCGGTGGGGCTTCCGCTGGCTTTTCCATCTTGAAATTGCCACTTTTTAAATCCGTTAGTCCAAGGGTTGCCCTGACTGTCCTTAAAGCCAAATCCGCGCTTGCCAGCCTCTTGCCAAACAAGATCTAGGTCTGCGACAACCGAGTGTTCCCAGGCGGCCGGAGTGCTACTCAGACGATATTGGTCGCGAACTACAAGCGGGTAACCGATGTTATAACCACCATCCATATTATTTCCTGTACTTCCACCCTGCCAGCCTAATTTATCAAAAAGTGTCAGGGCATTAACCATCGGATTAATCTCGCTTGCTGGCTTTACCCCACCCGGGCAAGTATTACAAATGTTGTTCGCTTCACCTTGATGAAGAAAGATAGGATTTTTTCCATATCCGGCTGCCATATTAATAAAATAGACCCTCGCACTTCTTAAAGGTGCAGTCTTAACATCCTCAGCTGAGGCACTGCAATAAAACACTGCTGCAAATCTGGTTATTCCTCCCTCAGCAACTGCTTCGTAGACTACGTCTGCCCTGGAAAGGCCGGACTCTGGACGGGCATCAACATGATTTTCAATCATTTGAACAATCGGGCGCCGCGAGTTCCAAATATCTGCTTCGGCTTGTGTATATTTTTGACCGTTTATCGGACATTCCGCAGTCTTTGGAAGATTTAAATTGATTTTGGATTTCTGCGAAATTGTTTTAACTAAATTTTCGGCACCTCTTGGGGAAATAAAATAGAAGACGACTAAAGAAAGTCCTACAGAAATTAAAAATAGTCCGGCAAAGGCCGCCGCCATCGCCCATTTATTCGATTGAAAAGTTTTTAAATCAAATTTCATTTTTATTTTTTCTCTGCCATCGCTACTGCTTTTTTCTCTTCCGTTGACAGCTCAAAACTACTCTTACCTTTCTTAACATCCTTCATGTAAACCCTGGTTCTATCTCTCGTATGCAAACTGGTAATTATTATACCCGAACTTTCGGCGTCAAGAAAGGCGATAGAAAAACTGTGATCGCCTCCAAGTTCTGTAAAAGGATTAAATCTAACAAGTCCAACCTTTTGTATATGAAGTTTCCCGTCTTCTTCGAGTGCGCCAATCTTTTTGAAGGCCTCGGTAATTTCTTTTTTGTTTTGATGCTGAGCGTCCAAAACATTTTCCAAAATTTTTTTAAGATCAGTTACTTCAACTCCCTTTGTAAGTTTATTAAAAAGAGCAAAAATCTGTAAAGCTAAAACTGTTAAGCCTGCTAACCATAAGCCGAAAATTGTTAGTACTATATACATTGTCTGGATGTTAACTTTCGGCAGCGTGAAATCATTTTTACATCTTGCAACTTGAGTGTCAAGGAGATAGATTCGAGGTTATGGCAGTTCATAGAACCCGAAAACAGAAGGAAATGCCGAACTACAAATTTCTGGTTTCCTGGCAGCCAAAGCCCTCCTCTCAGGCACGTGTCAAGGGGGAATCAGATTCTACAAAAAATGCCATTAGCCTCAAGCATGAACACCCTAAAAATGCCAATCTTTTGGCTAAAGATGGGGATTACGCACGAATTAAAAAAGATATTATTAAGAGCCTGATCCTGGTTGGCTTCATCCTTATGGTTGAAGTGGTAGTATACTTAGCCAGGATTAGATTTATGCCCTAGGAAAAGGAGGTGATTTATTTATGATGTACTGTGTAAAGTGCCGCGCTAAAAGAGAAGGAAAAGACGCACAAGAAGTAACCATGAAGAATGGTAAAAAAGCTACAAAAGCTGTTTGTGAAGTCTGTGGCACAACCATGTTCAAGATCGGAGGCAAATAACCTTTGATTAGAATATTTTAAAGCAGAAGGGCACCGGTACGACCGGCCCCTTTTGTGTTTCCCCAACAAAAATGAATATTGAACAAGTTTTCTCAGTTTTCAGAAAACACTATGTTGAAGTTCCCCTGGAAGTTTTTGGCGATGATCCGTATAAGACGCTTGTTTCAACTATTATGTCTGCAAGAACAAACGACACAACCACTCTTGCCGCCGCGAAAAGATTATTTAAGGTCGCCCCAAGTTTAGAAAAATTAGGTCAATTAGATCAATTAGAAATTCAGAAGTTGATCTACCCAGTCGGATTTTATAAAACCAAAGCCAAACACTTGCACGAGATGTCAAAAATTATAACTTCGGTTCCCAAGACTCGTGAGGAATTGATAAAACTTCCCGGTGTGGGAAGAAAAACCGCAAATCTTGTATTAAATCGCGCTTTTAAAATCCCGGCAATTGCAGTAGATACTCATGTTCATAGGATTACAAATCTATTGGGTTGGGTTCATACAAAAACTCCGGAACAAACAGAAAAGGAACTTATAAAAGTTCTGCCGGAAAAATATTGGCCAGAGACTAATAAGTTATTTGTCTCCATCGGCCGCCAATATACCTCAAAGAGAAAATTGGAAGAGTTTCTGGAGAAAGAAAAATTAATTTAATACAAAATAGTTACAGGACCATCAAGAATTGATTCGATTTTCATATAATCCCCAAAACTTCCAGTTTCTACAGTTATTCCTTTTTCTTTAACTTTTGAAATAAATAGTTCATATAATTTTTTAGCTTTTTCAGGTTCCTCTGCATCAATAAAACTCGGACGATTTCCCCCTGAAGTATCGGCGTACAATGTGAATTGAGAGACGATGAGCATTTTTCCACCAACTTCGCTAACTGATAAATTCATTTTATCGTCAGCATCGGACATAACCCGAAGTTTTGAGAGTTTATCAGCTAAAACTTCAACGTCTTTTTCAGTGTCCCCTTTTTTAAAACCCACCAAAACAAAAAGGCCTTTGCCGATTTCGCCGACTACTGTTCCATCATCAACTCTCGTGACTTTTGCTTTTTCAACTCTTTGCACAACCAGTCTCATAAATTATTGGAATCTTTCCCGGTTTAAAAAGAACTTACCAACTTCAACAAGAAGTAGATAAGTTAACGTTAAGCCGATAAGAAAAACAAAGAATACCATAGGTAAGGGCCTAAAATCCAAATATCTGGCCAATGGGCTAAACGGTAGGTAAATTCCAATCGCGACCACCGATAGGCAAGTAGCAATTAGCGGTAAACTTGCTATGCTTCTGAAGAAAGGAATTTTTCGGGTTCTAATTACAAAAACCACTAGAATTTCAGTAACGAGGGATTCGATAAACCATCCAGTTTGGAACATTGCTCCCCGTGCATGAAATACGTAATACATTATTCCGAATGTCAAAAAATCATAAAGGGTGCTTATTGGACCAAAAAAAAGCATAAAACGTTTGATATAAGCCAAATCCCAACTTTTGGGCCGAAGTAGCTGATCGGGCTCAACATTGTCAGTAGGAATTGCAAGCTGAGAAGTGTCGTAAAGAATGTCTGTCAGAAGTACCTGGACCGGTGTCATTGGTAAAAATGGCAGGAAAATGGATGCGGCTGCCGCAGAAACCATGTTTCCGAAATTGCTGCTTGTTCCCATAAGAACATATTTAATAGTGTTATCAAAAATCCTTCTGCCCTGACCAATTCCGTCAGCAATAACATCCAAACTTTTTTGAAGCAAAACGATTGAAGCCGCATCTTTGGCTACGTCGATCGCGGTATTGACCGAAATCCCAACATCGGCAACATGAAGGGCTGGCGCGTCATTAACCCCATCTCCCAAATAACCAATTGTATGATTTCCCTTTTTTAGGGCTTCAATAATTTTAGTTTTTTGCGACGGAGTAACTCTGGCAAAAATATCTGTTTCCCAAGCCTTCTTTTCGAGTTCTTGCTCACTCATTTTTTCAACCTCGGGTCCTAATAATATTTTTTTATATTTAAAGCCCGCATCCCTGCTTATTTTTTCGGCAACGTTTTCATTATCCCCCGTTAGAATTTTAATTTTTACGCCAAGACTTCCAAATTTTTTAAATGCCTCAGAGAGATCTTTTTTGGGAACATCGCTAAATGTTAAAAATCCCTCAAGTTTTAAGTTTTCCAAATTATCACTTCCTGTTGCCAGGGCAATAACTCTAAACCCATTTTTTTGTTGTTCCTCAATATTTTTTTCTACAGTTTTTTTCTCCTTTTCCGCTATCTTACATTTAGCAATTACCGACTCCGGTGAACCTTTACAGATTGTAATTTTTTTACCATTCCACTCAACTACCATAGACATAAATCTGTTTTCAAAATTAAATGGAATTTCGGAAATTTTCTTAGGACTTCCGCTAATCTCAATATTTTTCTCTTTTGCAAAATTTATAATTGCTCTATCAATCGAGTCGGGTGAAGTATGTCCGTGAGTGAAACCTGAATTACAAATTAAAGCCAGTTCCATAACTCTTTTATCGTTTTCGCCCTTAATATTTTTGTAAGAACTTACCGAAATTTTTCCTTCAGTAAGAGTCCCGGTTTTATCCGTACAAAGGACTTCCATATTGCCAAGGTCTTCAATAGAAACAAATTCTTTAACAATAACTTTTTCTTTAGCTAATTTTTTGGCCCCGTATGATAGGCTGATCGTGACAATAAGAGGAAGGAGTTCAGGAGTAATTCCCATGGCAACTGTTAGTGAAAAAAGAATTGTTTCGACTATTGGATGGTGAAGAAATGCTCCAAAAACAATTATCAAAACAACTGTTGCTCCGGCAATTTTGGCAAGGAAAGAACTAAAGTCTCTCAAGCCTTTTTGGAATTCTGTTTCGGGCCTCGCCTTACTCGCACTTTCTGATATCTGGCCGAATTTTGTGTCCATTCCGATGGCAACAACTTTTCCGTGGGCATTTCCTCCTGTTGCTACAGTACCCATATAAATATTTTCGCCATTTGTTTTATTGACCGGAGTTGATTCGCCTGTCAAGGCTGACTCATTAACTTCAAAATCTTCCGAGGAAGTGATTTTTATATCTGCCGGAATTACGGAACCTGTATGGAGGATGACTTCGTCTCCGATTTTTATTTCGCGTACCGAAATAGTTTTTTCAACTCCGCCACGAATTATTTTTACTGTAAAGGAAACTTTTTTTATTAAATCATTAACAACTTGTTCGGCCTGGTACTCATTCAAAAAACCCAAAATAATCGAAATGGACATTACTATCCAGATAACTGTTGCCTCAACATTTTGCCCCAAAATATAAGCAACAACCGTCGAAATTATAAAAACCAGAAGAAGGGGATTTTTAAATTGTCGGATGAATACTATCCAAGCATTAAATTTCGCGCGAACAATCTCGTTGGTCTGAGAAGACATATAACTTATCTTAATCTATCTTTGGCCTATATTGAAGCGCTTCGGCAATGTGATTAACTAAAATATTTTTCTCTCCTGCAAGGTCTGCAATTGTTCTTGCAATTTTTATAACTTTAAAATAACTTCGGGCAGTTAGGTCCATTGTTGCAACGGCACTGGTAAGAATAACCCGGCAGTCGTCGGAAATTTCGCAAAATTTTTTGACGTCCCGCGTTGACATTTCGGCGTTTGATTTAAGATTTGTTCCCTTAAATCTGGTTAGTTGTATGTCGCGAGCGTCTTGAACTTTTTTCTGAATTTCTCGGGAATTTTCTTTATTTTTTTCATTATCTTTAGCCACTAATTTTTGCGTATCTACCGACGGAACATCAATGTGAATATCTATTCGGTCGAGAATCGGGCCTGATATTCTTTTTTGGTACCGGCTTATCATTCCCGGTAAACATGTGCATGCTCTTTTGGCGTCTCCATAATATCCGCACGGACAAGGATTACTAGCCGCTACCAGTAGAAATTTTGCAGGATAGCTAACTGACCCTTTGGCCCTGGAGATTACAACCGAGCCATCTTCCATTGGTTGACGAAGCGCCTCCATTACATTTCTGGGGAACTCGGGAAATTCGTCTAAGAAAAGTACTCCACGGTGTGCAAGTGAAATTTCTCCGGGCATTGGGTTTGTGCTTCCACCAATAAGACCTATTCGGCTAGTTGTATGGTGTGGACTTCTAAATGGCCGTTTTGTGATAATTGACTCCCCTTCAGGCAAATTCCCTGTAATTGAATAAATTTTTGTGACCTCAAGGGCTTCGTCTTCGGTTAAAGTCGGTAAAATTCCGGGAAGTGCCCTCGAAAGCATTGTTTTTCCGGATCCGGGAGTTCCCTTCATAAAAATGTTGTGATTTCCGGCGGCCGCAATTTCCAGAGCCCGCTTTGCCTGTTCTTGCCCAACAACTTCAGAAAAATCAAATTCAGCAGGACTTGTTACCAGAAGTTTTTTAAGACTAATACTTTCGGCAGGAACCATTTCCAGGGTCCCATTAAAAAAGCGAACCAAGCTAAGGAGCGAATCTACAGGATAAACATCAATTCCAGGAACAATTGCCGCCTCTTTTTCATTAACTTTGGGGATAAAAATCTTTTTTAACTTTTTCTCCCGCGCCAGGTAGGCCATAGGTAAAATCCCATTGGTATGACGAAGGCTTCCATCGAGTGATAGTTCACCGAAAAAAAGTGAATCTGATATTTCTGGCGCAATTTGGCCTGAGGCAATTAAGATGCCCAGGGCAATCGGAAGGTCATATGCAGGGCCTGCTTTTGGTAAATCGGCTGGGGCCAAGTTAACGGTGATTCTATTTATGGGAAAATCAGCTCCCGAGTTTTTGATAGCACTTCTAACACGTTCTTTTGATTCCTCAACTGCCTTATCAGGCAGGCCGACAATGGTAAAGCTTGGCAGACCCTGTTCGGCAACGTCGACCTCAACATCCACCAGGGTGGCAGATAAGCCCAGTGTTGCACCTGAAGTGATTTTGGAAAGCATTAGTTTCAATATATCAGAACTGAAGAATTAGATCAAAATTTTGGGTTGATTGTGGTACAATATCGCTAATTGTGAGGAGCAAATTCAAATACAACAGAGTACTTCTAAAACTTACAGGGGAACTGTTTGCCGAAAAGGGTGGTCACGGTATAAACTTCGAATCTTACGAAAAGATAGCAACTCAGATAATAAAAATATGGAAAAAGACCAAAGTTGATTTGGCAATAGTTGTTGGTGGAGGCAATATTTTTAGAGGCCGTGAACGCGCTACAAAAGTAGATGAAGCAACCGCAGATTATATGGGAATGCTGGCAACGGTAATAAATGGCATTGCGCTTCAGGAAGCCTTGGAAAGATTGGGTGCTCCAACCAGGATGATGACAGCGTTTGAAATTAAATCGGTGGCTGAGCCGTATATTAGAAGGCGAGCGATAAGACATCTTGAAAAGGGTAGAATTGTCATTTTTACAGCAGGGGTGGGAAGTCCATTTTTTACGACGGATTCAGGAGCAGCACTTCGGGCGATCGAGATGAAATGCGATATGATTTTGAAAGCCTCCGGGGTAAACGGTATTTATTCAGAAGATCCTGCCAAAAATTCAAATGCAAAGTTGTATAAAAACTTATCATATCAGGAGGCTTTAGAAAAACACTTGGAGGTTATGGATGGGACCGCTTTCGCCCTTTGTCAGAAGCACAAAATGCCGATCGTAGTTTTTAACATAGACAAATTGGAACGGCTCGACTTAATTCTTCAAGGTAAAAAAATCGGAACATTGGTTTCGTAGCCACCACAAAAAGTAATAAGCGGAGCTTGCTACTTGTTATCAATAAAAAAGCTCACCTTGCGGTGAGCTCTTTAATACTCTGGAAAGTAGTAAGCCAGGTTCTGTATCTCGACGATCATCCATCTAACGCCCTCGAACCTCGGGACTCGGGAAAGCCCCTCAAACGTCCCTTTCGGAGGTTGCAGCGGGGAGGATTGCCTCTTTTCACTCGTTTTTCCCTACCTTTAGGGTAAGAAAATCGACATAGTCTCTGTGGCTCTAACTGGCTACACTCCCGAAGGAGCATATCTCCAGCTTGCGCTGGACACCCTGCTTTCTGCTGCCTGGACTTTCCTCACTCCGCCGAAGCGAAGCGCGATCATCTTCTTTCCAGAGCAATCTGATTATACCAGAGAGAAGTCTATTTTTCAATAGTATTATAGGATGCTGTTGTCGAACGACTAATCCTTAATGAGGTATTCTTTAGACAAAACCTGAATAGCAATAACAGTTGGGACAGAAATTATTATTCCAACAATACCAGCTAAGCGTGCTCCAACAGTAAGAGCGATTAGGGTAACTATTGGGGAAACCCCCACCGATTTTTCCATTATCTTTGGAACTAAAATATAGTTCTCAAGTTGATGTACCAAAAAGTACAAAATTGTTACCCCGACCCCTACCAGCGGAGACATTCCAAAACCGATTATAATTCCAGGAACTGCTGAAATTATTGGCCCCAAAAATGGCACAATCTCTAAAATTCCGGAAAGGATTGCCAGGGGAAGTGCGAATGGAATTCCTACCAGTCTTAAGCCGAGATAAACACCAAGGCCTATCATAAACATTAAAACCAACTCCCCTCTTGCCCAACCCCCGAGGCGAATTTCTAATTGGTCAATGACTTTACCAAGTTCCTTTTTCTTCTCGTCGCCAAAAAAGATTCCAAGTTGGTCTTCAAGTTTTTCCCGAGCGAGAAGCATATAAAAAGCAAAAACCAAAACGGTTACTATTGCAAAAACGTTATTGAATAGCGAAAAAGTAAATTGAAAAATTTCGCCAGGGGCGTTTCCGGCACTTGAAAGAAATCCATTCACTATTTGACTGCTAAGGGCTTGCGTTATTCCCAAATTGGAAATATAACCGGGTAGCGCATTTACAAAGCTTGTAGTTTGATCAACCAATGTTGGAATAATAAGAGCGATAATTCCACCCAAAAATCCTATGACTAGCACGTAGGTGATCAGGACTGAAATGGCTCTGGGGATTTTTATTTTGGCAAGAAAACCGACAAGAGGTTCCAAAATTGTCATAAGTAGTAGAGCGACAAAAAGTTCAAGAATGATGTCGCGCACTAAATAAACAAATCCGAGAAAAAGGAGAAAAAAAACAGTGAAAAGTATTGTTCGATGAGATATTTCTATTTTTCTAAACATCACGAGCCATTATGCCATTTTTGAACAAATTTTTCCACATTTTCGGGATATTTTTCATCTGTAACGGTAAACCAAGTGATTCTTTTTTCTTTTTTAAACCATGTCATTTGGCGTTTTGCATAATTTTTTTCACCTTGTTCCCATTGGGCAATAACTACTTCTTCGGGAACCCCTCCCTCAAAATAGTCCCTCCACTGACTATAGCCAAGAGTCATCATTGATTGGTCTTCCCATTTAATTCCCTTTCTCAGTAGTTTTCTGATTTCATCTTTTATTCCATTTTTTATTCTGACCATAATTCTTTGTTTGATTTTCTTATCCAGAAATGCTTTGGGTGCGTTAAGTCCCAAAAATAAAACTTCAAAAGAATCCCCAATCGTGTGTCTCACCGGTAGGTTTTTTTTGGTGAGTTGATATTGAGCAATTTCAATTGCGCGAATAAGACGACGTGGATTTTTTCTGTCCGAGGAATTTAAAGACGCGGCTTTAAAAGAATCCATTTGCGACAAATTATCATAGAGTTCGTCTGTGGTTTTTTCCTCCAGGTTTTCTCTTAAACTATCATTTTTAGGGACTTCAGCCGTGGGAATTCCATCAACAACACCCTTAATGTATAAGCCGGTTCCGCCAACCAATATCGGGAGTTTTCCCCGTTTATCAATTTCATCGATAATGTGATGTGTAATTTTTAAATATTGAGCAACACTAAATTCGTGGCCAGGGTCGATTAGGTCGTAAGCCCAAACTTTTACACTATCGATTTCATAAAAACCCCATTTTGCAAATAACCCTTTTTTCATTTTTGCTCCTTTTGGTAAATCTTTTCCGGTACCTATATCCATTCCCCGATAAACTTGGCGTGAATCGGCTGAAATAATTTCACCGTTAAATTTTTTGGCAAGATCAGTAGCAAGTGAAGTTTTTCCTGTTGCTGTTGGACCACAGATGACCAAAAGTTTATTTGACATTAAAAATTATTTTACCAATTCTCATAAACATCTTCCTTATCTCCCGGCCTTCCCCTCGAAACATCGTAAAAATCATCATCGTCATATTCAGCTTCCTTTGAATGATTACGATTTTCAATAACACTTCTCAAATGCGAAGTGTGGTTTTCGTAAACTTCAGGCATATATCTTTTACTATATGACGTCTTCCAATAGAGTGCTCTTTCCTCAATATCTTGTGATTCATAATCAATATACTTAGACCCAGCAGCAACGGACAATGATCTCTCTGGAAAACCTTTGGTTTTTATAAAAAGCGTGTGCGCCATCTCCTCCACTCCACTTAATTCAAACACCTGTTGAGGGGTCGCTTCGTCAAGGTATGTTCCACCTAAATCAAATGAGTGGCCGTTTTCTGCGTCCTTTACGGCTTTCCGTATATCTATCGAATTAAATATAAAGGAAACCCCTTCTCCCTCTTTTCTGGTAACAACTAAATACCCCTTCATTGGTCTTATTTTTAAATCAGGTACCTTTTCATCATAGCCAAATAAATTGGCAGTCATTTGAAGTCCAAACATAAAATCTAAAATTAAATCAGTCGCAATTGCCTTTTTTGAATCAGATATCTTTCTAATTCCTCTACCTCTATTTAAAATGTCGACGGCCTCTTCTTTTCTAGATTCTTTAAATTTGGTTTTGAGTCTTGTATATTCCTCAAGACTGGGCCAGTTGAGACTTCTTAACCCTTCGTTATTGTTTAATTCCATAAAATTTAACTGCTGGCGCTTGAGTATTTTTTCAATGCGAAGTTCCAAAACTTAAACGAAATTAATAGAGAGAGTATTCCAATCAAAAGTGATATTACGACCCCACTGGTTCCAATAAGGCCCATGAATGCCTTCGCCGGAAAAGTAATCATAATTCCAACCGGAATTAAATATGTCAAAAAACCCTGAAGTGGCTGTTTATAAATATCTACAGGAAATCTGCCAAAAGAAGTTAGATCTCTATAAATCATTATCATGTGGTCAATTTCAAAAGTGATAATTGCGAGAGCCAAAACTGCAATATGAAAAGCCATAGCAATAAGGAAGCCGTTAATAAGCAAGAGTACAAAATAAAAGGTACTCGTCAACGAGGGGTGAAGAAGGCCACCAAAATAAATCGTCGCAATTAGGAGTGGTGGAATCGTAATAAAATCAATTAGGTCTGCTCCACCCAAGAGGGAAATAAAAAGCGCGTTTGCCGGCTTGACCAAAGTTAAGTCAAAATCTCCTGAAACTATTTTTGGTCTAAACCGGTAAACCTCGCGGAAGAAAAATTGTGACAAAACGTCGATTACATTAAATACTAAAAAGAAAAAAATAACTTGATTGGTGTTATATCCTGCTAAGTTTTTGGTCCCCGAAATAAGAAAAAATAAAAATCCGGTGAAAAGTACAAATCTAAAAACTTTTGCTACGAGAAAGAAAAGTAATGCAACACGCTGACCTAAAACTATCGAAAATGAGTTTCGACTCAACTGCCACCAAATCTTTGAATAATATTTAAATCTTAACATATCATCTTCCAAATGCCTGATATACTTTTAGCCCTTTGGCCCAAACATATCTCATTGTTATATAAAGACCACCTGTCCAAAAAAACGAAATTAAAAATCCTTGAACCATTGCAATGCCGGTAATTTTACCCAGGTATACTTGCACCGGAAAATAAATCATGTAAGGAAACGGTGTTGCCATCACAAATCTTTGCCAGGCGATAGGTAAAATATCAATTGGGAAAAGAGAACCGGATAAAAATTCAAGAAGTACAATTATTACTAAAAATTGCGAGCCCCAACCAAGTTCCGGCGCCCAAAAGGGAACAGCAGAAATAATAAAAAGTAATGAAAAATAAATTAGAACGGCAAGTACTAGTGCGATCAAAAATGAAAAAATCGTATAGATATCCGTTTGAAAATAAAAAGGCGGTCTAAGAATTATAAAAAGAGCGATAAACTCGACAGCGGCAAAACTTAAATTTAAGACCTTGCTGCCAATATCCCTTGTCATCCAATATTTAAAATAACTTATTGGCTTCACAAGATAATTTGAAAGATTTCCCTCGGCGACGTCTGAAGAAACATCCACTGCCCGTGCAGAAAGAACAATGGCTCTAACTATCATCAGTGCAAAAACGTAAGTTAAAATTTTTGATTTGTCGTAACCAAAAACGACAAGACCGGGAACTGCAAAAATAGTATCCCAGAGAAAAAATGTGACAATTATCTGAAAAACGTTTCTGACCCTCCACATTATAAAATTTATTTTGTAGGCAAATTCTTCTTGAAAAGAAATTTTGAAGATGCTCAAATACTTATTCATTTTTTCCTGAAAGACCCCCTTTGAAAACTTTGCGAATAACGTCTTCTATTGGAATCTCCTCAATAGTTAAATCTTCGACCGGAAAATTTTGAAGAAGTTCTGAGGCAGCAAATGCCGTTGCACTTCTTGGCACTGAAAGAACAACTTCGGGAAATGAAAACTTTTTCACTTTTCCAATTTTTTCAAGTTCTCGGGCTTCTACATCTTTTGCAAGTGTTGCCTTAATTAATTTTTCCTTGGCAAATTTTTGTGTAAGTTCCTCAAGCGCCCCATCAAACAAAAGCCCACCTTCGTCAATAACAATTACCCTTCTTGCCAAATTAATAAGGTCGTCCATGTTGTGAGAAGTTAGAAGAATTGTGGCTTGATATTTTTGATTATATTCATATATAAAATCGCGCATTTTTTGCTGAGCAATTAGGTCTAAACCGATTGTCGGTTCGTCCAGGAATAGTACCTTTGGTTTATGTAGAAGTGCGGCCGTTAGCTCCATTCGCATTCTTTGGCCAAGCGAAAGTTTCCTTACCGGAGTCTTTACAAGTTTTCCAATTTCAAGCAAATCGACAAGTTCTTTCAAATTTTCCTGGTACTCGCGTTTGGGGATTTCATAAATTGCCCGGTTTAACTCAAAAGTTTCAATTGCGGGAAGGTCCCACCAGAGTTGGTTTTTTTGTCCCATGACGAGAGCGATTTGTTTAAGAAATTCCGGTTTTCGCGTCCAAGGGTCCCAATCTAAAACTTCAACAAATCCGGAGGTTGGGTAAAGTAGTCCCGAAAGAGTTTTTAATGTAGTAGTTTTGCCAGCACCATTGGGGCCAATGAAACCCACAAGCTCTCCCGGCTGAATTGTAAATGAGACACCTCTTAATGCATGAACTTGCTTTATCTTTGGTGAAAAAAGTGATTTTACAGCTCCGGTTAATCCCGGTTCCTTCTGGGTTACTGCAAAATTTTTAACCAAACGGTCAACAATTATTGCTCTATTCATACCTGAAGTATAGCAAATTATTTATCTTGCGACCTGTCTCTTGAGTTTCTTACCCGGAGTAAATCTTGGAGCCCTGTGAGATTTGATAGTAACCATTTTTTCGGTCTTGGGAATTTTTACAGTTTTTCCCTTCATCGAAATTACTCTAAACGTTCCAAACCCTGAAAGAACAACTTTTTCACCTTTAGAAAGAATGCGTCCAACTTCATCTAAGAAAACTTCAACCGCTTCTTCTGCCGCTTTTTTAGTTAAGTGCGCTTTTCTTGCGACCTGACTAACAAGATCTGCTTTTGTCATAATCGTTCCAAGAATACGGCAATATTTGCAAATTGTCAAGGAAAAATGAGGGCGTTTATGTTTTTGCTAAATTTTCTAAGACCATTGAAGCAACTTCGACATCGGTGACTAATGAAATTCCCATATTTACTGCCGTCTTTCTAATTAATTTTCCATCAGTAAATTCTTTTTTCTTCGTCGAGGTAAGATTTTTGGGAATATTGATTACTAAATCAAAAACGCTTTTTGAAAGTAAGTCGGCAATGTTGGGGTTTTGTCCGAGCTCTGAAATTTTGTAAACTTTTGAATTTAGTATTTTGTGTTTTGCCAGAAAGTCGTGTGTGTGTTCTGTGGCATACAAAATACAGTTTTTATTTTTGGATAATTTCTTGATTGGCTCCAGAAGTAAACGTTTATTTTTCTCTTTTCCTATCGAAAGGAGTATGTGTTTTTGAGGTTGAGTAACGAGAGCACCCAACCCATATTTTTCTTTTTTCCAATAGCCGCTTTTCTTATCAAGTTGTGCAAACAAAGAAACATTTCTAATGTCGCGATCGGCAAAAATGTACTGCAAAACCCTCTCGTTTCCTATTCCGTAACCGGCATGTGGGAAAGTTCCTTTTTTCTTAATAATATCTAAGTACCATTCGAAGTCTGAAAATTTTCCTCCACGGCTAATGTGGAGTTCATACATTTTGGATGCAAGAAGTCTGCTACTTAATTTTTCGTAGTCAGATTCGCGAACGGCAGAACCGGTTGCCTCCCCGGAATATGGCAATATAAGATCTGCGGACAGAACCACAGCCGGATTTTTATCATAAACTTTCATATTGAAAAATTTAATTTCTTTGGGATATTTAGTTATAAAAACCGGAATTTCTGACTTGCCCTTATTTAGTAATGAAACAATTTTTGCTTCATCGTCACTTTTTAAATCGTCTCCAAACTTAATGTTTGGAAATCCGTTTTTATTCAAAAGTTTTACCGCTTCCCCATATTCAATTCTGAAAAAGTTTTTCTGGGTTGCCTCTACCAGTTTTTCTAAATTTCGATGATAGCTTTTTGCAAGCATCTTTCCATTATCTTTGATCACGTTTTTAATCATTGCTTGAACCGAGAACTGAATGTGCGTAAGAAGTGCTTCAAACATCTTTTCGTCGTCATAGGTTTCTCTTGTCATTCCAGCCATTGTGCAATCAAATTCTTCCTCGGTTAACCTGAATTGGCGAAGATGCCGTTCATCTTCCACTTCTTCATCACGGGCAGAATGAATTATAGTAAAGGCTCCGTGGAAACTTTGCAAAGCTTGTTCCAAAGAAAGTTGTCCCGTCTGAGTTATAAAAAGAGGAAGAGATAATCTATTTCCAACTTTAAAAAGCGTGTCTATATTTTCGCAAGCGCCAGTAATTCCCACAATTTCCTGGACGTCGACATATGTAAGACCCGCTTTTCTATAATTTTCCCAAGCACCAAAATTTAAGGATTGGTTTACCAAAACTAAATTCGAAAAATGTTCGTTGTATTCCATATTTTTAGTCCAAAAAAAAAGGGCTTTCGCCCTTTAATTAAAATTACAAAACTTCTTAAAAATATATTTATTTCTTAACACTAAAGAATAATTTAGTGAAAAATCTCATCATTGTCAAGACCCCAAAAACTCCGAAATATTGGTATAGATTTGACTATAGGACAAACAAAATCTTCCGGAGTTTTTTTTGGGAAAAAAATTACTTTGCTGAGGTGGTTTCAGTGGCCCTTACTTCGCGGATTACGGAAACTTTAATTTGTCCAGCATATGAAGCCTCTTTCTCGAGCTTTCTCGCTATATCATGTGCCAAAACTGTAAGTTTGTCATCATCCACTTCATTGGGATTTACTATTACACGAACGTCGCGACCAGCTTGGAAAGCAAATACCTGATCAACTCCGGAGAAACCCTTTGCGACCTCTTCGATTTTAACCATTCTTTTAACATAATCTTCATGAGGTTCGTACCTTGCACCGGGACGACTTCCGCTAATTGCATCGGCCATCCAAACTATTACGCTTTCATTTGAACTAAATGGAGTGTCTTCGTGGTGTTCGGCAACACAGGCAATAACTTCTTTTGGAAGCCCATATTTTTTAAGAAGGTTTACTCCAAGTGTGATATGGTTTCCCTCTTCGTCAGTTACGATTTTACCAACGTCATGAAGGAGACAACCAAGGCGTACTACATCTGCATTTGCACCAATTTCTTGGGCAATAGCAATTCCCATTTTTGTTTCCTCAATTGTGTGAATTCCAAGGTTTTGTCCGTAAGAAGTTCTAAATCTAAACCTTCCGATAAGACGCATGAGCTCAACCGGTAAGTTGAAAACTCCGCATTCGTGACAAATCTTTTTGCCCTCCTCAAGAAGCACTTCTTCCATTTGAGTTTTGACTTGGGCAATAACTTCCTCAATTCTTGAGGGTTGGATTCTGGTGTCTTTGATGAGAATTTCAAGTGCTCTTTTGGCGATTTCGCGTCTTACGGCATCGAATGAGGAAAGTCTGATTTCGTTTGTTTCGTCAATTTCAATTTCAACACCCGCCTCTTTTTCAAAAGTTCGGATATTTCTGCCTCCGGCACCAATAATTCTGCCTTTAACATCCTCATTGGGAACTGCGACGGAAGAAAGAGTATATTCAGCGGTATAGGCTGTTGCGCCCTGTTTCATGGCATCAAGGAGAATTTCAAGGCCTTTTTCGTGTGCCTCTTCCTTGATCTTTTCCTCAGCTTGCCTGATTTTTTTGGCAATTTCTCCTGTTAGGTCTTTTTGGACTTCATCAAGAAGAGCTTTTTTGGCCTCATCCTGAGTCATTTTGGCAACTTGTGCCAATTTCACTTTGTATTCGTCTTGTGTTGTCATAATTTAGCGGCCAAAGAAGAACTCCTTTAAATTAGGGAGGCGGCAAATGAAGCTGATGTAAGCTCAATTTTAACCATTTTCTTTGACTCTAACGAGTATTGTATCATTTTGAGGCCGGCTTTTCAATCAGGCTTATTTCTTTTTGTAGCCTAGGAAGTAGTAGAGGATCGGGCCTAAAACCGGAAGCACCACGATTACCAAGAACCACAAAATTTTGTTTGTACCGTCCAAACGTTTATTTGAAAGCACACTAACTAGGGACCAAACCCAGAAAACAAAATAAGCAAAAGCCAAGAGTGAAAAGAAAAACATGGCTCCACCTGCGGCGGCGAAAAACCTTGGGTTCACTGTCTGAACCGGGAGATATGTGGGCATAGCAGACGGTGAAACCGTCGCCTTAATTTTTATCGGTAGCAACAAAAGTTCAAGCATTGATTTAATATAGAATGTTTAATCTTCGGATGTCAATACTCTTTCGATAGTGTCCCAGCTAAATCCTTTTCCTGCCAAATACTGAGACATTTTTTGACGGGCGACTCTGGGCTCCAGGTTTTTCCACTTATATGCTTTTCGGGCCAGAAGATCGCGTGCCATTTTTTCTTCATTAACCTTAGTTTCTTCCAAAACATTATTAATAATTTCTCTGACAATGCCCTTTTTGGTTAACTCAATCTGGAGAATCCGTTTTGGTTTGGGTTTAAAATTATTTCTTTGATCAACCCACCACTCGGCAAATTTTTGATCGTCAAGTAGTTCGAAGTGTTTCAACTTTTCCAAAAGTTCTTCATGCATACTTTCATGGACTTTCTTCCTACGGAAATATTCTGTAATTTCCTTTTCAGCTCTGGGCCGAACCATCGCAAACCTTAAAAGTTTGTCCCAAGTTTTTTGGAATTCAGCTTTTCTGATGATTTTCTCGATTTCTTCGTCCGTTAGTTCCTGATCGACTTTCAAATGTAGGAGAACAAAATTATCAAGGTCAATTCCAAACCCAAATTTGTCATCCAAATAAACATTAACTCGGCTTTTACCACCAGGTGGCAAGCTTCGCTTATTTTTCTGCTGTTTAATTGAAGTTATCGTTGGCACTACTTAAGATTAGTCCTCTTTTTCCTCTTCTCCAATTTCTTTGGGGAGTTTCTTACCTGAGGCCACCATTTCGCGGATTTTTTTGTCGATTTCGTCGGCAACTTTGGGGTTGTCATGAAGATAAAGTTTTGCGGCTTCTTTGCCTTGAGCGATGGGTTTTCCTTCGTAATTGAAGAACGAACCGCTTTTGCCTATTAGCCCTAGTTCAAGTCCAACGTCCAAAAGCCCTCCAAACCTGCTGATTCCTTCTTCCTCCATAATGTCGAATTCTGCGATCCTAAGTGGGGGTGCAACTTTGTTTTTAACGATACGTGCTCGGTGACGGGAACCAATTACGCGTTCGCCATCTTTAAGAACCTCGATGCGCCTAAGATCAATTCGGACCGAGGAATAGAATTTAAGTGCTAGTCCTCCCGGAGTTGTTTCGGGGTTACCAAACATGACTCCGATTTTTTGGCGAAGTTGGTTGGTAAATATTAGAACTGTTTTGGATTTTGAGATTGCGCCGGTTAATTTTCGAAGAGCTTGTGACATTAAGCGGGCCTGCATTCCCATAACTGCGTCTCCCATTTCACCCTCAAGTTCCGCGCGCGGTACAAGGGCGGCAACTGAGTCGACGACGACAACGTCAAGAGCACCGGAGCGGATCAAGGTCTCTGTTATCTCGAGTGCTTGCTCGCCTGTGTCCGGCTGACTCATAAGAAGATTATCAATATCAACTCCAAGAATTTCGGCACGGGACGGGTCAAGTGCATGCTCGGCATCAACAAAAGCTGCTTGCCCACCGTTTTTTTGGGCCTGAGCGATAACTGAAAGGGCTAATGTGGTTTTTCCCGATGCTTCGGGACCATAAATTTCTACAATGCGGCCTCTGGGAAAACCTCCAACGCCAAGTGCAATGTCTACAGCAATGGAGCCGGTTGGAATTACGTCAACTTTATATTTTTCTCCGCCTCCACCAAGACGCATAATACTTCCTTTCCCATATTGTTTTTCAATCTGATCCATCGCTAGACGTATTGCTTGAAGTTTTGCGGCTCCACCTTCTTGTTTTACCGGAGCTTCCGTTTCGGGTTTTTTCTGTTTAGCCATTGCGATACCTTTTTACTATCTGGGGAAATAAAATGCAAGGAGGAAAATCGACCTTTTGGTCGGGGTGCTGAGAATTGAACTCAGTTCGGACGCACCCCATGCGCCCATTCTACCGGTGAACTACACCCCGAAATTGCCTCCTGGCATGCGTATTCTAACAGATTTGACACCTCTATTCACCTCATATAAATTAAGAGTATGCAGAAAATTACCCCATGTTTGTGGTTTGATAAAAACTGCGAAGAAGCCATAAATTATTACGTTTCTACATTTAATGGCGCCCCGAATAAAAGCGTAGAGTCTAAAATTATCTCCATCGCAAGATATGAAAAAGGGATGGAGGTGCCGGGGGCTAACGAACTAGTGGGAAAAATAATAACTGCTATATTTGAACTTAACGGGCAAAGATTCATGGCTCTTGATGGAGGACCCCTCTTTAAGTTTACCGAAGCTGTCTCATTTGAAGTTGGATGCGCGGACCAGGCTGAGGTTGACTACTTTTGGGAAAAACTTTCCTCGGTTAAAGAAAGTGAGCAATGCGGCTGGTGTAAAGACAGGTTTGGCATGTCCTGGCAGATAATTCCAAAGCAGTTAGGAGAACTATTAAGCGATCCAGATCACGAAAAATCCACGAAGGTAATGAACGCAATGCTTAAAATGAAGAAAATTATCGTTTCCGATCTTGAAAAAGCAAGTAAAGGATAATAAAACTTGGGACAACGTAGGGAAAAACTCCATAAAGTGTATCACTTACTGAGTGGGAAGTTCTATCTACAAACATAAAAACTTGAGCGCAAAAAACCAAAATTAAAACTGCAACTAGCCATTTAATTATCTTCATTTAAAGTAAGTCTTCTTAACTATTTTACCTCTTTTATCATAAGTTACCCATTCACCTGATTGTTTACCATTTGTAAAATGCCCTGACCGCATTTTGGTTCCGTCTTTACGATACCATTCCCAATACCCAACCATAACACCTTCATCAAGCTCCCCCTTGGCCCAAATACTCCCATCGTTGTGATATTTAACATGCTTTGCCATAATGTTTTATTCTTTCATCCACGATTTTATAGATTGCATTTTTCTCCCGAAGACATAATTAGGATTTATAAATTGAATTATTTTTCCATTTCGCTCTTCGAAATCTTTTTCTGGCGACAGAATCAATAATCGTTTTTTACCTGATTCTTTACACTTATTCTTAACTTCTTCCTGAACTTTTATATAATCATCAAGTGTACCTTTAAACATATATAAATCTTCCTTTGGACCCATGCTTATAAAATGTCTGCCGTCTTCTTGCCGAAAAACCGGATATTCCCTAGCCCCAGCCCCGCCGGTCAAGTGCCCGCAAAATCCGGCAAGCTCCCCATTAAGATCACGACCCCACCCTCTGGCTTGTTCCAGTTGATTAAGTTGCAATTGTTTTTGCTCTTCGCGTATTTCTGCAATTCGTGCCGCGAGCTTGGGGTTTATTTTCCATTTATTATCTGATTCATTCATTTTTTTAACTGTCGCCTAACCAATTTTTAATTATACGAATAGCCTAAGAATTGTAAAAAGAGAGATTGCAAGCCAAACCATATTAAAAACTGCCACGGCCCAATCTTTTGGTTTTATGGATAGTGAATTTGAGATTAAGAGTATAGATCCCACTGAATTAATAACATTAAAGGTTACACCTTTTCCATCTACGTACCCTTGAGAAACCAGTACATACCCGAGGAGTAAAAGTACAACAGCAATCCATCTAAATCCTGGCCAAGCTAAAAGATTTGTTTTACCTTCTTCCACAACTGGAGTATATCAAAAACTGTTTAACGTTTTGGAGACTGTTTCTTTCTGCGAGATTTTCCACCCATTCCAACCATTCTTCGTTGTCTTACTCTGGAATCGCGGGTTAAAAGATTTAATTTTCTAAGAACTAATCTGTTTTTTTCCGGAGCAACTTTAAGAAGTGCGCGGGAAAGGGCAAGAATTAAGGCATCAAGCTGTCCTTCTTTTCCTCCACCAACCACTCTGCCTGAGAAATAATATTTTTCAGAAGTTTCTGTTGCTCCAAAAGGTTTTGCCATGGCTTTTTCTGCAACTGCGCCTGAAAAATATTTGGCTACCGGCATTCCATTGACTGTGTTTTCACCTTTGCCACGATAAAGTCTAACCCTTGCTTGGGATTGTTTTCTTCGGCCTACTCCGTATAAATAATCGATTTTTTTTGCTTTTGCCATTTAGGTTAGACCGAAGCCTCGCTTTCTTTAAATTTATTTTCAAAAGGATTTTTAGATCCTAATACAAGATTCAATCTCTTCATTCTCTCCGGCTTAAGACGGTTGTCCGGAAGCATTCCGGCAACGGCTGTTTCCAAAATTCGCTCAGGATGTTCTGTCATTACCTGAGAATATTTTCTTTCCTTAAAACCACCCGGGTACCCAGAATGGCTTTGGTAAACTTTTCGGTCAGCTTTTCTTCCTGTTACTACAATTTTTTCAGAATTAAGAACTACAATATAGTCTCCCGAATCCATGTGGGTAGAATAAGTTGCCTTGTCCTTGCCCATGAGAATTATGGCAATTTTTGTGGCAAGTCTTCCCAAAACTTCCCCTTTGGCATCGATTAAATGCCATTTGCGGGTTATATCTTTAGGTGTTGGTTGAAATGTTTTCATATTCATAATGTTTTGAGTTTTTGATTTTACTTTTTGGTTGCCTTTTTAACTGTCTTCTTGACTACTTTTTTGGCTATCTTAACCGCTGGTTTCTTTTCAACTTTGGCTTTCTTGACGCGTGTCACATGTTTTTTAGGAGCTCTAACTTCCTTTTTGACTTCAATCATCTTTTCGGTCCATTCAATTCTGACCATTTTGGCATTGTCCCCACGCCTTCTTGGAAGAGAAATAAGTCTTGTAAAACCTGAAGTCTTTTTTGTGAATGAGGGGGCAACTTTTTCATACAAACCGTTTAATGCGTCGTTAGCGTTATCAAGGTAAGCCAAGATTTTACGTCTTCCTGAAAGTTCTCCTTTTTTTGCGGTAGTTACAAATTTTTCCAGTGTACCTTGAACCGCTTTGGCCTTAGCCTCTGTAGTTTCCATCTTCCCGTTTAAAATCATGCTACGCATAAGAGTTGCGAACAGGGCTTCTCTTGCGGGGCGACTTCGGGAAAGCTTTCTTCCGAATATCTTCTTGTTCATTTTCGATTATTTGATGGCGAGGAACTCAACTCCTTTTGTGCCAAGTGCGGCTGCAATGATCTTTAAGGATTTCTCACCAAGATTTCGTACCTTTACCAAATCTTCTTTCTTGGCATGTGCAAGCTCTTCAACCGTCTCAAAACCTGCCTTGATTAAAGCATTAGCAACTCTTGTGGGAAGACCAATTTCTTCAACTGAAAGTTTGCCGACAAGTCCCAAATCATCGACATGAGCAACTTCTGCTTTTTCAACTTTTTTAGGATTAACTATTTGTTCAAAGAAAGAAACAAGGATTTTTGCGGATTCTGTGACAGCGTCACCCGGTGTCATTGTTCCGTCTGTCCAAACTTCAAGTGAAAGCTTATCAAAATTTGTAAGTCGTCCGACACGAGTTTCTTCAACCTTGTAGCTTACTCTTTTTACAGGTGAAAAAGCGGCATCAACAGGAATAAGCCCAATTGTGTCTGCTGGTCTGTCTTCTGCTGGAGAATAACCTGTTCCTCTTTCGATCATTATCTCAGCTTGCATCTTGGTACCTTTATTCAATGTTCCCAAAACAAGCTCGGGGTTAACTACTGTAATTCCTCCGGAAACTTTAATATCGCCTGCTATAAATTCACCGGGTTTTGTTACATCTAAAGTGGCTTTTAGGGGTTTGTCTAATTTTCCTGAGAATCTTACTTTCTTAAGATTAAGAACAAATTCAACGATATCTTCTTTCATTCCGCTTAGAGCTGAGAATTGGTGTTTAACTCCTGAGATTTTAACTGAAGAAACTGCAACACCTGAAAGTGAAGCCAAAAGAACACGGCGAAGGGAATTACCAATGGTAAGTCCATAGCCTTGCTCCAAGGGACCAATAATGAATTTGCCGTAATCGGCGCCCTTGCCTTCTTCTTTAATTTCAAACATAGGATCTTTCATATTTCTTTCAATATACAGCTCTCCCTGCGGAGGCTAGTGAGTATTATAACCCAGGATCAAACAGGAATCAACAGCAAATTATTTTGCTTGAGAAAGTACCTATGAGGAACTTTCTCAACAAGGTGGCTGTGCGCTCGTCGAGCCTCGCTTCAGTCGTCTAACGACTGTAGAATTCAACTATATCCTGCTCGCTAATAGGCTCGGTTACGTCTTCTCTCTTGGGTAGTCTGGCGATCTTACCAACCATGGCTTTTCTTTCGAGCCAGGAAGGTAGGGTTACTTCTTTTCTCTCAAAGGCCTTTTTAACTTCAGGTATTGCCATTCCTTTTCCGTCAATTGAAACAGAATCGCCGACACCTAATTTATATGAAGGAATGTTTACTTTCTTACCATTTACCAGAACGTGCCTATGAGAAACAAGCTGTCTTGCGGCTGGTCTTGATGGAGCAAATCCAACCCTGAAAATGACGTTGTCTAAACGCCTCTCTAGGGCCCCTAGAATGGCCTCTCCGGTGTTTCCTTTGGTCTTAAAGGCTTCCTCCACATAACGCCTAAATTGCTTCTCCATAAGGCCATAGAGCCTTTTAACTTTCTGTTTCTCCCTAAGTTGCTTTCCATATTGGGAAGATCCACGAGTACCTTTCGGGCCATGAACCCCGGGTGGAAGATTTAGTCTTGTTAATTTTGTTCCGGCACCAAAAATATCAAAATTTTCGCGCCTGGATAATCTGTCTTTTGGTCCTACGTATTTTCCCATATGTTAGACTCTCCTCTTTTTCTTTGGCCTGGGTCCGTTGTGAGGAACCGGCGTTACATCTGCAATCAAGGAAATTTTAACTCCTGTGGCACGAACTGCTCGAAGAGCAGCATCGCGTCCCGGTCCGGGACCTTTTACATAGATTTCAACTTCGTCAACTCCATTCTCAGCTTTAACTTTCCCTAAGACTTTCTCAACTGCACTGGTTGCGGCGTAAGGGGTTGCACGCCTGGTTCCTTTAAAACCGGAGGCTCCGGATGATCCCCAGGCTAAGGTTTCGCCTTTTGCATTAGTTATGGTGACAAGAGTGTTATTGAAGGATGCAGAAATATAAATTCTTCCAAGTTTGGATTCTTTTACTAATTTCTTTTTTGTGGTTGTTGCTTTAGTTGCCATTCAGATTATTTCTTTGACTCGGTTGTTGCCGCGACTGCTTTCTTGCTTAATTCCTCTTTCTTGAATGCTCCGACTGTTTTTCTCTTACCTCTTTTGGTACGGGCGTTTGTCCTTGTTCTTTGTCCTCGGGCCGGAAGATTCTTGGCGTGCCTTCCCCCTCTATAAGATCCAATTACTTGAAGTCTTTGAATGTTTCCGCGAACTGCACGGGCCAAATCTCCTTCAATTGAATATTTTTCAAGCTCGGTTGTTATCTTGGCCACCTCTTCAGCATTAAGTTCAGAAACTCTCTTTTTCGAATCGATTCCGGCGTCTTTCATTATCTTTTTAGATAATGTCCAGCCCAACCCTCTAATTTTAGTTAGAGCGTAATCTACTTTTAATTTGTCTTGTAAATCGATTCCTGCAATACGTGCCATAATTATTAGCCTTGCCTCTGTTTGTGCCTGGGATTTTTGCATATGACATACAAAACGCCCCCGCGCTTTACAACCTTACAATCTTTGCATCGTGCTTTAATTGAACTTAAGACCTTCATAATTTATAGTTTGTAAAATATTCTGCCTCGATTTTCGTCGTACGGCGTCATTTCTACCCTCACCCTGTCCCCGGGAAAAATCTTGACGTAGGCTCGCCTCATCTTACCTGTTAGGGTAGTCAAAATTAATCTCCCATCCGTTAGTTCAACTCTGAACATTGTATTCGGAAGGGCTTGCAACACCTTTCCCTCAACCTCAATTATATTTTTCGTTTTCATGCTTTGGGCAAACCTAGAAGACACTAGGCGGTTAACACTTTTGGACCGCCTTCGGTCACGGCTACAGTCTCTTCGAAAAGTCCCGATATTTTACCATCCCGCATCGCGATTGTCCACCCGTCTTCCAAAATCTCGACTTTGTCAGATCCCCGAGCATACATTACTTCGACGGCTAAAACCATGCCCTTTATTATTTTTGGACTGTCGCTGATTTTGCCAGGCACAAAACAAGGGATCTGTGGGTCCTCGTGAAGATCCCTACCTACCCCATGCCCTACCAAAGCCTTGATTGTAGAATAACCTGCGCCCTCGATTGTCTCCTGAATTGCCTCGGAAATTTCATATAGGTGGTTGCCGATTCTCACTTTTGAAATTGCCTTTTCGAGAGCGTTTTTTCCGACATTCAGGAATTTTTTGTTCTCCGGGGTTAGGTCAATTCCAACGCTAAGCGAGGTATCGGAATGGAAACCCTTGTAATAAAGGCCGACGTCAACACTAACCAGGTCGCCTTTTTTGAATACCATTTCCTCTTTGGGAATTCCGTGGACAAGACCCTCGTTGACCGTAATGCAGGTTGCCCATGAATAGCCTGGGACTTTACTGAACGAAACCTCCGCACCCTCCTTTTTGATAAGGGTAGTGGCAAGACGCTCAATATCCATTGCGCTTACGCCCACCTTGACTGCCTCAGCAAGGCCTCTTTTGACTCTACCGAGTTTGGCTCCACCCTCGGCCATAGTGGCCACTTCTGCATCTGTCTTTATCTTAATCATGTTTTTTAATCCTTTCTGAAACTATTTTTTCAAAATCCTGGGCGATAACGTCTATGGGTCGTTCGCCGTCAACTTCAAAAACATCAATATCTTTTTTAAGTTCGGTAATTAAAGGTTCTGTTCGTTCCCTGAAAAGTGATAGCCTTTTTTTGATAGCCTCGGGCATATCGTCATCTCTGTGAACTAAAGAGTCGATGGATACTCCGGGAGGGGGTGGATCGGTTATTAAATTGTAAATTTTTCCGGTTGCCGGATCTTCGCGCCTGGCTGTTAGCCTTCTTATGGTTTCTTTTTCACTAATTTCAAGAAGCAGCGCCAAATCCAAACTGACACTTTTATCTTTAAGCCAATTTTTGAAAAAATTATACTGTTCGAGTGTCCTCGGAAAACCGTCAAAAATTATGTTGTCATAAAGGTTCTCTTTATCCAAAAATGCCGCAAGATATGATGTCATTTCCCGGTCCGGAACAAGGTTGCCGGCGGCCAGAGATTTTTTAAGATCAGAGTTTCCTTCAGCGATTTTCCTTAAATATGCTCCGGATTCAAAATAGAAAAAATTGAATTTATCACAGAGGAGTCTTGCTTGCGTACCCTTTCCCGATCCTTGAGGCCCGATAAGCACAATATTCATTTTAGAGGAAGTTTTCGTATCTACCCATCACAAGTTCGCCTTCGATTTCGCGAATAAGTTCAAGTGCCACTGAAACAACTATCAAAATACTGGTTCCACCGATTGCCAAGTTTGCCGCTCCAACAAAACTTTTGAAAAACGAGGGAAGAACTGCGACAGCTCCTAAAAATGCGCCTCCTACCAAAGTTAAACGGGAAAGTACAAAGGATAAATATTTTTCAGTCTCTTTGCCCGGCCTAATTCCCGGAATAAAACCCCCGCCTTTTTGTAAATCCTCTGCAATTTTTTCCGGATTAAATACAACTGCTGTGTAAAAATAAGTAAAACCAAAAACCAGGAAGAAATAAGCGACATTATAAAAAGCTCCCTGGGGATTAAAAAGTGCACTTAGACCTCTGGCAAAGTTGGCAACTTGCGGGTTTGAAACATTGGCCAAAAATTGACCGACAAGGGAAGGCAAAAGAACCAAAGATACGGCAAAAATGATAGGTATAACCCCGGCCTGATTAAGGCGAAGTGGTAGGTAGGATGTCATGGCCGGCCCTCCCGCAGTTCTTCGTTTTGCATAATGGATTGGAATTTGTCTGGCCGCGTCACTTATGAATATTATTAAACCGACGATGATAATAGCGACAACTAAAAATATTCCAACTTTTAGAAAATCTGAAGACTGAACGATACTTACGGACTGGCCCAAGGTTACCGGAAGCCTGGCAACTATTCCTGTAAAAATAAGAATAGAAACTCCGTTTTTAAATCCATATTCAGAAATGAGCTCCCCCAACCAAACCGCAAAAACTGTGCCAGCCGTCATGGTTATAACTAAGGAAATAAGAGCAAGAGGGCTTAGGTTTGGTAAGACGTGTTGACCTTTAAGAAGCGCATACATTCCGAAAGCTTGAAGTGCGGCCAAAGGAACCGTGATAAGACGCGTGTACTGATTAATCTTTTCCTGTCCATATTCTCCTTCTTTTTGAAGTGCTTCAAGACTTGGGATGACATAACCCAAAAGTTGCAAGATAATTGAGGCATTGATGTAAGGGTTTAAGCCCAGGGCCAGAATTGAAAAGTTGGCTAAAGTTCCCCCTGAAAAGACATCTAAAAGAGAAAGAAGAGGACTGCCAAGAAATAGAGCCGAAAGAGTATTTTTATCAATTCCCGCCGCAGGAATGTGCCCCGCAAGTCTGAAAACGACAAGAATAAGAGCCGTAATTAATATCTTTTTCCTAATCGAAGGAGTTTTTACAGCCTTTTTGAAAAATTGGGCGACGGAATCAAACATTCTTGAATTATACCTCAACTTTGAACCTAACGACAGGATTACTTTGAAGACTTAGCTTTTTGGGTTCTGAACTTATTCACTTTATTTCTCTTTGTATGAAACTTTCCTTTTCCGCGAAGAAGAGGCAGTCTTTTAAGAAGTGATTTCTTGGTTTTCATTCCTTCAAAAAGTACACTGACGTGATTCCTGGATTTTTGTCCTTTTTGTCCACGACCGGATGTATGGCTACCTTTGCCACTTCCGACTCCTCGTCCGACTCTCTTTTTTGATCTTTGTACTATTTTTGGTAATTGGATCATGATTGTTTCTCCTTCATATATTTGATATGAGATACTGTTTCCAAGGCTTTCAAAGTTGCATAAACGTTAGAAATTTTATTCTTTGTTCCCAAGATCTTTCCAACTGCATCGCGAACTCCGGCGGCTTCAAGAACAACCCTCATAGGCCCTCCTGCAATAATTCCAGATCCGGGTGGAGCCGGTTTAAGTAAAACGACTGCTGCAGAAAACTTTTCGCGAACTGAGTAAGGAATTGTTGTTCCAACCAAAGGAATTACAATGAGTTTTCGTTTTGCAGCCTCAATTGCTTTTCGAATCGCATTTCGGACGTCATGGGCTTTGGCAAGACCAACTCCAACTTTACCTTTTCTATCACCAACAACGATAAGAGCGGAAAACCTGATTTGATTTCCACCTTTGGTCTTTTTAGAAATGCGGTTAATTTGAACCACTGTTTCCTCAAATTCTTTAGGACCCTGATCGTATTGTTGTCTCCTATTAAAGTTTGCCATATAGTAGCACTTCGTTTGCGCTTCGCGCTAGAAAACTAGACCTCCTTTTCTTGCTCCTTCTGCGACTGCCTTTACTCGGCCGTGGAATTGTAAACCGTTTCTGTCAAAAACTACTTTCTTAATTTTGGCAGCGATTGCTTTTTTGGCGATTTCTTCCCCGATAATGCCGGCAATTTCAGACTTTTTGCCTTTTGCAGATTTTAAAGTTAAATCACTTGCCGAGACCAAAGTTTTTCCTTTGACGTCATCGATGATCTGCCCATAAATGTGAGAATTTGATCTAAATACTGAAAACCTTGGAAGTTCTTTTGTTCCAAAAATTTTAGATCTGACTCTCAATTTTCTTCGAATGTATCGTGTTGCTTTTATATTCATAATTCGTTTACTTCCATTGTTTTAATTAGGCTGCGCCTGTTGTTTTAGCTGCAGCTTTACCAGCCTTCCTTCTAATAACCTCGTCAAGATATTTTATTCCTTTTCCTTTGTATGGTTCGGGAGGTTTGACACCTCTAATGTTTGCCGCAACCTGTCCGACCACTTCGCGGTCACAACCACTGACTGTAACTATCATTTTCTCAACTTTAAAAGTAATTCCTTCTGGCGCTTCAATTTTGACAGGATGAGAAAACCCTACGGTCAAGATTAAGGTTTTGCCCGCAACTTCCGCCCTAAAACCTGTTCCTACAAGCTCCAATTTCTTCTCCCAACCGGTTGTAACACCATTTACGTCATTTGCCAAAAGTGCGCGAGTTGTTCCATGTAGTGACATCATTTGTTTGCCACCTCCGTGTACTGAAACCAAGACTTCTCCGTTTTCAACTTTGACGGCCACTCCACGAGCAATATGCCTTTCCATGACTCCTTTTGGACCAGTTACCTTTACGGAGTCAGTTGAGACTTCGACTGTTACACCCGCCGGTATTTTTATTGGTTGTTTTCCGATTTTTGACATTATAATATTTCTACCAAAACCTCTCCGCCTACTCTTTGTTTAATTGCTTCCTTGCCTGACATTATTCCTTTTGGTGTGGACAAAAAGTATTGGGAAGGTCCGCGTTTCTTTTCAAGTTCCAAAACTCCTAAATAGATTCTTCGGCCGGGTTTACTGACCAACTTCATGTTCATGATCAAAGGTTTTTTGTCTTTGAAAGTTAAGTTAATGGTAAGGCCGTCGCTGTCCTTTTTAACATCGTCGAAATAACCTGCTTTTTTCAAGCTTTGAGCAATTGCTACTATTTTGCTATTTGCCGTGACTTTAACAGTCTTATTTCCGGCCATAGCGGCATTTTTAATTTTGATCAAAAAGTCTCCGACTGAATAGTTCACAGTTACCATGATGCCTTTCTAACCCCGGGGATTTCTCCGCGGAGAGCGTATTCTCTAAAACAAAGCCTACAAAGGCCGAATTTTCGCAAATATCCGCGTGATCTTCCACAGACTCTACAACGGTTGTGATATCGAACTTTAAACTTTAATTTCTTTGATTCTCTTACCTCTTTGGCTACAGTACTCATTTTGTTTCCTCCTTCACGAATGGCATACCCATAAGTTCCAAAAGTCTTTTGGATTGTACCACGCTGCCTCCTGTTACTACGATCGTAATTTCCATTCCGTGAGGTTGAGCGGCTTTTGCCGGGTCAATTTCCGGAAAAACTGTGTGTTCAATAACCCCCAGGGTGTAATTTCCGGCTTTATCAAAAGATTTTGTAGAAACTCCCCGAAAATCTCGAAGTCTCGGGAGCACCACCCCGAAAAGTCTGTCTAAGAATGAATACATTCTTTCGCCTCTTAAGGTAACGCTTAAACCTACCGGCATTCCTTCCCTCAAAGAGAAACTGGCGATTGAAACTTTTGCATTTCGAATTGAAGGAGCTTGGCCCGAAACTGTAGCCATGTCTCTTTTTAATGCGTCAATTGCCTGTTGGTTTTTGGCGGCTTCTCCGACACCCATGTTTAAAACAACCTTGGTGATCCTGGGAATGGCATGTCTGTTTTTGATGCCAAATTCAGTTGCAAGGGTTTTTTCTACTTCTTTTTGATATTTTTCTTTAAGGCGCGAGCCTTCATGTCTGTTCATATAATTTATTTTGTGTCAATTTCTTTGCCGCATTTTCTACAAATTCTGACTTTTTCTGTGCCTGCAAACTTGAAACCGACTCTGGTTAATTTCTTACATTTCGGACAAATCAAGGCAATTTTGCCAAAAGATAGAGGGCGTGGAATATCGTAAATTCCGCCTTTGACATCTCCAAAACCTTTGACGTGTTTCTTGTAAAGATTTACTCCCGGAACCAAGGCTTTGGCTGTTACGGGAAATATTTTTTCAATTTTCCCTTCTCGACCTTTGTCTTTTCCGGCGGTTATTTTAACTGTGTCTCCTTTTTTAAGTTTTAACATTTTTTTGCTATCTTTAAGCTTTGCTTATATAACTTCTCGGGCAAGCGACGCAATTTTATTGTATCCTGCGTCTTTAACTTCACGGGCAATTGGGCCTAAAATTCGGGTTCCTCTTGGAAGCCCTTGTTTGTCGATTACAACTCCTGCATTATCATCAAACCTGATATAGCTTCCGTCTTTTCTACCAACTTCTTTGCGTGTACGAACTATTAAAACGTTAACTTTTTCGTGATCCTTAAGTACTCCCGCCGGGTCTGCCCCTTTGGCAACACAAAGAACCACATCTCCGAGAGTTGCAATTTTCCCAACTCGCCCCGGAACTCCAATTATCTGGAGCCTCTTGGCACCGCTATTGTCTGCGGGGGTTAACATTGATCTAAGTTGTACCATTTTATTTTTTAGCCTTTCCTTTTTCCTTTACGACTTCGATAATTTTCCATTTCTTCATTTTTGAATAAGGTTTTGATGCCACAAACTTAACTACCTGTCCGGCGGAAACTCCAAACTCATCATGAACAAGATATTTGGTGTCTCTTTTGAACCTCTTTTTATAAAGTGGGTGAATGATGACTCGCTCGACAGCGACTGTCGCGGTCTTCCCCATCTTTGTTGCTAATACTTTACCTACAAAAATTTTCATATATTTTATTTTTTAGTTTTTTTCTCTGCTTTTACTTCAAATTTAGGTGTCATTTGTTCAATAATTTGTTTCTCACGGATCAAAGTATTGATTTGGGCAATGTCGCGCCTCAAATTTCTAAAAATCTTCAAATTCTTTTCCTTGCCGGCAAGCTGATTAAGTTTAGCCTTTTTGGCCTCAACTCTTTTTTCCTCGGCAAGTTTAAGGAGATCTTTAATCTCCTTGTTTTTTAAAGCTGTAAAATCCTTGATTTTCATATCTGTTATTTTTCTAACCTGCTTACTATTCTGACATCAACGGGTAGTTTTGCGGAGGCTTTTCTAAAAGCTTCGCGAACTATCGCTTCATCCGCTCCCGCTACCTCAAAAAGGATTGATCCAGGGCGAACTACTGCTACATATGTCGAAATGTCACCTTTTCCTCCACCCATTCTTTTTCCTGCCGCACGGGCCGTAATTGGCTTATCCGGAAAAATTCTGATCCAAACTCTTCCACCTTTTTTAAGGTTGTGTGTAATTGTACGCCTTGCAGCTTCAATTTGCGCGCTTGTGACCCACGAAACCTCTTGAGACTTCATTGCAAAATCTCCGAAGGAAATTGCATTTCCGCGGGTTGCAACCCCGTGGCGTCTGCCTCTAAACTCCTTAATAAATTTTCGTCTCTTAGGCTGCATCATAGTTATTTCGTGGCCTTTCTATGGATCCAAACCTTTACCCCTACATAACCTCTTTGCAAAAGTGCCGGGTAGTGGGCATAATCGACGTCTTCTCTTAGAGTTTGCGCAGGAACCGAACCCTGATGGTATTTTTCAACTCTCGAAATTTCTGCTCCATTTATACGTCCTCCTAAAACAACTTTAACTCCTAATGCACCCGAGGCAATAACTCTTTCAATCGCTTTCTGAACTGCACGTCTGTGGGGAATTCTTCTTTCCATTTCCCCGGCGATTCTGCCTGCAACAAGAACTGCGGAAAGCTCGGGATTTTTAACTTCGTTGATTCTAATGTCGATTTTAAGGTCCTTAGGCTGTTTTTTTCTAACCTCTTTGATAACTCCCAATATGTACTTTTTGACGTCCTCAATTCCGGTTCCACCTCGTCCGATGACAACTCCGGGCCTTGAAACTGTGATTGTAACTACCATGCTTTTAGGTAGTCTCTCGATTTCAACACTGGTTAGTCCGGCTAATTTTAACTTTTGAGTTAAACCTTTTCTGATTTTAATGTCTTCTAAAAGAAAATCTTTAAAGGTCGTTTCATCAGCAAACCACCTTGATTTCCAAGGAAGGAAATGTCCTGTTCTTATACCGATTGGATTAACTTTTTGTCCCATTTTTCTTTATTTCTTTCTCTCCCTTTTTGGGAGCAACTGTTTTCTCAATTTCTTTTTTGACTGCCGGTTTTTTGACTGTTGTTAGGGTCACTCTAATATGTGCCATTCTCTTTTTAAGAGGGTGCCAACGACCTCGGCTGGCTGCAATTCCACGTTTGAGTCTTGGTCCTTCTCCTATTTGAATTTCTTTAAATATTAAGTCTGCTTCAGATACCCCTTGATTCATGGCTCCGGCCATTGCTGATTTAATTACTTTGGCAATTTCTGCTCCAGCACGCCTTTGGACAAAGGGAAGTCTGGCAATTGCGTCCCCAGGCCTCATTTTTTTAATAAGAGCAACTACGGGCCTTAATTTTCTTGGGCTCATGATCAAATATTTTTGTGTTGCTGTGTATGTTTTTTCCATAGCCTTAGGTTTTCTCAAGAGTGCGTTTTACTATTTCTCCATGTCCTCTAAATGTTCTTGTCGGAGCAAATTCGCCAAGGCGATATCCAACCATATCCTCTGTTACGAAAACGTCGATGAAAACTCGTCCATTGTGAACTTGGAAATACTTACCTACAAATTCCGGAGCAATCTGACAGGCACGAGACCACGTCTTAATTGGGGATTCTTTTGTCCCCATTCCTTTTTCAACTTTTTTAACTAATCTTGGGTCTACATACGGCCCTTTTTTAGAACTTCTTGACATCGTGTTTAGCCTAGTACGGCCTTACCTCCTCTTCTTTGAATAATCATCCTGTTGGAATATTTCTTCTTGAATCTGGTATGCCCCACAGCACTTCGTCCGTAGAAAGTTTTTGGATGTTTCATACCAACACTTGATCTTCCTTCTCCACCTCCATGCGGATGGGCATCAGGATGCATTGCAACTCCTCGAACGGATGGGCGAATTCCCATGTGTCTTACGCGTCCGGCTTTTCCGATTGTCTCATTTTTGGCGTCTTCATTGCCAACTTGTCCAACTGTTGCACGGCAGGCTGGATCAAATCTCCTAACTTCACCTGATGGAAGCTTAACTAAAACCCAATTCTCGTCTTTCCCGAAAATCGTAGCTGCAGTTCCTGCTCCTTTAACCATTTGTCCGCCCTTACCTTTGGTAATTTCAACGTTGTGAACTTGAGTTCCAACTGGAATTCCCGAAAGTGGCATTGAATTCCCAGTCTCAATGGGAGCTACGGCTGAAGCGGTAACTTTCATACCAACTTTCATGCCCACTGGTGAGAGAATATACCTTCTTTCGCCGTCTGAGTAAAGAACTAAAGCAAGCTCTGCGTTTCTGTTTGGTTCGTATTCAATAGCCTCGACTATTCCCCAAACATCACTCTTCCCACGTTTGAAATCGACTTCCCTAAAGAATCTTTTTTCTCCTCCACCCTGATGCCTGACGGTAACAGTTCCGTTTCTTCGACCGGAGTGTCTCTTAAGTATGTGTTTTCTTTGTCTCATAGCTATTTTTTGGTTTCTTCAAATAAATCTATCTTTTCTTTGTCTTTAAGAACTACTACTGCTTTTTTAGCCTTGTGAACGGTAAATTTTGTACCTCTGGCGTTTCTTCCGGATTCGGCAGAACTTGTTATTGTCCAGATTTTAACTACATGGACTCCAAAAAGTTTAGAGATTTCAGACTTTATACCGGCTTTTGTGTCGCTTCTTTCGACCCAAAAAGAGTATTTACCTTCTTTGGCAAGTTTAAGTGTTTTTTCTGTAAAAATTGGTCTTAACATTATTTTTTGGTTGTCTTTTTAACTGTCTTGACTGCTTTCACTGTTTTTACTGCCTTACTGACCTTACTGTCTTTGCCATCCTCGAATATCCCTGCATCTAAAACTAAAGTTCCGCCTTTATAAATATCCAAAGCGTTTATATCTTTGTATTTTCTGACTTCCGAATTCTTCAAATTCCTCAAAAATCTATTGGCACCATATGACTTGTCGGAAAGCACAAATGTGAATCTTTTTGCCTTTAGCTGAACTGTCAATTTTTTAACAAATTCTCCGGCTTCTTTGGTTTTTGAAACCTTGGAAATCGCCTCAAGAGCAATAATTTCTTTTTCTTTTGCTTTAAGAGAAAATGCATAAACTTTGGCTTTGTTTTTCAAAGCTGTCGATAAATTTAAAATCCTTCTTAACGGTCTTGGGCCTAGTGCGACTCCTCCACCAACGAAAACGTTGGCACGCCTTGAACCGTGTCTGGCTCCACCGGTTCCTTTTTGGGCATAGATCTTTTTTGTAGTTCTATTTACTTCACTTCTGGTTTGGGTTTTTCGAAGTCCCGAATGAGATCTGTCTTCATAGACAAAAACCGCCTGAGCCAAAAGTCTTAAGTTTGGTTTTACTTCAAAAACATCCTTGGGAAGTGTAAGTTCCCCAGTTTTTGTGCCTTTAATTGTATAAATATCTGCTTTCGTCATTTTATTTAGCTTCCTCCGTCTTTACTTCTGCCTTTGGTTCTTCAGGTTTTGCTCCTTCTTTGTTTTCGCCCTCTTCTGCTGGGGCTTCACCCTCAACTACTTGTGCTACAACTTCGTGTTCAAGCTCTTTAAGAGATCCTGATTTGATCTTGTGTACAGAAATCAAAGATCCCGGTGTACCCGGGATTTGTCCTGAAATTTCCATCTCGCCAGTCTCACTATTAACTGAAACGACGTGCAAATTCTTTACTGTTATTTGTTCCCCACCCATTCTTCCGGCCATTTTCTTGCCTCGATATACACGTCCCGGGGTTGTAGTTTGCCCGATTGATCCTGGTGCACGTTCACGATCAGATTGTCCATGCGTTCGTGGTCCTCCGTGAAATCCATGCTTTTTAACTACACCCGCAAAACCTTTTCCTTTGGAAGTGCCGGTAACCTCAACAACGTCGCCAGCTTTAAAAATATCTGAGGCTTTAATTTCATCTCCAACCTTTTGTTCTGGCTCTTTGTCTAGTTTGATTTCTCTGAGGTATCTTGAAAATTTGTTTTCTTTTGATGTGGCTTTGAGATGTCCTTGAAGAGATTTAGAAGTGTTTTTGGCGCGTTTTGAGGAGAAACCGAGCTGAATTGCCCAATAACCATCTGCGTCCATGTGTTTAATTTGGGTCACGACACAAGGGCCCAGGGTTACTTTTGTAACAGGAATCCTAAACCCTTCTATAAAGGTTTGTGAGTTCTTTCCTTTTGATCCTAAAATTGTGTTAATCATATTTGTTTTGAATCCCAAGCGGTTCAAATGAGTCGCGAGGGACAGTAAACAAAAAAGGCGCCTTCGAGGCGCCAGTGAGGCTTCCTGCGAAGACTATCTATTCATCCAGTGAGGATGTCATGAGGGGAATTATATATCATTTTGAGGCACTTGACAAGCTATCTGGAAAACCTGTAAGTTTAATTAATGGCCGAATATTACGCTAAAGGTAAAACAAACTGGTTGAAGCTAATTTTGATCTATTTGGTTATTGGAGGCTTAATTTATTACGCTGTTTATTACTTCGTTTTGAAGCCTAAGGGGATCTTCATTTACAATCAGACCCCTAATTATGTCCCGGCCCAAGTTCCACCTTCCTATTAATCAAGGTCATTTAGGTAATTTACGAAGGCTGCGTTTGTATTTAAATCCGGGTGGTCGAGGTAATATTCGAGTTTAAGCCTTTCAATGCGGTCTTCATCCTTCAGTGTCCTCTGGATATGGGATTCATCTGCATATATATTTACGCCTAAATTTTTGATAACCAGATGGGCATCGAATTCCTCTTTATCTGCCCCTGTCCCGTCAGCTAATACTTCGGCGAGTTGGTTTCTTCTGAGCGACAATCTCTCCTGATATTTCTCTCTCCTGTGCCTCTCAATTTCTTCAATCTCCGGCAGTGAATCGCGTGTCAAAAATTCTGCTTTTTTGATTTCTTTTTCAATTTTGACAAGCCTCTCTCTTAAAAAATTTCTCATATCGCTAAGGCCGAATCTTTCTTCAAATAGAGTAAGAATCTTTTCGAAGATCTGAAAATCTGAAGCACGATGTGCCTCTCCAACTTTAATCCGAATTTCCTCTTCTTCTCTTTCTGTAACCACTGAGGAAATATAGCACTTTTCGAACAAATTTTCTTCTTTGTCGAGGGTTACATCTTAATCTCAATGGAAACTCCGGCGGGAAGGTCGAGATTCCCTAAGGAATCGACTGTGCGTGGGGACGGGTCGAGGATATCGATCAAACGTTTGTGAACGAGGATCTCGAAATGTTCCTGAGCATCTTTATCGGTAAAAGGAGACTCTTTAATAGCCATCATGGATCTGTCTGTGGGGAGAGGAATGGGACCTACAATTTTGGCACCAGTAGCGAGAGCGGTATCAATAATTTTTGCTGCCGCTTCATCAAGGACCCTGTGGTCATAACTTTTAAGTTTGACTCTTAGTCTTCCGGTTGCCATATAAGGTGCTAACTAAATTACACTGTTACTTTTGTGATAACTCCGGCACCAACTGTGTGGCCGCCTTCACGAACTGCGAATCTAAGTCCGTCTTCGAGAGCTACTGGAGAAATAAGCTTAATCTTCATCTTGGCATTGTCTCCAGGCATAACCATTTCAATTCCTTCTGGAAGTGTAGCTTCACCTGTTACATCGGCTGTACGAATGTAGAATTGAGGTTTATATCCTGTAAAGAATGGGGTGTGTCGTCCACCCTCTTCTTTGGAAAGAATGTAAACTTCTGCTTCAAATTCTGTATGAGGAGTAACTGACCCTGATTTTGCAAGAACTTGACCGCGCTCAACGTCCTCTTTCTCAATTCCTCGAAGTAAAACTCCTACGTTGTCTCCTGCCATAGCCTCATCAAGTGTCTTTCTAAACATTTCCAAGCCTGTGACAACTGCTTTTTTGGTAGCTTTAAGACCGACAATTTCGATTTCTTCGTTAACTTTGATTTGTCCGCGCTCAACACGACCCGTAACAACTGTCCCTCGTCCTGAGATCGTAAATACGTCCTCAACAGGCATAAGGAAAGGCTTGTCTGTTTCACGAACTGGATCTGGAATGTAGGAGTCAACTGCGTCCATAAGAGCCATAATTTGTTTTTCTGCTTCTGCATCGCCTTCTGTGGCCTTAAGGGCGGATCCTCTAATTACTGGAACTTCATCTCCTGGGTACTTATATTTCTTAAGAAGTTCACGAACGTCTGCCTCGACCAAGTCGATAAGTTCAGGATCGTCTACCATATCGCATTTGTTAAGGAAAACTACGATTGCAGGAACGTTAACCTGTCTGGCTAAAATTACGTGTTCTCGTGTCTGAGGCATTGGGCCATCTGCGGCTGAAACGACAAGGATCGCTCCGTCCATTTGGGCTGCACCAGTGATCATGTTCTTGATGTAGTCAGCATGACCTGGAGCATCAATATGAGCATAGTGACGTTTCTTTGTTTCGTATTCTTGGTGAGAAAGATTGATGGTAACTCCGCGCTCTCTTTCTTCTGGGGCCGAATCAATATCTGCGTATTTCTTAGCAACTGCCAAACCTTGTTTGGCTAAAACCATAGTAATCGCTGAGGTAAGTGTGGTCTTGCCGTGGTCAACGTGACCAATTGTCCCAATGTTTACGTGGGGCTTGCTACGATCAAAATGTTGTTTTGCGTCTGCCATGTTACAAGTGTATATTATATCTGAGCCTAATTACGCGTGTCAAGGGCGAATTAATTTCCTCTAGCCATTGTTACTTTGCCTGCTTTAGCAATAATTGCATCAGCAATATTGCGCGGTACTTCTTCATAATGAGAGGGTTCCATGTAATAGCTGGCCCTGCCCTGAGTAAGAGATCTTAACTTTGTAGCATAACCTGAAAGTTCGGCCAGAGGAGCCGCGGCATTAATTACAGTCATAAGTCCGCGCTTTTCTGTTCCTGAAACCTGGGCTCGTTTTGAAGAAAGATCTCCAATAACGTCTCCCATGAATTCGTCAGGGGTCGAAACTTCGACCTTCATGATAGGCTCAAGAAGAATTGGGTCAGATTTACCGAAAGCATCGGTCAAGGCCATACTTCCAGCAATTTTGAAGGCAATTTCTGAAGAGTCGACATCGTGATAACTTCCGTCGAAGACTATTGCTTTAAGGTCAACTACCGGAAAACCTGCCAAAATTCCATTTTCCATTTTCTCTTTGATACCTTTATCGATTGGGGAAATATATTCCTGAGGAATTGCACCGCCTTTAATTTCACTCTTAAATTCATATCCTTCACCACGGCCCAAAGGTTCGATTCGTATAAGACAGTGGCCATATTGACCTCTACCTCCAGTTTGCCTAATATATTTACCTTCCCCTTCGCCAATTTTCTTGATTGTTTCTTTGTAGGCTACCTGAGGTGCTCCTGTAGTTGCAACAACGTTGAATTCACGCTTCATGCGGTCTACAAGGACTTCAAGTTGGAGTTCTCCCATTCCCGAAATAATTGTTTGTCCAGTTTCTGGGTTACCCTTAATTCTAAATGTTGGGTCCTCATCTGAAAGCTTTGAAAGAGCCAAACCCATCTTTTCCTGATCACTCTTTGTTGCGGGCTCGATTGCAAGTGAGATAACCGGCTCAGGGAAACTGATTGAGTCAAGTAAAATGGCATGGCTTGAATCGCAAATTGTGTCACCTGTTGAAGTTTCCTTGATACCTACAACAGCCACAATTTCTCCGGCATATGCTTCTTCAATAAGCTCCCTCTGATCGGCATGAAGAAGTACCAATTTACCGACCCTTTCATATTTTTGCTTAGTGGAATTATAAATTTGCTCACCTGCTTTTAGCGTCCCTGAATAAACACGGACATAAACTAAACGTCCGACATGGGGGTCTGTAATAACTTTGAATGCCAAACCGCTAAATGGGGCTTCATTCTTTCTTTCGCGGGTTATGGGTTCTTGAGTTTTAGCATCAAACCCTTGTACAGGAGGAAGATCTATTGGACTTGGAAGATATTCAACAACCCCGTTCAATAGAAGCTGGGATTCGGCGGTTCTATTGTCTCCTCCAAAAACTGGGAAGAATTTACCTGCAATAACTCCTTTTCGGATTGCACGCTTTAGAATCAATTCGTCAATTTCTTGGCCCTCCAAGAATTTATTTAGAGCCTCATCATCGAATTCACAGGCTTTTTCCAAAAGTTCTTGCCTATATTTACCCGCCATTTCGACCAGATCGGCCGGAATTTCAGATTCTGTAAGTTCATGATCAGCAAAATCTTTAAAAGTTAATGCCTTCATTGTAATCAAATCAACAACACCCTTATGTTCATGTTCCTGCCCAATGGGAATAATCACGGCAGCGGCATTAGCTCCAAGTCGTTCCTTTATTGATTTAATTGAACCTTCAAAATCGGCCCCAATAAGGTTAAGTTTATTAAGAACACAAATTCGGGGAACTTGGTATTTATCTGCTTGTCTCCAAACAGTTTCAGATTGAGACTCAACTCCAGTTCGACCATCAAAAACCATGAGAGCTCCGTCAAGAACTCGGAGGCTTCTTTCGACTTCCGCAGTGAAATCAATGTGGCCGGGTGTATCAATTAAATTGATACGGTAATGTCCAGCCTCGACTGAAGTTGATTTTTTAAGATCCCAGAAAGCGGTGATTGCGGCAGAAACGATTGTAATTCCGCGCTCTCGCTCTTGGGCCATCCAGTCTGTAACAGTTGTACCTTCATCGACTGATCCTAATTTGTAAGTTCTACCGGTTTCGAATAGAAGACGCTCTGTGGTTGTGGTTTTTCCGGCATCAATGTGGGCGATAATACCGATATTCCTGATGTGCTCATAGGAAACATTACGATCTTTTGTCGCAGTAACTACTATCGCCGCTTTTTTCTTTGCTACTTCTGCCATAGATTATTTGGAGGATCACCAGCGGAAATGCGAGAAGGCTTTGTTGGCCTCTGCAACTCGCTCCATATCCTGTCTCTTTTTCACTGAAAGGCCTTCTCCTTTTGAAGCGTCAATTATTTCGGAGGCAAGTTTTGCCCCATAAGTGTGGAATTCTGAGTTTGATTTTGAGTTAGCGGCTGCAACCAACCAACGAATTGCTAAAGATTCACGTCTTGGACCTCGAACCTGCTGAGGAACTTGATAAGCCGCACCTCCGACACGTCGGGGACGTACTTCCATGTTGGGTTTAATGTTTTCCATGGCTGTATCAAAGACTTTTACGGGATCTCCGCCTGTTTTTTCGCGAATCATCTCCATTGCCGAGTAAATTTCGCGGGCTGCAACTGATCTTTTACCATCTTTCATACTCCTATTAATTAATTTGGTCAGAATTTTACTGCCATAAATAGGATCTACTTCAACATTTCTTGGTTTTACTTGTCCTTTTCTTGCCATTTGTTTAGATTAAGCTGCTTTAGCCCCTTTCTTTGCCGCTGCCTGACCTTTTTTGGTTCCATACTTGCTTCTGCCGGCTTGTCTTCCTGAAACTCCGGTTGTGTCGTATCTGCCACGAACCACATGATATTTTACACCAGGAAGATCTTTTACTCGTCCTCCACGTACCAAAACGATTGAATGTTCCGCAAGTTCGTGCCCTTCACCGGGAATATAAGCTGTGATTTCCTGTTTATTTGATAAACGAACCCTGGCTACTTTTCGAAGAGCTGAGTTAGGTTTTTTAGGAGTCATTGTACGAACGGCAAGAACCACACCTCTTTTGAATGAGGAGTGACTTTCAGAGAATTTACGGTCTTTGGCGCTAAACCATTTCTTAAGTGCTGTGGTCTTGGTCTTTTTGACTATTCTCTTTCTGCCGATTCTAACCAATTGATTAATTGTAGGCATATTAGTTTTCTTGCATCATTGCGCGTTCACGCGAAACCGGGATGAGGCGTCCGATGATGACATTCTCCTTGAGGCCGATAAGTTTGTCTTCTCTGGCAAATAAGGACGCTTCAGTCAGGACATCAGTAGTTTGTTCAAATGATGCCGCTGACAACCAGCTATCAGTATAAAGTGCACGGCGTGTGATTCCAAGAACAACCTGTTGTGCAGATGCCGGTTCTCCACCAGCCGCAATAACTTTCTCGTTTTCCTCTTCAAAACTGGCCCTGGAAGTAAGTTCTCCGGGAAGGAAAGGAGTATCTCCGGTTGTTACAATTCTTACTTCGTCGCTCATCTTTCTGACTATTACTTCAAAATGCTTGTCATTTATCGGAATTCCTTGAGATTCGTAAACTTTTTGGACTTCAGAAACTAGATATTCTTGAGCGGCCCTAAGTCCCCGGATTGAAAGAATATCTTTGATATCTAGAGCCCCTTTGGCAAGAGCGGTACCAGCCTCAATAACTTCATTGTCTGCGATTGCAAGTTCCAAAGTCTTCGGAATAATATATTCCTTTTCCTCTTTTGGAGTTCCTTTACTGGTGACCGTTACTTTCCAACCTTCGTCGCCTTCACTGACTCTGGCCTTACCTGTAATTTCACTTAGGGCCGAAACAACTTTTGGAAGGCGTGCCTCAACAAGCTCCTCAACACGAGGAAGTCCTTGGGTAACGTCTACGGCTCCAGCAACTCCGGCAGAATGCTTGGTACGAAGAGTAAGCTGGGTTCCGGGTTCTCCAATTGATTGAGCGGCAACAACTCCGACCGGCATACCTATTTCGACAGTTTTCTTTGTTCCAAGATCCCACCCATAACACTTTACACACATTCCATACCTCGCCTCACAACCAAAAGGAGATCTTATTGTGATGCTTTCAATTCCATCTTCGTCAATTTTCTTGGCCATTGCCTCGTCGATGATGTCACCAGCGTTAACTAACACGGCCTTTCCGTTTTTGCTCATGACATCACGAGCCGCAAATCTTCCGACGATTCTATTTACAAATACCTGAGGTCTGACTTCGCGCTTTATTTCTAAGCCTTCCTTGGCACCACAGTCTTCAAGACGGATAAGCATGTCGTGGGCAACGTCTACCAAGCGTCGGGTGAGGTATCCCGCGTCAGCAGTTTTAATGGCCGTATCGGTTAATCCTTTTCTGGAACCTCGGCTTGAGGTTACATATTCAAAAACTGAAAGTCCTTCACGGAAATTGGATTTAATGGGAAGCTCAACGATTTTACCCAGCGGATCAACGACAAGTCCACGAATGGCTGCAAGTTGTTTAACTTGGTCACGGGAAGCACGTCCGACTTTGGCATCAATGACGATACGAATTGGATTTGTCGGTTCAAGAAGTTCCCAAGTTTTGTCTGCCAAATCCTCAGAAGTCTCGATCCAAACTTCCTGAGAAAGCCGCCTTTTTTCCTCAACTGTGATAAGTCCTTGGTTGAAATTGTCCTCAATTTCAGAAACTTTTCCATCGGCTTCCTCCAAAACTTTGGTTTTGCCCGGGTAAACTTTGGCATCAAATATTCCGAATGAAATTCCGGAAATTGTTCCTCCGAAAAATCCAAGATCTTTGATGTCGTCAACCATTTGTACGACACGTTCTTTTGAAACTGTTGTGTAAGCCTTAACAAAAAGACCTTTGATGACAGATGAGGTTGCGGCTTCGTTTACAAAATCAAAATTTTCAGGAAGAACTTCGTTGAAAAGAATGCGTCCCGCAGTTGTTTCAACAATGATTTTGCCCATCATAACATTTATTTTTTGTCTTACCTCAATATGGCCGGATTGATAAGCCAAAATAGCTTCGTCCTTGTCAGAAAACACTGTGGTTGCGGCCGGAATTCTATCGTCGTTGCTGGTCAAATAATAAGCACCAAGAGCGATTTCCTTGCTGGAAGGAGTTGCGGCCGGGCCTCCGTCACTGGGTTTAAGCAAATTATTGGTTGGAAGCATCAAGGTTCTTGCTTCTTCAATTGCTTTCTCCGAAAGGGGAACATGAACTGCCATTTGGTCTCCATCAAAATCTGCCCCAAAGGCTGCACAAACTGCCGGATGAATTCTTATAGCGCTTCCCTCAATAAGAACCGGGTAAAAAGCCTGGATTGAAAGCTTGTGAAGAGTAGGTGCACGGTTCAAAAGGACCGGATGATTCTTGGTAATTTCTTCCAAAATATCGAATACCTCCGGGGGGCGTCTATCAAGCATGTTTTTGGCGCTTTTAACGTTAGGTGCAATTCCCCTGGCAATCATTTCCCGAAGTACAAAAGGCTTAAACATCTCAAGAGCCATGTCTTTTGGAAGACCGCACTGGGTAAGTTTAAGTTCAGGTCCGACTATAATAACGCTACGTCCGGAGTAATCAACACGTTTACCAAGAAGGTTTTGCCTAAAACGGCCTTGTTTTCCACGAAGCATATCACTTAATGACCTGAGAGGTTGTCTGCCACGGGATTTTCTGGTTGCTTTCCTTTGAGAGGCATCAATAAGAGAGTCGACAGCTTCCTGAAGCATTCTTTTTTCGTTTCGAAGGATGATTTCAGGAGCGCCAAGACCAATAAGATGTTTAAGTCGGTTATTTCTATTAATAACTCTCCTATAAAGATCGTTTAAATCGCTGGTTGCAAAACGCCCGCCTGAAAGCTGAACCATCGGACGAAGATCCGGAGGAAGAACAGGAAGAACACGAAGGACCATCCAGGAAGGATTGACCTTGGCACGCCTAAGTCCATCAACAAGTTTCAATCTTTTGACGATTTTTACATATTTTGAACTTCCGCCTTTAATTGTTCCAACTTCTTCTCTTAAGGCTTTGGAAATTTCCTCAAGATTAATTTTCTCAATTGCTGAAAGCACTGCATCGGCTCCCATTTTGGCTGTGAAAAAGTCTGTTGCGCCTTGGCTATAAAGCTCGTCGTATTCCTCTTCGCTTAAGATGGAAAGGGTCCTAAGACCTTTAACAACTGCTGCCAAGTTTTCAAAAAGCTCTTCGGTTTTTGTAACTGTGGACTTCTCTTCTTCGCTAATTGCGGCTTCTTTCTTTCGAAGATTAAGTTCAATTTCAGAAACGGCAAGAGATGCTTGTTCCTTATTTTTGATTTTATTTGCAATCTTTTCTTTGGCGTCTTTTTCTTCGACTTTAAGTGCATCGTGGCGGGATTTGAAGCTGTCTACAATTTCACCGAGTCTTTCGTCTTTGGCTTTTCCGATTGCACCCATTGCCTCTTTTCTCTTGGCTTCGTCGACTTCGGTAACCAAATATCTGGCAAAATAAACAACTTGTTCAATTCCCCTGGGTGCAACACCTAAAAGAAGAGAAATCTTTGAAGGAGCTCCTTTAAAGAACCAAACGTGAGCAACCGGTGAGGCAAGGGTAATGTGTCCCATTCTTTCGCGACGAACGCGAGCTTGCGTAACTTCAACTCCGCATTTATCACAAACTACACCCTTATACCTAATCCTCTTGTACTTTCCGCAGTAACATTCCCAATCTTTTGTAGGACCAAAAATTCTCTCGTCAAAAAGTCCGTCTTTTTCCGGCTTTAGGGTTCTATAGTTAATAGTTTCCGGTTTTGTGATTTCGCCACGGGACCAAGCTCGAATTTCCTCAGGTGAGGCAAATCGAACTGAAAGACTCTTGAAATCTGCTAAATTTTTAAGATCGATTGTTGTTTCCATAGATTTAAGTTTTTGATTATACCTTAGCTTCCTCTACTTCCATAGGGCTTTCTTCAGTTAAAAGTTCGGGTGTGGCAACCATTTCAGCTCCAACCACCTTGGCCAATTCTTTACCCTCTTCTTCACCCTCTTCGACTACTTTGGCGATACTTACCCCATGCGGCTCGATGTAAAGTCCGAGTGAATTAAGTTCGCGTACCAAAACTTTGAATGATTCAGGAATTGTTGCCTCGGGAATATCGACTCCTTTAACAATTGCTTCGAATGCTTTGGCACGGCCCAATACGTCGTCGGATTTAATTGTAAGCATTTCTTGAAGTGTATGAGATGCACGGTGTGCTTCAAGTGCCCAAACTTCCATTTCCCCGAGTCTTTGTCCTCCCATTTGAGCTTTTCCGCCAAGCGGCTGTTGAGTAACCAAAGAGTATGGACCGGTGCTCCTAGCATGGGTCTTATCCTCGACCATGTGAATTAGCTTCATAATGTAGCCAATTCCGACAACTGTATCTTCTTTGAAAGCTTCTCCGCTTCGGCCATCATAAAGTCTTGTCTTTCCGTTTACTGGGAGTCCAGCACTCTCAAGCTCTTGGGCGATAACATCTCCGCCAATCTTGTCAAAAACCGGAAGGGCTGCTTTTTCACCTTTTTTGGAAAGTGCCCAACCCAAATGGGTTTCCATTAGTTGTCCTAAGTTCATACGGGAAATAACAGAAAGAGGAGAAATAATTACATCAACTGGAGTTCCGTCGGCCATATAAGGCATATCGGCAACTGGTTGTACTTTTGCAACAACTCCCTTATTTCCATGTCGTCCTGCAATTTTATCTCCGACTGTAATTTTTCTGATTTGAGCGACGCGTACGATAACTTTCTTGATTACTCCCGGGCCAAGTTCATCACCTTTGTCGCGGTCAAGTGTTTGAACGTCAACTACTATTCCTTTTTCACCGTGTGGAACACGAAGTGAAGTGTCGCGGACCTCGCGGGCCTTTTCTCCAAATATTGCTCTTAAAAGTCTTTCTTCTGAAGTAAGTTCTGTTTCTCCTTTAGGTGCAATCTTTCCGACTAAGATATCGTTTGGTCCAACTTGAGCTCCAATCATGACTATTCCGTCTCCAGCTAGGTTTGCAAGTTCAGCCTCAGAAACATTAGGAATATCGTTGGTTATTTCTTCCGGACCAAGCTTTGTATCAACGACTTCTGCATCATATTCTTCAATATGAATTGAAGTCAAAAGATCTTCTCTCACGAGTCTATCTGAGATTAAAATTGCATCCTCAAATCCATAACCTCCAAAGTTTGCATAAGCAATAACCAAATTTCGTCCAAGTCCAAGTTCACCTTGTTCGCTGGCCGGTCCATCAACCAAAAGATCGCCCTCTTTAACTCTTTGTCCTGGAACTGCTCTTACGATTTGGTTGTAGCAAGTAGAATGGGCTGTTCGCTTAAACTTGGTAACAAAATAGGTTTCTTTCTTGCCACCTTCTGTAATTTCAATATCTTCTGAGATCTCCGGAATTTCGTCTGCCTTTTTATCTAGTTTTACTACTACTTTCTCGTTATCGATAAACTCAACAACTCCAGCATGTCTGGCTCTTATTACTCTTTGCATTCCTTCTGAAATTGTCGCTTCCATTCCGGTTCCTACGATTGGAGATTCAGGGTTAACCAAAGGAACGGACTGACATTGCATGTTACTTCCCATAAGGGCGCGGTTACCTTCGTCGTTTGCAAGGAAAGGAATTAAGGAGGCTGAAGCGCCAACCACTTCTCTTGGGGTTACGTCAATATAGTTAACCAAGTCAACTGTTCCTTCAATGAATTTGCCGCGATATCTAAGAGGAACACGTGCGTCTGTCAAATAGCCGTCTTTGTCCGCGGTTACTCCTGAATGAGTGATATAGACATCTTCTTCGTCGTCGGCTGTAAGATAAACAATTTCATCGGTGACATGAACTTTCTTGCCTTCTTTTACAACTTTGCGGTAGGGGGCTTGGACAAATCCAAACTCATCAACCTTGGCATAAAGTGCAAGATAGGTAACAAGTCCGATGTTTGGTCCTTCAGGGCTTCTAACTGGGTCAATTCTGCCATATTGAGAAGCGTTAACGTCACGAATTGAGAAGCTGGCGCGCTCACGATTAATGCCGCCAGTTCCAAGAACTGAAACACGTCTAAGATTGTCGACTTCGGAAAGTGGATTTGTGTCGTCCAAAATTGTTGAAAGTTGGTTTGAGCGGAAAAATTCGTTAAGAGATGCAATAAGAGGACGGGCATTGATCAAATTTGCAGGAAGAGGTCTGTCTTCGGGAGAAATTAAACTCATTTTTTCCTTGACTGATCTTTCAAGACGAAGAAGCCCGACACGGAACGCATTAACTGCAACAAGTTCTCCAACACGACGAAGCCGTCTATTGGCAAGATGGTCAATGTCGTCAAGTTTTCCAACTCCGTTATGAAGTCCAATAAGATAACCGATGGAAGCGGCCGTATCCTGTTTTGTCAAAACCCAAGTAGATTTCTCATTTGGAAGGTTGACTCCGAGTCTTTTATTGATCTTGAAACGTCCGACTTTACCCAAATCGTAGCGTCTTCCGTCAGTGAACAAGGTTTCAAAAAGGGTTGTGGCATTATCAAGAACGGCTGGTTCTCCGGGCCTCATTTTTCTATAAATTTCGATTAAAGCTTCGTCTCTTGTTTTGGTGTTGTCCTTATTTAATGTGGCAGCAATATATTTGTGGTCAGGATTTTTGTCAATTTCGGCAAAAAGTGAAGTGATTTCTGCATCAGATTCAATTCCCATTGCACGAAGGAAGGTTGTTGCCAAAACTTTTCTCCTTCGATCGATACGAGCGTAGATTAAATCTCCTCGGGTTACTTCAAATTCCAACCAGCTCCCATGAAGAGGGCGTACTTCTGCCTTATATAAAATTCGACCGCTTGAAGGGTCGAGTTCTCCTGAAAAATAAGCTCCCGGGGAGCGTACAATCTGATTAATAACTGCTCTTTCAATTCCGTTAATAATAAAAGTTCCGCGGGAAGTCATTTGAGGAATATCTCCCAAAAATACATCTTGGGTTACTTCTTTTCCTGTTCTTTTGTTAACTAAAGTGGCTCTGATTTTTAGGGGAGATGAGTATGTGATTCCTTTCTTTTGGGCTATTCTTGGAGCAATTGTGGGGGCGCCTAAGGAGTGATCGCTTAAAGTAAGTTGCCAATTCTTACCTGTAAAGTCGTCAATTGGCGAAATTTGAATCAACTCTTCTTTAATTCCATCTTGCAAAAATGCATCCCAGCTTTCTTTTTGAACTTCGCTTAAATTTATTTGAGGTAAATTTTTCTCTTCTTTTCCGAAGTTTCGGCGGGTTTGGAATTTAGACGTCATTTTTTTTGATAATTTTAAACACCAAAGGCCCGTCTTTACAAGATACGGGTCGAGCGTACATTTAGGTACGCCTAAGATCGGATTATACCTATATTTTAGAACATGTCAAGCGGTAAAAATAGATGTTTTTAGTGCAAATACTTGGCAATATTGGCATTCTGTTCCGAAAGGGTCTTGGCATAGTGAATCTGGCCTGAAGGGTCGTGAATGTAATACCAATAGTCGCTCGGGGTTGGATTAAAAGCCGCATTTATTGAAGAAATTCCAGGGTTTGATATTGGGGTTGGGGGAAGCCCTGTAAATTTATAAGTATTGTAAGGGGAGGCAATTTTCAGATCATTTAGGGAAAGAACGGGCCACCAGTCTTTTGAGTTACCAACTGCGTATTGAACAGTAGCATCAACTTGAAGCGCCATTCCGGCGTTTAACCTATTTAATAAGATTCCGGCAACTACAGGTCGCTCGGCATCAGTTTTTGTTTCCCTTTCTAAAATTGATGCCAAAATTATGCGGTCGTTAAAGCTTAACCCGGATTTAGTCGAAAGACTTACGGTTTTTGTTGCAAAAGTTTTTAGCATTTTAGTGACGATTGCCCCAGCCGTCGCGTCTTTCGGGAAAAGGTAAGTATCCGGAAAAAGCATTCCTTCTTTTCCGACGGAGGACTTTAAGAAATCAGTATTAAATGCCGAATCGCGTTCAAGTCCCCCAGCAAATTTCGCGGCAATTTCTTCACGCCTTAAACCCTCAGGAATAGTTACCCAAACTTCAAGCGGGCCTTTTAGAAGTTGATCGATTGTTTGAAAAAGAGTAAAACCCGGGCTCAGACGGAATTCTCCGGTAGGAATTTTACCTGCCTGGCCGCTAAAATGTGCATAAATTCTAAAAACCAAGGCGTTTTTAATTAGTCCCTGGCTTTGCAACTTATCACCGATTTGTGTCGCTGTTGCGCCTTTTGCAATAAGAAAATTTTGGAATGCCTTGTTAGAACTCACCGGTTGGACATTTAGCCAAAACCAAAGGGAAATCGTGGCAAGCGCAAGGAAAGATAATAGCGGCAAAATCAATAATTTTTTCATTTATTAAACCTCTTCAAGAAGGGCCCTGCGGTATTTGTTATTTTTTGAGTCGTGGATAAATATTCGTCCGCATTCGCAAGTTACCTGAGTACCGTATTTGGTTTTTTTACTTTTTCCGTCGGAAAGAGATCTGCCACAACCAACACATTTTCCCTGGGAAAGGAGCCAGGCTTGCATTGGTGCGATTACACTTTTAAACATTAGGTATTCAAATTATAACAGAAAGAGACTTGGGTCAAGCAGAAAATCTGGAGGTGTCGATATAATTTTGAAGCATTATGGCGGCTGCATAGGCGTCTTCCATTCCCTGACGCTTTTTAACCGGAATACCGGCTTCTCTACTCATTCTTTGTGCATCCTGAGAAGATAAAGTTTCATCAAAGGTTTCAGCTCCTATGGCTTCTGCGAACTTCTTACTTTCCTCTCCCATTTCCCCTTCCGAAACACCGACAACTACCTTGTCCGGTTTTTCTGATTCAATTTCTGTTTTAATTTTTTCAAGAGCCTCATTATAATTCTTAATATGGATTACTTTTAGTGGTTCAGAAAATCCATTGACGGCAATAGCAACTCCAATTTTTGCTCTTCCATAATCAATTCCAAGTATTTTCATAGTTTAGGTAGGAGGGATAACACGGGCTCTCACAATTAGTCTTTTTGGATTACTTGGGTCCCCGGGCGGAACACATGTAACAAGGGTAAGGAATGAGTCACTTGAATCCTGATCAAGAACTTGAACATCTGTCGGGAGCACTTCAAACATTTGTTCAACTTTATATTCATAAGAAATTCCATCATAGTTTATTAAAATTTGATCCCCTGTTTTTAATGACGGAAGCATTGAAAAAATCGAAATATAATTTTTGGGGTTATAAAAAAGCGGTAAAATTGAATGACCAAAAATTACCGAATTCCCGCGTTTTCCGGGTAAGGCAGTTCCCGGATATTGGATTAAACTTTTACTTAAGTCTTCTCCTCCAATTGCAACCGTAGCATTATCTATTTTAAGTTTTGGAACAGTGATTGTATAAAAAGTAACTTTGGAAGTTGAAAAATCTTGGGCAGATGCTCCACCGGAAAACCAATTACTTGCCTGGGTGTAATCAACCGGGGTGGATGATGTTCCATTCACCGATGCTCCTTGGACGGAAGGGTTGTCGCCGCTAATTGGTGAAACAAGTTGATAGTTTTTAGAGTAAATACTGTTGTAAGAAATGATTGGGTAAATAACTCCAACAAGAATAACTATTCCGGAAATTCCGGAGATTAACGCGGAGATTCTAAATACTAACTTTTTTGACATCTTCCAATATTTTCATTGTTCAGCCATTACGTCAATGGTTATATTTTTGCGAACATGGGGAAGTGTCGCAAGGAATGAGGGAAGGTTCGGAGATAGTTTTACTTCGGCTCTGACAAACCCCGGAATTGAATTTAAATAATCTTGAGTAACAGTTACGGTTTTTCCGGCAATTTTACTTATTATCGTGTCTGTTGAAACTTCCGGCAAAAAGTTGGCGCTTATTGCAACTTTATAGTTATAAACTCCGTCGGTTTTTTGGACAAATGTAAATTGAAAATCTATCTGTGTGTCTCTTAAAACATAACCGGCTGGAACTTTATCTTGTAAAATTCCTTTGGCATACTCCAAAAGTTTGGCCCGGTCGGCGGCAATTGCCGTGACGTTTATCGAGAGTGAAAGTTTTAGATTGTCTGCAGAATCCCCGACTTTATGATCAAAATTTTCGGAAGTAATATCTGTTCCTGCCAAATTGTTTACGAAAATCGTATCGGCCGAGGCCTTAGACGAAAGATCGTCTTGTGCTTTAGTCGCAAGTTCATTTTTGAGATCTGTCTCCAAATTTGTTTGATCGTCGCGACTTACCGCAGAAATTTCTTGACTGCTTCCTCCCGAAAAATCTGCCTGAGAAGTGGCTGCAACCAAAGATTTAGAAAAATTTCCTACGCTAAAAATTTCTCCTTTTGCCAAATTATATTGGGCCCCGATATCTGCGGAAGTTACATTCATGGTAGCAGTCCCGGGAGAGCCCGGAAGGAGTTGTCCTGAAACTGATGCCTCAGTATCAGTCAAAAATCTTAACCCGCTTGATGAAGTTAAAATTGTTCCGGCAGAAAGATGAATTGGGTTTGGATTGCCATTTGAAATCTGTACGGTTCCTTTGGCGTTATTCCCGATAAGTTTGGTCCCAGTTGTAGACTTAGTTTTATCTCCGCTTTCCTTCGCAGTTAAAATTTGTCCGGGGAGGATTCCGGCTGCAGGGTCAAACTTGCCATCGGTACTAAAAGAAAGATTTACATCTTGTTCAAATTTTTTAGGAGAAACAAATATTGTTACTGTTGCTTTAGGAAAAAACCACCAAGAGAGACCTCCGGCGATAAGCAAAAATATAACGATTGAGGCAATAAGTGTGAGTGGAGTTTTCCTCATGACAGGCGCGTTAATTACGGGTTTTATGGAAAAAATCTTTGAGAATTTATGAAATAAACTTTTTGTTTTTTGAACATAATCACCGGTCTTTTTTTCTGGAAGAACATCATGTACTGGTAGCGGGGTAAAAGAGGCTGAGGCGACCGGAGTTTTTGCCGAGACATCCTCACCAACTGCAAATCCTAAAGATTCAGGGTTAACATCTTCTGCTGGTTTTGAAACATTTTCAACTACTTCTGCCGAGGGTAATATTTGTTCCTCTTCGTTGGAGCTTACTGTTGTTACATTCCCAATTTCGGCAGCTCCGGCAAGACTTGTTGCAATTACTTTTTTGTCAGAAGCTAAAGTTTCAACTTTAGGAGTGTGTAAAAACTTGGTATGCCCTTCATCCCAAGACGCTGAAAGAAGAGAATCTTTCGCTTCTTCAAGTTCTCCGCCTTTGCCATCATAAATAATAATTCTTGAAGGAAGCGGGGCGGCTCCTTCAAAACGAGTTAGACCTTCAATAACATCTTCCAAAATAGAAACACTTTTGGATACTTGAGTCGTACCTACCAAGTTCCCAAGTTTAAATACCGTAATTTCTAAAGCCTCCTGTCCAAGTCCAATAACCACAGCACTTAAGGGGGCTCCTTCTTCAGATTTGTATAAATGTGCAATTGCCTCAGGAAGAACTACAAAACCTACCGGCGTCAAAGATAAATCTGTACAAATCTTTTTTATCCTAGCAAGGAATTCTTCCTGAATTTCCCCATCTTTAACCCAAGACGACGCAACTCCAAAGACGGTCTTACTCGGTTCGGTATAATCCTCAGGAAGTTTTTGAACTGATGAAGAAAGTGCGGCGTCACAAGCCCCGGTAAGTTCGTCTTCTGTTTCCCAGGCCGCTCCGGGACTAACACTAATAACTTCAGCTTTTTTTTCGCCGATATACCAAATTCCGGCCTGAACCCAATGATTTTCAATTACTAAAGACCAGTAAAGTTCGGGTGGCTTATCTCGACTGTTTAAAAAATCTTTTAAGTTCATAACTTAGGCGACAGAGGCATAAATCCGTACCAATCCGGATCCTATCTTTTCCTGTTTAATAATTCTAACATGCCCAATCTCGCCAGTGTGAGTAACATGAGGTCCACCACAAATCTCCATACTGAAATTTCCGATTTTATAAACCTTTACGCGTTCTCCATATTTCTCGGCAAAAAAGTGTAGTGCACCCGACTTTATAGCTTCAGAAAGTGGCATTTCTTTGAAAGTCACAGGTAAATCTTCTTTTATTTTTTCATTGATAAGATCTTCAACATTTTTAAGTTCTTCTTCGGTCAATTTATTCGGATGGGAGAAATCAAAACGTAATCTTTCGGCAGTAATATGACTACCCTTTTGGGAAACGTGTTCCCCGAGAATTTTGCGTAGCGTTGCATGAAGTAAATGTGTGGTTGTGTGGAGTTTGGTAATTGTCTCATCGGATTTGCTTTCCAAACCCCCTTTAAAAATGCCGGCAGACATTGAGCGACTCGTTTCTTTATGTTTTTCAAACTCTGTTGTAAAAGCATTTTTTTCGATGTCGCTAAACTTCATGCCATTTTGGTTAAGAATTTCAAGAGTTAGCTCAAGTGGAAAACCGTCGTTCTGATAAAGATCGAAGGCAAATTTTCCATCGATTACGACTCCTTCTGAAACCGCTTTGGTAAGGCGCGCCAAACCGCGTTTTAGAGCCGATTCAAACCTTGTGGCTTCTGTATTTAAATTCTCTTCAATAAATTTCCAGTTTTTGTTGACTGCCGGGTAATGACTTCGTAAATCCTCGGCAATGTGTGATACTCCGGAACCGGAAATTCCCGAACCAAGAAGATGAAAATGGAACATGGCCCTCCTGATTAAACGTCTAAGAGCATACCCTTGAAGTTTATTTCCGGGAATTATTCCTTCAGCAAGAAGATTCACTGAAGCTCTCAGGTGATCCGCAATAACTCTAAAACTTTTGTCCTTTTTTGGATCAGCTCCGTAATCTACCCCCACCTCTTCAGTAAGTTTTCTCATCATACCGGTAAACATATCAATTTTGAAAACATCGGGGTCGCCCTGAATTGCCGCCGCAATTCTCTCTAGTCCTCCTCCGAAATCAACATTTTTTTGAGGAAGTTCTTCAAGTTTTCCATTCTCTAATTTTTTGTACTGCATAAAAACGGAGTTTCCAATTTCCAGAAATTTTCCACAATCGCAATTTGGGTGACAGAATTTTCCAAATGCTGGGTCATGAGAAATATTTTCAAACTCATAAAAAACCTCGCTATCAGGCCCGCCAATTTCCCCGACTGGCATTTTATCCGGGGCACCTGCCCGACTCCACCAGTTTTTCTCCGCCGGATAGAAAAATATATGATTTTTAGGGACCCCAATCTTGAGCCAAATATCATATGATTCAGTATCTTTCGGAACTTCATCATTTCCTTCGAAAACAGATACGAATAATCTTTTGGGGTCGAGTCCGAGTTCTTTTGTGAAGAATTCCCAGACCCAAGGAAGTTGTTCAGCCTTAAAATAATCACCCAAGGACCAGTTGCCAAGCATTTCAAAAAAAGTTGTGTGGCGATTGTCTCCGACTTCTTCCAGATCCTGTAAACGCAATGAAGGTTGAGAGTCGACCAGTCGTTTTCCTTCGGGGTAAGGCTCACCCTTAAGATAAGGGACCATTTGCTGCATTCCGGATGAGGTAAAAAGCGTTGTCGGATCGTTTTCGAGTACCAGTGGGGAGGGTGCAATTTCTTTATGATTTCTTTCAACGAAAAATTTAATATATTTTTCGCGGATTTCTTTAGTCGTCATGGCCAAAGTATAGCATTAGCCTCCGTGGGTTTCGAGTCTTTTATTTTTGTGCAGAAGTTCAAGAACTCCGGTCAGCTTTTCCGGTCGGATTAGTCCTCCGCCCAAGATGGCATCTTCCAGAATTGAGTTTAAGCGTTTGATCGCACGCCTTAAATCAATAATAATAAGCATAACCTGAACTCCGACCACTAGAAGTAGAACAGTTAAGCTAATTACTACGATTATTAAAAGTGTTTGAACCGAATCCATAATTATTGAACGGTAATATCCCGCTTTACTTCTGTCATTTTACCAGATCGCGAGGTCGCGGTAACATCAATTTCTTTTGTTTCCGGAGAAACGTTTATGTTAACCGAAAATTTTCCATCATCAGAAACTATTACCGGCTGATTATTAACACTAATTTTGACATCGGCTTCGGTTGATCCAAAAACAAGCGCAGTAGCCCCTACAATAACCTGATTTTCTTTTGGACTATCCACAGTTAGTTTTGGCGGAGAAATGAATCGATAATATTGAAAGCCTAAATAACCAAATAGAAGGATAAGAACCGCGGCGATGCCTATGCCAAAAGTTAATTTAGGACTCCAACTAAATTTAGACGAGACATCGGGTTTTGGATTAATACTTAATCTTTTTGGCGGATAATCACGCTTAAGAACTGCCATTGCCGTTTTATCGTCAAGGCCAAGTGGGGTTGAGAGATTTTTGACAAAACCTAAGACTGATACAAATGGCGGCAGTTCTCCCCATTTTTCGTTTTCAATCGCCAAAATAAACTTTGATTTTATTTTTGTAATTTCTTCCAGGTCGGCAAGAGAATATTTCTTTTGACCACGGGCTTCTTTTAGCATTTCTCCAATCGTCTTCATATATTTATTTCAATAGCAGATGATAAGATCTTTTCCGATAGGAAAAGTAGCCTTATCGTTTTTCATAATTGTGATACCTATTACTGGGCAGGTGGTTGTCCGAATGAGGCAAGAAACTCATCTGCATTTTGTATCAAAACTTCGCGTGGTTTACTAGACCCATCTGAAGCGGCCACTACTCCGGCCCCTTCAAGTTGGTCCATAATTCTGGCGGCTCTGGCATAGCCGATAGAGAGTCGTCTTTGAAGAAGCGAGGACGAAGCTTTATCGTATTGGCAAACAACTTGGACAGCTTGTTTAAAGAGATCGTCAATGTCCCCTGTTACTCCGTTAATAGTAACCGAACCGGCCTTAGCCATTGTGGTAACCTCATCTGTATATTGAGGCGTAACTCCCTGGTTTTTAAGGAAGGCAACTAAAGCGTTAACTTCTTTATCGTTAACAAATGCCCCCTGAATTCTCAAAGGTTTAGCCTGTTCTGGAGGCAAATAAAGCATGTCTCCTTTGCCCAAAAGTTTTTCAGCTCCTTGTGTATCCAAAATAACTCGGGAATCAATTTGTGAAGAAACTGCAAAAGCGATACGTGAGGGAATGTTTGCCTTAATTAAACCGGTAATAACATCGACCGATGGCCGCTGTGTTGCAAGAACCATATGGATTCCGGTGGCACGTGACATTTGAGCAATTCGGGTAATCGCATCCTCAACTTCAACCGGGGCAAAAAGCATAATGTCTGCAAGTTCGTCGATAAATAAAACTATATAAGGAAGTGCCTGAAAACCGGACATTTCGTTATAACCGTCGATATTTCTGGCCCCCGCCTCAGCAAAAAGTTTATAACGTCTGTCCATTTCGGCCATTACCCACCTTAAGGCAGAGATAACTTTTTCTGGTTCAACTATTACCGGTGAGAGAAGATGGGGAATTCCGTTGTAATGGGTAAGCTCAACTCGCTTAGGGTCAACAAGAATTAATTTTACTTCAGTGGGAGAGGCTCTAAATAGAAGTGATGTAAGGAATGCATTTATACAAACTGATTTTCCGGAGCCGGTCTGTCCTGCAATCAAAACGTGTGGCATTCTGGCGATATCGGCAACAACGGGCTTACCGGAAACGTCCAAGCCAAGTGAAACTGCAAGTTTGGATTTTGTAGAATGCATTTCGTCCGACTCCATCATTTTCTTCAAGGAGACAAATTCGGCGGACCTATTTGGAAGTTCGATTCCAACCAAAGATCTTCCCGGAATTGGAGCCTCAATTCTAATGGTACCGGTAGGTGCCGCAAGGGAAAGAGCAAGATCGCGCTCAAGTGCTGTTATTTTACTTAGTTTTGTTCCCAGAGCAACTTCAAGAGCGTATTGAGTAACGGCAGGCCCTAAATTAACTTCAACAACCTTGGCGGTAATTCCAAAAGACTCCAAAGTTTGTTCGATTGTTGCGGCATTTCCTTTAATATCGCCTCTATCCGCTTTACCCATTTCTGCCTCAAGTAAAAGATCGAGACTTGGATATCTCCAGATTTTTTCTTCACCTGGAACGTTACTGACAAGTTTTTGTTCGGCAAGTGGCTCTTTTGGAGCGTTAGTTGATGCGACCGGATTAGAACCGACATTTTTATTCTGGATCATTCCGCCGGAAACTTTCATAGGCCCTTTGGAAAGTCCGCCACCAGCCATTTTTGTACTACCAGAATTATAAATAAATCCGCGGGACTTACTGAAAAACCCTGAGACCATTTTTACAACTTGCTCGATCGAAGTATTAAAAAGAACAATGAGGGAAATTAGAGTTGTTCCAAAAAAAACTATTCCGGCTCCAACTCCAGTAACTAAAGCGGAAATTGCTTCCCATTCGGTTCTACCTGCAATTCCGGCCTGGCCTAGTGCCATTATCGAGATAAAGAATAGAATTCCTCCGACAACAACATTTGGCTGCCCCATTACAAATTTAACTTTGGAAATCAAAAATGCAAAAGATAAAAACAAGAAAGGCAGAAAGAAGGATGTCCAGGAAAAATAAGTCCAAAGAAAATCGTTGAATTTAAGAAGAATAAGTCCTTGCCTGGTGAATGAGATGAGTACTAGCCCCGCCAGTGCATAGAAAAAAATTTGAGAAATTGAATATGCCGTTTCTTTTTTGAGCTTTAACCGGAATCCTCGTTTTGTGAATCTTTTTCTACGTTTTAGCATAATTTAGACTTCAACCACTACCGGAAGAATCATTGGGCGGCGGCCAGTTTTTTGAGCGAAATATTTTTCCAAGAAATCAATAGCAGTGTTTCTGGCAACGGTTGAGTTAATTGTCTTTTTCTTTTGAATCTCGCCCGTTAGGTCGCGCGAGGCCTCGTCCAAAATTCTGCCGTATTTTTGTTCAAAAACAAACCCTCGGCTAAGAAGCTCCGGAGGAGAAAGTAAAACCCCGCCGTTTCTATCGAAATGAATTATTGCAATAACAATTCCTTCTTTGGAAAGAATATGTCTGTCTCTTAGGACGGTGTTACCCACATCTCCGATTCCAAGTCCATCAATTAACACCTCTTTTACAGGAACGCGTCCGGCAATTCTTGCATTTTGATTACTATATTCGACAATTTGCCCGGGGGTAAGTTCCAAAATTTGGTTTTCTTTTGCACCCATGCTTTGGGCGATAAGTCCGTAGGCTCTCATGTGCCTGATGGTTCCGCCTATTGGAATGTAATATTTGGGTTTGACGAGTGCAAATAAAAGTTCAATATCTTTAATGCTTCCATGACCGGAAACATGAAGATCTTCCTGCATGTCGTAATAATGGACATCGATATCGCTTTCAATAAATTTGTCCACCAAAAAGTTGATTCCGCCGGCGCTTCCTGGAGGCCCAGGATCTGCTGAAAAAATCACCATGTCTCCTCTATCGATCTTTAAAAATTCGTGCTCGCCGAGAGCCAAACGATATAGAGCACTTCCGGGCTGACCGTAACATCCGGAAATAATGTAAAGAACCTGATCCGGCCTTAGCCTGGAGGCTTGTTTGGACCTAATTACCACATCCTTCGGGTAAAAAATATAACCAAGTTGTCTGGCTATTTCGGCTTTTCGTTCAATCGAACGGCCGATCAAAACTACTTTTCGCCCCAAGCGAGCCGCGGCATTTATTGTTTGTTGCATACGACTTATGTTTGAAGAAATTGTTGTTAAATAAATCTTGCCTTTGGCGTGCCTCCCTGCGGCTTCAATTCTCGCCTCAATTGCCTGTTCACTTTCGGTATAACCCGGGGAGGTAGCGCCAAGCGAATCTGAAGCAAGTGCCAAAGCTCCGCCGGAGGCAAGGTTGGCCAATTTCATGGCATCAAACGGACGGCCATCAACCGGTGTCCAATCAAATTTATAATCCGGAACATGGAAAAGTTTGCCTTCAGGAGTATCTATGCAAAAACCGACTCCGTCCGGAACTGAATGGGCAACGCGAAAAGGTGTGACTTTAAAAACTCCAAGTGTTAAAACATCTCGTTCCGGATCAAATACTTTAACATTCTTTGTGTCCATGTTTGAATCTGTTAATTTTTCCTCTATAAAACCCGCAACTAATTTTGTTGCGTAAACTGGTGTATCAACCTCTTTAAGAAGAAAGGGAAGTGCCCCTAAATGATCTTCGTGTCCATGAGATATAATTACTCCTCGAAGTTTTTGTTTATTTTGAACAATGTAAGAAAAGTCCGGAATAACCAGATCTACTCCAAACATTTCGGAATCGGGAAAACCCACGCCACAATCAACAACAATCATATCGTTGCCGTATTCGTAAACGTATAAATTTTCTGTGACGCCGGTGGTGCCGGATAGTGCAATGAACTTTAATTTATTTGTATTATTCATAATGAAAAGTTCCGACTTGTGAAGTCGTGAATTTTAATTTATTTTGCATAATCTAAATTAAGCCAACTTCTTCTGCGGCCAATTCTTCTTTGGATTTGGCAGATTTAGGAGCTTCTTTATCTATTTTACTCAATATTTCCTTTAAATGTAAGAAGTCTTCTTTTTCTGCCGCCAGAACATTCCCATTTCTTAATGATGCGGCAGGATGATACATAGGAATTACGATTATATTTTTTCCTTCCCACTTAACATCAAACTTTTTCCCATGAACGCCCGAGATGAAAACATTTGGTAAAAATTTTGCCATCGAATATCTTCCAAGAGTTACTATCACCTTTGGACCGATGATTTTTATTATTTTATCCAGATATTTTCCGTAGGCTTCAATTTCCGAAGGCTCAGGATCGCGGTTTTCGGGCGGGCGATGGTGGACGATGTTTGTGATAAAAACTTCGCGTCGTGTTAGCCCCGCAAGAGGAAATAATTTATCGAGTAATTTGCCGGCCTGTCCCACAAAAGGAATTCCCTGTAAATCTTCATTGTGTCCCGGTCCTTCCCCAATGCATAAAATTTTAGCCTCGGTATTACCGGTTCCGAAAACTAATTTTGTTGCAACCTTTTTTAGGGGGAGGTCTTCATCCTTCTCCATTTTGTCTTTCAGCTTGTGAAGTTCTTCGTATTTAGACATCAGCAAAAAATTCTACCCTGTTATTTGCAGTTTCGTATACCGCAAAATTATTTCCATTTATTATAGCTCCGGGGCGCACAAATTTTGTAAAATTTATTTCCTTTTCTTCTTTGGAATGGTAGTGCCCGCTAAAGACGATGTTTGTGGATTCAAATTTTGGCATTATATCTTTTGTCATTTGATGAATTACTCCAATTTTTCGGCCGTCGATTTCAAATTTCAGTATGTCTGGTTCAAACTTTTTGGCTTGAAATTTTAAAGTATCTTCAATTTCGTGATCTATATCTGCGTTTCCCAGAATTGTATAAAGCGGTATTCCGAAAGATAAAACAGTGTCGACTGACTCTTTGTTATCCCAATCTCCACAGTGAACTACCGCTCCGGCTTTAATAGTTTTTGCAAAGCCCACGACGTGTTTCAAATTGGCAATGTTGCCGTGACTGTCAGAGATAATCAGTAATTTCACAAGTCTATATTATCACTATGTAGGTAAGAAGGTTTTAACGTTTGTGGCGGTGACATGAACTTCTTTTTCTTTTCCTTCAACAATAAGCCTTGCGACCTTTCTGACAACCCCATCGATGTTGCGCTCAAGTGTACGGATTCCGGCGTCGTAGCCTAAAGGACGAACTATGTTTGCCCAAACGTCATCGTCAATTACAAGAGACCCTTGGGGAAGCCCGGAGGCTTTCATTGCGGACGGCAAAATATATTTTTGTCCGATTACAATTTTTTCCTGATCAGAATAACTTGGCATTGAAATGGGCTCCAACCTATCCATAACAGCTGTTGCGATATTTGTGGTGTTATTAGCTGTCGCTATAAAAAGCGTCTCGGATAAATCAAACGGAAAATCAATGTAATGGTCGGTAAATGCATAATTTTGTTTAGGGTCAAGAAGCTCGACCAGAACTCCCATGATGGAACTTCTTCCTTGTTCGGTAACCCTATCAATTTCATCAAGAAGTATCACCGGGTTTTTACTTTGAGTATCCCTCAGGGCCTTTATAACCTTTCCTGGTTCTGCCTCAGGGTGCATTCTTGACTGGCCTCGAAGATCGAGAGGATCTCCCATTCCTCCAAAAGGAATGCGGGCAATTGGGCGACCGAGAGCTTCCGCAATAGAATAGGCAATTGTTGTTTTACCAGTACCAACAAGTCCCACAAAACATAAAATTGGAGCCCGATAAATATCTTTGCTTTCCCCTTTTTCCAACTTTAATTTCATAACAGACATATATTCCAAAACGCGAGTCTTTATATCTTCAAGTCCATAGTGGTGCATTTCCAAAATCTTTTTGGCGTTTTCAAGGTCTAGAGTATCCTGGGTTCTCTTCTCCCAAGGCAAAACTGTTATCCAATCGATATATTTTTCCATCGAATCATATTCGGGAAGAAACGATGGGGAATTTGTTAATTTTGCAAGTTGGTTAAGGCGCGTCAAAACCATCTCACGAAGTTTGTCAGGCAGTGAAGCCTTTTTTATTCGATCAATTAAAACATTAATTTCCTGGGCAGCAGAATCCATAACTTAATGATATCACGTAGAGCTACCAAGCGATTAGTGGATAAGAAGGCCTCCCCACTCAACCAATGTAAATCCACTTCTTTGAGGAGCAAATAATTTCTGGGGTTGAAGGTCAACTGAACTATCAAGCCCCGCAAAATCTAAAAATACTCTTATCATTGTGTCCGGTTTTGGAGAAACATTAAGTGGAGCTAGTTTGTTCATTTCTAAAGTATTTAGCCAGGTTAATCTAACGTATGGTTTATTCGGCATTTTTGGAAGCCAGAAATCAAGAAAATCAGATATTTCTTTATCGTTTAATCCCTGTTTTTTCAAATCGTCACTGAGCCGATCTTTAACTTCTTCCTTTTTAACTACAACCCCCCGATTTTTAACTTCCGGGTAGACTCCGTTTCCAAGACCTTCCCAGAAAAGATAAGGGTAATTTACGCCGTCATAAGTTAGCGTTCCGTCCGGACTGGCAATAACATTCCATCCAGCAGACGGGTATAAAGGCTCACTTTTAGTTAATGATGCGCCCACTTGAACATTAACTTTCTCTTGAGTCGTGGGGTAAAGATATATAACCGGTTTTCCACACTCTGCCATTGTTGCATGTTTTTGATTTATCCAGATCTGCCAATCGCCAACTCCATCCTTCCAGATAAAATAATTTTCTTCTTTGGAAAAATCGTCAAACGAGAGTATATAAACACTGTCCTCAACACTTTTGTAAGAATCATATACATATCTAATTAGACCGTGATCACCGTCTTTGAATTTATATAGCGTTTCTCCGTTTTCAGTTTTTCCCAAGACAGTTCCATCGAGATCAGGGTTGAAATCTGTAGGTTTAACAACCAGCCTCGAGAAAGAGTGGCCACATTGATCGTTTGCAAAGAAAGAAATAAATTGATCTTGATTATTGGTCCCATCTGCCCAAGTAATTTTCTGAACACCGCTGTCATATTTTGGCAAACCGTCAGAATATTCATAGCTGACGCCAGTTCCATCTGGTTGGAGTAAATAAAAGTTTCTATTAAAAAACCCGGTCAAATTTTTTACACTATCGTAAGTTACATAAAATTTACCATTTGTATTTTGGGGGGCACCGAAAAATTCTTTGTTCAGCACTCCCGACAGATCAACAAAGTCTGAATACTGGGATTCAAAATTTAATGAATTTACAGTGATTTTGGGAAATACCTGAAGATCTTGAATTTCACCATTAATAATTTTTATACCAGGTTTCAAAATATATTTTACACTGTCTCCGTGATATCTGCTCTCACTTAATATTGCAATGACTGAATCACCCTGTACTTCAAAATATACCGTGTCGTAGTCAGTTGAAGTTCGTGCAAGATATCCACCATTTTTTAACTCGGCAATTTTATAAAAAACTGCATTTTGTGGATCGATAGAAAAACTCGTATATCCTCCGGCTTCATCGTGAACAACCATGTCCTGAATTTCCTTGAATGATTTGAAAACGTCTAGAGTTATTTTGGTCGGGGTTATCCATTTATCGATTTCAGAAGAAGGTAAAACGATTGTCGTTGGGGTCGGAGAATAATCGATGGTGGTTGGAACAGGAGATTGCCCGGCCAGCCTCGCCGTACCTTCTGTTTGCGACCCCACGAAACTAATTAAAAACAAAAGAATAATTGTCGAAATTGATCCAACCAGAATTCCGCCCCAAAACGGATTTATTTTTATATTTTTGATTTTTTGAATTATTTCTTTCATCAGTTAAATAATATCTTTACGGCTTGGGAATTACAACCTCCCATTTCTTAATCACTTTGGAAAATTCACAAACTTGCAATTTACATTCAATTGGTAAAAATTCCATTTTAATTTCCTTTATAGTTTCTGTCCCAGCAACCACAACGTTATCGCCCAAAATTGTACCATCTGGAAGTTTATACTTTTCCCCCAAGTTTAGGTCAATTTGATCAGTACCATAAAAAAATCTTTCTCCCAACGACTTCAAACTGAATTTTTTAGTAATATTTTTTGCAAATGTGAATGTTTTTACCTGATAATTTTGAGGGCTAGAAAACAGAGTTCTTTGATACCAGCCAAAAACATGGCTCGTCGATTCTGCATCTTCCGAACCAAATAATTGAGCAGAATTTGTATGATCGTACAGATTAAAGTGATTAGCATTGGCATTTTTCGCAAATTGTATAAGTGTATAAATAGACTGAGGACTATCTACTTCAATTTGCGAGGGACTCATTAAATCCATATTAATTAAAGCTCTTATGGAATTTTCATCGTGAACGTTTGCAAGTCTATATGGTAAATAATGAGAAAAATCCACCGACACAATTAATAGACAATCGAGTTTGCATGCTTTGTTAAGGCCGGATAATAGAGACGAAACTTGATCAAAATCCATTTTTTGACCAATCAAAATAGGAACTATCTTTGCATCCGGCCAGACAATGTTTATATCAGACGCCACGTTAAATATCCCATGGTCATTGGCGACCAGTTCTGAATTATTTTTTAAATTTTTGGTGACTTCCCTCCCAATCCTTTGGTCAAAATACTGTTGGCCAGAAGGAAAGTTCCATGTTCTATCTGAAAAATATATTGATTTTTGATCATTCGAAAAATGATCGGGGGAAAGAATAATAACTGTTTTTGTAATCAATCTCTCACTTTTTATAAGTCTCAGCATTCTCAACCGAATATCAGCAACAACGTTATGATGGGGTACGACTATTGCCACGGGTTGTAGATATAGGACCAGCCCTAATAGGATCAGATTAGCTAAAGACAGAAATATCAAAACTCTTTTCATTTAATCTTCCAGCTGGGCTGGGCAAAATTTTTCATATAAATCGGTAATTTTTCCGTACTTGTAAGTCTTTTGCCGGTATATGTGAGGTCGATGACTAAACCATTTTTTGTTGCCTCGCTCCAGGGTTGATCAAAAACAAAATTTCCGAGAGAATAAAAAACTGGTTTTCCATTTATGGAATCTATATTTTGCACCCAATGCGGGTGACCTCCTGAGACTACATCCGCACCTTCATTAATTAACTCTGAAGCAATCATTTTTTGAGAATCGGTTGAGCTATCCGTATATTCAATTCCCCAGTGAATCATGACAATTAGGACATCAACTTTATTCTTTGATTCATTTACTAATTTATAATCTGATTCTTTTGGAGAATCATCTACAAAATCAAAACCTAAGAAACCAAATTTTATTCCGTTGTTTTCGATTGTTTCCAAGTTTCCATCTCCAACGTATTTAATTCCGTTCTCTGTCAATATTTTTTCCGTTTCCAACTCTCCCGCCCTACCATAATTCAAAATGTGGTTATTGGCTAAATTTACTATTCCTATATTTGCAAATTTTAATCCTTCAATCATCTTAGGATCGGCACAAAATTTAAAGCCTGAATTAGAAAAAGGGCAACTTGTGATGATTGGGTTTTCTAAATTGCCAAAAACTATATCGGCATTCTTGAGTTTATCCACTACTTTGAGAAAAGGATAGGAAGTATTATTCATTTTTAAGCTTTGGATCATTACGCCTCGTCCAAGCATAATATCTCCCACTAAAATTATGTTCGTATGCTTTGGAGAAAATAAACCAGAAACCAGGAAAATAAACGATAAGAAATAGCTGATAATTTTTTGCACTAAATAAAGTATAACAATTTAACTACTGAAGTTATCTTCCGCCGAAGTCTTTGCTTCCACTATCTCCCGTTAGTCTTGAGGTTGGGAAATGAGGACCTCCGCTTTCACCGGGGCGATCAGAATTTCCAAAGTCTCGTCTTGGTCCGCCAAACCCTGTTCTTGGACCTCTGGAAAAACCTCCGCGGTCTCCGCCCCTACCTCCACCAAATCCACCTCGGGAACCTCCGAAACCTCCTCTGGAACCTCCACCAAATCCTCCCCTACTTCCACCTCTACCTCCACCAAATCCACCACTTCTTGGGCGTTCTTCACGAGGTTTATCTTTGGAAGGATCCATGTTCATAGAAAGATTGATTCTTCCCATTTCGTCAATTTTAACGACTCTTACTTTTACTTTTTCTCCGATTTTAACAACGTCATTTGCGTCTTGAACAAATTCTTCACGACCCATGTCTGAAACGTGGACCATTCCATCCTTGCCAGGAAGAATATTTACAAATGCTCCGAAAGGCATGATTCTTACGACTTCTCCGTCATAAATTTCTCCCGGTTGAACAACTTTTGCAAATCCTTCGACATAGGCAATTGCTTGTTTCATCTTTTCCTCATCAACTCCGGAGATGCTGACACTTCCGTCGTCACTAACATCAACCTGGACTCCGAAATCGGCCATAACTTTTTTGATGTTTTTGCCGCTTGGTCCAATAAATTCACCGATTTTTTCGACCGGGATCTTGACTACCAAAATCTTAGGAGCAAACTGAGAAACTGTCTTTCTGGGTTCGGCAAGCGTGTCTGTTATAGCCTTCATAACTTTATTTCTGGCATCTTTGGCTTGGTCTAATGCCTTTTCCAAAATTTCAGAAGTAAGATTTAAGGTTTTAACATCAAGTTGAAGTGCTGTAATTCCTTTGTCAGTTCCGGCAACTTTAAAGTCCATATCACCGTTAAAGTCTTCAATACCCATGAGGTCGCTTAGGACCGCAAATTCTTTTTCGCTCTCGATGATAAGTCCCATGGCAATTCCGGCAACGGGAGCCTTAATTGGAACTCCTGCGTCCATCATTGAAAGAGTCGAGCCACAAACAGATGCCATTGATGTTGAACCGTTAGAACTCATGACCTCAGATACAACTCGGATTGTGTAAGGGAATTCGGTAAGGGTGGGAATAACTGGTTCAAGTGCACGTTCGGCGAGAGCTCCGTGACCAATTTCGCGTCTTCCCGGGTTACCAAATCTTCCTGTTTCACCAGACGCATAAGGAGGCATTGAATATTGATGCATATAGTGTTTTTCAACTTCGCCTTCGGCAGATTCAAGTAGTTGTCCCATTGAACTTGCTCCGAGTGTTGCGACAGAAAGAACGTGTGTCTGACCGCGCTTAAAAAATGCCGATCCGTGAACTCTGGGAAGATATCCAACAATAGCAGAAAGATCACGAATCTCGGTTAGCTTGCGGCCGTCAGGTCGAATTCCTTTTTTAAGAATCTTAGCACGGATGAAATCTTTCTTCATATGATCGATAATTCCGGGAACCCATTTGGCGTCAGCTTCAGTTACATTTGCAACTACCGCGTCGATTAAATTTTGAAGTTCATCGCTTCTCCCGTTTTCAACATGTACCAAACTATCAACAATCGGTCCCATTTTTTCTCCTACCAATTTTTCAACTTGTCTTTCAAGTTCTACTGAAGGTTTTTCTTCTTTGTAAGTTTCGCGGGTGCGACCAACTTCTTTGGCAAGATCTTCAATTAATTTGAGAAAAGCTTTGCTTTCTTTTTGGGCAAACTCAATTCCTTTAACGATTTGTTCCTCTGTTACTTCTTTTGCTCCTGCCTCAACCATAAGAACAGCCTCTTTTGTGGAAGAAACTGTAAGGTCCATCAAAGATTTATTCATATCGGTAGTTGTTGGATTTATTTGATATTTGCCATCAATAAGTCCGACTGTAAGAGGGGCAACTGGGCCTTTCCAGGGAAGTGTTGAAATATGAATTGCAGCACTTGCAGCAATAGCACCCAAAATTTTGGGGTCATTTTCCATGTCTACCGCAAGAACTGTGACAGTTACTTGAACTTCGCGTTTATATGACTTGGGGAAAAGAGGACGAATCGAACGGTCAATTAAACGAGCTGAAAGAATTTCTTCATCAGTTGGTCTGCCTTCTTTTTTAACCCATTTACTGCCTTTGATACGGCCTCCGGCATAAAGACGTTCGAGATAGTCCACAGAAAGAGGGAAATAATCCATTTCCATTCTAAGAGGAGCGGAGGCCACGGTTGCAAGAACGACTGTGTCGCCCATTCTGCCCATGACTGCTCCAGCTGCTTGTTCGGCAAGCTCACCAGTTGTAAGGGTAAGAGTTCTTCCCCCGATTTCTATACTTTTTTCGATCTTTTTCATTATTTTGAAGTAAGTTTGGAGATTGTGTTTTGAGATCCGATACGCTTTTGGAACAACGACTTCGGAGCCCATTCCCAACCTCAAACTTGCTTATTATATTACTTGTCCAACTTTAAGTCACTAATCAATTTCTTATATCTTTCTTCGTCTCTTTTGTGTAAGTAGGAAAGGAGCCTTCTCCTTTTGGCTACCATCGAAAGAAGACCTCTGCGGCTATGGACGTCTTTCTTGTGTTCCTTAAGATGGCCAACAAGCTTTTCAATCTGGATTGAAAGAAGAGCAATCTGAACTTCAGGAGAACCTGTGTCGCCTTTCTCGCGGGAGAACTTCTTAATAATTTCTTGTTTTTGATCCTTGGCTAGTGCCATATGTGTGTCATGAGAAGCGAAGTAAGCTCATTTCAGAGAAAACTTAGCTTTCATCTAGTAATGATAATACCATATCTTGTGGATAACTTCAAAGGGGAAAATCATCCTTTATTCTCACTGAAGGAATCTGGATTACCTCCCGGGGCTGATCCTTTGAAAACTTTGGGTTGAAGCCAATCGTCCGGTGGGTTTATATCCTGTTCTGCTTCCTGGGTGCCTTCAAAATCTTGGGCATCTGTCTCTTCCGGTAAGGTGATCGGCATCGGAACTTTATGGGGTCTTAAATTTCCAAACGGCTGGGTTGGGATTGCACCGGGTGGAAAATCGCGAGCTTCTAAGTTAGTTTTTGGAAGTCTTTGTCCGCCGTTTCTAAGGAGCCAGGCAAAAGTTTCAAAAGTTTCGGGAGTCACCTCTACTGATCTAAAATCATCGCTGCCTTCTTCGATTCCCATAACTAAATTAGTCGCGCAATCGGCATCAAGTGCTAGACTATTACCTTTAATTAGCTCCGCAACAATTTCTGAAACGGTTGCGCCGGGCTTGGCAAAAGACATAATCTCACCGGCCGAATTTAACACCCTGGCTCCAATGTGGACAACTTTTGCATTAGTCAGTTCCTGCGATTCTAAAACCGGGAAATCGGAATCTGTGGCACCTCCAGCCAAAATGATTAAGTCAGCGGAAACTCCGGAATAAGTGAAATTCAGATTTTCTCTTTGTGGTGCGGTAAAGCCACTTTTTGGTACAACTGTCAGATTAAATTCTCCGTTATCTATATCATAGGAAACTTTTTCGATGTTGGTTGCGTCATATCCTGCAAACCTTATAACCAAATTTTTATTTCCAACTTCACCGCTTACTTTATTTACTCCAATCAGACGATTTACATCGACCATCAGAGGGCTCGAGCTTACAATTGAGACTTCTTTAGTATCATGAAGTGAAAGATAAAGGGAAAGTCCTGCAGCAACTTGGTCAAATGAGGCCTTCGTTGGTAAAAGCACGAGAATAGAGGTGGCGGAGTTGACGATTGATGTGAAGCTATTTTCCATTACCGAGCGATACTATCACGTCACCTACCGTAAAATCAAGCTGAGGTTCTAAAATAACTCCAAATTCTTCACTCTGGCCCACGGAACCAACTTCCTGTTTTTGCTTTCGAATAGAGACTGCACGGGCTTTACCAATTTCTTTTTCCGCTCTCATCAAAAGAATTTTGTCTCCCTTGGTAAGTCTTCCTTCTATTACTTTGGACCCCGCAACTTTTTTATCATTGAATGGGAAACTGGCTACAACTTCGGCTTTTCCAAAAATTTGGACTTTTCCTTTTTTCAATATTTCTTCCATCTTTTGCAAAAGTTCGTAGATGATGTCGAATTTGGCAATTTGAATTTTTTCAGCCTCGGCAAGTTTAACTATATCGTTGGGAATTTTCGTTTCAAAAGAAAAAATGTAAGCATCACCCGTTTTGGCGTTTATGACGTCGGATGATGTAATTTCTCCGACACCACTATCTACCACCACTACTTTTGGTGGAAGAGATGCAATTATCGCCTCAAGCGCTCCGGCATTACTGGCTTTAATTATTACAGGAAGTTCGTCCGCTTTAAGCCTTCTCAAATCGAATACTCCTTTGGCTTTTACTGGTTCTTGGATTGCCGCGTGAGCCTCACTGGTTACCAATTCACCAATCGGAGGAACCTCAGAAAAACCAATTATTTTCGCCGGGTACCCCGGTAAAACTTCTTTGACTGAATGTCCTTTATCGTCAAAAATTCCGCGGACTTTGCATAAAACTTCTTCGGCATAAATTACTTGACCGACCTTAATCGAACCGTTTCTGACAACAACTGAGGCGGTGTGTCCCATTTGTTCTTTACCGGATTCAATGACGACTCCTTCAAGAGCCGCATTCGGATCACTTTTAAGCTCGGCAACTTCTGACATTAAGATAAGCATTTCAATTAACTCTGAAATTCCTGTGTTGGTTTTTGCAGAAACCGACAAAAATGGAATATCTCCGCCGCGGCCTTCAAAAAAGACCAATTCTTTTTCAAGTTGCCCTTTTAAAGCTTCGGGGTTAACTCCGACAACGTCGGCCTTTGTTCCTGCAACAAGAAATGGAATTTTGGCGTCGCGAATTATCTGAAGCGCTTCTTTTGTTTGGGGTTGAACTCCATCATCCTGAGCAACAACAAGAATGGCAATATCCGCAACCTTGGCGCCACGGCCACGCATCTTTGTAAATGCGGCGTGCCCCGGCGTATCAATGAAAGTAATTTTGCCTCCATTTTTGGTTTCAATAACGGAAGCTCCTATGGACTGAGTAATTCCTCCGTGCTCCCTGGAAGCTACATTTGTTTTTCGAATGGCATCAAGAAGCGTGGTTTTTCCGTGGTCTACATGACCTAATACTACGATAATTGGAGGACGTACTTGGCTGTTTTTATTTTTTGTTTCCATATCTGCGCACCTCTTCCCATTTTATTTAGTATCATTTGACTTAACTTCTGGAAAGCTTGGTGCTTCTTCTTTAACTTCCTCAGTCGATTTTTCTGTGGTTTCTCCCGCGGCTTTTGCCTTTTTGGCTAATTTCTTGGCCTTAGTTTTGGTAATCTTTTTGACAACTGGAGCCGGAGCCGACTCTTGCACTTTTTCCTCAGGTGCCGAAACTGTACCATTTCCTTCAACTTCAATCCTAAAACCGGTAAGTTTTGCGGTTAAACGAACATTTTGGCCATCTTTACCTATTGCCATTGAAAGCTGATCCTCGGGAGCCGTAACTTTTGCAGTTTTGGTTTCATTATCCAGTATAACTTCCAAATTTTCTGCAGGTGAAAGGGACGATTTGATAAGCTCAGCCGGATCTTCGCTCCAAGGAATAACGTCAACGCGCTCTCCGCCAATTTCGTTGGTAACAGCCTGAACCCTAACTCCTTTTTGACCGACACATGAACCGACCGGATCAACCCCAGTCTGGTCAGATGCAACTGCAACTTTGGTTCTTACTCCAGCTTCGCGGGCAACGGCCTTAAATATGACTGATTTTGAGGCAACTTCAGGAACTTCTCTGGCAAAAAGTTTTTCAACAAATTCGGGGGAGGATCGGGTGAGAAAAATCTCTTTTCCTCTTGGAGTTTCGGTAATAGATTTGACCAAAAATGTCAATCTTTGGTTTAGGGCAAGGCGTTCGTTGGGAATTCTATCTTCAGAAAGTAAGATGGCCTCTGTTCTACCTAAATCAACTCGAACATTACTGCCATCAAAGCGCAAAATTAAACCTGTGACAAGTGAGCCTACTTTTTCCCCAAATTCCTCAATGATTGCACCCTTTTCGGCTTCTCGAATCTTTTGGTGAATAACTTGTTTGGCTGTTTGGGCTGCAATCCTACCAAAACCCGGAGGAGTTACGTCTTTCTTTTCTTTTTTGTTTTCTTTTTTGAAAGCTTCTTTTTCCTCTTCGCTCAGTTCCTCAGGAGGAGCGGGCCAGGCAAAAACTCTGGTTTCGCCGTTAACTGGATCAATTACTGCGTCGTAATCAAAAGTGTCGACTTCCTCACCTTTTTCTCTGGCGTCTCTTTTATAAGCCGCAATTATTGCCTCTTTAATGGTTGCAATAATCACGTCAGGATCAAGCCCTCGCTCTTGAGCGATAGCCTTTAAAGCTTGTGAAAATTCTGTTCTTGGCGCATTCATATTTAATTTTTCGAAAAAAAAGGCGGGCTTTTCTTCCCACCTGTCAAACGACCATTTCCAGCCTTTAGTTTAGCCTATGAGGAGATCGAAGTCAAACCTTTCTTGCACCTTCCCAATTAAATTTTGGGTTTTGCCAAAGCTCGCCTACCGATCCTTCAATTCTGACAACTGCTTCGTTGGGTAGAGTAAAAAACTTAACTGCCCTACCTGTTTTGGTCGTGGTGGCCGCAAAAAGGATACCTTTATCCATGGTTTCGTAAATTCCCGCAGGAAACTCAATTGACACAAGATTATCATTAACGGCATTAATATGTTCTTCATCTACGTGATAGTTTTTTATAGCACAAAGTTTGGCCACAACTTCACTTCCATCGGGAGTAACGAAAAGGGTTAGGCCCGGAGAAACACTTCTTTCGTCGTTTGCCAGACCCACCTCGCGCCTTTCAAGATATCTGAAGACTTTCCTACTACCATAGTCTGAAGCATAGGATTCAGCTTGATCTGGTTCTAAATAAACAAGGAGAATGTTTTTTGCATTATTTTCAGCTCTTCTACCAACTTCAGCGGACTTACCTTTAAGAAGTTGGTCTCTCTCCATATGTCGATATTATTACAAAATAGTATCTTGTCAATAAGCCGGATTTACAACCCTTCTTCCTTCATCTCCTCAATAATGTTTCTCTGTTCGTGGGAGAGTTTTTCTGGAACAAAAACATTTAAGCGGATGTAATGATCACCACGACCCCGCCCATGAAGATGGGGAACGCCGTGTTCTTTTAGGCGCATCATACTTCCACTTTGGGTGGCCTGGTGAATTTTAATTTTGACTTCCCCGTCAATTGTAGGAACTTTAATTTCCCCGCCCATTACTGCCAGCGAAAAAGGGATGGCAATATTTACATAAATATCATCATCCTGTCTTTCAAATAATTTGTCCGGTTTGATGTTTACAGAAAGAGTGAAGTCACCAAAATTTATTCTTGCGCCTTCATATATACCTGCCGGAATTTTTATTTTTCGTTTTTTACCCTCAACATCAACATCTTTGGAAACACCTTTTACAGCATCCATAAAATCAATTGTCATGGAATATCTTGGGACTTGAGGGCGCCTGGTTTGGCCAAAAGGATTTCCACCACCAAAAAATGCTTCAAAAATATCAAATGGATCACCAAAATCTGCATTTCCAAAAGGATTTTGTCCACCCGCACCGGTTGTATATGTATAGGTGAAAGGACCCGTCTGGCCTCCCATCCCACCAAAAGGATTTCCTCCGGCAAACGGATTTCCCTGTGGCCCCGTAGAACCAAATTGATCATACTGGGATCGTTTGTTTGTGTCAGAAAGAACCTGGTAAGCTTCGTTTATTTCTTTGAATCTTTTTTCCGCAGCTTCTTTATCTGCCTGGTGTCTGTCCGGATGCCACTCCAAAGCTTGCTTCCTGTAAGCCTTTTTTATTTCATCGGCGGAAGCAGTTTTTGAGACTCCGAGGATATCGTAATAATCAGTTTTCGCTGCCATTTTATAATTCTATATTTCCAAAGATTCTCTTTAAGTTAAAAATCACAAGAGCCTCTCGTAGAGAATATATTTCCTCAAGTCCGTCGATCTCGCCCATTGTTTTAACGTAAATCTTCGAAGAGGCAATACCGTTAATATCAAGATTCCCGATACTTTCCAGAAAAATTTCAAAATGCTTATTTATAAGTTCTCTTTGTTTTGGTGTTAGCTGAAGATTCGCAGTCTCAACTGCCGCTGCTAAATCCACAATTTCTGGGGATGCCATGGGGTTATTCTACCATCTTTATCATGGCAAGCTATTCGCTTACCACTTCGCCCTCTTCAGCCTTTTCCTTTTTTTCTTCTTTTTTCTCTTCCCCTTGCCCTTCCGAAGCCTTGGCGGAGGAGGATTCTTCTTTTTTATACATCGTTTCCCCAACCTTAGAAAGTTCATCAGACAACTCTTTTGTTGCAGTTTCAATATCTTCCTTTGAAGAATCTTCCTTGGCTGTAACTTCTTTTACTTTTTTAACTTTCTCTTCGACTTGTTCTTTAACTTTTGCATCAACTTTGTCTCCAGCATCTTTCAAAGATTTTTCGGCTGTTGCAACCAGGCTATCTGCATTATTTTTGGCTTTAACGACATCTGCTTTCTTTTCATCTTCCTCTTTATGCTTTTCGGCCTCTTCCTGCATCCTCTTAACTTCGTCGTCGCTAAGTCCAACTGCACCTGTGATTTTAATATTTGTAGTTTTACCCGTCGCTTTATCTTTGGCTGTAACGGTTAAGATGCCGGATGCGTCCATATCAAAAGTTACTTCAACTTGAGGAACACCTCGGGGAGCAGGTGGAATGCCGTCCAAGGTAAATGTTCCAAGAGTTTTATTATCAGCGCTCATTGGGCGCTCGCCCTGAGTTACAACAATTTGGACCTGCGTCTGATTATCCGACGCAGTTGAGAAAGTTTCGGTTTTACTAGTCGGAACTGTGGTATTTCTGGGAATCATGGGGGTTGCGATATTTCCCATTGTTTCGATAGCAAGAGTAAGAGGTGTAACGTCCAGTAGAAGAATATCTTTAACTTCGCCTCCCAAAACTCCGCCCTGAATTGCGGCTCCAACTGCAACAACTTCATCTGGGTTAACCGATTGATTGGGATCTTTGCCAAAGAAATTCTTAACAGTTTCAACAACTTTCGGCATTCTGGTCATTCCGCCGACCATTACAATTTCGTTGATATCATGGGCGTCCAATTTGGCGTCTTTCAAACAAGCCTCAACAGGTTTAATTGTCTTTTGAATTAAGTCGTCGACCAATCCTTCCATTTTGGCTCGAGTCAGCTTCATTGTTAAGTGAAGCGGATTGCCATCTTTTTGAGTAATGTAAGGCTGATTAATTTCTACCTCATCGGCTGCGGAAAGCTCAATTTTTGCCTTCTCTGCCGCGTCGCGAACGCGCTGTAATGCTTGGGAATCTGCCTTAAGATCGACAGAATTTTCTTTCTTAAATTCAGAAATGATGTAATCAACGATTACCGCGTCAAAATCATCTCCTCCCAAATGTGTGTCACCGTTAGTTGCCTTAACTTCAATTACGCCATCGCCAATTTCAAGAACAGAGATATCAAAAGTTCCACCTCCAAGATCATAAACCGCAATTTTTTCTGAGTTCTTTTTATCAAGTCCGTAGGCGAGGGCCGCGGCGGTCGGTTCATTAATAATGCGCTCAACTTTAAGTCCTGCAATTTCTCCGGCTTGTTTTGTGGCCTGTCTTTGGGCGTCGTCAAAATAGGCGGGGACAGTAATAACTGCTTGATCAACTTTCTCACCAAGATATTTTTCAGCATCTTTCTTAAGCTTCATAAGAACGCGGGCGCCAATTTCCTGAGGGGTATAAGTTTTGCCTTCAATTTCAATATCAGCCGCGCCACCTTTTCCGGAAATAATTTTGAAAGGAACCATTTCGATGGTACGCTTGACTTCGCTGTCTGTAAACCTTCGGCCCATCAATCTTTTTGCCGAATATACGGTGTTTTTGGCATTAAGAATCATTTGCCTCTTGGCAACATCTCCTACCAAGTTTTTGACAGGTTCAACCACTGAAGGTGTTGTGTTTTTGCCAGTATCAACCGCTGGTATGACTTTGGGCCTGCCGCCTTCCATTACCGCAACACAAGAATTTGTTGTACCAAGATCGATTCCGATTATTTTTCCCATTTAATTTGTTGTTTTAAATACTTTAACCTTTGCAGGTCTAATTA
>Ga0207684_10000251_pt1 | contig 80339 bp, 71 predicted proteins | sample KBSK5501metaG_FD_184342 | JGI IMG/M metagenome (GOLD analysis project Ga0207684, IMG submission 184342) | Corn, switchgrass and miscanthus rhizosphere microbial communities from Kellogg Biological Station, Michigan, USA - KBS K5-50-1 metaG... | ecosystem: Host-associated > Plants > Roots >...
CCTGCGGCTTCCTTCAGATTCCACCTCACGATGGACACCCTTGCCGTCCAGCTAACGATTCCCCCTGTCGGGTTCGTAGGAGACTTTCACTCCCTAGTAAGAGCGCCCTGCCGGGCGCAACAAGATAAAAAGGCCCCGGCAAGAGCCGAGGCCTTTTGGCAGGTAAACCGGCAGGTTAAGAGCGGAAGTATCTGTGGGTCAGTACCGAGGGAATGGAATTCGTCTCCACCAATCGTTGTTTCGGTTGTTGTTGCGATCGTTGCGGTCGTTGCGACGCCAATCGTCGTCGCGACCATAACCGCCGCCGTAGCCAACACCGTAGACGTTGCTGATGTAGCGGAGCTCCTGTTGAATCTGCGACCACTCCGAAGCAGTGCGGCTATCAAATCCGCGGCGAGCGAAGCGATCCAATTGGTCTGCTTCCTGTAGCACGCGTCGAGCTTCGTTGGAGCTGCGATTCAAATCGCGGCCGTTGCCAACCCTCGATTTCAGATCGCCTACCGCATTACGAAACTGATGGACCTGGTCGTTGATACGATCTTCTCGTTGTGAACCGTTGACTCTGCTTCGGTCCAGGGCACGATCCATGTCGCGCTGAAAATCTTTTGCTAAACGGTCCAATCGATGAACTGAGTCGCGCAGTCCGCGGTCGTCGTAACGTCCGTAGCCGCCATTGTCTGGATAACGATCTGGGTAACGATCCTGGGGATAGCGTCCCCATTGAGCTGCCGCTGCGGCGGGCAAGCCAAGCATCAGGATTGCCGCAGCGAGAATTGAAAACTTCAGTGTGTGTCGGTTCGTCGTCATTTCTTTCTTTCTCCTCAGTAGCACTTCGGCCCTGCGACCTCTTTGGCAAGTGGTGTGCCCTTTCCGGAAAGCCGCAAAAATGCGAATGATTTGTGGTGATCAGTGCGAAAACGTGCAGGGATTACCGGAAAACGTGTTAGCCACAAAAAGGCACAAGAAGCACAAATAGCTGAAACTGAAGGAGGTTCGCCTTTTAATTACTCATTTTGTGCCTTTTGTGCCTTTTTGTGGCTAATGCTTGTCGAGGAGGATCGAGATGTGGTGGCGGATGTCAGCTTCGTGCAGTGAAAAGCGTTTGTTGGAAATCGACTTCCAGGCCGGCGCGCCCGCGGTTGTTTTAGTCAACAACAACTCATCACCAGCTTGACGAATGCCCATGTGACGAATGTTCGCGCACGCCAAACCACCTCCGCGAACAACTCCATCACGTGGGGCGCGCGGCCATCCGGCTTCGACAAACAACGTCCGCACGCCACTCCTGAGCGTAAGCAGACGCCCAACCATCGTCGACGTTCCAACCGCAAAACGATGGCCCTCTTGTCTCGCGATTTGAATGCTCGCACCGGCGCGATTCGCATCGCCGGCCACGGTCGTGAAGTTATCGAGCAGCCAATCGATTCCCGCTTTGCGCAAGAGATCGTTCGAGTTTTTTAACGACAAATACTCAACCACATCCTTGCGGCCGGCGAGACGTGCTCTCTGTTCCGCTTCCGACAAGGCTGCTGCCCAGGCTTCATCAAGTTCGCTCATCTTGGCTTGGCGATGGTATCATGAGCGCCGATTTCGTCCCCCCATAATCCCAAATGGAACCTATCGGAATGATCCCATCTTATCGAGCCCTGAGCCGGCTATTGGCGGTGATTGCGGCAATTGGTTTGTTTCTGCTGATTAGCGTAAACCCACTCGCGCAGTCGGGCAAACTGCCCGCGCCAGCCAGTCACGTGAGTGATTTTGCCGGAGTCATCGACGCTCAAACCAAGAGCCGGCTCGAAAATCTACTCCAAAAGCTCAAAGAGAAAAGCAATGTCGAGTTGTATGTCGCTACGGTCGATACAACCGGCGCCCAGGAGATTTCGGCTTTCTCACAACAGCTCGCACGCGACTGGGACATCGGCGCGAAAACCACGCGCAGTAAGAGTCTTTTACTGGTCGTGTCAGTAGCGTCGAAGACTTCGTTCACGCAATTCAGTCGCGCAGCACAAACGGCATTGCCTGACGGCGTACTGGGTGAAATGTCGTATCGCATGCACAGTCCTCTGGACGAAGGCCGTTTCGCCGAAGCGATCGACAGTGGAGTGCACGTCTTTGCGAGCGCGCTCGCAGAGAAGGTTGGTTTCAATGTCGCCGATCTTGAGACAGCAACAGCAGCGAACAGTCCTGAAGTTCCCGTTGACTCGCCTCAACCAGTACTCGTGAGCGCAACGAGCACGCCCGCGACTCGCCTGCGGAAGGTGACGGATGTTCCACAATCAACAGCTCAGGAAACGCCACCTGAGCCGACGCCTGTTGAGTCATCCAAGATAGAAGAGCTCGTCGAGCCACGAAAGCGCGAAACTTCAAACGCAACGCCCAAGAAACCAGCGCCGGCTGCGAAGTCAAACACACCCGTAAAAACCGCTCCAGCGAAGAAGAGAACCGCAGCAGAGATTGCAGAACAAGACGCAGACGAATCTGAGGAAGTCGAACTGACGTTAACACTTCCGCTGCCGCAACGCGCGGTCAAGCTCAAAGAGTTTCTCGATACACATCCGGATTCAAAGTCGCGAGCGCGCGCGACCGAGCTGTTGATCAGCACACACGCAGCACTCGGCGATCAGAAGTTGAAAAACGGAGACACCGTCGGTGGTATCGACCAACTGCTTCGCGCCATCGACGAAGCGGATGTCACTATTTCCGATCAACTTTTCTCGGGCGTCATCGTGCAAATTCCGGTGAATCTGTATCTGCGTGGTGAACGCGATGCAGCGTTCAAGGCTGCACAGAATGTGGAAGCAAAGTTTGGCAACGATCCAAAACGGCTTCTGGCTGTCGCCGGTTTTTATCTGGGAATCGAGCGCGGTGCTGAAACGGTTCGTGTCGCCCAAAACGTGGTGAAGCTGGCGCCCGATCTCGCCGAGGCACATCGTATTCTCGCAGTGGGCCTGCACATATCGCTGCGACTCGACGAGGCGATGGCCGAGTACAAGCGGACGCTTGAACTCGATCCGGCGTCGAAAGTCTCTCGTGGGAGTCTCGCAGATCTCTACCGCGCTTCGGGTAAAACTGAAGAAGCACTCGCACTCTACAACGAGCAACTTGCCGCCGATCCAAAAGACAAAGCAGCACGCGCGGGCAAAGTGATCTCGCTGCTCGAGCTCGGTCGCACTGACGAAGCAAACTCGGCGCTCGACGCAGCACTCGCCGACGACCCACGCAACTTACCTTTGCTTGCCGGCGCCGCATACTGGTTTGCCGCGCACGACAACAATCAAAAGGCTTTCGAGCTGGCTCGCAAAGCTACTGAGATCGAGTCGCGATACACGTGGGCGCAGATCGCGCTGGCGCGCTCGCTATCGGGTTTGCAGCGCCCGCTCGATGCAGAACGAGCGATGCGTTACGCGCGTCAGTTTGGAAAGTTTCCGACGCTGACTTATGAGCTCGCGGATGTGTTGTCGTCGATGGGCCTTTACGACGAAGCAGTCGAGGTGCTGCGTGAGTCGTTCACAATCAAAGACGGACAGATTCAAACGTATCTCGCCGGAGTCTTGCCTGCGAGCGAGTCAGGTTTTCTGGAGCTGCTCGCACCGGAACGACGCGCGGGCATTTACCAGCCGGCCGCAGCCGACCGCGCTACCAACGCAAAACTCCTGAAAGCGCTGCTCGCTTTCAACACCGCCATCACGCCTGCAACCGGCGAGAAGATCGACGAATCGGCTGCCGTCTCCACTGCGCAGGATTTTGCATCGGGCACGGATAGCATGCGCGCATTTCGCCAGCTCTACGCTGCCAGTCGTTTGCTGCGAAGTGGCGTAGGCATATCAACCGCACTCGATCTCATCGCCGAAGCGAGAAAAGCAACGGACGATGCGTTGAAAGTTCCGGTACTCACGTTCGCAGTTCAGGCTGATGAATTCAGAGACTTGCGTGCGCGCGCGATCTCCGCGGGAACTGTGCCGGATGTTGCCGATGCGCCAGCGAGCGTGCTGGCGAATATCTTGAAGGGCCGCATTGAAGATCTTCACGGCTGGGCGTTGTTCAATCAAGACAAATATCCGGAAGCAATCGCACACCTCAAGCAGGCGACGGAGATTCTTCCCGCCGAGACTCCTGCATGGCGCAGCGCTTACTGGCATTTAGGCGTGACACTCGAACAGTCAGGACAGAAAGAGCAAGCACTCGAGGCTTATATCAAAAGCTATCGCGGCGGACCGGTCGAGTCGGTACGACGCTCGGTAATCGAGCAACTGTACAAGAGTGTCAAAGGCTCACTTGACGGGTTGGAAGAGCAGCTTGGACCAGGGGCGGCGACAGCAACAACCGCCTCCGCGCCTCCTGTAGAAACTCCGAAAGCAGAGCCGACACCTGAGCCAACGCCCGCGGAGACACCAAAACCAGAAGCTACGCCTCCGCCGATGTCAGACGAGTCGCTCAGAAATGCCGCGTCACGCATTCGCTCGAATATCAAGATCACCGGGCGCGTGGTCGATTCGAATAAGGTTGGAATCGCGAATGTGGTTGTTGTGTTGATTAGTCCGTCGGGAACTGTGTTGGCATCGACGACCGATAACGAAGGTAATTACTCGTTCACCGTCGCGCCCTCCCAGAAGACTTATCGAGTCATACCCTCAAAGGAGGGTTACACCTTCGCGCCGATCGATCGAACACTTCCCGGATTGTTTGAGGATCTAAAGGAGATCGACTTCGTAGCAGCAAAAACTTAATCCACAGATTACACAGATTAAATCTGCGTAATCTGTGGATGGCTTGACGTGGTTAGTTTATCGGGAGCGGTTTTCCTTCCGCATCGTAAAGCTCAACCTTCCCATACTTCGCCAGAATGTCGCGCGCCTTCGACGCATCTCCAACCGCCACCACTTGCAAGTGACCGAGGTCGATGTACTTCTGCGCAACGCGCTGAACATCAGCAGGAGTGATCGCCGCAACGTGCTGCGGGTACGTGTCCCAGTAGTCCGCAGGCAGGTTGTAGAGTTTCTGCGTGATGATGTTTTGCAGCAGAGTTGCAGGCTGCTCCAGCGAAAGCGCAAAGCTTCCGATGATCGCTCGCTTCGCGTTATCGAGCTCTTCGGCAGGCACGGTTTCATTGCGCAGCCGATTGAGCTCGTACATAAACTCTTTCATCGCACCTTCGGTTACGTCAGTTCTGACTTCCGAACTCGAAATCCACGTACCTCTAAACTTCGAGCCGCCGAAATTGCTGTATGCTCCGTAGGTGTAGCCCTTGTCCTCGCGCAGATTCAGGAAGAGCCGGCCGGATGGACCACCACCGAGCACGCGATCCGCCAACAGCACTGCGAAATAGTCAGGACTGGTTCGCTCGATGCCGAGCGTGCCGAGCTGCAACACCGTCTGCACTGACCCTGGACGATCGATCAAATAAATTCGCGAATCTGTTTGCGCAGGCGCCGGCGGAATGGAGACTGTGGGAACGTCCCCTCTCTGCCAGTCGCCGAATGCCTTTTCGAGCTTCGGCATGATGTCTTTCATCGTCACGTCGCCAACAATCGCGAGGATCGCGTTGTTCGGTCGATAGTTAGTCGCATGAAAGTCAGCGAGGTCTTTGCTCGTCAGCTTCTTGATCGAATCCGCCGGCGGCGCAATTAACGACGCCGGATGGCCGCTGCCGTAAATCGCACGCTGGAACTGTTCCGCCGCCAGAAACTGCGGAATGGATCGTTGAAATTGAAGTTGGGCCAACGTACGTGTCTTGTACTTCTCGACCTCCGCCTGCGGGAACGCCGGCTTGCGGATTACGTCCGCAAACAACTCCAGTGTCTGGTCCAGGTTCTCGACCAGACCACTCGCGGCGACAGTGCTCGTCAAAGACGAAAGACCGGCATTCGCAGTCAACGTCGCGCCCAAAGCATCAACCTGCTCGGCGAGGTCTTTGCTCGAACGCTTGGCCGTTCCTTCACGCAACAAGCTCGCAGTGAAACTCGCCAGACCGCGATAATCAGCTTTGTCTGCAAGCCCGCCACTCAGCACGACCATCTGCATGTTGAAAGTCGGAACTTTGTGGGCTTCGAGCAGCACCACCTGTAAACCATTCTTCAGTGTGGCTTCCTGTGCGCGCGGAAGTTTTACTTTCAAAACTTCCTTGTTGACGGGCGCCTTGCCTTTGATAACGGCACCCTTGGTGGTTTGCGGTTGCTGACCCGCCGGCATGCCACCGCCCTGGCCTAAAGCCAAAGACGACACCAGCACGATCAGCATCAGTGAGAGGATAATGTTGCTTCTGTTCTTCATGATTCTCATCGATTTATAACTCCTTTACTGGCCCGTGCCGGCTGCGGTTTTGGCCTTGGCCTTGGGCATGGTGATTACAACGGTGCGGTTAGTGTCGACCAGATACTTGTTGGCAACACGCTGCACGTCTTCCTTCGTGACCGCCGCGACTTTGTCGAGTCGCGTATTGATCAGATTGGGATCGTTGTAATAGACCGCGTACTGCCCAATCGTGATCACCCGAGAGATTGAGCTCTGTAAGCTGTTGACGATGTTGCGTCGCGTGGTGTTCTTGGCCTTCTGAAGTTCCCAATCGGCGATGGGCTCTTTCTTCAGACGGTCAATCTCTTCGTAGATGACCGCTTCGATGTCTTGCGTTTTCACGTTCGGCCGGAGCGTGGCATTGGTGTAGAACGCGCCGACACCGCGCTTCTCATCCATGAAACCGCCGACGTTGGTAACCATCTCTTTCTCTTTCACGAGCTTCTGGTAAAGACGTGAGCTCTGTCCGCCTTGCAGCACCGCGGCCAGCACCTGAAGTGCGTAGAAGTCAGCGGTGTTGCCCGGAACAGCTTTGTAAGCGAGGTCCACGCGCGGCGCACGTGCAAGCACGTCGTCAACCGTGAGGCGACGTTCTGCTTTTTGTTGCGGTTCGGTCATGTCGACTGGCGGCGGATCGGGTTGCCGCGGGATGCTCTCGAAGCTGTTACGAATCTTCGCCAGCGCCTCGGCGGTTTTGAAGTCACCAACAAGAGTAAGCACCGCGTTGTTTGGAGCGTAATACATCTTGAAGAACCCGGAGACATCTTCGACAGTAGCAGCATTTAGATCGTCCATCGAGCCGATCACGGAATGCTTGTAGGCGAAGTTGTCGTAGATGAGCTCCTGTTGCAACTCGCCGCTCTTGCCGTACGGTTGATTGTCGACTCCCAATCGTCGCTCTTCCTGAACTGCGTTTCTTTGGTTGTCGAGATTGTCTTTCGTTATCGCCAAACTCTTCATGCGATCCGATTCGAGGAAGAGCACGAGGTCAAGCTGGTTAGCAGGCAGCACTTCGAAATAGTTGGTCCGGTCCTCGTTAGTGGTACCGTTCATGTTTCCGCCGTTGTTGAAAACGAGCATGAAATGTTCACCCGATCCGACATTTTCAGAGCCCTTGAACATCATGTGTTCGAAGAGATGCGCGAATCCGGTGCGACCCTGTCGTTCGTTACGCGAACCGACGTTGTAAGTGATGGAAATTGCCACTACGGGCGCGGAATGATCTTCAACGGTGATCACGCGCAGGCCGTTCTTTAAAGTGGTCTCCTTGAGATCGACTCGCACGTTGCGAGGGCCCTGTGCCTGGGCGGACAGAACGGCGAGCGCGCAGACAAACAGCGGGGACAAAAACTTAGACACGCGTCTCATGAATCAAACTCCTTTGGATGTGGAATGAAGATTGTGGCTGGACTCTATGCGCTCGCCGCTACAGTGTCAAGCGAACAAAGCCATCCACAGATTACACAGATTTGCTCTAATCTGCGTAATCTGCGGATGGGTTTCAGCCAACCGCCGCCGCCTTCTTACCATCCAAAGTCCTCGGCGCTATAATCAAATCGCCAATAAAGCCATGATACGAAATTCAAAGCTCATCCCAAGCGTTCTCGCGGTTTTCGCCGTGCTTACGCTGGCCCTCTCCGCAAAGTCGCAACAGCCCGCGCCTCAGCAAGCCGGCAGTCGTTTTGATGTCACGCACTACCGCATTGAAGCCCAGATTATCCCAGACCAACACATGCTCCGCGCTGGCGCTGACGTGACGTTTGTGCCGCTGGATGCTACGCGTTCGGTCGTTTTTGAGCTCAATGGCTCGCTGCATGTGGAGAGTATCGAAAAAGACGGCAAACCTTTGACCGGGTTTGTTCAGGACGCCGTTGGCGTGGGTTCGCTGGGACCGAGCGTCCGCATCGACCTGGGCGAGGTCGTTCCGGCAAATCAACCCGTGACGCTGCGGATTCGTTGGAGCGGCGCGCTGCTTTCGCCGGAAGGCGGACCGCTGGCGACCAAGCGATTGGCTTACGTCGGCACTGAAGGTTCTTACCTGATGTACGCTTCGCGCTGGTTTCCCTTCCACGATTACGCCGTCGACAGAGCTACCTCGGACATCACGTTTATCGTGCCGTCAGGCTTGCAAGTCGCCGGCACCAGCGACGAACCGATAGTCGCGCAACCCGCCCCGAAAGAGGGTGCGGTGCGTTATCACTTCGTGCATCGACAGCCGGTGCTCGTCGGCAACTTCGCCGCGGGACAGTACATAAACAGAAACCTGAAATACGGCAAATATGACCTTCAGCTTTACGCGATGCCGGGCAGTGAAAAACGGCTCGACGCATATGCCGAACTGACTGGTCGCGTGCTCGAGTTCTACACCAAACGCTACGGCGCCCCGCTCTTCGGTAATCGCCTGGTGGTCGTGCAGATCGACGATGAGAGTCTGGATACTTACTCCGGTCCAGGAATCATTTTTCTATCGAGCAAGATGTTCGACACAACGCGGCCTTTGCCGGAAGAGAAGATTGAACGAGAAATTGCGTATCAGTGGTGGGGTCAAAGTGTTGGCCTCAAGTCGTTTGACGATGCGTGGCTTTCGCAGGGACTGGCGGAGTGGAGCGCGTTTGCTTATCGCGAGAGCACGTTGAGCGCAGGTGGTCTCGATGCTGCGCAACGCGAACAACAGGAACGTGCGTTGACCTTCGAACAGACCGCGTCGATCGCGCGTGCGCCAGGCGCTCTTGACGATCAGTCAGCCGCATACCAGTCGATCGTTTTCTACAAAGGCTCGATGATCTTTCGCATGCTGCGTGAGACGATCGGACGTGACAAGTTTGATCGACTGCTTGCGACGTTTCTCGAAAATTACAAAGGCAAGAATGCTTCGATCGATGACTTTGAGAAACTAGCGGACAAGGCGTCGGGAGAAAACCTCCGCTACTTTTTCGCGCAGTGGGTTGAAGGAACGGGCGTACCGGAGTTCACGGTCGATTATCAAATCATTCGTACGCGCGCCGGCAAGTTCCGCACGCGCGGCACAGTCAAACAGAATCTCGAATCACTGCGAATGCCAGTGGAGTTGTTGTTGCGCGCGGAAGGCGATAACCAGCAAAAGACGGTTCGGATCGAAGGCAAGAGCGAGGATTTCGATTTTGAATCGAATGGGCAGCCGATCGAGGTCGTGGTAGATCCCAACAACAAGATTCTGCGAATGTCAGACGACCTGCGCGTGTCGATCATCGCGCGACGCGGAATCGAGCAGATGAAGGAAGGTATTTACGCCGAGGCGCAACAGCAGTTTGAAGCCGCGCTGAAGCTCGACCGTTCCAATTCCTGGGTCTACTACAATCTGGGACTGCTGTTTCTCGAGCAGCGCAACTGGCAACAGGCGCTCGACAATCTCGAGGCCTCGCTGATCGGTAATTTGAAGCCGGCATGGATCGAGGCGTGGGCGCATATCAAGCGCGGCAACGCGTACGACGCGAAGGGCGAGCGCAATCGGGCCGTCGCGGAATATAACAAGGCAGTGCAGTCAGGCATCGATTACGACAACGCGCAGGCAGTGGCAAAGAAATACCTGGCCACGCCGTACGATCCGAAGGCCGACCAAACCGCCACGGCGGTTTCACCAGCAAATTAAGCCGCGGATAAACGCGGATGAGCGCGGATAAGAAAAACTGATTCTTATCTGCGTTTATCCGCGAAAACCCGCGGCTAAATAATTTAGACGGCAATGATAGCGATCCTGTTTTTGTCCGCGGCGCGGAGCATCTCTTCGCGGTCGAACATCAGCGTCTTACCGGCGGTGATGCAAAGACATGTCGCGCCCGCTTCCACCATCGCCTCGATCGTCGGCACGCCAACGACCGGCACGTCGAAACGCATATCCTGATTCGGTTTTGCCACCTTCACAACCGTAAGCCGCCCCGAAGCCAAACGGCCGGCGCGTCTGATGGTTTCATCCGTCCCTTCCATCGCTTCGATCGCCACGCAAGCATTGCCGCGTACGACGATGGTTTGGCCCAGGTCTAACCGTGCGATCTCGCGCGCGATCTCGAGTCCATATTCAATGTCTTCTCGTTCCTGCTTCGAAGGCTCGCGACGCGTGATCGTGCCGCTCTGCGGCAGTGAGTCCTGCAAAAAACAAGTCGAGTCGACTAGTTCGATACCTTCGCTTTGCAACTCGGAGGCGATAGCTCCAATCAGCGCGTCAGTATTGCGGCGCGGCAGTTTCAAAAGCACTTTCAGCATGCGCACGTCGGGTACGGTGCGACTGAAGATCTGAACATGCTTCACTTGCCCGGCCATGATCGCTTTCTCAACACCTTCATCTTTGAAGAAACGAATCATCCGGCCGAGCTGACCAATGCCCACCCACTTTACACGGTCGACAAGCTGGTCCATCTTTGGATCTGTCTCTTCACGAATCGCGGCAACAACCAACTCCACACCCGATTGGCGTGCGCCCTCCACGACCATAAAGGGAAACTTGCCGTTGCCCGCAATCAGTCCGACCTTCATTTGGTGACGCCGCGCTTCGAGGTTTCGATGAAGTGAAGCAAATCGGAGACTTCAGGAGAAGCCGTGAGCTCCTGCTTGATGCGTTCGACGGCTTGAGTGGTGTTGAGTTTGGCGGAAAGCAGCAGGTGGAACGCGTGATGAAGCGCATCGATGGTCGCACGAGAATGTCCACGACGCTTCATGCCTGTGATATTCAGGCCATAGCACTTGGCGTGATTGCCGACGGTCAGCGCAAAAGGCAGCGCGTCTTTGACCACGACCGAGTAGCCGCCGATGTAAGCCTCCTTACCGACGCGGCAAAACTGATGCACGCCCGAATAAGCGCCGATATTCGCTTGATCCTCAATGACGACATGTCCGGCCAGCGTGGCGGCATTGGCCATGATGACTCCATTGCCGATGAGACAGTCGTGCGCGATGTGTGCCTGGGCCATGATCAGGCAATCGTCGCCGATACGAGTCAACATGCCTCCACCGGCGGTACCACGATGGATCGTCACGAATTCTCGAATCTTATTTCGTTCACCAATGCGTGTTTCCGACGGCTCGCCTTTGTACTTCAAATCCTGCGAGGCGAGACCGATCGAAACAAATGGAAAGACTTGAGTGGCGGCGCCGATTGAAGTGCGGCCGTCAATGACACAGTGAGATTCAAGCCGCACGCCGTCGCCGAGCTGCACCTCTTCGCCGACGATGCAGTATGGCCCAATAAAACAGTCGTAGCCGATTCGGGCGCCTGGACTCACAACTGCGGTGGGATGGATCGTTGCTGGATGAGTGGCGGTAGACATATAGGTCTTATAGGTCCTATAGGACCTATTCTCTTGGCGCGACTATGCTCATGATCTCGGCATCAGCAGCCAACTGCCCTTCCACTTTAGCCTCACCGCGCATGCGCTGCACGCGCGATCCGATGCGCAACGCGGTGACCTCCAAAACCAGCGTGTCGCCAGGCACAACTGGACGACGAAAGCGCGCTTCCTTGATACCCGTAAACAGAACCAACTTCTGATCCCGATCCTCCATCTCGCGTAAAGCCAGCACCGCGCCAACCTGGGCCAACGCTTCGACGACGAGCACGCCCGGCATCACCGGCGCACCCGGAAAGTGGCCCTGAAAAAACGCCTCGTTTATACTTACCTGCTTTATGCCTACGATTCGTTCGCGCGGGACAAGCTCTACGATGCGATCGACGAGGAGAAAGGGATAGCGATGCGGCAGAAGTTTTTGGATCGCCTGTGAGTCGAGAACAGTTTCCATGCGAACTCAGGCGTGGCTCTACTCAGGGGGCGTGGTGGTTGTAGCTGCGGTAACAGGATTCTTCGCGTTGAAGTCAGTGATGAACGCCCGCGTGATGTCGATGCTCTCGGCGGCATACAGCAGGGGCACTTGCGCCGCATCGATGATCACGTTAATGCCGCGAGCCTTGGCGAAAGCTTCGAGCGCTTTTCCAATCTCGTCTTGCAACGGTGTAAACAGTTCCTGACGGCGACGATTGTACGAAGCCTGCGCGTCTTCACCCTTGCGCTGGATATCTTTCTTCAACTGGTCCAGTTGATCGATCTTGGCTTGCAACGAACGCTGATCGATCGGCGTTCCCGCAGGCGCCTCGCGCAGCTTGCCGATTTCAGTCTCCAGCGTCTGAGCGCGCGTCTGCATTCCATTGATGTCGTCTTTGACCTTCTGGAACTCGCCGTTCAGTTTCGTCAGCAAGCTATTGAACTTGGCGATACCCGTCTTGGGATCCAAAAACATGTCCGTGTAGATCACGGCCATCTTGCTCGTCGGCAACGCGACTGAAGTATCAGCCGACGTTGCTGGAGCGGGTGTCGGTCGAGTGGCAGGATTTGGTGTCGGAGTCGCTGCTGGACGTTGCGCGTTGACAGTGCAGGCAATAGCCAGAACTATCAACGCGCTGAATGGAAACAGTTGATGTCTGATCATGATTCTTGCCTCTGTGTTAATAGGTCATATAGGACCTATACGACCTAGTAATACACAAAGAGAAGTTACGGTCGTGGCACTGATGCAGTTGCCGGGTTCTTGCTGTTGAACTCGTTGATGAACGCACGAGTGATGTCGATGCTGTCAGCGGCGTAAACTACCGGAACCTGACTGCCATCGACGATAACGGTAATGCCACGCGCTTTCGCAAAAGCTTCCAGCGCCTTGCCGATGTCCTGCTGTAACGGCATGAAGATCTCCCCCCTGCGTTTCGTGTAGGCAGCTTCGGCATCTTCACCTTTTCGTTTGAACTCAGTTTGCGCCTGCTCGAGTTGATCCCGCTTTTGGCGAATCGCGTTCGGGTCGGCGACGCTCTGCGTGCTCTCGATCTCTTTGTTCAGTGTCTCAATTTTCGTTTGCAGAGTCTGCAACTCAGCCTGTCGTGGCTGAAACTCGCGATTGAGCGTGCTGAGCAAACTGTTGAATCTGGCGATACCTGTCTTCGGATCCAGAAAAGCGTCCGAGTAGATCATGGCCATTTTGCTGTCCGGCACGGCCACGTTAGCGGTTTGTGGAGCCGTTGCCGGCGGGGCTGCCGGTTTCTGTTGTGCTGACACGCCAAATGCAGCAACCGTCAGCAGGGCAACCGCAGCGAAAAAACGAGCTTTCTTCATGACTTTCTTGTAATACTCCTTAAGTTGAGGCGATTAGACAAAGCCTTTAGTTGATTGTCCAGCCGCCAATGGTTGGATCGGACACTTAAAAAGTGCGCCCGACACTAAAGCGAATGACTTTCTTTTTTTCGTTAAAGAAGAACGGAAACCCATCAATGAATTGGTTCGCTCGCGCGTTTGGATTATACGCAAAGATCAAACGAAACGGTACATTGATGACGGGCACCTGGACCCTCACTTCCATTCCCAAACTCGAGCGGTAGTCTTTGATACTGTCAAACAGGCTCTCCGACAGTCGCACCACGCTGTTGGTCTGCGCTTCGCCGCGGAGGAAAACCGGCTGGAAACCACGCGGCAACAGTGTTAACGGATTCACATCTCCTGTTTGGTTCGCGTCGAGCTCAGCCTGGCTGACGAGGCGATTGTCGCGCGCCACGAGGCTCCCAAGCAACGGTTGAACCGCTAATGCCGAGTTGTTGCAAAATACCAGCGAGGACAAACTGATCGCCACATTCGGAGTAACTCCATTAGACGCAAACCGGGGACATGGAATCGATCCCACTGTCGACAGAAACGGTTGGTCGGTCAGGAATTCACTTGAAAACTGCTGATCGCCCTTGCTGCGAAGATTGAACGCAGTTCCGATGTCGGCAAAAGCCGCCAGACTCACTGCCTCGCCGATGATCGGAATGCGATACTCAAAGTTTCCGAGTATTTGTGTATCACCGCCGATGGAGGTAAAAGACCGCGGCAACCTGGCGACGTTGTTGCCGCCGGTTCCAGTGAACACACCAATGGAAGCTGCCGACGCGGGTAATCCCGCAATGGCGATGGCTGGGCCTTGGCCGTTTTCAGCGAAGGTAACGTTGCGCGACGTGATGAAACTGTCGACCGGCGCGATTGGGCTGATCGAACGCACGTTGTAGCCGCGAATCGTGAACTCGTCGCCGAGGAAGAACCGCTCGAAGATCGGAACACCGTCAACAAACGCGAGTGAGTTTGCGCCTCGCACCTTCGCGGTCGTCGCAAAGCTTCCCACCGTTCCGGCGATGATGCGAAAGCCGAAAACCTCCGGCCGCGTCGACTTCTTGCGCCGCACCGGAAAGAACTGCGTGTAGGAGAACGTGGGCTGATAAGTGCGAACGTCTCCACCGAGACCGGCGAGCGCGAGCGCCACCGAGAACTCGCGACCATTAGTCGGATCGATGCTGGCGTTGCGCGTGTCGTACGAAAACGTCAGCGTGCCGCGGCTCGTCAGAATGTTTGGCTGACGGTAGACCACCGGAATGAAACTCGACGGGTTATTCACATCGGCATTGGCGACCGGATCTTTCACGCTCGAGAGCGAGAGCTGATACGAAGCACCGATGCGCGAAAACTGCGTGAACCGTCGCTTACGATAGAACTCCGACAGCGGCGCGCTGACAAAGATCGAACCGCCGTAAGAATCCCTTGTGAAGAGGTTCTCTTCGTTGATGTTGTTAAGGTTGAACTGCGATCCGAGCAGGTCTTCCTGTGCAGACACGTTTTGCGACAGGAACGTGCCCTCGCCAAAGAACTTCTGCGAGAACGCAAAGACTGAGAAGCCGGCAGTGATGGGTCTATCGCGAATGTATGGCTCCGTAAACGAAAACTGGAATGAGCGTTGGCGGTTGCCGGCAGCGAGGTTGAAGGAAAGCACTTCACCACGACCAAGCAGGTTGTTGGTCGAGTATTCGAGTCCGAAGAATGAGCCACCAATGCCGGAGATACCACCGTTGAACGAGATCTGCTGGCGACCGCGTTCACTGACTTTCAAAGAGAGATCCACTGTCGCTTCTTCATCGTTGGTACGACGATCGACGTCCTTGTCTTTGTCGATCGGATTGAAGTAACCGAGTTGGTTTAGCTTGACGACTGAATACTCCCAGTATGCGTCGTTGTAGATGTCGCCTTCGTTGACGAGCACTTCGCGGCGCAGCACGTTGTCGCGCGTAAACGTATTTCCGACAAACTCCAGACGGCGCAGCGTAAATTGTTTTCCTTCCTCGATCGTGACGGTGAAGTCAACGATACCTTCATTCGGGTTTTGTGGATTGTCTTTGAAGGTTGGCACCGGCTCTGCGGTGTATTCGATAAATCCCTGCTGACCGTAAAACTTCTTGAGGTTCTCAAACAGGCCTTTGCTGACCTTTTCGCCGTTGGCGATGTCGCCTTTGTTCAGACCGACTACTGCTTTGATCTGCGTCTCGGAAAAGATCGAGTTACCCTCGACCTTGAACTCGCCCAGACGATAAACCTTCCCTTCGACGATCGGAATCGTCACCCGCAGTCCTTCGTCAACCGACGATAAAAACGGCAACGGCAGGATCGGAAAACCTGTACGACGCGGGCCCACACTCTCGACGCGCGGCTCGCCGTGGCGTGCCTGCAAGTAACCCTTCGAGCGCATGTAGTTGTCTACCAGCCGCAGGTCGACGTCCAGTTTCTCGCGATTGAGTATGTCCGCGCCTTTGAAACGCGTGATCAGGCCTGCCTCTTTGACGTACTTCATCGCGCCGCGCAGTTGGCCATCACTGAAGACCGTGTTGCCTTCAAAAGCGACTTCCACGACGCGAACTCGGTCACCCTCGTTAACGTGGAAAGTGATCGCCAGCGATGTAGCTGACACTTCCTCGGTACGTTCTTCGACAGTTGCGTTCGGATGTCCACCTGCCGCTAGTAGTTCTTTGATCACGCGGATCGCGTTACGGACTTTGACTGGATCGTAGACGCTTTCCTTCGAAACGCCGACGCGTCGCTCGCGAAATGCTTTGAGCACGTCCGATTCCGGCACGCTCTTGAGACCTTCAAAAGTCAGGTCACGAATGATCGGCAGCTCTTTGACTTCGAAAATGATGTTGACGCCGCCCCGTGGACCGTTTTCAGTCAACACACGAGTGGCGGTCTTGTCGAAAAAGGTCAGCGAAAGAAGCGTTTGATAGTCGCGTTGGACTTGTTCGACGTTGTAGGGATCGCCCGGCCGGGTTTGAATGTAGTAGAGAATGTCGTCTTTTCGCAGACGACGATTACCGATGATATCGACGTTTTCGACGATCCTTTGAGGTGGTTGAGTCTGCTGGGCGATGACCCTTCCCGGACTTACTAAGGTTGCGGTGATTCCAGCTAATAGGCTCAAAACGAAGAGCCAGAACGCGCGATATGAGTGCATAGGCACCAATTCTCTCAATAGTTCTTACCGGGCCTCAGAAACTTCGGGGAGCTTATGAGTACTGAACTGGTTCTAGGACAGCAGCTTTGATTCACCGTCATTAAAGCCAGTTGCCAGCTTTTGAGCAGCAAAGTGGCGCATTATAAGCGAAAAAAGGGGAAACTCCAAAAGAGAGGGATTACCTGAGAAAAGCCAACAGCGGGGGCAAGCCACCCTTGCTGACTTGTTAATTGATTACGCTTTTAGAAGCAGAACAAGTCAGGAAGAGGGGCTTGCCCCCGCTGTTATCGTCCTTTAGTGAATGAGCAGGGCGTCGTCAGCGGTTTCGATACCGGTGGGACGAAAATCAAGCTCCTGCCCGTTCAGAAAGATCTCAACCTGCGTCGCGCCTTCGAGCTGACCCTGAATCAGCGCCTCCGACAGCGGATCCTCGACATACTTTTGCAAGGCTCTGCGAATCGGACGCGCGCCATACAACCGGTCGCTGCAAGTCTTCTCCACAATCCAACGTTTCGCCTCGTCAGTAAGCCTGATTTCAAACCCGTGCCGGATCATCGTCTTGTTGATCTGATCGAGTTGTAGCTGCACGACTTCGAGCAACTCATGGTCAAGCAACTGATCGAAAATGATGATCTCGTCGAGGCGGTTGATGAACTCGGGATTGAACGTCTGCCTGACTGACGACATCACCATCTCTTCCATCTTCTCGCGCGTCGCATCGGTGTTCGCCTGGAACCCGAGCGTGCCCTTCTTCTGAATGAAGCGCGCGCCGATGTTGGAAGTCATGATGATGATCGTGTTCTTGAAGTCGACCGTGTTGCCGAGCGCGTCTGTCAGTATGCCGTCTTCAAACACCTGTAGCAGGATGTTGAAGATGTCAGGATGCGCTTTCTCGATCTCGTCAAAGAGCAACACTGAATATGGCGAACGCTTGATGCGCTCAGTTAGCTGTCCGCCTTCTTCGTGGCCGACGTAACCTGGCGGCGAACCGATCAATTTGGAGACTGAATGCTTCTCCATGAACTCCGACATATCAAAACGAATCAGCGCGCGCTCGCTGCTGAACAAAAACGCCGCCAACGAACGAGCGACTTCAGTCTTGCCGACACCGGTTGGACCAAGGAACAGGAACGACCCGACCGGCCGCAACGGATTCTTCAAGCCGGCTCGAGACCTGCGAATCGCGCGTGCCAGCGCCGAGATGGCAGGACGTTGCGAGATCACGCGCTTGTGCAGCTCAATTTCGATGCGCAGGAGTTTCTGCGTCTCTTCTTCTTTCAGCGAATTGACGGGAATACCAGTCCAACGCGCGATTACGTCCTCGACGTCGTCGCGAGTCACTTCGGCTGAGACGATTGCATCCTCGTGCTGCATTCGCAAACTCGACGTGTCGCCATAGGATCGCGACCACTCATTCAACTCGTTCCAGTCAGCAAGATTGCCCTGTTCACGCCGGACGCGAAGCTTCACGCGCGCGCCTGCTTCGTCGATCACGTCGATAGCTTTGTCTGGCAGGAAACGATCCGGAATGTAGCGGTGGGATTGATAAACCGCGGCTTGCAGTGCGTCGTCGGTGTAGTGAACTTGATGAAAACTCTCGTAACGTTCGCGCACGCCGTCGAGGATGCTCACAGCTTCAGCTTCGGAAGGCGGCGGAACTTTCACTGCCTGGAAGCGACGTTCGAGCGAGCGATCTTTTTCGATCGACTTACGAAACTCAGCTGGCGTCGTCGCGCCGATGCACTGAATCTCACCGCGCGAGAGTGCCGGTTTCAAAATATTCGCAGCATCGAGTGAACCCTCAGCCGAGCCTGCGCCAACCAGCGTGTGCAGCTCGTCGATGAAAACAATGTACTGCGGATTCTCGACCAGCTCGCGCATGATCTGTTTCAAGCGCTCTTCAAACTGGCCGCGATATTTCGTGCCTGCGACGATCAGCGACAAATCCAGCGAGAGAATTCGTTTGTGTTCGAGGAATGAAGGCACCTCGCCGCGCACGATCCGTTGCGCCAGACCTTCGACAATCGCTGTCTTGCCGACACCGGGTTCACCAATCAATACGGGATTGTTCTTCGTGCGACGGCAGAGAATCTGCACCACGCGCTCGATCTCCGCTTCACGACCAATCAACGGATCCAACTTGTCGTTGGCGGCGTCGTCGGTGAGATCGCGTGAAAACTCGACGAGATGTGGCGTGTCTTTCTTCTGCGCTGTTCGCGCGTCGACTCCGGACTGGCGTGCGATCTCATCGCGCACGGCGTTCAAACGCAGGCCGCGTTCGTAAAGAATCTCAGCAGCCATCGAGCGCTCTTCGCGCAACAGTCCGAGCAGGAGATGTTCGGTTCCGATGTGACGATGCTGTAGCCGGTCGCTCTCTTCGTGTGCGTAAGCAAGGACGTGTTTTGTTTCGGGAGCGAGCGGGAGTTCAACAGAGGTGGAGATCTTTTCGCGCAGCAGTGTGCGGCCTTCGATCTCCTTGCGAATTGACTCGATGGAAACCTGTGCCCGAGGGAAAAAGCGCCCGGTCAGGGTCTTGTCTTCGCGCATCAGACCCAACAAAAGATGTTCCGGCTCGATGGCCGGAGCACCAAACTGGGACGCTTCATAGCGCGCAAAAAAGATAACTCGGCGCGCTTTTTCGGTGTAGCGTTCGAACATCGCGGTTTCGGTATTACGTCCTTTATGATGACCTGTGCCCGCAAATTACTGCCAGCAACTTGCGGGCATTATAACCCATGAGAACTCCGACGGGAATTTATTGTGGCGGCTGCATTCCTAACAAGTCAGGAAGAGGGGCTTGCCCCCGCTGTTATCAGAGCGGGGGCAAGCCACCCTTCCTGACTTGTTCTAGTGCCACCCTAAGTAAATTCCCAACAGCATGTTTATTTCAGCCGGTTCTTCCATCCCTCAGAACCAATGAGCGATCGCATAGTCGCGCCAAACTCGCACTATGCGTCGCAATCACTGCAATCGCTGAGTTTTTATGAGCATAATCCACCAACGCTCGACCAATCTCCTCGCTGATCGCAGCGTCGAGGTTTCCCGTCGGCTCGTCTGCCAGCAGCAGTTTCGGCTCGGTAACGAGCGCCCGCGCCACCGCAACCCGCTGCTGCTCGCCACCCGAAAGATGCGACACCGGATGGTCTGACCTCGCCTCAAGACCGGCTTCCTTCAACAGATTCATCGCGCGAGCAAACGCCCGATCGTTTCTGTGTCGCGCAATCAGCAACGGCAACGCGACGTTTTCTGCCGCTGACAGATCCGCCAGCAAGTAATGAAATTGGAAAACAAATCCGATCGCGCGCCGTCGAATGTTATTGCCGTCAAACTCGATCGTGCCGTGATCGGCTGTTTCCAAACCGCCAAGCAGATGAAGCAAGGTCGACTTCCCGGAACCCGAAGCACCAGTAATCGCGATGCTCTCACCCACCTTCGCCTCAAACGTGACGCCACGCAGAACCTCGATGCGCTCGCCGTTCGGAGCTACAAAACTCTTGCGCAGATCGACGACGCGCATCATGAGTCGCGCAGCGCCTCAACCGGTCGCATGCGTGACGCAGCACGAGCGGGATAGATCGTCGCCAGCACGCTCAACCCGAAAGCGATCAGCGCCGCTAAAAACATTTCAGTGGGCTTCGCGATCAGCGGCACGTTGCTGATGGAGTAAACATCGGCAGGCAGACTAACGAGCTTGTAATGATTTCCGATCAGGCATGCTGCCAGTCCGACAATTACTCCGGCGACAGATCCGATCGCGCCCACTACCGCGCCTTCGATCACGAAAAGCAACATCACACCGCTGCGCGTCGCGCCGAGTGCGTTGAGGATCGCGATGTCGCGCCGGCGTTCCACGACGACCAGGATCAGCATAGTTGTGATGTTGAGTGTTGCGATCGCGATGATTAGACCAATGATGAACAAGCCCATGCGACGTTCCAGTGCGAGCGCGGTGAAGAGTGGCTGGTTCGCCTGTTGCCAATCGATTGTCGTGTAACCGGTGCCTAGAGTCTTTGACACTTCCGCCGTGACCTGTTTCACGTTGTCAGCATCGTTTACTTGAACACCCATCACCGCGGCAGCGTGGTTGTTGCCGGAAAAATTAGCGGCGGTGTCGAAGGCGACGTAAATCCACGTGGAGTCGTATTCGAACAAACCGGAACGAAAGATACCCGCCGCACGCACGCGTCGTGGTGGACCACCGGCGAGCTCGTTTGCGGGAATGATTTGGAAAACCTCGCCGGCAGCGACGCCAATCTGCTTCGCGAGCTCAGAGCCAACGACGACGTTCGGGATTAGCGACTGCTGAAACAGTTGCGCGAACGAGCCTTCGTTCGACCATTGACTTGCCTGCGGCGGCTCCTTCTCGATGCCTCGGATGACAGCGTAACCCGAGCCTTTTGATCCGCGTGCGATCGCGCCGTCATAAGTGGTTGCCGAAGCGCTGGCGACGCCGTCGATCTGTTTCAAACGGTTGGCAAGCTCTGAATGATTTTCAATTGGGCGTCCATCCGCCCGCAGCACGCTGAGATGCGAAGTGCCTTGCAGGATCTTCTCTTTCATCTCATCGCGAAAACCATTCGACAACGCAAACGCGACGATCAACGCAGCCACGCCTGCACAAATCCCGAGCATCGCGGCGATCGATGTCGCTCGCGCCAGCCGCCTCTTCCGACGCGACCGCAGATAACGCAAAGCCAGAAACACTTCGTAGGGCATTTGGGTAAGAATCAGGAAGTAAAAGGTCAGAAAGTTAAAGAAAGGAACAAGTCAGGAAGGGCGGCTTGCCCCCGCTCACACCCCACCAGCGGGGGCAAGCCCCTCTTCCTGACTTGTTCTATTTAAGATTTTTCATCTCCTCTCTACCTTCTTCCCGGCGGACACTTCTTCGTATCTTCAGGTCTGTTCTCCGGCAACAAGCGGCTCAAATCCGGATGGTCACCCGCCGCTGGATCACCCTGGAAACTGATCTCGTAAATCGTCTCAGTAACACGCCGGAAACTGAAATGCTTCTCCAACTCCACAATCAACGGTATCTCGTCGCGCTGCCAGCCACACGGCAACCACCATCGCGGGTCGGTATCAATGAACACACGCCTTCGATGATTGAGATGATTCTGCACGATCGCGAACAACTTATCGCCAGGCCATCCGCCCCCAGTTCCAATCGTCTTCCAGCGCCCCAATCCGATCGACGCCCAATAGTTCACAGCAATCGTCTGCGCACCTGAGATCATGATCGCGTCCGGCGGCACCGCTTCCAGTCGATGCTTGTACTCCTTACTCATCGCACGGCGCTGAATGAATTCGGAACTTACCGGCCGAGCGAAAATAAAAAACATCACCGCCAGCAGCACGATCGCCACCGAACACACCACCAGCGCACGACGCTCACTTCCCAAACGCTTCTGCGCGATGCGTAACAACCAGAAAGCGCCGAGCGGCACGAGTGCCGGCAGGCCGGTTAAAAAGTAACGCCAGTTAACTGTCGTGCTGTAGTTGAGGAACAGTAACAAATTGGCACAGAAACCAACGGCCCACAGCAACAACATCGGCGACATCCGGCGCTTGCGCCACTCGAGCACCGGCGCAAACGGAATCGTCAAAAACACCAGCGGCGCGCTGACGAAGTAGTACATAACGTACGGGCCAAGGTTCGCGAGCGTGATCGGATGTCGCGCCGATTCGTCGCGCATCGACTCGCGCCAGCCATTCCAAACCCAGCGATAGTGCGGGTCAGTAATGAACCAGTAACCAAACCAACCAAACGCGAGCACCGCAAACACGACGCACGAACCGACGACACACAAAACTTCTCGCCGTTGAAACTTCCATCCAAAAACAAACGGCGCAAGCACCAGCCACGGCGCGTAGAACCCGATCGTCTCGCGCAGATTCATTCCGAGGCCCATCAACCCTGCGCCGGCAAGCACCAGCCAAAACCTTTTTTGCTGAACGCCACGCAAGTGAATGATCAGCGCGGTGGCGAGCAGCAGAACCGATGGCACGTCAGTCATCACCTGCCCGCCGTAAAGTACAAACACCGGCGAAAAGACGATCAGCAACGCGGCGATTGTCGCCGTGTGCAGCGAGCCACTAATGTCGCGCGCGAGAATCCAACACGCAATAACAGCCAACGGCGCTTGCGCGACGACGGCGTATTTGAAAATCAGGTAAGCGTTTTCCGGCTGGACGTGAAAGAGGTTGTGACCGATCAGAAACAGCGCGTGATTCGCGAAGATGAAAAGATTCCGGCCCAGCGCCATCGACGACGGATAGCCATCCAACGCCAGCATCGTGTAATCCATGCCGTCCCAGTCGCCGATAAACGGATCGACAAAACACAAGACGAGAATGAGGCCGATCACTGCCGGCAGGAGCCACCAGCGCCACGCGCGCCAAAACGATGCGTGGGCCACGGATTTGACGGATTCAGACGGATTCATCTGTATTCATCCGTTAGATCCGTGGTTAAGATCATACGTCCGGCCGCTTTACCATTTTTACGCGATTACCCTGAGCATTGTACTCAACTTCGTCCATGATGTTGTAGATGAGGAGGACGCCGCGGCCTGACGTTCTGAACAAGTTAGCCGGATCGCAAGGGTCTGGAATCTCACGAATGTCGAAGCCTTCGCCTTCGTCTTCAACGGTGAAGGATGCTTCTTTCGAGGATAGTTCGGCGGTGATCTTCAACAGCTTGCTGGGATCGTTCTTATTACCATGTTTGACGGCGTTGACGAAAGCCTCGTCGAGAGCGACGAACAGATTCGAACGCTCGGGTTGAATCAAACCGAGTTTCGAGACGCGCTCCTGAAGATACTCGAGCACGCCGTTCATAAGTGCTAAATCGCTGGGAAGCTCAAACTCGATTTTCTCGTGAACGTGAGAAAGGATGCGCGGATCGTCAACGTAACGCAGTTTGTGGGAAAGGGTTTGTTCGACGATTGCGCGAAGCTCGTCGCGGTTATAAGGCATCCGCAGGTAGTTTGCGGCACCCATCTTAAAGGCCCTGACTTCGTCCTCGGCAAGATCGCTGATGATGAGATCGAAGCTGTCGAGGTCGTCGCGACGGAGCGCCTTCTCCCGTTCGGCGGCCACGACGACTTCGTGCCCGAGCCGTTCGAGAGCCTGTTCGAGAACAGGCAACTCATCGTTATTATCCACGATGAGAATCCGGCGTTTTTCCATCAAGCTCCAATCTAAGCGAATTTTTGAGGAGAGATAACAAAGGCTGTACGAAAATCTATCGCCAGTCGTTCGCAATATATCAGAAGGCAAGAGAACCATCCACAGATTACACAGATTTGCGTCAATCTGTGTACACTACGCCGTCCTTCCGATGGCTAAACAGGGAAAGCTGCAAACATCTTTAGAATACTGGGCGGCCAAGTCTGTCCTTATAACTCTCAGTCAATTGCCTCCTCCAACCGCCTACGCGATTGGTCGCGGGATGGGGACGCTCGCTTACATGCTCGCGCCCCACCTACGGCGGACAGGAGCCGTCAATCTTCGCCTAGCCTTTCCGGAAAAGACCGACGAAGAACGCGCCCAACTCTTGCGCGAATGTTTCGACAGTCTCGGCCGCGAGTTGGGACTGTTCAGTCAGATGTCTTCAAAATCTCGTGAAAGGCTTCGCGATCTCGTAGAAGTGCACAATGTCGAGATCCTCGAAGAGGCAAGGAAGACTCACGGCGATAAACTGATTTACTACACCGGTCATCTAGGCGCGTGGGAATTAACCAGTTTCGGAGTTTCGCTTTTAGGCTATCCGTTCACTTTCCTCGTGCGTAGAATCGACAACCCGCGGATCGAGCAGCTCGTCGACGGCGTGCGCACGCGGTTCGGTAACAAGACTCTCGACAAACTGTCCGCAGGTCGCTCGATGCTCAAAATTCTCCGCAGCGGCGAAACAGCCCTCGGACTGTTGCCCGACTTGAACACCCTCGACGACGAGGCAATCTTTGTCGATTTTTTTGGCGTTCCGGCAGCAACCACTTTCCTAATGGCTAAGTTTGCGCTGCGTACCAACACGCCGGTAATTCCCTTCTTTGCGCCGTGGTGTGAGGAAAAACGAAAGTACCTGCTGATCGTCGAGCCGCCGGTGACGTTTGAGCATACGGATGACGAAGATGAAAACGTGCGACGACTAACGGCTGCGATTACCGAAAGAGTCGAGAACCAGATTCGACGTTATCCCGGACAGTGGCTCTGGATTCACAAGCGTTGGAAGACGCGGCCTCCTGGAGAGCCTGCGATTTATTGACAGCATTGTCGTGATTTTTCAGTATTAACAAGATGCAGAGCGTGGACCGTCCGTATGAATTCGCTGACCTCTCGGAGTATTCGTTCAAAGATCGGCTATTGATTCGTGCCGCGGATCTCGTTTTTTACGGTCTCATCAGTCTCATCGGGCTGACCGTGCGCTTCGAGGTCGTCGGTTGGGAAAATCACCAAAAAGTTGTTGAGAGCGGTGGGCTGCCGATTTACGTCTTTTGGCACGATCGCATCTTTCTCACGACCTACTGGTGGCGCAAGCGACGCATCGTCGTAATGACTTCGCGTAGTTTTGACGGTGAGTACATCGCTCGTTTCATTCAACGATTTGGCTATGGAGCAGTGCGTGGATCGAGCACGCGAGGCGGCGTCGGCGCGATCATCGAGATGGCGCGTCTGATGCGCGCCGGCTGCACTACTGCGTTTACGATCGATGGCCCGAAGGGTCCGCGTTACGTCGCGAAAATGGGCGCGGTGATGCTGGCGAAAAAGTCTGGTCACCCGATTATGCCGGTGACGATGGCGTTGCAGCGTTACTGGACGACCCCGAGTTGGGACCTGTTTCAGATTCCGAAGCCTTTTACGCGCGCGCGAGTCTACGTGGCGCCGCCGATCTACGTGCCATCTGACGCCGACGAAAAAATGCTGGCGGCAAAACGTGACGAACTCCAGCAGACGCTTGACCATCTAAACCGTCTCTCCACAGATTACGCAGATAAAAATAGATGAGGTATTAATTGATGAAACCATTTCTCGCTTTGGCACTTTGTTTTGTTTGTGCGGGGTTAGCGAACGCCCAGCTTAAACAGCCGTCTGAATCGGCCATGGACCGTTTTCTTCGCTACGTGAAGATCGACACGCAGTCGCAGGAAGATCAACCCACGACGCCGAGCACGCGCAAGCAGCTCAATCTCGCGAACCTGTTGGCCAAAGAGCTCACCGCTCTGGGCGCACAGAACGTTCGCGTGAGCGAGTTTGGCATTGTTTACGCTATGGTTCCCGGCAATCTCGCCGACAACTCGAAAGTGCCAGTCATCGGTTTCATCGCACACATGGACACCTCGCCCGCAGTTTCCGGCGAGAACGTCAATGCAGTCGTTCACAAAAACTATCAGGGCGACGACATCATCCTGCCGAAGGATCCGACTCAGGTCATCACCGTGGCAAAGAATCCGGTCCTCAAAGAGTTGATCGGCACCGACATCATCACTGCTGACGGCACCACGTTGCTGGGTTCAGACGACAAATCCGGCATCGCCGAGATCATGACGATGATCGACACGCTACGTCAGAATCCGCAGATCAAACACGGAACACTCGCGATCGCTTTTACTCCCGACGAGGAAGTCGGCACCGGCATCGAGAAGTTTGACGTTAAAGGTTTCGGCGCGAAGTTCGCTTACACAGTCGATGGAGAAGAGCTCGGCGAGATCAGCGACGAGACGTGGAGTGCGCGCACGGCGACGGTCACGTTTCAGGGCAAGAGCACGCATCCGGGCACGGCCAAGGGAATCATGGTGAACGCGATGTATGCGCTCGGGGATTATCTCGATAGGTTTCCGCACGACATGTTGCCGGAAACGACTGAAGGCCGCGTCGGGTTTGTTCACCCGTACGCAGGCACGGTTGACGTCGAGACTTCCACGTTGAAGATCCTGCTTCGCGACTTTGACGTGAGCGGATTGGACGCGAAGGAGAAGTTGCTTCGCGACATGGTTACGCAAACAGCGGCGAAGTTTCCGCAAGTGAAGATCACGATCGACGTCAAACAGAATTACAAGAACATGAAGGAAGTGCTGAAGAACTATCCTGAGCTGACGAACAACGCGATGGAAGCGGCGCGACGCGCTGGACTGAAGCCGTTTCTGAAACCGATTCGCGGCGGCACCGACGGATCGCAATTGACTTTCCAGGGACTGCCGACGCCCAATCTCTTTACCGGTGGCGGGAATTTTCACGGCAAACTCGAGTTCAACTCGCGGCGTGGATTAGAGAAGACGACGGAGACGTTGATCAATCTGGTTCAGATCTTCGCTGAGAAAAGTTAGTATTTAGCCACGGATTTACGCGGATGAACGCGGGTTCTAATCCGCGTTCATCCGCGTAAATCCGTGGCTGAAATAAAATGCCAACACTCACGACGCATGCTGGTTATGTCGCCTTGATCGGTCGTCCGAACGCCGGCAAGTCGACGTTGCTGAATCGACTGGTGGGGCAGAAGATCGCTGCCGTCTCAGATAAACCGCAAACGACGCGCTTCAAAATTCAGGGTGTCATCACCAAGCCGGAAGGTCAGATTGTTCTTGTCGATACGCCCGGTGTCCATCAACCGGGCTACGAACTCAATCGGCGCATGATGGCCGCGGTTCAGGACGCGCTGATGGGCGTCGATCTCGTCTGCCTGATTCGCGACGCATCAGCCTCGACCGGCAACGGCGACCGGTTCGTGCTCGATCTAGTGAAGCGATCCGAAAAGCCGTCGCTGCTGTTGTTGAATAAGATCGACAAGCTCGAAGACAAATCCGCGTTGTTGCCGTTGATCGACTGGTATCGAAACGAGTACGACTGGCGCGAGATCATTCCGATTTCAGCGCTCAAAGACGAAATGACTGATGTGCTGATCGACAGTTGCTTGCGACACTTGCCTGAAGCCGAGCCGATCTTTTCGGAGGACGAGCTGACAGACCAGTCGTTGCGCGTGCTGGCATCGGAGATCGTACGCGAACAAGTGCTGCACGTCACGGGCGATGAGATTCCTTACGTCACGGCGGTCGTAACCGAACGTTTCGAAGAAGTGCGTGAAGACTTCGCACGCATCTACTGCCTTATCGTCGTCGAGCGTGGGTCGCAGAAGAAGATCATCATCGGCAAAGGCGCGAGCCGTCTGAAAGAGATCGGAACGCGCGCGCGCAGGGAGATCGAGAAATTGCTGGGCCATCGCTGCCACCTCGAGCTGTTTGTGAAAGTCGAAGAAGACTGGCGCAACCGAGAGCAACTGTTGGATGAATTCGGATTGAGTGGAACTTGAGCCACAAAGAAGCACAAAAAGTACCAAAAAGTTACGCGATTGATGTCTATGTAGAGCCGGAGGCTGGTGAGGCCGTTGCATATGCGTTGATGGAAGCAGGTGCGCTCGGTACGGAAGACAGGGATCAAACAGTCGCCGGATATTTCGCAGAGATGCCGAATCGCGAACTGGTTCGCAACGAACTGTTCGAGGCGTTGAGAATTTACAATCTGCCGTCGTCGTCAGTGCACGACATGAACGTGCGCGAGGTGGAGCAGCGCGATTGGCTTGAGGAGTGGAAACAAAACTGGCAACCGGTTGAGGTTGGCCGCTTCATAATCGCACCGCCGTGGTCCAACCTCCACAACACGCACGATCGAATCGTCATTAACATCGAGCCTGGAATGGCTTTCGGCACGGGCACTCACGAGACTACTCGTCTCTGTCTCAGCGCGATCGAGAAGCACTTTGCGGATGGTAGTTTTCTCGACGTCGGGACAGGCACGGGCATTCTCGCGATTGCCGCCGCGAAGCTCTCTCCGGAAGCGCACATCGAAGCGTACGACACCGACGAGATGGCCATCGCAATCGCGCGTGAAAATGCAAAGGCGAACAACGTTTCGGAGCAAATCGATTTCCGTGTTGGCTCGGTAGACGAGGCGACAGCTTCGGCGGATCTCGTCTGCGCTAACCTGACTGCAAACGTGATCGTTCCGTTGCTCGGAACGCTCGTGAGTTTGACGTGCGGCAAGTTAATTCTTTCGGGGATACTCGATACGCAGATCGAGATGGTCCAGGCCGCTCTTCACGATTGCGGCATTTCCGATTTCGAAATCGCACAAGATGGCGAATGGGTAACGCTCATTATTTAAGGCATGACTCGTCGTAGATTCTATGCTCCACCGAGTGCTTTCGCGGCTGAGACGGTGACACTCGCGGCCGACGAAGCGCGTCACCTGCGTGACGTGCTTCGATTGAAGAGTAGCGATGAAGTCTACGTGTTCGACGGCCGTGGCAAAGAGTTTCGCTGTCGCGTAGTGAATGTTGGTCGCCATGAGGTCGAGCTTCAGACTGAGGCTCAGGTTGAGCCTGCCAAACCTGAATCACAGTTGCAGCTAAAATTGTGCGTCGCGCTTTTGAAGGGCGAGAAGTTTGATCTCGTCGTGCAAAAGGCGACTGAGTTGGGCGTCAGCGAAGTTGTGCCGGTGATCACTCGTTATGCAGACATTCAACTGCGCGATGCGAATGATGCGACGAAGCGCGTGAGCCGTTGGCAGCGGATCGCGTTGGAGGCGGCGAAGCAGTCGGGACGCGCGGTTGTACCGGAAATCGTGGCACCTGTCGCGTTTGACTCTGCACTAACGGCGGATGGATTGGGTGTGATGTTTTCCGAGCGCCTCGGGAATTCACTGGAAAGTGTCACCAAACAGCCGGCACCGCGCGCGATAACCGCTCTAGTTGGTTCCGAAGGCGGTTGGTCTGACGAAGAGATCGAAAACGCGCGGGCACGAGATTTTCATATCGTCACGCTGGGCGGACGCATCCTGCGCGCTGAAACCGCTGCAATTACAGTCACCGCGCTGCTGCAACACCGGTTCGGAGACCTAACTTGAAAAAGAGTAGTTTCAGGTTCAAAATATAGCCCGATACCGGAACAAAGCGTCATAGAGGCTCGTTTGGATTTTCGTCATGTCAAATAAAGACAACGCAGTCGAAAACGCCCGTAAAGATTTAGCGAAGCGATTGAAGGTCGACGCTTCGAACGTCAAGGAGCGATCAGTTGAAGACGCTGATTTTCCCGACATGTCGCTCGGTGCGGCTGAGGACGGGGAGATGAGCGGGCAGATGATCACGCCTGGCTGGCGCATCCGCCTCGAAGCTGACGGGAAAACTTACGAATACCGCGCCGACAAGAACCAACTCAGGGCCTATAAATTCAAGGGAAAGAATCACAGAATATGAGCTTTGTGCTTTGTACTTGGTACTTAGTTAAAACAAAGCACAAAGCGCCAAGTACCAAGCTCCAATCAAGAGGTACCACCCATGAACCGCAATAATATCTTCATCCATCTTGCTCTCGCGCTCGTCCTTATTCTCGTCGCCGCATTCGCCGGCCAGCTCAACCGATGGCAAAAAGACTGGAAATCGCGCGGCGTCGGGATCGTGCCTGCCACGGACAAGAAGCGACCGACTACCGTCACAGAAATCGGTCTCAATGAAACGCGCAGCTTCAGCCGTCCCGAGGTGCTCGTTAAATTCCGCAGTGGAGTGAGCCAGGAGACGATTGAAGGGATCGCCGCGCGGTTCCACGACCGAATCGAAGATCGCATCGAAAGCGATCCCGGCCTCGAAGCGATTGACGATTTGGATAACGTCGATGCCGCGACAGTCGTTGCCGAGTATAGCAAGCTTCCAGAAGTTGAATACGCTGAACCGAATTTCGAGATCACGCTTGACGCTAACGAAGAACCACTCGTTCCGGTGTTTCCTCGCGATCCGCAGTTTAGCGATCAGTGGGCACTGCAAAATTCAGGGCAGCGAGGCGGCAAAGAAGGCGCCGACATCAGTGCCCCGCTCGCCTGGGCCAAGACCACCGGCAGCGAGGATGTGGTCGTTGCCGTGCTCGACACCGGCGTTGATTACAATCACGAAGATCTCGCGGGGAACATCTGGACTCGCCCGGCCGGCATGTCTCCTTATCACGACGACGAACTCGGAACGATCGACGACGAGAACGGTTACAACGCGATCGATAACGCCGCCGATCCGATGGACGAGAACGGTCATGGCACTCACTGCGCGGGCATCGTCGGCGCGGAAGGTGAAAACGATCTCGGCATCGCCGGTGTGAACTGGAAAGTTAAGATCATGCCGCTGAAGTTTATGAACGCGGGTGGTTTTGGCTCGACGAAAGATGCGATCGAAGCGATCAATTACGCTATCGATCGGAAAAAGGCCGGCGTGAACGTGCGCATTATCAGCGCGAGCTGGGGTTCGACGCAACGATCACGCGCGCTCGAAGAGGTGATTCGCAAAGCTTACGAGAACGACATTTTATTCGTCGCGGCGGCAGGCAACGCGAGCACGAATAACGATCGCACGCCGCATTATCCATCGAGCTACAACGTACCGAACGTGATCAGCGTAGCGGCATTGGATCGTCACGATGAGTTGGCGTCGTTTTCAAATTACGGCGCGAAGAGTGTGGCGATTGCGGCCCCTGGTGTTGAGATTCTGAGCACGTGGCTGGGAAATCAGTACGAAGAGAAATCCGGCACGTCGATGGCGACGCCAGTGGTCTCCGGCGTTGCGGCGCTCATCCTGTCGGAACATCCGCGCATGTCGGTTGACGAGTTGCGCAAGAAGATACTGGATTCGACGGATCCAATCGTGGCTTTGAAGGGCAAGACAGTCACCGGCGGGCGCATCAACGCCGCCAAGGCTGTGGAATAATCGAAAACGGGCAGCAGCGGGGGCAAGCCACCCTTCCTGACTTGTTCTTCCTTAATGATTAATGGGAATGCGAGGAAGAACAAGTCAGGAAGGGTGGCTTGCCCCCGCTGCTGGTCTAGGGTTGGCCGAGTTTTTTCTTGCCCTCGAGTGCTTCTTTGTAAGCACCGCCGCGCACGTCGCCCAGCTTGATCGCCTCATCAAACTCCTTCAACGCCTCAGCCGTGTTTTCAAGAAACGCATTGATGCGTCCCATCGACTCATGCGCCCGCGACATGATCGCTTTATCGGTATCGGGCGACGATGCCGCTATCGCCAATCGGTAATGCGCCAACGCCCGATTCAGTCGTTCATCACGAACCTGTTCGTCCGTCGCATCCGCCGCTGCCAGACTCGCCGTTTGGCCCAACGCGAAAAAGATACGCGGCTCGCGCGGATACTCTTTCAACATCTCCCGCAACCGCGCTTCAGCCTCGGTGTAATCCTTGTTTCGTAAAGTATCTTCAACTCCCGCAAGGTCGCGCACCAACGCTGCCTCGCGTGCGCCAACACCTTCGTTGTTGAGTTCTGCTTGAGACTTTCGCGCCGCAGCACGCGCTTCGCGAGCTGCCGTTGCGCGTTGCACTGCCTCCGCATACTCCGCCGGCCGACGAGCTTCACGCACCGGATCAAAAGAGGCAATCATGTCAGGGAAGAAGTTTGCGAGATCGAAGCCCGCGCTTTCGATGCCTTTCAACTGGTCCGCGAAGAAGAAAGCGAGCACCGCACCCTTCTCGTACTCTTCCGCAAGACGTGCGACTGTTTCATCCTGGATCGCTTTTGCTTCAACTTGCGCGGACTTTGCGATCGTCGCTCGATCGGCATCCGTCTTCGCTGCCGTCAAGCGCGCGCGACTCTCACGCGTCAGCAGCTCGAGTCGTCGCATCTCCTCGAAACGCGCATCGGCCGCCGTCACCAGCGAACGACTTACAGTCAGAAACACATCGGGACTGACCTGCGCGCCCGCTTTCTGTCGCTCGGTCAAGATCTGCTTCACTTGTTCGCGCCGCGCCGCGATGTCTTTATTGAATCGCAGGACGAGCGCGTCGATAACGTATTGGAGGTACGCGCGGCGCAACTCCGACGAACCCGGATCGGTGCCTTCGGGAACAACCGCGTAGTAGTCGTCGCCGATGATGCGAAAATTGATCGCCCCACGCGCGGCCAGCAGATCCGGCATGATCAAAAAGCGACGTTCTTTCTGACGGAAGGTATAGGTCTTTTGTCCGCTGTTCTTCTTCGACGGATTCTTGACTTCAACTCGGTCGGCCGAAGAAGTAATCGGCCTCGTGTGAAGATACGTCAGCAGCGCGCGGACCATTTCGGTCGTGGGTGCGCGCAGCCTGTCGCCCTCAGATTGATAAGCACGCACGTACTCAACCATGTGCTCGTCAATTCCCGAGCGGCGATAAAACTCCTGCACCAACGGCGCGAAGTCGAGCACGTCCAAAAGTCCCGACGGCAAATCGTCAGAACGTTCCGGCGCTTCAAGGCCTGGCGGTTTACCTAATGCGAGCGCAAGTGAAACGTAACGCGCAGCCTGATCCGCGGCCGTGGCAGGCGCCGGCAGGCGATTGCGTTCGTAGAAAGTTTTCAGGCGATCGCGCAGAGCCGGATCGAGATTAGTTAAATCCTTGCGCAGCTTCGCGCGAAAGGCCGAAGGCGTTCTGCCCGGCGGCAAAGGATCAGATCCGGCCGCCTCCAACGCCGCCATCACGACGATCAGTCGCTGGTCGGCCACAAAATCGACGCCATATTCAGAGACTTCAAATGCGGCACCTGGTCGTTGTTGAACTGTTTGTGCTGAAACAACTCCGGCGGTCAGAAGTATGGTGAGTAGAACAAGTAGGTATTGCTTCAATCCGTGTCACTCCGTTTAAGCCTGTGGCTCTTATGAATTCGATAAGCGCGCAGCGCCCGTAATGTTAGCGGATAAGCTATTAGTGAACAAACGACCGAGAGCGCCATCGCGCCCACCGAAAACGGCCACACGATAGTCCAGCTTTGGACAAATAGAAGCCGGTAATACTCACCGGAAAAGATTCGCGGATTCTTCAGCAGCTCGAGACCTTCGTCAGGAATGCGCAACGGGCGCCCGAGAATAAACGCGCCGATTGCGTACGAAGCGATGATTATCGGTACCAGGGTAAGAAAGGGATTGTTGATGAAAGTGCCGGTGTAGATCGCGATTTTGTTGAAGCGAAAGATGAACGCCAGCGCCGTGGCTGTGATCGTGTGCAGGCCGAGGAACGGCGAAAAGGCGATGAAGACGCCGATTGAAAAAGCAAGCGCCGTCCGCTCTGGTGGATCGTCGATCGCAAGCAGACGGCGAAATGCAGCACGAAACATAAGAATTCTCTGTGCAACCTCTGTGTCCTCTGTGTCTCTGTGGTTAAGAACCGGCTAACAACCACAGAGACACAGAGGACACAGAGGTTGCACAGAGAAGTAGCCTCTTACTACTGAAAACTCTTCAGGGCTTCAGCTTCGTTATCATAAGAATCGAACACTGTCAGCAGCTTTGTAATTACCAACAGGTTCTGGATTCGATCCGTTAAATTCAGCAATTTAAGCTGGCCACCCTGACGACTGACTGTCGTGTAGTTAGCAATCAACTCGCCGATACCACTTGAGTCGATGTACTTAACGCCTCTGAGATTGAGCAGGAGTTTCATTTTGCCCTGATCGGCTAAATTCCTGATGGTGTCGCGCAAGGCGATACTACCTTCGCCGATTCGCACTTCACCACTCAGGTCTAGAATCGTGACGTCTCCTGCCTGCCGTTCTTTCAAGTCGAGCTCAGCCATTAGGTTCTCCGTTCAACTCCAACGAGTTCTTCGCGTGTTTACTTGAAGCTGTTCAGCGCGTCTGCTTCGCTTTCGTAAACGTCGAAGACGGTCAGGAGCTTGGTTATAGTCAACAGGTCCCGAAGTTTCTGTGTGAGATTGAGCAGTTTGAGCTGCCCGCCATCTTTACCGATGGCCGTATAACTCGACACGAGCTCGCCGATGCCACTCGAATCGATGTAGCCCACACCGGCAAGGTTCAAAAGAATGCGCTTCTTGCCCTCTTCGAGCAGACGTCGAATGGCAGTACGTAACGCGACGCTTCCTTCACCGATCGTTATCTTTCCACTCATGTCGAGGACGGTGACGTCTCCGGCTTGACGTTCGTTGATATTCAACTCAGCCATTTCAGAAAATCTCCTTTATGCAATTGCGATTAACGTCGCTTGACCATGCGCACCGTTGTACCACCGCCGGGTCTTATCGACCACCTGACTTCATCCATAAAAGTACGCATGAAAAAAATGCCACGGCCCGAGGTTTTTAAGATGTTCTCTTGTGCTGTTGGATCTGGGACTTCTTCCGGGTTGAACCCTCGCCCTTCGTCGTGCACGCTGATTTCAACAGCGTCAGGCAAGCTTTTCAAAGTGATTTCAACGCTCTTTTTATCATCCTGACGGTTGCCGTGCAGCACTGCGTTGGTTACCGCCTCGCGCACGGCCATATCGATACCAAACGCAGCTTCATCACTGACGCCTAAACGACCAACAAATTCAGCGACCGCGGCGGCCGCGGTAGCAACCGTGTCGATGCGGCTGGGCAAACTCAATGCGGTCGTATCAACGGTCACAACCGTTATGCATGACCTCTCCGAAAGCCACTGCGCGAGGACTCTGGCTGCTTTCTAATACCATCACTTATCAGGAGTTCGAGGGTGTAACATGCGGGATGCGCGCATGTCAAGAATCACCAGGAATTTGGATAGGTCCTATAGGACTTATAAGACCTATACAATAAATCCCAGACCCTTCAGCGCGCGATCGAGCTCTTCCAAATCGAGAGGCTTGCTGAGGTAGCCGTTGCAACCGGTTTCGAGAGCGGCTTCTTCCATGCCGTAAACATTGTAGGCAGTGATGGCCACGATTGGGACGCGGTCTCCGGATCCTTCCTGCTTCCGGAAACTCTTGACTGTCTCCAGTCCATCCAGCACTGGCATGTTCAAGTCGATGATGATGAGACTCGGTCGATCTTTACTGGCTATTTCGAGGGCCTGTTTACCGTCTTCCGCCTCCAAAACACGGTAGCCTTTCAATTCGAAGGCGTGCTTGAGCATAATGCGAGTGTCTCGCGAATCTTCCGCAACCAAGACTGTCGGGTACAGTAGTGCAGACACAGCGTTCCACATCAGGCGTGAAGCCTTTATTGCTGCCAGCATTTCTTGGGGGAATTCCCGGTCTGAGGGTAATTCGCGTGCGCGGGATGACTTACTTTAGCATAGTCAAGCTCAAATGTCCGTTCAGGCGCAAAATAACACACTTATGAAACTAATACCCGCACGCCGGATTGAGGGTCGCCTGCGAATGCCAGGTGACAAGTCGATTTCTCACCGTGCCGCACTCATCGCCGCGCTTTCCGGCGGAAGTTCGCAGATTTCAAACTTCTCCACCGCCCGCGACTGCGCCTCAACCATCGGCTGTCTGCAAGACCTCGGCATTTCGATCGAAAACAAACAAGACAAACTGATCTTCGCCGGCGGGCAGAAATTTACGACTCCAAACAAACCACTCGATTGCGGTAACAGCGGTTCAACGTTGCGCATACTCGCGGGCGTTTTAGCGGGTCACGATCTGAGCGCCACACTCGTCGGCGATGAATCACTGAGTTCCCGGCCGATGCGACGAATCATCGAACCGCTCGAATTGATGGGCGCGAAGATCGAAGCAACTGACGGCAAAGCGCCGCTAACGATCCATGGCTCAAAACGGTTGACTCCGATTACTTACAAACTTCCGATCGCCAGCGCGCAAGTGAAGTCAGCAATTTTGTTTGCCGGACTCAACGCCGCGGGCAAAACCACAGTCATCGAAACTTCATCAACGCGCGATCACACCGAGCGGCTGTTCAACGGCTTCGGCGTACCCGTCACGACCAATTCAGATCTGTCAGTCACGCTGGACGGTCCAGCGCGCTTGTCAGGTGGTGCAATAACGATTCCCGGCGACGTCTCATCAGCAGCATACTTCGTTGCCGCCGCTATGCTCTTGCCGGAATCTGAATTGACTATCGAAGGCGTTGGCCTGAATCCCACTCGCGCAGCTTTTCTTTCAGTGCTCAACTCCTGGGGCGCTGAGATTTCAACTTACGATCTACAAATGGAGCGCAACGAGCCTCACGGCAGAATTAACGTCCGTGGCGGGATCTCAGCAATTCCCGGCGAGACTGAACGAACTCTTCGTCGCTCGATGATTCCAGCGCTGATCGATGAACTGCCGTTGCTCGCAGTTGTCGGCTCGCAAATCGAAGGCGGTATTCGTATTCGCGACGCCGCTGAGCTCAGGCACAAAGAAAGCGATCGACTAGCGGCGACTGCGAAGAACTTGCGCGCGATGGGCGCGGAAGTGGAAGAGTTTGAAGACGGACTCTCTGTTTCCGGACCAACCCGATTGCGCGGTGCTTTGATCGATTCACACGGCGATCATCGAATTGCCATGGCCTTCGCTGTCGCCGCGCTGATCGCCGACGGCGAAACAGAGATCTCCGGCGCCGAATGTGTCGCCATCTCATTTCCCGAGTTTTTCGATCTGCTTCAGTCGGTTGTCGTCAGATGAGACTCGTAATCACAGGTTTTATGGGTTGCGGCAAGACCAGGATTGCACGTCGCCTGGCCGAACGCCTTAACCTCGAATTCATCGATCTCGACGAACACATCACCGCGCGCCACGGCAGATCTCCGGCACAGTTAATCAAGGGAGAAGGAGAGGCGATCTTTCGAGCGATCGAAACGAAGGCGCTGCGCGAGGTCCTGAAAAACAAGGCCGCAGGTGTCGTTGCACTCGGTGGCGGCGCGTGGATCAAAAAGCGGAATCGCGATCTAATCAATCACTACGGTTGTTTAAGTGTCTGGCTCGATGCGCCGTTCGAGATCTGTTGGTACAGAATTCAAGCTTCGGTTGACGAGCGCCCGTTGGCTAGAACAAAACAACAGGCCCGCGCACTCTACGAGCGGCGCAGGCCTGTCTACCAACTGGCACAGATTCACGCTCAAGTGCCGATAAATCTTGACGACCTGATCTCCCGGATTGAGCGTGTAGTATCCACAGATTACACGGATTCTGCGTAATCTGTGGATCACTGTCTAGAAGGCGTACTTCAGCGCGAACTGCATCTGCCTTGACGATCCCGAATCACCCGTCGGAAAACGCGTGTTCGTAATCTGTCCGAAGTTAGCCGTTCCCACCACTCTTCCCGGCTGACCGAAATTCGCGTGGTTGAAAAGATCGAAGACTTCCCAGCGAAACTCGATCAACTGGCTTTCCGTCAACTTCGTCCGCTTAATCACGGAAAAGTCGGTGTTGTTGAATCCTGGTCCGGTCACCACGTTCCGGCCAAGACTGCCGAAACGATTGACCGGCACGATAAACGGCGTCGTATCAAACCAGCGATTCGCCGTCCCAAGGATCGCAATCGGACCAGTCACGTCAGGCCTCACGGTGTTGTTTGTTCCCGTGAACGTCGCGTTATTAATCACGATGTTCACCGGATTTCCGCTCTGCGACTGCACGATCGACGACAGTTGCCAGCCCTCGACTAACCGGTTTCCATGAAACGGCAGCTCGTAAAGTCCGCTGAATACAAAACGATTTCGCGCGTCGAAGTCCGAAAGACCACGACTGTCGCGCAGGTTGAAACTATCCTGCACGATCACGCCCTGGCTATTCAGCGAGTTGTAATCGATGGACTTCGAGAAGGTGTACGAAGCACTGAACTGAAACCCTCGCGAGAGTCGTTTGGTGGCGGTGAGCCAGAGCGCGTTGTAACTGGAATTTCCGGCGCTTTCGATTTGCACGATGTTGTTCAATCCAGCGCCGGGCCGAATCGGGCTCGACAGTGAAACGCTCGAAAACGGCCGAGCGCCGCCGTTAATCGGTTGATTGATGTTGCGCGCGATGCGGAGGTGAGTTCCCTTCGTGCCGAAATAACCGATGGTCACGCTGAGATCGCGAACGATCTCGCGTTGAACGTTGAGGTTCCACGATTGGACGTAGGCGTTGTCGAAGCCCTGGTTGACGTTGTTCGGCGCCAGACCCGCCAGACCTGCGGTTGCAGCAGCGTTGGCAAACGTGATCGCGCCGGAGAAAGTTAACGGCGTCGCCAAAGGTGGATTCGACGTCAGCGGAGTGACGACGTTTGTCACCGGCTGATCCGTGAGAATCGCATACGCTGCGCGCACCGAGGTCTTGCCATCTTTGAACGGATCCCACGCGATGCCGAGACGCGGTTGGAAGTTCTTGTTGTTTTCGTGATACACCTCGTCGATTCCGGAGCCAACGCGGACCAACGATCGAGTCGCAGGATCAAACACGACGAATCGGTTGTAGCGTTCAGTCGGAGTCATGTTCCAGTCCCAGCGCAGTCCCAGCTCGAGTGTCACGTTCGAACGCACTTTAAAGTTGTCCTGCACGTAGAACCCGAAGGCGTTCTGAATGATGGCGCTCGAGCGATCGCCCAGCGTCACACTGAACGAGTTGGCGTTTCCTGCAATGAAACTATTCACGTTGGGAAAAGTGAAGGTGCCGGTGTCGAGCGTGAAGTTGTTGTTGTAGAAGCGTCTTCCTTCGCCGCCAAATTTGAACGAGTGGTTTCCTCGCAGATAGTTCAGCGTGTCTGAAAGAACCACGGTCATGTCGGCACGTCCTTGCGGGAATCCTGCCGGGCCACCGATGTTGAAGTTGAAACCCGTGATGCTGATTTGCGGCAGGCCAATGTCCTGGTTGACTCCGTTGTTGATGTTGAAATCAGCCGGATTGAGCTGCAAATTGGGCGTAAAAGTGATGTTGATACGATTGAATCCGAGTCGCGCTTCGTTGGTCAGACTTGGACCAAAGATGTGCGTCTCGTTCAAGGTGAATATCTGCCGGTGTGACTGGCGCGTATCGCCAAAACCGGGCAGCGTGTTGCCTTGAAGATTCGGCTCGCCTCGTTTGTCTTTCTGGAACGCGTAGTAACCGTGGAGACGATCGTTAGCGTTGAAGTTGTGACTCACGTCACCGGTCCACTGATCGAGGTCGACGGGCGCGGTGCCTGAGCCGGCAAATCTGCCGGTGGGAACACCACCGACTACATCAACGCTGGTCGCTCGTGGAATCAACGGCAACAACTTCAACACCGTGGCGTTCGTCACCGAAGCACGTTGCGCATCAGTCAGCACGTTGCTCGTAAGCGTCAGCCCTTGACGCTGTCGTGTTCCTTCATAACTGAAGAAGAAGAACGTTCGGTTTTTGCCGTGGTAGCTGAACGGCGAACCACCCTCGCCGAAGTGCGCCAGATTCAGTGGCCCGCCGATATTGAGGCCAAACTGGTTGCGTTTGAAAGGCGGCTTACGCGCGTCGAAGAAGTTTCGCGCATCGAGCACCTCGTTACGCAAAAATTCGAAGACTTCGCCGTGATACTCGTTCGCGCCCGAGCTCGTTGCGATATTCACGATCGCGCCGGAGTTGCGGCCGTATTCGGCGCTGAAAGTTGAGTTATCAACTTTGAATTCCTGAACAGTGTTTATCGACGGCTGGAACGTGATCTGGTTCTGGACCATGTCGTTGAGATTCACACCGTTAATCATGAAGTTAACTGTGTCTTCACGACCGCCCGCCGTATTGAACGCAAACGAGCCCTGGCCACGTAGCGGCGCGGTCAGAAAGCCGTTTTGTGGCGGCGTTACGGAACCAGGAATCAGCAGTCCGAGATCCACAAAGTGACGGCCGTTGAGTGGGATTTCCTTTACGGTGCGCTGGTTAATGACGGTTCCGACCGAAGTGGTTGTCGTCTCGATTACCGGTACGTCCGAAGCGACCATTACCTGTTCGGAGATCGCTCCGACGTCCATTTGGAAATTCTGAACAGCCGTCTTGGCGACCTCGAGTCTCACCGAATCGGCGACTTGCGTTTTGAAGCCTGACGATCTCACTTCGACCGAGTAGACGCCGACAGGCAAGGCGGCAATTTGGTAATTACCGTCGTTGTCAGTTTGGGTGGTGCGTTCAGTTGAAGTGCTTCTGTTTCTGACGACGACGGTTGCATTTGGCAGCACCGCTCCTTTGGAATCGGTGACAGTGCCTTGCACGGTTGCGGTTGATTGGGCCAATGCTGAGGAAGTCGCAAGGAGAGCGGCTACGAGCATTAAGAGCGGAAAGAATAATGCGATTCTTTTGCCTGGCATAAGTAACCTCCTGACATGGGCTGGGGCTGGGTTTTCAGTTGTATGGGAGGGAGGAAAAGACTTTAAGCAATGGGGATGCCGTGTGAGAGGCTCGGGCAAAGCGAGATTTTGTTAGGAAATCTCGCTTCACGTCTTCGAGGCGAGGCTGGGTGATCCAAAAATAACAAGCCCCATCCAAAAAACCATTGACTCCTTGGAGTGCGGTGCCTTGGCACCGCTTTGTTATCGTGTCTGGAACGGCAATACCAAAGCGGTGCCAAGGCACCGCACTCCAAGGAGACTAGCTACCAGTTCAACAGAAACTCGCGCAGCGTCTGATACATCTGCTCAAACGAATCGGCGCAAAACAATAGCGACTGGTAGTGAGTCGGGTCGTAGACGTGGTCGGCCGCCACTTCCAGGTCCAATGGTCGCAAATCAGCCTTGTGCATCTCGGCCAACTCGCCTGCCGACGACAACAGCCCCGTGCCATAGGCCTTGATCTGACCGTCTTCTCGCAACACGCCAAACTCGATAGTGAACCAGTAAACACGTGCCAGCCGCTCGAAATCGCTGGTCAGCTTTGTGCGACGCACTGCTTCGCCAAACAGTCGATTCAACTCAGCGAGACGCGTGCTGGCGAGTGTAACGGCGTGTCCAATGATCTCGTGAGCCACGTCAGGCTCAGGCGTGTACAGCGGAGTCGAGTGATGACGAATATATTGCGTCGAAAGAAAAACACCTCGGGCCAGCGATTCGAGAAAGACGCGAGGCTCGACCAATCCGGCGACCGGCTCTAGTCGAAAACCACTGATCGCTTCGACTTTTTTGCTGACCTCGTCGAGCTGTGGAATGCGATCGGTATCGAAGTCGAGACGCTCGAGACATTCGAGATACTCGGCACAGGCATGCTCGCGGTGTGCGGGTCCGAGCGCTTTCCAGATGGTTTGCCAAACGCCGTGCTCGAGCTCGGTGTAAGGAGCGGTTGGTATGGGCGAGCCGGGTTGATAAGTCATGGCGATCTGCGCGATGGCGTTGCGGCGGGCGCGATATTCGCGGTCGCGAAAGCCAGGGTGATCGGGATCGAGTTTCACCAGCGCATTGCGGTCTGAGACGGCTTGATCGCCGTTTGCGATGACCATTCGGACGTCGACATGGTCGCTGAGTGGCGTTTGAGTTCCAGTTAGTGTCGTCACTTTGGTTCACCTCTTAATTCCGGACATAAAAAAACCGGCCACCAATCCTGCTGGGATTGATGGCCGGTTTTGGAAACTTGTCTAAAGTGCTACATCGTCAAAGCACGCCGACAGCCCATCGCCTGACCGTCCCTCCCAGTGGAGAGCTGGCCGTAATAGTAATAATAGCGATAAAGGCTCTGGCTCATAGCGCGAAGGAAGGATAAACGCTCGGCGGTGGAATCGTCAAGCTTCGCCACAAAGAGGCACAAAAAACTCTTAGCCACAAAAAGGCACAAAAAACACAAGAGAGCGAAAGAGGAACAAGTCAGGAAGAGGGGCTTGCCCCCGCTGTTCGCTCCATTAAAACTTTAGCGTCTGCCGGGATTCGAAAAAATTCGCCCATGGATCGCCCTTTTTCTTCAACAGATCCGGCACATTCACGATCGTGAAATCTTTGATCTCAACACCTTTCGAGATCTGTTTCCACTCGAGCGGCATCGAGACGCTCGCGCCCGGTTTGGCTCGCGCCGTAAACGCCGCCGCCAGGCTCTTGCCTCGTGCGTTCTGCATCCAGTCGACATAAACCTGCGTGCTCTTTCGCTTCGCAATCGTACGCTCGACCGTCGCGATGCGTGGCGCGCGTCTGGCAACTTCGCTCGCAAACAATCTCGCAAACTCCGCCACCTTGTCGTATTCGTTCGTCGGCTTGAGCGGCACGTAGATATGAATACCCGACGAGCCCGATGTCTTCGGAAACGCCGTCAACCCCACTTCGTCAGCAACTTCTTTCACGACGAGTGCAACTTGCAACACGTTCTCCCACGGCGCTCGTTTCGGATCTAGATCGATCGCAATCCAGTCGGGCTTGTCGAGTCGCTTCAAAGTCGAATGCCACGGATGCTGTTCGATCGTTCCGAGATTGACGAAGTGAAGTAAGGACGCAGTCGTCGAATAAACTCCGTAGTCGAGCTGCCGTCCTTCCTGATTTGTGAGTCTCGCCGTTTTGATGAATTCGGGAGCGGTGTCGAGGTCCTGCTGAAAGAACATCGGCGCTTTGATGCCGCGAGGCCAACGCTGAAGTATCGCCGGCCGATCTTGCAGGTACGGCATGATGTAATCGGCGATCTTCAAATAGTAGCTGAGCAGATCGAATTTCGTGAGTTTCTCGTCCGGCCAATAAATACGGTCCAAACTCGTAACCGAAACCTGCTCGCGACCAACCTTTACGATCAAATCGCCTTTGGGTCGTTCGAGGCTCAGAAACTCCTCAACCGTAACGACAGTCCCTCGTTTTTGCTTTGTTCGTTTTACTTCTTCTTTCGGCATGTACAATAATTTGCCCTATGAGAATAACAATTATTGCACTCGTGCTGGCAGCACTCCTGGGTCCTGTTTCACTGGCAGTGCCGCCTGCAACGGTAACCTATAATCTCGACGCCAGCCAGAGCAAGTTCATGGCCCACGCAAACGCCGGCGGGCTGCTCTGGTTCAAAGGACACAATCACCATCTGCAAGCGAGTGACTTCAGTGGACGAGTCGAGCTGACTCCGGACACGATCACGCCTGCCTCGCTGCTTCTCGTCGTGAAAGCCTCATCACTGCACGAGACCGGCACCGACTTCACGGAGCCACAGAAGCAGATAATCAACAAGGAATTGAAAGAGATCGTGCTGCTTCCAGACCAGTATCCGGACATTACCTTTCAGAGCACGAACGTGACGGTGAAGTCGGCAACCGCCGGTCGTTATGAGGTGAAGATCAACGGCAACCTGACGCTGCACGGCGTTACACGACCAATTACGATTCCCGCAGTCGTGACACTCAATGGAAACACACTGCGCGCGGTTGGAGAGTTCAGCATCGATCGAGATGATTACAAGGTGAAGGCCACGTCAGCGGTTCACGGGCTTGTGCGAGTGAAGAATAACGTTAAGTTTGAGTTTGATATTTTGGGCCGCAGATGATCGCGGATAAACGCGGATCGGATTTTCTGATCTGCGTCATCCGCGTTCATCCGCGGCTAACGTATCCGTTCGGGTGCGACTGTATCCAGCGCCACGCTGAATCGATGATCAACCCGAGATCCTGGAACTGAGGTCGCCACCCAAGCTCGCTCTTGATCTTATCGGAGCTCGCGATCAGAACCGCCGGATCACCGGCCCGCCGTGGTCCCATGCGCACCGGAATCTCCTTGCCCGTTACGCGCCGCGCAGTCTCAATAACATCGCGCACGCTGTAACCATCACCGCCACATCCGAGGTTGTAGATCGCGCTTCGTTCCGCCAACACCTCGAGCGTGAGAATGTGCGCTCGCGCGAGATCGATGACGTGAATGTAATCGCGAATACAGGTGCCGTCGGGAGTCGGATAATCGTCGCCATAGATCTCAACGTGCGGGCGCTTGCCGGTGGCTGCCTGCAAAGTGATCGGAATGATGTGACTTTCGGGATCGTGGTCTTCGCCGCAGTTTTCACTCGCGCCCGCGGCATTGAAGTAACGCAACGAAGCGTATCTGATTCCGTACGCCTGTTCGTACCAATGCATCGCTCGCTCGAACGCGAGTTTCGTATCGCCGTAAGTGTTGGTTGGGTTTGTGAGCGCAGTCTCGAAAATCGGCTGCGCTTCGGGCTCGCCGTAGACGGCTGCGGTTGAAGAAAAGACGATCTTCGTAACGCCGGTGTCGCGCATCGCATCGAGCAAAGCGAGGCCGGCGATGACGTTGTTGCGATAATACTTGGCCGGTTGCTCAACCGACTCACCTACAAGTGAATCGGCGGCCATGTGAATAACTGCTTCGATGCGATTGTCTTTGAGTGTCTGGCGCAGCCGGTCGGCTTCGAGCAGATCGCCTCGAACGAACTCTGCTTTCGCTACGATTGCGTCGCGATGGCCCTTGTAGAGACTGTCGTAAACAACAACCTGATGGCCGTCGTTGACTAACTGTTCGGTGATAACACTACCGATATAGCCAGCGCCGCCGGTTACGAGAACGCGCATTGATGTCACGAAATCGCGACGTTGGGTTGAGGTGCCGCAGTATCTGCCTTCACCGGCTCCGCAGGCGCGACGAAAAGAATGCGACCGCAGTTATCACACGTGATGATCTCCTCGCCGCGACGCACTTCAGCCATCACCTGCGGCCGCAGCGACATGAAACACGCACTGCACGAGCGATTGCGCGCTTCGGCGACCGCCACACCATCTCGGATGCGCGCCTTGATCCTCGAGTAGAGCCCACTCATTTGTTTTGGCAGGTTGGCAAATACCTCGTCACGTTCTTTACGCGCTGTTGCCAGCCGCTCGGCACTTGTTCCCGCTTCTTCGTCAAACTGCTTTAGCCGCGTTTCGCGATCTGAGTTTAATGTGGTGATCTCGTCGGCTCTTTCGTTCAAAGACGCTTCTGATTTTTCAAGGGTTTCCAGTTGCTCCAGGATCTGCGTCTCCAATGCTGAGATCTGTTTGCGCGCTGCGTCCGCTTCACGGATTGCGGCGGTGTATTCGTCCTGCTTCTTCGACGACATCAGGTTTCGTTCGGCGCGTTCGGCTCGGCCCTTCTGTTCCATGACCTCGTTTTCCAGACGGGCGCGGGTGTGTTTAGCCTCATCGCGACGATTTTCCAACGCTCTAATTTCAAAGGCGCGCTGATCGAACTCTCTTTCGATCTCGGCGCGCCTTTCTGGTATCGCTTCTTGGTCTTTTTCTAGCTTTCGTATGGTCGTATCAAGATTCTGCAAAGCGATTAACTGCTGCAATTCCGCTTTCACTCTTTATGCACTCCTCAAAAGATCAGGTCTGAAGATGACGATTTCCATCGCTTGCGATCATCACACAACCAACGCGTTTGACGCAAGTATCGATGGGTTAGAACAAGTCAGGAAGGGGCGGTTGTAAAGGAAGAACAAGTCAGGAAGAGGGGCTTGCCCCCGCTGTTGGGAGAGCGGGGGCAAGCCACCCTTCCTGACTTGTTCTAATCAATCCTGACTTGTTTTAACTATTAACAGCTGTATTTGTAATCCAAAACTAAATCGGACCCTGTCCGGTTCTGACGACTCGGATGCGCGGCGTTACGCGCACGCGAGGCATCTGGATGTTGATCGAGGGAATCGACGGAATCACGATGTTGGGCATCGCGATATCGATGTCGGGCGTCGGAATCTCGATTCGCGGAATAACGATTTTCCGTCCGATCTGCGGCTGGCCCATCGTTCCCCCGAAACCGCCTTCGCGCGGAGTCACGCGAATTGTTTGCTGCGCCTTGTTTCGGATGATCGTAAGCGTGACGTCGCCTTCTTTCTTGCGATTGATCGCGCGCGAGATGTCGCCGGGAGAATCAACCGCTTCGCCGTCAACCGCCGTGATCACGTCGCCGGCTCTCACGCCCGCCTTTGCCGCTGGACCATCGTCAGTAACGGAAGTTACGAGCACGCCTTTGCCGCCAGTGATGCCAAAATAATCAGCAAGCTGTTTCGTGAGCTCCATCGTGCTCACGCCAATCCTGCGGCTGTTGCCGAGCATGAACGTCAAGCCGTCGTTATCGTTGAACAGATCGTTGCGATCTACTAAAGGACCTTCAAACTTAAACGTCTTCGGATTACCCTCCCATTTCCAGATCTTCGGGTCGCCCGAAAACAGATCGCCAACCATACTCGAGTTGTTGCGTTTGCCGATGGTGGCGGTGATCTCCTGCTCGGCGCCGCCGCGACTGAAACTAACTCTCACGCTTTGGTCTGGAGCCAACTCCGACACGATGCGATTGAGTTTGCGAACGCTCGTTATGTTCTCGCCGTCGATACGCAGAATGACGTCGTCTTTGCGCAAGCCGGCCTTTTCTGCCGGACTGTCTTTGACTATCTGAGTGATCCCAACGCCGCGCACCTGATTCATGTGGTAGCGGCTCATATTCTCGCGATTTATATTTTCAGCGTAGACGCCCAAAAATCCGCCGCCGTCAATCAGCACGGAAAAGTTCTGTTCGAAAGGTTCATCAGGACCTTGAGGCGGGTTGGGCTGCTGGGCCAGCGCCATTCCGCCAGCCAAAATAATGACAGACAGGAGACTGAGTAGGTATTTGGCTTTCATACAGATTTCCTCCGGAAGAGTTTGCGCCTTACACGCCTACTCCAATCGGCGGTTCCAAAAAATTTTCTTTGCCCGGTTAGTGCGAGGTAAGAGGCTTGTAGAGCTCCGTGCTGCCCTTTAATTCGAAGGCGATCTTTCCTTCGCTGTGGGCTAGATCGAGGTGTGCAACTGCCTCAGAAACAGAAAGAAAGCGATGAACGTCGTCGGCATGCGGGAACATCTCGAGCGCCACGTCCCACGCAGTCACGCCACTCTTCGCCACAAACCCAATCACCTGTGCCTGGCGTTCCTTAAACGCCCTGAAGTAACGGTGAAAGAGTTCTTCGTAATCGCGAATCGGCTCTCCATGCCCGCCGTAAACGAGCGTCGGCGAGAACGATCGCAAGCGCGCCAGACTGACCAGATACTCCGCCAGAGACGGGAAGCGTCGGGAAGGATTCACCGGATCGGGCGACAACACCGGATTCGGAGTGATTCGCTTCAGCACGCAATCGCCGGCTATGATCGTTCGATCGGCTTCACGGAGAAAGGAGCAGGAGCCAGGCGTGTGACCCGGCGTGTGAAGAATGCGCAGACTGCCGGATTCAAACTCCAGCTCAGCCTCATCCCAAAGCGCGGTGTATTCGTCGTCACCAAACGAGTCTGCATACTTTCGCATGCGCTCGTACAGTCCGCGCATTCGCTCGATCTCGTCGTCTGGAACACCCGCGCGAATCAGCAACGAACGATGTTCTTCATACTCGAGACGACTGTGCCGATGACCCGTCTCCCAATTGTGAACGAAAACTTCGGCGTTCTTTGCTTCATCACGCAGTGACTTCGCGAGTCCACAGTGATCTTCGTGTGCGTGAGTAAGCACGATGCGACGAAGATCGGAAACGAGAAAGCCGGCCTTCCGCATACCCGCCCGCAACGCGTCGATTGTTTCCTTTGTCTTGGGACCAGTGTCGATGATCGTCAACGGATCTTCAGCGATCAAGTAGACGTTCACCGGACCGATGTAGAACGGCGTTGGCAGTGAGATTGGAACGACGCGCATGCGTTTTATCCACAGATTACGCAGATTAGACCAATCTGTGTAATCTGTGGATTGCTCTTAGTAGATCCATTTATTGGCGGCGATCAGGTCGTCAGCGATACGCTGCCTTGCGGCAATCGTGTTCATCGGCTGCAACTTCGTGAACCGTCGCAGCGCAGCCAGCAACGTGCGCAGTTCATCGCCTTCAGCCATTCCCGCGAGCGTGTTCTTCGCCCTTGTTTCGATTCGCTGCATCGCATCGCTGCAAAACACACGCGTGATATCCAGATAACGTGCGGCGGCGCTTTCACCTTGCTTCGCAGCGAGCTTGAGTGCGCGAAGAATCGCGGTCTCCATCGCGTAGGTGTCCATAATGATGTCGGCGACGCCCATCAAAATCTCCTGCTGATCGCCGAGCTTCATCATGTATTTTTGCGCCGCAGTGCCGAGCGTCATCAACGCCACCTTCCTGGCATTCGTCGTGAGTTTCTGCTCGGTGGCCAGCAGAGTGTCCTCGTCGTCAAACCCACCAATCTGCGGCGACAGCACTTCGTCCATCAGCTTCTGCGCCGCGGGCAGCAGTGGCAAGTTGCCGCTGAGTGCACTCTTCATCAAACGGCCAGGTATCAACATCCGGTTGATTTCGTTTGTGCCTTCGAAGATGCGATTGATGCGCGAGTCGCGATAGGCGCGCTCCGCCGGATAGTCGGCTGAATAACCGTAGCCGCCATAAATCTGGACCATCTCGTCAACCACGTAATCGCAAGACTCAGAAAGCGCAACCTTGATGATCGAACACTCGGCTGCATACTCTTCAATCGCGCGCAAACGCGCATCCATGTCTTTTGAGTCAACCGCACCGATTCTGGTTTCAATCATCCCGAGTGTACGGTAGATCATCGACTCGCCTACCCACGTGCGAATGGCTTGTTCGGCGAGTTTCGCCTTGATCGCGCCGAACGATGAGATCGATTTACCAAACTGGCGGCGCTCGTTTGCGTAGCGCACTGACTCATGAACCATCAACTTCATACCGCCAACACACATCGCACCGAGTTTGAAGCGACCAATGTTCAGCACATTGAAAGCGATCTTGTGACCCTTACCGACCTCGCCAAGAAGGTTCTCGACGGGCGTGCGAACGTCAGAAAGGACGAGCGCCGTCGTGCTCGAGCCTTTGATTCCCATCTTGTGCTCTTCCGCGCCTGAAGTCAGTCCGGGCTGGCGCTCGACGATGAACGCGCTGAACTTGTCGCCATCGACTTTCGCAAACACGATGAAGATGTCGGCGAAGCCGCCGTTGGTGATCCACATCTTCTCGCCGTTGAGAATGTATTCCTTGCCGTCGTCACTCAAACGCGCGGTGGCTTTGCCGGCCATTGCGTCGGAGCCGGCACCTGCTTCCGTCAACGCATAGGCGGTGATCAACTCACCTGATGCAATCCTCGGTAGATACTTCTCCTTTGCGGCATCGGTGGCGAAATAGACGATCGGCAACAGACCGATGCCACTCTCGGCGCCGAGCGTAGTGGCAAAAGACGCTGAGCGGCCGATGTTCTCACCGATCAGCGCGCCACTCGTTTGGTCCAAACCGAGGCCGCCATATTCTTCGGGAATGTTCGCGCCGATCAGTCCCAGATCAGCCGCTTTGCCGATGAGCTCGCGCGACAACTTCCAATCGTGCTCCTCGAGCTCATCGATACGCGGAATGACTTCGTTATCGATAAACTGCCGCGTGGTCTCGGCAATCATGCGATGCTCTTCGGTAAAGTCTTCCGGCGTAAAGATCTCGTCAGGAGTGCGCTCTTCGATGAGAAACGCTCCACCTTTAATGATCTGTTTTTCTTCAGCTACGGCTGACATTTTGTGCTCCTTGTGCCTTTTTGTGGCTAAAGTCGTTCCAAAATCCCGGCGGCGCCCATCCCTCCGCCGACACACATCGTTACCATTCCATATCGACCATTACGACGCTCCAGCTCTCGCAGAATACTCGCGGTGAGTTTTGCGCCCGTGCAACCAAGCGGGTGACCCAACGCGATCGCGCCGCCATTCACGTTGACCTTCTCCGGATCGAGCCCCAAAGTCTTGATCACCGCAAGCGACTGCGCCGCAAACGCCTCGTTCAATTCAAACACGTCGATATCCGCGAGTGTTAAGCCTGCGAGTTTCAAAACTTTCGGAATCGCGAATACTGGTCCAATCCCCATCTCCTCCGGCGGACATCCGGCAGTGGCGTAAGCGACGAAGCGCGCCATCGGTTTTGCACCAAGCGCGCGCGCACGCGAGTCAGACATCACGATCGCCGCCGCCGCGCCGTCAGACATCTGCGACGCGTTGCCGGCCGTGATCGTTCCTTTCACGTGAAATGCTGGTTTCAGTTTTGCGAGTCCTTCGACTGACGTATCACGCCTGACACCTTCGTCTTGTTCAAACACCACTTCACGTCGCTGCTTCTTGCCGTTTTCATCAAGCTCTTCGAGAACCACATGCAACGGAACTGTCTCGTCAGTGAACTTGCCGCCGTCCAACGCCGCTGCCGCGCGCGTGTGTGAACGCAGCGCAAACTCATCCTGCTCGTCGCGCGTCACTTCATACTTGCGCGCAACGTTCTCTGTAGCCAATCCCATGCTCAAATAAAAATCAGGGTAGTGTTCGACGAGATACGGATTGGGCCGGATGATATGGCCGCCCATCGGAATCATCGACATGCTTTCGAGCCCACCCGCTACGATCACTTCCGCGGCGCCCGTCTTGATGCGATCCGCTGCCATCGCGATCGACTGCAAGCCCGACGAACAAAAACGATTGATCGTCATCGCGCTCGTCTCAACCGGCAAACCCGCGCGAATCGCTGCTGCGCGCGCGACGTTCATCCCTTGCTCCGCCTCGGGCATTGCACAACCCATGATCACGTCTTCGATTTCCGAAATTTCGAGTTCTGGAACACGATCCATTGCACCTTTAATCACCGTCGCGCCCATTTCATCCGGACGCGTCGTGCGCAATGTTCCTCTCGGCGCTTTGCCAACCGCCGTCCGCACTGCCGATACGATTACTGCATCTCTCATAACTAAACCCGCCTTACTTCTAATCCGCGAATATCCGCGTTAATCCGCGGCTAATTTCTTAGTGGTTTTCCCGTTTTCAACATGTGCGCCATGCGTTCCTGAGTCTTGCGCATGCCGATCAACGACAGGAACGCTTCACGCTCCAGATCTAAAAGATACTGCTCAGACACGCGCGTCGCATGATTCAGATCGCCGCCAGTTAAGATTCGCGCCAACTGTGTTCCGATCTCAGCATCGTGATCCGAGATGTATCCCGCGCGCTTCATCTGATGAATGCCAAGTTTCAAAGTGGCCAGCGCCGGCGCTCCCAATGCCAGAATGTCTTTGCGTGGTTGTGGCTGAACGTATCCGCCGGCCGCCAATGCCAACACTTCCTTCTTCGCATCCGCAATCAAACGATCCGGATTCATCGAGATCGAATCGTCACCCGACAAGAAGCCCAGCGATCTCGCCTCTTCGGCTGAAGTGGCCACCTTCGCAAGCGCGATCGTCTCGAACGCACGCTTCACAAACGGAAACGGGTCGGCATCATCGACGCCTTTCGGAATCGAATCCAACGTGCGCACCAGCATCTCTTTCGTTCCGCCACCCGCGGGAATGATTCCGACGCCAACTTCAACCAGTCCGATGTAAGTTTCAGCCGCAGCTCTGACTCGATCGGCATGCAATACCATCTCACAACCGCCGCCGAAAACCATCTGGAAAGGAGCGACTACGACTGGCTTCGGCGAGTAGCGCAAGCTCATCGTCGCGGTTTGGAAAACTCGGCCCATCATGTCGAGCTCTTCCCAGTTTTCCTCCTGGGCCTCCATCAGCATCAGCATGATGTTTGCGCCGACGCAGAAGTTTGCGCCTTGATTCCCAACGACAAGCCCGACAAAATTCTTCTCAACTTCACCAAGCGCAAACTTCAACATCTGAAGCGTGTCGCCGCCAATCGCGTTCATCTTCGAGTGAAACTCGAGACACACAACTCCATCGCCGAGATCGATTAGCGACGCGCCCGCGTTCTTCTTGATAACACCTTTCTGATCCTTGATCGACTTCAGAATCAGCACGCCCGGCGGATCGCTGAGTGGAACATACTTGCCCGCAGCGAAATCAAAGTAAAACTGCTGTCCGTTCTCTTTCTTGTAGAACGAAGTGGCGGCGGCGGCGAGCATCTGCTCGACATTGGCGGGCACGTTCATCCCTTCTTCTTTCATCCGCGCCACAGACTTCTCGACACCGATCGCATCCCAAACCTCGAATGGTCCAAGCTCCCATCCAAAACCCCAGCGCATCGCGCGATCGACTTCCACCACGTTGTCGGCAATTTCAGGAATACGTTTGGCTGCGTAAGTGAGCGTGCGCGAGAGCGTCTTCCACAAAAATGCGCCAACTCGATCCTTGCCCCAGGTGAGCGTCTTGATTCGTTCCGTCGTGATTTCGATGTTCTTCGCCATGTCGAGCGAAGGAAGTCTGACTTTCTCGGATGGACGATAGTCGAGCGTCGCCACGTCGAGTGCCCAGATCTCGCTCTTGTCGCCTTCACCTTTCTGCTTTTTGTAAAAACCGGCTTTGGTTTTGTTGCCCAGCAGTCCACGTTGGACCATCGTCGCGAGCACTTCGGGCACGACGAACATTTCGCGCTCTTCGTCTTCAGGCAAAGCTTCAAAGAGGTTTTTGATGACGTGCGTGAAGACGTCCAGGCCAACCAAATCAAACGTGCGGAAAGTCGCCGACTTCGGACGGCCTACGGCCGGCCCAGTCATCTTGTCGACTTCTTCGATCGTGTAGCCGTCGTCGAGCATCGTCTTGATCGTGAAGAGCGCGCCGAAGGTGCCGATGCGATTGGCGATGAAGTTTGGACGATCTTTCGCGGGCACCACGCCTTTGCCGAGACGCTGATCGAGAAAGCCGTAAAGGAAGCAGGAGACTTCGGGCTTGCTCCATTCAGTGCGAATTATTTCGACCAGGTGGAGATAACGCGGCGGATTGAAAAAGTGAACGCCGAGAAAGTGCTGCTTGAAGTCGTCGGAGCGTCCTTCGGCAAGCAGGTGAATCGGAATGCCGCTGGTGTTTGAAGCGACTATTGAACCCGGCCGACGGTACTGCTCGACACGCTCAAAAAGCGACCGCTTGATGTCGAGGTTTTCTACGACCGCCTCGACGATCAGATCGCAGTCTTTGATCTTTGCGAGGTCGTCCTCGAAATTTCCCGCCGTAACTAACGCGGCAAGCTCCGGCACGAAAAACGCGGCAGGCTTAGCCTTCACCGCTGCGTCAAGCCCACTACGTGCTATCCGATCGCGCACCTTCTTGGCTTCAAGACTAAGTCCATTCGCCTGCTCTTCCGGCGTGAGCTCACGCGGCGCAATATCGAGCAGCAACGTCGGCACACCGGCATTCGCGAGATGCGCGGCGATTTGCGCCCCCATCGTCCCCGCCCCCAACACCGCCGCCCTCTCAATCCGCATCATCGCCTCACTACTCCTCTTTTCTACGACACTCTGACCGGCTTAAACGTCCCCGAAATAATACTGAATGAATGCTCATTCAGCAAGCCGTTGCTTTTGGCGGTAGGCGAACTGTGGAAATGTGGGTTCGGTCATAAAATGAAATTCGTCGGTCATAAAGTGAAATTCGTCGGTCATAAAATGAGAATTTTGTCGGTCATAAAATGAGAATTGCGCGCACGATCTCATACGAACCGAGCGGCCGCAAAACATAAACCCATGATTTCGGTCGGCTTTGCGCGCGTTAGCAAGAAACGTCCGTGTCGGATTTGTGGCAAACCCTCTTATTGTGGCTTTTCGAGGGACGAAGGTACTTCCATATGCATGCGCATCAGTGCGGGATCTCGCGGGCTCTCCCGTAACGGTGGAAACATACACGTCCATACCGAAATTCCCTTCATAACAATTCAACCAAGAATCATGAGACCCATTAGCCAGTCAATTCCACTGGCTTCTCCGGAAATCAGAGACGCTGTTTTTCGGGAGTTGATTAAGATATCTCCCGCTTCAAATTACAGGGAAGAACTGGTTATCGGCCCAGGCGGATTGCTGTCACGAGGACTGCTTGAAGAAAACGCAACCAGCTACGGAGCGCTGCCTCCAACAAACCAACAACGCGCAATTCTTGCCGGAATCTTGAATGATTATGTGCGCGCCAATTTCCCTGAACATGCCCAGTCTCATTCAGGAGCAGGCATCGTAGGCGTACCCGGATTCTGGCAAGAACTATCCGGCGTGGTCCACATTTGGAAAAGGCGCAACTATCTGATGCCGCTTCTGGTAATACCGTATAAAGATGCAAACGGACTGATCCAAGCCTGCCAAATCAGATTACACGCAAATGATATTTCGTTTAATGAGAAAAGATACTGTTGGCTTTCATCACCACAAGAACGATTTGGCACCAGCTCTGGAACACCAATACATTTCACTTTTGTTAAGGAGAAACTTCCTCCAGGCGAAACGGTGCTTATCACTGAGGGAGCGTTGAAGGCTGATACCGTAGTACGGTTCAGACCGAACGCCCGTGTGATCGCCACGGCGGGAGTAACCTGCTCTCACAGTGAACTCGTCGAAGCAGCGAGACCTTTTACGGCGCTGATCGCCTTTGACGCTGATTACAGAACGAATCCCGCGGTGTGTCGACAGCTCGCCAGATTAATTGTCCAGCGGCTAAACGATTCCAGAGAACAGCAATTACGCAGCACAACGAATGTCCTTTGCTGGAATGGACCCAAGGGAATTGATGATGCAGTACGAGCAAATGTAAGACTCAGAAGTCTTACGATCTCTGAATGGTACGCAAGTCTTAAAAACGAACCTCTCGATGAAGTAAACAGATGTTGGAGCGAGATCGGTTTCAAACCTTAGCCGGTCATAACTGTCGGTTCACCCGAATCACTCACCAACCCTAAACAAAAATGAGCGTTAGTGCTCCTTGGTTTTTCATTCTTTAGAAAGCAGGAAATTCACAATGCATTTTCTATTGGGATTCCTTTTGGGCTACTACACACGCAATAGACCATTATTGGCAGCGACGCTTCTGGGCTTTGCCCTCGTCTGTTTTATAGTGCTGCCCGCAATTGCTCTTTCACTGCTCGCCTTATCAGTTAGACGTGAACGACTCTCACGACCTCCACAAACACGCGTCCCTCAGCTTGTTGGACTCGATTACAAGACAGCCGAAACCACACTGCACAATTCGAAGCTGAACATTCGTGTCCTGGCCCATCGTTACGATCCGCCGGCTGAACCTGGCAAAGTCCTCTTCCAAACACCCCAAGCCGGTGAATCTGTAGACTGTGGAACTGTCGTCGGAATAACGATCAGTAAAGAAGACTATGACAACAAAAAGGCGCCTCCGTGAGACGCACGGTTCGACTGTATTACCGCAGCAGTCCTGCCATGTTATGGAGGTGACTGCGATATCCTGCGCTACTGAATTTTGCTTTGCTGGCAATACTTTCTCACTTCTTCAATCCATGGTTGGTACCAATACCAGGTATTCGCGATCTGAACGCCGAAACCTTTTCCATCCCTCTTCGCATCCAGGCTTCTCCACAGTTCCGTGTGCTTGTGCATCGAAAAATCCGAGAATCCTTCAGATTTCATAAGGCGTACAATCTCACTGGGCAGGTATTTTGGACGTTCGACTTCTTTGATCGTCGTATAGTGAGCGTTCACCTGTTGGGCCAATTCTGAGTCCGCTTTCACAAACTCAATTACCTCATCGGCTTGGCCCTTACGGTTTGCAAGTTTAGGCACAAAGAGTACCCGGTATGCGAATCTTGGGCTTTGGTATTCATCCTCGGTTAGCGCACCGTCGAATCCCAAAATGAATTTACGAATCGGACCAGGTAGATCCTCAATCTTGTCCAGTTCCTCGACCTGAAGTCTTGAAACGGAGGAGAACTGCAAACTGAATGCGAGGTTTTCTTCAATCCCGCGCACGCGGGAAAACAACCCTTTCAGATAATGGTTGTAATTTAAGCAGCAAGCCTGAAATCGGGCACTGATTAAGTCATCGATTCTTGAAGTCATTTGGTGTTCGATCTCGTGTCGAATTCCAATTAGGAAACGGAGATTGTTGGCCGTGTCACGATCCAATGGGCAGTCGCTATCATTAAGGCACCTTTCCAACTCCCAATACTTGTGTGCACCATTTTTTGTATGATCGAATCGGCGACGCCCGTTCACGACTTGAAAATATCTATATTCAGTTTTTTGCCCTCTGAAATACGCATGAAACAGGTAAGTCCATGCAATGTTCATCAGAACAATGAAGATTTCGGATTTGAAGTGAATAGTAGGGCTGTTAAAAATCTCAACGGCCGCAAGTGCGGCTTCTCTCGATTTGCGCAGCAGTTCTTGTTTAATCGAACCGACTCGTCTTTTTCTCTTCTTTGTCGTCATTTAGCCCACGTGCGTTCGTTGAGCACGCCATGACTCCCTCGACAACAGCCCTGTTTGGAAACGCTTAATATTCAACGTTGGCCACCTCGGGAGGGAGCGAATGATTCGGCAGTCTGCAATCTTGCCCAGTGATTCTTTATGTGATGCCCCAATACATGAGTGAGCACCGCACAACACCGCTGAATCTGCTTACCAGATCACTTTAGCGCCACAGTTTTTCGCAATTAGGTGAAAGGATTTTTTGTGGCGCTCGGGGAATTCGCTTCGCCGTACGAAAGCTAATACGGAAGGATTTGCTCTTGTTTCCGTGGCATCCAACAAAACGTCGAAGAGCGGTCCTTTGGTAAGCCTCATTTCAATCACTCCGACATAGCGGGAAAGCACAGTCTCGCAATTCAAACCGTACAAACCGTCAGAGCTCAACCCGAAACCTACCGCCATATCTTGATAAGCTACGCCTAGTCGATATCTGCAATTGAAAGTGATGTCTCTCGAGAATTCACTGAAGGCATCTCCGACAGCTTCGGCCAGGCGCATTCCGAGATACCGTATTCGAGAAATCGGCATTCTAAGTTTGGCTGGTAAGGGGACAATGATTGCCCGCAGGATCGAATCTTCGGCAGGCGCCTTGTCAGGCCATTGAATTCGCAAACTTGCACCAATCGTACCGTCTTTCAAGGTCCAGGAACCTAACTCCGCATAAGCATATGGTCCCAGCCGATCGTCATGAACATATAGACCCCTAACGGCTGTGGAGGCGTCACGATAATTTAGGTTGTGATCGGCGGGCGGAACAACAGCCTCCAACTTCAAACCGATTCCGCAGATGGCATGACCATCACTGCCGTCGACTGGCTGGATTGCAAGGACAGGGGCCAACTCTGAGTCTAAGTAGCCTAACAATTGAGCGCGAGCTTGGGCCAGATTCACCGAGCGAATCACCAACGGCTCCAGTCCCGATGCGCGACAAGCTTCGCACAGTTGCTGAACGTTTAATCCTTCAGAAGGAAGAGCACGACCATCCGACAACATGTAACGTGATGCTCCTTCTGTTATTTGTGCAGGTGTGGGAATCGCCAAATGCTCGCTCTCTGAAACCTTCTGCAAAGCACTCCAGAGAGCAGTGGTTGCACAAGCGCTTACGCCCTGGTCCTGCTGTTGAAAAGCAAGGCCTTTGACATTGAGCTGAAACCCAGCTAGATGGACCATGTAGTCACGCACTGCGCCAAACGCTCGGCCGAGCCCTTCGGCATTAATGCCACCGAGAGTTGAAAGCACGGTCCTGCCGATAGGAGCGCCAGACAGCGGGCGTATCACGCAGAATCCTAGATACGATTCTTGCAAAAACTTCGCCCGCTGTGCGCGATCAGTAACGCTGGTTATTAGTTCCCGCCATTTGTCAGCATCGAACTCAGCGCTGAAAAAGTGAAGTCGCTGACAAAAGTTCGGGTACGACCGGAGACTACGCGCATAAAACAGCGCGGCGTCGTGAATAAAATCCCGGTCGATGTAGTGAGATTCAGTAACGATGGTTCGGCAGCCTAAAACCCCAAGGTAAATGCCCAAGTAAGTTATCTGTGTTGGTGGCCAATCGTTTTCAATTAGACCAGGCGGTGCCGGGAAAAGTGAACCGAAGTCGGCAGGAAAGGGGTCCACAGAAATTGATTGAGTGGGGTACTCATGTCCCGATGTGGTGAGTGCCATGTTATTTCTTCAACCGCAGATTCAACAACTCCTCGTTGATTACTTCTCCTGCCATTTCTCGTTTGACAATAGGCTTTACCGTCTGGCGCGCTTTTTCGAGCGCCAACTGGATCCGCTCTTCTTCAGTTTGATTTTGAGATGGTTTGCTCGGGGTCCTGTCCTCGGGTTGGGACTCTTCTGGCATATGACTCCTTTCTCATAAGTGTTGTTATTCCGGTTCCACCCCCGCTAAGATCGCTGCCGTTACACGCTTAACCGTATCAAGAGTTTGCGAGCTCGCGTGTGAAGCACGAACAAAGATCGGATCGATTTGCGCAAACGACTCGGTGCTTGTCCTCCCTAACAGCGCATCCGTCGATACTTGCAGGGCATCCGCCAACTTAACCAATGACTCAAGGGAAGGAACCCGCTGTCCGGTTTCAAAATGTGAGACGGAAGCTGCTCCCATTCCTGCTCGTTCTCCTAACTGAACCTGCGTTAGATTCCTTTGCTCTCTGAAGCGCTGGAGACGAACTCCAAACTTCTCCAACGGATGTTTGTCTTTTGGGCTTGACATCTCTACGCTCCTGTATATAATCGCTATACCATGTCGTATAGGGCTATACACATAGTACCAGAGTTTTGATCGAAAGCAAGCGTTAAGAAAGGGGTTTTTCCATGTCCGAGAACGAAAAAGAACACCAGTTGCACATCTTTGTTAATCGCCGCAAGTTCGAACGGGGCGATGGAGTTCAGGACCGGATGACCGGCGCTCAGATAGCGGCGTTGGTCAACGTTCCGGCTGATAATGCGGTAGTACGGAGAGATTCCGGAAATGATCGTTCTGAAATTGGTATCAGCCAAGCCATAGACATTAAAAACGGCGATCACTTCCTGGTGACTCGAAAGGTGGTTGAGGGCGGGTATGTCGCGTGAACGGATCTTGCGGGAACTGGCGATCCTTGAGGAGGGAGGCCAATTGGCTGAGCTTTTCTCCAATGGAGGCGATTTTGTAGTCTATCGCGCCGTTCCCACTGCCGGTGCGAGGTTCAACCTTCCTGAAACTACAGATGTGATCGTGCCGGTCCCACCTGGCTATCCAGGCAGCAATATAGATCTGGCGGGTTTACCGGTCGGTTCTCCTCTACTGCAGAGAGTCAAAGGTGGAACAAACAGCCAGGGTATTCGTGATGTGGCCGGGGTGACGTGGCAATTGGCGAGTTACCATCCGCATGCAAACGGTGGCGGTCCACCATGGGACCAGATGCAACACGGCTTTCATACCTACTTTGATCATTTAATCTCTTGGTTGGAAAACCTTGGGAGTTAGGATGAATAAAGAACAAAAAATCATCGTCCGTATCGGGAGTCTCGAGTATGAGCAACTCGAGAGACTTCTCTTTAGCCGGTATCCTGATAAGGAGTGGGCTACTTTTTTGCGTTTTGGCTGGCGCGAAAGTTCGGAGGCATTGGTCTTTACATCAGTCGGGATTGATCCGCCGGAATCCGGAGATGTAGACGAGCGCGTTGGTCACGTCAAAATCTTGGAGCCGTATACATTGCGCGTAGCGCTCGCAGCCGAATCCCATCCATTTGCAATCGGGGTTGCGCATTCACATCCCGAAGATTATCCGCCACACCCAAGTGGAATTGACGATGACATGGACAGCTATTACTCAGAGTATTTCGTGGGTTTCACGCATGAGCGTCCCTATCTAAGTTTGATCGTGTCGAAGTTTGACGGGCAGATAGTTATGTCCGGTCGTGCATTTGATAAAAACAGATGCAAAATTGTCCATCGATTCATTGTTGAGCGAACACCAGTTCAAACCTGGCCGAAGACCGGTGTCGGTCCATCCTCTATGGACCATGGTCGCACGGCGCGACTAACTGCCGCCTTCGGTGAAGAGGCTTCTGCGCGGCTGCGTGTAGCCACTGTTGCCGTGATTGGCGCCGGTGGCACGGGATCAATGGCAATTGAGGTACTGGCTCGAGCAGGTGTGGGGAACTTGATAATTGTCGATCCTGATCACATTACCGAATCAAATTTAGAAAGGGTGCATGGAAGTCAGCCTGCGCATGTAGCTCAAGGTATGCCAAAGGTTTTGATCGCACGTGAGCACGCACTTTCTATAAACGCCGAATGCGAGATAAAAGCATATTTGGCGGCGCTTCCGCAAAAAGAGGTAGTCGACGCCATTGTGACAGCCGATGTCGCCATCGGTTGTACGGACCAGCAGCATAGCCGATTAGCTCTGAGTGATCTTTGCACGCGTTACCTTGTGCCTGTGATTGACTGCGGCGTAATGCTGGAAGGAGCCGAGGGAGCCGTCACTGGTCAGATCATTCAGTTGGTTAGATTCCTTTCGGCCGATCCCTGCGCATTGTGTCGGGACATGATTATCCCACAAAGGCTCGCACAGGAATTAATGTCGGAAGGTGAGAAGTCGGCGCGGCGCGCTGCGGCAGAAAAAGCAATCATGCGAGGTGAAGATCCCGATCCATACTGGCAAGGAGTCCCACAATTAAATACTGTAGGCTACCTGACGGGCGCTGCCGGTGCTTTGGCAGCTGCATATGCTATCGGCTGGATCTCGGGTAGGTTCGATCCTCCGTTTGCGCGCTTACAAATGAATATCGTTGAGAAGTGCTTCGACGTTCAAGAGGTCGTCATGAGTGCAAAACACCAGTGCGCTTGCAGTCGTGTTCGCGGCTGGGCAGATCAGGGAGCGGCTGATGCTTTCATTTCGCCGCCGCCGCATTGGCCGCCCGCGAAAATCTTGGCATGAGATCACGTCGAATCGCCTTAGAACGAACTGCTCAACGCCCAAGATGTGAGCAAAAACAATTTGGACGCACGCTTACGCAGTGTTTGGCGATGGGACCTACTCCAGAGATCAGTATTAGTTTTTGCTTTTAGTGCCCTTGCGTGACTTGCGCGGACGGCCCACCTTTCGTTCCTTAACGGCGTCAAGGTCTTTCGGATCAATCAGCCAGTCATGCCCGACTTTGGTAGCCTTCAAACGCTTTGACCTAATCAGCACGCGCACCCGATTAGCGGTTACGCCCAAACGTCTTGCTGCTTCAGCCGTGCTGATGATCTTCATTGGCCCAAGTATAGCATTCTGGGAAAAGTGACCCGATATCGGCATAATTTTCTTGACAAGCGAAAGTCCTGTCTTTATAGTGGGCCGCACCCACCAAAAGAGCGGGCTGGCAAGTGCTACTAACACTCGCCAACCCTTGCTGGCACTGGCCGAAGGCACTGTTCTTCACCACAATAATGCCTACGAAAAGATAATTACCGGTCTCGCAAAAACTTACGGCGGCAGCCACACGGCTGGGCATCGGCTACTCTCACTTGCGACTGAATCGCAAGATATTGGCGTACCCTTCGCATCGATTTTAAGTTTAAAGTGGACGAAGGTGGCAAGCATTGGGCAGTCCGTAATTTGAAACTAAGATCTTCGCGTCGCATGTGGTATTTGGCTTCAGCATTGCATCTCGTCGCGTTCGGTCCTCGCATTGAATACACGTCAACCAAAGTTTTCGATTTAGAAGCTGTAAAGACGTTTATGCGTGACATGGGCGGCAATCCGGTTATGCGTCTGTTGAAGTCAGCCGAACAGCTCGTGGCCGACGAAACAATCATCAGCAAACTCCTTACTACTTATAATGTGGTGCAACACGAATTGAATGATCCCGCAATTCGCAAACACTTGGATCAATTAGTTGGTGGCAATCGATTCGACGATAAGACGTATGAATCTATCCGATCGAAATGCGCAGACTTACATAGAACATCCGCTGATCTGATTCTCAACTTGCCGTTGGACGCTAGACGGGAAATTGTTGAGATGTTTCTTCTATAAAGTAGTGGGGTTTATAAATACCCTATCTTCGATGACTTACTCTTCGAATCTTCGTGCACTTAAGGATAGTTTTATTGGAGGCAAGGACAAACGTATTGTAGCCGCTGAGATAGCAAGCACCTTCGGAAGACGAGAGCTTTCGTTTCTGGACATCGGGCTTGGTGATGGAAGCTATCTACGGAAATTACGTGACGAGCTAAAGCCTCAAGGCACTACCTTGCACGTCACGGGAGTTGAACCTTTAAAGTCAGCTTTGCGCGAGGCGCAATTAGAATTACCGGACGCCAAACTGCATGCTGTATCGTTTGAGGAGTACCAAACTGAATATCGCTTCGACGTCGTTCATGCAAGACAATGTCTGTATTACGTAAGTAATCTTCATGAGGCTCTTAACAAATTGTTGCTCTTGACCGCTCCGGGCGGATTACTCATTGTGAATTTATGGTCAAATCAATGTGTCTTGTACAGGCTTCATTGTCAGACATTTCCCGATTCGCCCAGGCAGAGCATTGATGCTGAGAAAACTTTTCAGATGCTTTCAAATACAGTTTCAAGCGACACGCGTCTTATGTATTGCTCAGGCCTCGTTGATTTCGATAAATGGTTGAATAGCACTGCAACTTTTGCTGCGGCCTTAGACGTAATTTCTCGTGGAGTATCATTTAGGAATGGCAGATCGAAGATCCTTCGACAGCTTATTACGCAAATCGAGCATCGGGGAGTCAGGGTAAATGGCTTGGTATTTAGTCGGGTTTTCTCCCGGTGAGCTGATTGCTACGTGCTGCCTGCCTGATCAAGCCAAAGCTTTCGCAACCCTGTTTCATCCAGGGTTAGTGGATCAAAATCTCATTGCGAATTATTCGTGCAGCGATCCGGGTGGGTCTGCGATAGTGAGTTGCACAGGTTCTGTGCCAAACAACACGGCTATCTCGACTGCTGTTGCCGGGTCGAAGAGCTTCACAGTAACAGCTACGAATGCGGCGGGTAACTCAGCGAGCAACTCCTTCAATTACGGCGTTACGTACAAGATTTTCCTCATGTACAATAGCGGCAACGCTTTCAATCCAAAGTCTAAACCGCAGATCAGGATTCAACTGCAAAACGTAAACTCGCTGAATCGATCTTCATCTACCGTAACCGTGACCGCACTGCGCGTGACACCCAGAAACAATCCCAATGTCACCATCAAGGCGCTTTCAGGCAATTTCATCTTCGATTCGAGTCTGAATTTTCAGGGTGCCGCGGCAGGTGGTGGATATAAGTATGATCTGGATGCCACAGGTATTGCTTCAGGAAACTACGATCTCCTGTTTAGTGTGGCAGGCGACCCGGAGCTGCATGTCGCACCGTTTGCAATAAAGTAGACTGCAGATGAACACAGATTGAAGACAGATTATCAGTGCATGACCACGGCAGCCTCTTCAAGCGCGTGCGTGCGAAGAAAGACTGCGGGAACGCAGAGCAGGCACAGAAATGCCAGCATGCGGAAGTTGTCGATGTAGGACAACACCATCGCCTGCCGCGTTACTTCGCGTTGCTCTGCCTGATTCACTTTTCGTTCTGCTCTCTGACTTCGTGCAAGCTTTGAAAAACGTGAATATGTCAGAGTAACGAACCACCTGTTGAGCTAGACAAACAGCAAGACCAGCAATCAACGCGATAGTCCTTCCGCTCTGTGCGGCTCGGATCTTTTCTTCAAAGGATAAGACGCGAACTCCGTTCGATAACACCAGCCTTGGCTCAACTGAATGCAAAGCCAATCTGATATCGAAGTGCGATGAGTATCACTGATGAAGAGGCGGTGAGGAAAATTTCAAGTTATGCCGGACAAGAATTTCATTTAATGACGGAATCATCCGTGTAAGTGATTGATTCCATTAAATAGGCCAATTTCACTTTATGGCCGACCCACAGTGAGCAAACAACTCCTCGCCGCCAAGTTGAATGAGCTGCAAACTATTTCGTCGCAGTCGATGGTTTTGACTGGCCGTTTCACAGCGTAATGATTCGTAAATTGGATCCATTACCAGTAGAGGTAGTTCAGTCCGTTCACAGATGAATATAGACAACCAACTCAAAGGAGATTTCCACAATGGCAGATGATCCGAACAAGAAGCATAACGATGGCTGGTTCGTCTCAAGTCAACCGCATGAATACCAATACTTCTTTGACTCAATAAAGAAAGCCTGCTCAAAGAGTTCTGATACCGAAATCGCTGAAGCAATCTTTTCTTGTCGGAAGGCCATCCAGCCTTCGGAGGGACGTGCGAAGCTAACTGAGTGTGTAAAAAAGAAGTTAGGTTGCTAACTTTCGACTGCAAGGACTTGGCAGCGATACCGGAATCGAAGCGAATTGGTTCAGCGCACGGTGGGTAGACGCCGTCAGGCGCTCATCAGCAATTGCCTCAAAAGGACCTTCGTCATTTGCCAGAACATCGATGTAACCTGATTCTCTCTAATAAGGGAGTCATTTCACTCCGAAGCACTGTCGTAAGCCTTTTATCAGGAGCGTCGCCACTTCCTCCGGCTCCTTTGATGAAAAGAGGCGCCGATTCTCATCAGCATTTAGGCCATTATCGGGCCAACGCGGGCCACCAAGAGCGTATTCTTTGAGAAACGATGCAATCTCCGCCGCTGTCAATGGTAGCGAGGTCCAGGGCCCGGGTTGCAGCTTCTCTTTAATTGCCATGAGTTTGGTCTCATCCGTTTGCGGCTTTAACGACGGCGGGATCTCGCCGCTGCGAACACCTGCAAGACCCAATAAGGTTCCGCAGTCCAGTGCTGCTCCGCCAAAACCTCCAGCAACATAGATTGGCTTTCCTAAAGCGAGTGTAAGCATAAGTTCTTCGGCAATGCCGGGTACTCGCCCGTCATAATCGGTCGTCGCGCCAGCTACAGCGAATCTCGCAACGCTGGATTCAGTGACCGCAAGCCGGCGCCGGAAGCGTTCGACAACCTTCGCTGACCACTGGTCGCACTCGTCGCGTTCTTGATCGGATAGAAAATCAGTTGTAATCAGTTGCAGTCCATAACGGCTCCGCTCCTCGGGCTTCATTATTTGGTTGATCGCTTCTAGTAATTGCTCCCTTCCTTCTTTCTTGAGAAAGCTTACTAACCACGGACTAGGAGCGTCACGGCGCGCTAGCGTCCGGCTGGGCTCAACCGGTAATTTCTTCAGGTCGTTTGCCAAATGCTTCATCAGGTCGCCACGGACACCTTTCTCCCAGCTTCCCGCATAGGACAAGGTTGCGCCCTCTCTCCAGAGTTGACGCGCGGCAAACAGCCAGCACCACGTAACATCATCCTTCGAGTCAGAAGCGATCGGGTAACCACTCAGAGCAATAGTTCCACCTATTAACCTTGAATCCAAAGGACCACGGTCGACATGAAGGCCCAGGAGATGGTCCTCTGGTAATTCATTCCAACCAAAGTGAGCACTGCCCAAGTCGCTCAACTCTACTATTGCAGCAATCGACCGCGCTCCATGTCGATAACGACCGACTTCAAGAAGTGCACGGACAAGCTTCGTGTCGGGTTCAATTTCTTTATTTTTCCCCCTAATGATTCGCTCCTGTAGCTCGTTGCGAAGAATGATGGCTCTTCTCAGGGCTCGAGGCTCCGAGTTTGGTCCCTGCACGTCTAGATATCCGCGTAATCGACTAATAAAGTCCGGACCCTTTGCGTCACGAAAGTCTATGTCCCCATTTCGACTAGAGAACTCAGCCATCGTGTAAGCCGTTCCGCCCGCAAACACATATATCGCCCTTTTGAGCCGTATCACTGCGCCGTCATGAAGAAATTCACCATCGTGCGTGGGGGCTAGAAACCATTGCAGCCAGCCGAATGGTGCGCTATCGCGCGGTGCATCGAACTCATCAAAGAAAATAATCGGGATCGTGTCTTCATCCTGCTCACCCGCGATGCGGCCGATCACTCTCCCGATGTCAACGGAGCCGGAAACCTGGGTCAGATTGATCACGGTTAGAGGGAGCTTTAACTTTGGATCTTTGATCTTCTCTTCAGCAACTTTGCGAATTTGCTTTACGGCAAAAGATTTACCACTGCCGGGGGAGCCGAAGATAGCTAAACACAATGGGCGCGTGGGCGATCGTTCACCCACATAGCGAACAATCAAATCTCTTAGCGCGCCCAACTGACTCACCTCTTCGTCCGTGAACGCAAAGAGCTGTCCAAAAACTCTTGATTCATCGACCGGTGGTTTGAATGCCTGCCGCCCGGCTGTGTATTTGATCGAGGCTATTTCCATAGCATTCTCAAGCATGGTTTCTTCTTTGCTCGATATTGATTTCTCGTACACGATCTTCGTACTCCTTTCTTCGCGATTAGGTGAACGCGTAATACCGCGGAGACTTATCTTTTATTATCGCTGAAAAGCACCTCTGCAAGACTGTTTTGTGCGAAACTGATCGGACAAAATACTCAATTCCAGGATAGCGAGATGCAGCCGGTTATCGGCCTAGCTCAGATTCCATGAGTGCTGTAAAGCCGTGGTCTCGAGGAGTTTCACGTCCTTCTTAGCCGGAATGTGTGCAGACTAAGTCTATCCGATTTGTCTAAACGCAGTGAACCAGACTACAGGATTGCGAACACAGGACCCAAGACTGCAGGCGGTAGATAACGTTGCGAACTTAGCTCAGATGAAAAGGACAGTTCAGCATGGAAGCAAGTTCTACTTTGAGAAAATTTCACGTTATGACCGACAAGAATTTCATTTAATGACCGGATCGTCCGCGTAAGTTATTGATTCCAGTAAGGTGCTAATTTCACTCTTATGGCCGAACCCACATTTTTAAGTCCGTTCTTCTTTGCCCTTCGATTCCGCACAAACGGTGACCGTCCTATGGCCGGATTACCGACTCGAGAGTCGGGCGGCTAATGGTAGTTCCATGACAATCTCCGTCGGGGTCGACCTCGGGGTGCGGGGGTTGCGCCCAGAGATCTTTCTCCACTCCATCAACCTCAATCAGAACATGGTAGAAGCGGTACAAGTCGCCTCTGACGAAAGGGTCTACTCTTGGGGGGTGGATCAGATCGGTGTTCTTGATTTCGATCTCGTAACGCGTTGCCTCAGTATATGGCAGCGAAGCGATGTTGAGTGCGTTCGCGGGGACGGATTCGAAGATAATGTTACCAGGTGCAGTCCCTAATAAGACGCCAACGATTTGAGTGTTGTTAAAGTGGATGGTGCGGCTATTTGCGCTGTTAGGGTCACCGTCGAATATTGGCGCGATTCTGACTTCCTTTGGTTCTGGCGCCAGATTGCAAAACAACGAGTGACGTATGCGCGCTAACGATATCGGGCGGCTTTCATGGCCCTCCAGCAGCTTGACGTTTCCGTGCTGTAACTCGGGGCCAGCCAGGTCGATCATCCATCCCAAATCGTTCGGGTTATTGGTGGGAGTTGAAGGGTCTGAGCGGTCAAAGCCTGACGCTTTTGGACCGCCAGACGGAAAGTGGCGCTCGTCGTAGTGCTCTAGTGAGCCATGTGTAAGACTGATATTGAAGCTTTTGACGGTTTCGGGTACATCGACTGTTAGTGGGAATCCGACGGGCTGACCGATGGCATTCAATTGCTGGATGTTGATTTGGAGGTCGTGTTGCAGCAAGCGCGGGAAGGCCACTTCCCAAAACTTCTCCTCATTAATTTTGTTGAAACAGAAAACTGAGAGTCCGTCCATAAGTAACTCCGCAGCGCGTAGGCCGGGAGCCGTAGTCAATACGGTTGGTAATTCCATGATTTCTACTCCTTTCCCGATAACGGGTGATGCAAGACAAACCAATAGCCCGTGAGTAAACGGCACGCCGCGGACTTCGCGGACCGTCGGCTCAGTATTCAACGTAGCCGCCGACACTGAGGAAGGCGGCCCAGTAATAAGGGGATCTATATGCTTCGTCAGGCCCGTGAAGCATATCCACCTGTGCTTTCCGCAGGGACTCCAAAGTATCGAATCCAGATTTTCTGTAGCGATGAAAATTAATCATCAGAATTGCCGTCGCATCGGAATCAACGGGCCACTGGCTCGCCACCACCAGCGGCACACCGGCAGTGATGAAGGCCTGGGCTAGGCCTACTGCTCCCTCGCTCTCGTAATACTTATCAAGTCCAGTCTGACAAGCCGATAAGATCACCAGGCCGGCATGGTCCAACCGTTGCTGGACGATCTCAAACGCGGCCAAGTCACGATCCTGGTTAGACTCATTCTCTTGCGCAGCCAGCACCATCTTTGATAAGAGGGGAGACGATTGGTCGACAACATAGTGGCCGGCGAAATGGATGATCTCCGCCGAACTTATTTGGCGAATGACGCGATCTTTAGTCGCCTGAGATCCCAGCAAGGGATCTGAATCACCGTACAGCTCCGCCACTGCACGCGCCTCCCTCTCGGCCGAGCGGAGCGGAGGCAAATCTGGGTATATCTTGAAATCGAAGGCCGGATTGCCGATGCTCAGCATTGGTCCATGGCCTGAGGGAGCTTTAGTTCGACCTGCCTCTGAGCAGTGCCAAAGGACATTCAAACTGGGAGCATAGAATATGGTCCACTCTTCTATCAGGTATTTACCAGTAGCGGGCGAGATGAGTGCGCCGAACGGTAGACGGTGCAGAAACTTGTCAGGAATAATGCAGACCACGTCGTCGGTCTTGATTGTCTGCCTTACTGGTCCAAGGAGCGTATCGAAGAGCTTTGTGGCTAAGACGTTGTCTGCCGAAGTGCGACCGGAGAGTTCTTTCGTCAGGGCATCAACATATGAGTTCACTTCGGCTCCAAGCTCGTCTGCCGAGATTTTTTTCTCAAATACCAACTGCTTTTCGTCGTGCGAGATACTCCAGATAAGCAACTTGTTCTGAAGAACAGTGAACATTAAGACATGCAGCCGGCGTGGCATGTGTTCTAATACGGTTCCCAAGTCGGCGGGAGTGACCATTTGTCCGAATGTCATCTCCGGACCGGCCGCTGTCATCTCGATGCGAGCGCCAGAGTTTACGGCGTCAAGCAATGAGCGACCATGGGCTGCTTCGGCATGGTTAAGAGCAGCAAGATAGTTTTGTTTCCCATACTCGTAATCGACGGCGATGTCATAAACGCCTTGTTCCGCATCGAAAAAGCTGTTGCGGTTTCCCTCTTCACGAATCTGGGAGCGTTGCTTTTCAAACAGTGCCAGCAGGGTGTCCAGATCCCGACCAACCGCAGTGTCGTCACCAAGCGCGCGACCACAGAGCAACCGCCCCTTGTAGGCAGCGTAGCGATATAGCTCCAAATCCATCTGCTCATACAACGAGAGAGCCTGATCGTAGTTAGCGACAGCCTGATCGCATTTCCCGGCTTCGCGCCAGATATCCGCCTGCCTCAAAATGGCGTTGGCAACTGGCTTCAGTCTTGATTTCGGATCCTGTACTGACTGAGCGATAGCGACTCCGATTTCCGCTTCGTTTATCGCCGCATCAAATTGCCGGAGCTTGCTGTAAATCTGCCCCAGGTTTAGGTGCTGAAGGTAAAGCAGCGACGGATCATTGATCTCCGTCCCTGGTCGGCGTAACGCCTCATTGATTAAAGCTGCAGCGGTTTCATAGTGCTTGAAAGCGAACAACGCCCCGCCACAGTACGTGAGGTTCCGCCACTCTTGTCTCGGAGTCGCTCCCGATGTCGAAGTGAGCACAAGGTTACGATAGTGATAACTAAATGATGATTCCGGCTGTCGCAAACGCGCGTATAAATCGCCCAGACTCATCAACGCACGTTGCATCTCATAGGTGTCAGAAATCTGTTCGGCGAGCGCAAGCGACTGTTGGTGATATTTAATTGCAGTCGAATAGTCACTGAGAGAAGTGTTATTGCTTCCAAGCCAACCGGTGGTCAACGCGAGTAACCACTTATAACCATGTATCTGGCAGAACTCGGCGAGATCTTCCAGGAGCGCCTTGCTATCTCGCGTACGGCCTGGTTGTGACAAACAATAAGCAATCCAGTAACGGGCGAGTCTCGCCTCCCACTTGTCGCCAATTCGTTCGAAGATTCTCGCAGCAGACTCGAAGAGCGAACGGGCCTCTTCGTACTTAGTCACCAAACAAAAAGCATACCCCTGGTCAGCATCGGCGGCGGCTCTGGATAACAGTGGGAGCGTTGCGCGACCTGAGTTTGCATAATAGTTCGCCAGCTCGATCGTGTACGGGTCTCCACCGATCCTCTTGTCCAGCTCACCGGCGAAGCCCAAAACATTTAATGTTTCGTGTGCCTCTGCGTCCTCACCCTTTAAAGTGTAGGTAACATAATCATGAGCCAATCGCAGCGGGATCATCCCACCAGTAATGACCTCCCTATTGGCACTCAAGAGACGCCAGGCTTCTGTCTCATTGTGCTCGCGGAAGGCTGCGGCGAAATTAGCGAGTAACTCCTCCGCAGATGGCGAAGGTCTACGGTACTGGGAACTTTGGAGGTGACGTTGGGCCTCCTTGGACCATTCTGAATTCGAATCAAGTTCGAGATATCTTTGCCACGCTTCCTTGGCCTGTTCAGGAAGCATCAACTCTTCGAGGACGAGCGCCCTATTAAACGTCGCTTCGGGTAAGGATGGGTTCAGTCGAAGCGCTATGCTCAAGTGTTCCTGACTCTCAGCAAGCTTCTCCATGACCTTTCCATCTTCACCACGGTCGCGAAGTAGCTTCGCCTGTTCCAATAATGCAGCGCCTAAGTCGGCATGCAACTGTGCGTCGTTGGGAGAGGATTTGAGAGCCTCCTGAAACTGTTGAGTGGCTTTATCAAACTCTTTCTGCATGAGGTAGAAGCGTCCGAGAGCATGAAGTGTGTAAGGATTTGGATTACTAGAAGCTGCGCCAAGTAAGAGGGACGCCGAAAGATCGCGAGCGCGGTAGTCAACGTTTTCGGGCTCGCCTCCACGCTTACCTGAATGAGGCGCGTAAGACATGCCGGTGACGCGCGCTTCGAGCGGGCGTTGCTGCTTGTAAGCCACATTCAGTGCAAGAAGCCCCCGCTCTATCGGTGACTGGTAAACGAATGCGCGCCAGACTCCGAGTCCTGCTATAAGAGTAAGCGTAGCAAAAGCAGCAATCTTCCAGTGTGGTTGAAACAGCTTGGTCCACCAAGTGGGCTCTTCGACCATCCGAACTTTGGATATTTTCGCAGCAGGGGTCGTTTGTGCTCTCGGGCCTTCGACTATTGCCCGAGCGTCCCTAACAGAAGCACGCTCTCTCAGTCCTTCTACCATCATTAATTTCCGGCGTCGTCTTGGCGTGGTTAAGAAGTAGTTCTCAAACTGCTGTCGCTCCTCATCGCTGAACTCGCCAAGCGTATAGTCCTCAATCAACTCGTCTTCAATCAGTAATACCTGATTGGCGAATTCTTCTTCCCTAAGTAATCGCTCTTCTAATTCACGCATCTCTTCTTGAGATAGATCGCCAAGAAGATAGCTCCTTAAGTGTTGTTCATCGTCGCGATCGAGGCTCATTTCATTCTTCCCAGCAAATTCGGGCGTGCCTCTACTCACATAAGGCCCTGGCGTTCATTCCGTTTCTAATGGACGCTTGACCCCGAGACACTGCTCTATGCACTTTTCCAAGCCGGCTCTGAGATTGTGGAGTCTGATCCTGAGGGCATTTACCGAAATGCCTAATTCTTCTGCCAGCAATTTGCGTAAATTTATCTTGTCCTGTTTCTCCAACCGATAATAGTCGAGCACGAGGTCTCGGCTCTTCGTGTCCATCCTGTCCAGACATTTATCGAGGCATTCGTGGAGCTGTTCTTTAGTCTTTACAGCTTCCTCATTAGGCAGCGGTATCTCCGTGAAGTCGTCCGGCAGCGGCTGAAACTGCTTATCAAGGTATTCAAGATAGAGATTGTAGGCGACAGTATAAAGATAAGGGATTGCATCTCCCGCGAAGGGAGGATCCATTTTCGGGAGCCGGTGCGCGAAGCGTACGATGGCTTCGTGGGCCAGATCCTCAGAGCAGTGGCAACCACGGCAGTCCAGCATTATGACCAAACGCCGCCGGATGTCTTTCAGTTTCTTCTCTGCTGTATCTCGGTCGGAGGACAGCGATGAGAGAAAGAAGTTAAAGGGTTGTTCAACTTGTCCCATGTTTGTGCCGAGGGCAATCGGCTGACAGAGGTCGCAGATGCGCACGCATTATATTGCCCATATCGGTCAATGCAAACAGTTTGTTGACTACCATAGTCATAAAGACAACTGACTTTCGGTGTTTATCTTTTTAGGCCAACTTTCCTTACGAACTACTGCCCAAAGGAATTCCATTTTCAACAAAACGTTTTGCCCGTAGCGCCCTTTACTGTGTGAGGGACGAGGGAATGATCGGTCGACGGGCAAGTGAGATTACTTGCGTAAGCAGCCGTGTGAATCATCTCCGCCCAAGCTCAGAAGGAGGAAAAGAAATGTATAGCGTCAAAAGGTGCTTCTTGATTGTGAGTCTTTGTTGTGCCCGATCTCCACACTACGGGTAAAGACGGACACCAGCCAGCCGTTGACCACGACTTAAGCGGAAGTGTGTAAGAAGAATTTTTTGCTCAAAGGAGAAGACATGGGAAGCCAAATATGCAGGACCGCGATTTTCGTTTTGCTCGTTGTCGTCATCGCCTCGTGGACGGTGGTGGCTCAGGACCAGCCACGAGTGTTTTCTTTGCCGGACGCTTACGCAAGGGAAACTTATCGAACAAACGCCGAGGATGTTCTGCGCGATAAGTACGGACTGAAACTCGAGTCCGGATCACGCACTGCAATCATTCAGTGGTGCCTCGTGGAGGGTGAACTGCCACCTGGAATCTCACTGCGAACGGATGGGAACATTATCGGAACGCCAACCAGTAGCCGTGACGAAGGCTACAGATTCCGACTGAAGATTGTTGATGTATCGGTGAAGAATGAAGAACTCTTCGTTGATTTCACGTTACTGGTTAAGCCTGGGCGACTGCGACTCAGTAAGATTGAGGGACCGCGGTTGGTACCTGTGGACATGCGCAGTGCTCAATCAAATGGCGGCTCGGCATCATCCGGTGGAAGTTCATTCATCGATGAAGGCAGACTTCGATCCCGCGGAGCCAATCAAGGAGATGGTCTGCCGGCGCAGCCTCAGAGCGATAAGGAGCGGGCGGCGAAGGAACTCAAAGAACAGAATGACGCAAGGACTGCAAAGGCAGCCGTGGAGAAAACGGAAGTAGCGAAAGCAATGACAAGCCCCATCAGCGACCTTAACAAGCGGTTCATCTTAGGGTTCGAACAGACCGGAGCAGCCGCGTCGGATAGTACCGGCAAACCGTTTTTCGACATATTCATTAATACGCCTCTTTCGCGTAAAAATGATGATGATTGCTTGACACCGGACTGTTTGCCGCGATTTTCGGTGTGGGGAGATGTGCGACTGACAACCACGGCGGAGCAAGTTAACGCCTTGGCAGATGTCTCATCTGATTCAATATCCGCGATAACGGGCGGCAAGCTGAACCAAATCGCCAGTGCTTTCGATTTCACTGTGGGACCGGAAGTTCGTCTGGCGAGATTTAATAACACGCAACTTGGCTTGATCGCTGGTTTCGGAGCTGTTAGTCCTCTCTCGCCCACGCAATCGGCCCAGATCTTTCAAGTGCCGGATAAGAAGAGTTCTCAAGCCACCGCGTTCTTCGCAAAATATCCCGCCGCCGAGGGTAAAGATCAGATCGCTTTCATTACCCCGGATCGCGATCGATTTCTCCGCCAGTACTTCGCGGGTTTTAGATTCAAAACATACAACGTTATCAAATGTGAAAAGGACGACACGGTGTGTAATGAGCAGCAGCTTGAGGGACAACTGCAGCGGAACTTTCCGGCAACTTTCGATGTGACCTTTGGCCAGAATGAGGCCGTCACTGGAGGACGTCTCCACAAGTTCGTGGTCGGGTTGGACGGATTTTATCCATTACCATTTCCAGATAAGAACCGCTTTCTATACTTGTTTGGCTCCGCCAGGTTGAAGGCAGGCGGACCAAAGAACAACAATACGCCTTTCATTCTCGCCACTGCCGCCTCTTCCGTGAAGCTGACGGATCCTAGTGTCTTCATTGCCGATCCGGTGCCTACTAACCGTGATACTTACCGAATTGGCTTTGGTGTCGATCTGTTTGAACTATTTAAATTCACGAAGGATAAGGGCAAGGAGGAAGGAGAAAACGCGGAAAAGAGTAGGTCCCTTAAAGCCAGGGCTGAGTCTCACTAGTGCCGTACCGCAACCGCGAGAACCGAATGGCGGGAGAGACGAAACAATTGCAACATCCTTCATCCTGTATTCTGCGGTCAAAAATGCGGTTTGAGCCTGAAGGTGTTCATCGCCAATCCCTTTAGTCAAATCGCGAGATTTTTCGCAGCGTGGCCGAGATTTCTGCTGCACGGCTCCCGGTATCAAAGTTCGGCGACGACCCGTCGGCTGCCTTCGCACCGACGGGTCATGCAGGACATCGAACTGCTTCAATCTCGACCCTCATCTTTCGATGGTCTCTAGTCACTGGTGAACTTCGCTCGCGCTCGGCGCACTCTGTCTGCCATCACCAAAAACCAGCCTCACTCGCTGGCTTCCTACCTCTGGCTCTGTCTGACTCACCGTACTATGCTTTTCTTTATCCAACCTCACTTTCCGTTGTCAGCCAGTTGCTCAGTTATTTATTGAAACTCCAAGTTGACCTATTTCGGGGACGAAGCGGCCAATTAACGAGTCAAATGAGGAAAATTTCAAGTTATGACCGAATTCTGTAGGAAATTCTCACGTTATGCCCGAAAAGAATTTCATTTAATGACCGAATCGTCCGCGTAAGTTATTGATTCCAGTGATAGGCCAATTTCAATTTATGACCGAACCCACAGGAAAAAACAGCAACAACGGGGCGCGCAGCAGCAGCGCCTCCTGCCTCCTGCTGTGATGATGATGAAGCAGCAGCAGTCGAAGGATGTAGAAGGAGGAGGCGGGATTATTTTGTGGAGGTGGCGCCGGCTGGGGAGGAAGAAGAAATTCATCGTCCAAATCGTGAAGAACGGAGTTTTTCTTCTTCTCGTTCGCCGTCAGCAGCAATCATTCACTTTTGCCTTCTGTTGTTCGAGCGCAAAAGCCTGGTGAGTGCGCGTGACCGTGAAAGCTTTACGACGGTCCAAAGACTTCGCGTGTTACTAACGCTGCGTTCACGGTTGATTGTTCCCTAAATCCGATCGTCTAACATGGAGCACATGGACTCGGCGTCCTTTATTATAGTGAACAGCACACGATAACGGCCCATCATCTGACGAATCGCGACGGAGAACTCGTCGTCTTCTGGCGCGAGCGAGAGGCCCTTGGAAATAACGCGGAGACTGCTGACGAACCGGCGTGAAGTCAGGTGCCATGCAACTCGCTGATCATTTTGATGCGCGCTTGTGCTTCGTGACTAAATTGCTTCAGTTCTTCCGCCGTCAGCAACTCTTCACCAATGATGTTGGCCAGCAGTAAAAAGGCGTTCGATCGACGCGGGTCGTCAAAGGCCGCCGCCATCCTTTTATCGTGATTGAGAATCAACTCGTACACTTTGCTATAACAATCGTGATAGTCGGTCTCACACGCGGCTGTCTCCCGCACTTCTTCGAGGACTCGCTTGCAGAACCTCTCCAAAGCAATGCTATGGACGCGACGGAAAACCCGCCAATCCGATTCGTGGATATCCATTTCTTCTCCTTTCCGATTTGCGTCGTACGTTGTTGACCCACTAATAGGCCGATTTTACTCTATGACTGAACATACAATGCGGCCAGCAGCGTTCAGAAAGAAAGGCCCTTCGTTGACGTCCCCCCACTCGGCTATCTCAGAGATGATATGATTCGATCGGTGCAATCTTTCATCCTGATCGGTCGGACGCTTTTCTTTTCGGTGGCGGAACAACGGTGAGTAATCGGGGCTGAAGCGATGATTGAAACTGAACTTGATGTACTCCGTGATGTCTCCCGCCGCCTCGAAAGTGCTGGGATATCGTTTATGCTGACCGGTTCGGTTGCGATGAACTACTATGCACAGCCGCGCATGACACGCGATATTGACCTCGTGGTTTCGCTCAATGAAACCCAAGCCGAAACCTTTTTCCGCTTATTCGAAACGGAGTACTATCTTGATCGACAGAGGGTTGCTGACGCCATTTCGCGGCGCAGAATGTTTAATCTAATTCACAATGACGCAGTAATTAAGGTGGACTGCGTGGTGCTAAAAACCGATGCTTATCGCCAAGAAGAGTTTGCCCGCCGCCGGCAAATCAACTTAGGTAATTTTGAGACCTGGATCGTCAGCCGCGAAGATCTAGTTTTGTCCAAACTGGTTTGGGCAAAGCATTCAAAATCAGAAATGCAGCTGCGCGATGTCCGCAATCTTTTAAGCGCAGATTGTGATATGGACTATCTACGTAGCCGCGCGAAGACACTTAAGGTGGATGAATTGCTGGAGGAACTTCTGGTTGATGAATGACACCGCACCAAACATTGCCGCGATTGTTCGCGAACGTTTGTTGTCGCGCCCCGGCGCTGAACGAGTTGTGATGGGAAGCCGAATGTTCGATGTTGCGCGAACCATCGCTCTCGCCTCATTTCCGCCAGGTCTTTCTGAGATTGAAATAAAGCGCCGGTTATGCGAGCGGCTTTATGGCAATGAGCTTAATGTCGAGGCTTACATCGAACACCTCGTTCAATCAAAAACTTACTGAACCCTCCTGCCGTTACCAATCTCTTTGCGCATTCCAGCTTTTATTAACAACATGGCTATAGGCTTGTCTTGATGATCTGCCAATTCAGGAATGTAGGCCAATACACTGGCCTTAACTTGCTCGTATAAAGCGTCATATAGATCGGGTGTAATAACTGTCTCAATGTCCTTTCCGTACGCCGGTCTCAACATCCGTTCATGATAGTCCTTCCACCGATCATACATGTCATTGTCTTGATCTGTGTGACGTGAAGTGACGAAGGCAAAGAGGGGCCTTAAGTATTCACGATCCATCTCGAACGGGACTTGCTCATCAAATCCGAGCAGCTTCTTTATTTCTTCGTCGGACTTCCCTGAATCACGCAAGAATCGCGTCAGAATAATCAGGGTGTTTTGGCTGAACCATGCTGTAAGCGGCGAGTTTGAGACTCATTTCTCCACTTCTCTGGTGGAGCGTAGGAGGGATAGAGTTGCGTTGTGAGCGTAGAGGTTTTCATAGAATTTCTCCTGAGTATGAGAGATAGACGAACGAACTATATTCCGCTTTTCTAAATTTGTCAGCGAGTGTGAGAGCCGGTGTCGGAGAACTTGGGCGGCTTGCTGATAATGGAGATTGCTGCGATGGAAACAAGAGTCGAAAAAGAAGTGTGCTTCCTGCGAACTTACGCTGTCGTCACCACGCTTTTCTGTGGCTGTGAGGAAAATTTCAAGTTATGCCGGAAAACTGTAGGAAAATTTCACGTTATGCTGGACAAGAATTTCATTTAATGCCGGAACTGTCCTCGTAAGTTGTTGATTCCAGTAATGGCCCGATTTCACTTTATGAAATTTGTAGGTCATAAAGTGAGATTGCTCGGACGATCTCATATAGAACGAGGTGGGCAATAAACGTTTGTAGCCTTAAGCGCCCCGTAGCCTATCCGAACGTATAGGCATCTATCCGATCAGCTTGTAGCCTTCGAATGGTCACTTGTGGGCTGAAGAGCGACCTAGTACAAAATCTTTCTAATTTCTCGACCGCGCTGGCCGGAGGAACATAACGGCAACTGGCCCCCATCAAGTGGCCTACTGTGGCATGTGGGTTGCGGCCACGTCGGCTCTACCAAGTGGTAGCCCCAGATATCTGGCGCAGACTGCAATCCTTACGATCCTTCAGCATGTTTGCAAGCGTCAGAATCGCTCCACGGTTGTAGGACCGGAAGCTGGCCGCACCAGCTCTGTTTTGAAATCGCCACTCTCTCACGCACTCGAGAAAGGAAGAAAGCAATGATTAGGCGAATGTCTCGCTTCTTAACTATTGTTGGAGTTCTGTCGACGATGACCCTGGTCGCTCGACCGGTACGCGCCGATGCTGATGGGTACATCGACAATTGGAAAGGCACAGTCCAAATCGCCCAGAAGAACAACGTGAACGCAAACTGGGACAGCGTTGACAATGCTTTTACCGGGCAATCCCTCTCAGAAACTTTCGAGGACCGCTGGACGGAGTACCCGTTTTGCGACAAAGCCAACGCCGTCATTAGGGCCAAACCCGGTGCCAATCCACAACTGTGCGATAAGATGCCGGAAGGCGAATTACGTGCGAAGCTGATCGGCTCACACATCATTGGATTCAAATTTGTGATCCCGAAAAATCGTCTCGTGTTTGACTTTACCGAGAGCCCTAACCCCACAACCAGAATCACGGTGTCGTTTGAGGTAATCGTTGAAGTGAGTCTTTCGGCTAAGCAGGATATAGACGGGGCAATCGACGCACAAGATCCTGCACTGACAAACACACCCCTAATCTTATCCCCTGTAAAGGGTCACCTGACGAACGCAGAGGTTTCAAGCAGTCTTTCCCTAAGTGACGCGCAACGCGATCGGATCAAGAAGGAAGTCGAGTCGACAACTCTCGAAATATCCTCACCGATTGACATCGGATCAACAAACAGCAATCTCCACAAAACTGCTCGCGGACAAGGCAGTACGCTGGCGAACCAATTCCCGGGGACGAATTCTTACTTCTTGTTCGATGCCTTCATCGCTCTGAAGGACGTTTGGAAGGAGCAGATGGGGGTGCCACAGGATGATAGAGATCGTCCGCTAGTGTTTGAGTTCACGAAAGATGGTGCCCCTCCGTCCGCTCCAACTAGCTGCTCGAACAGTGTCGGTTGCAACGATTCCGTTGGGTTTTGGTGCACAGAAAGGTCGCCAGACACCTTTGTCCTCCAGCGCCTGCTAGCTCCGAATCGCAGGCTTGAAAACCCTCTTTGGTGGCCAGTGAGTAGTGATGGCTCAATACCACATTTCGCCTTCCCATTCATGTCTGACATTAATGGTGGTGATGAATCAAAGGAGACTTATCGCGTTTGTAGGTCGAATAAGTGGGGAATAAACTGTGCGGCTCCGGTAATCGTCGCGCTGCCCCACACCCAGTGCTCCTTCGACTCTGGTATTCCGAAGAAATGCGGATCTGCTGGGAAGCCAAAATGCCCAACCAAGGGGTAGTAACAACGATTAGACGGAAAGGCCGGCAAGATTCAACAAGACGAAGTCGAATTGTACGTTCCGTTGTCCGCCGTCTTTTGTCGCTCTTATAACTACCCGACGGGCCGCTTAATACGCAGCGACCCGATCAGGAATATAACTTCTACCGTGCGCGACTCAATCGTCAATTATTCGCCGCCGACTGTCCAAGGTTTATACAAGATGTCTGGCCGAGTCCTCATACGTTCTAAATTTCCACTTGACGCTCGAACGGCAACCGTAAGTTATTGATTCGAGCGAGAGGCAGTTTCACTTAATGTCCGAACCCACATTTGAGAAGACCAGAGGATTTGAGGATTTCAACCTGGCGCAAACGCTAATACCGTTCCGGATTGAGTGTGGCCCTTTCAAGTTATGCCCGAAAAGAATTTCATTTAATGATCGAATCGTCCTCGTAAGTTGTTGATTCCAGTGAGAAGCAAATTTCACTTTATGACCGAACCCACAACAAGATCCAGAGGAAGAAGCAAGGCCGTGTTCTTCTCGTCGGGCGGCGGGACCACGACTCGATGTGGGCTCGATGGAGGTGAGAGTTTCGAGCAAGCCATTGCAAAGCGCACAGGCGCTGCTAAACCCACCGCTACATCTAACAGCTGGCCGCTTGTGAATAGAAGGCGTCTAGGCGACTTGCGCAGTTGGTTTATTGATCCACGCGACCACGGTTCCAACGATCACAATACAAATCGTTTCCAAAACGATCTGCTTCACCACGACCACTCCCGGCCACGGTTGTACCGTGTAATAGATTAGATACATGGGGACCGCAGACATCAGTGCGACTGCAATACCGAACCTAACACCCTGCTGCACCCACGACGCACCAGCAGTTATGCCCTGCCGGTAGATCCACGCGAAGGCAAGTCCCATTATTAAATTCGCGAGAGCCATGAACGGCATGCGACTCATCGCGTCTTGCTCGGTACGGAAAAGATTCGGAAGCTGTAGGTAATCGCCGTGCAGCATCATCCCGTGCACGACAAACCCGAGCAGATAAAACAGCACCGCTGCGACGATGCCTGAGATCCAAAACTTCTTGCCCATAATTTTCTCCTTTGATGAGTTGTCGACTCCAGGAATAGTTCAATCCTCAGCCAGGGACAAAGTTAGGGAAATCTGCGAACGCCCAGAGTTGTACTTCAGTGTCCAATAGATGCGTGAGACCGTGTTCGATGCTCGACTAATCGAGGCCTTAAGTAT
>Ga0207684_10000252_pt1 | contig 79806 bp, 85 predicted proteins | sample KBSK5501metaG_FD_184342 | JGI IMG/M metagenome (GOLD analysis project Ga0207684, IMG submission 184342) | Corn, switchgrass and miscanthus rhizosphere microbial communities from Kellogg Biological Station, Michigan, USA - KBS K5-50-1 metaG... | ecosystem: Host-associated > Plants > Roots >...
CGGAGCCTTACAAGGGCAAGGCGTGATGTACCGCGGCGAGAAGATCCGCCGCAAGGCCGGCAAGGCCGGTAAGGGAGCCAAGTAGCAGCCGTGTTGAAAATTTTCGATCGCAAGGGGGCGCGCGCCAAGCGGCACCGGCGCGTGCGCGTGAAGATGGCCGGCAGTGCCGAGCGTCCACGCCTGTCCGTGTACCGCAGCCTCAACCACATCTATGCCCAGGTGATCGACGACAGCACCGGCCGCACGCTGGCCGCGGCCTCCACCAAGGCGCTGAAGAGCGGCAAGAACGACGCCGGGGCGGCCACCGCGGTCGGCAAGGCGATCGCCGCCGAGGCGTCGAAGGCCGGCATCAAGACCGTCGTGTTCGATCGTGGTGGCTTCCTCTACCACGGCCGCATCAAGGCGCTGGCCGAGGCCGCCCGCGAAGCCGGCCTGGAGTTTTAGTGGTTCCTCCGATGCACACCGCCGCAGCCTTGCGCGCTCAGACACCCGATGCGGGCGTCGTCTCCTGCGCGCGCTCAGTCACGCATCTATTGATGCGCTCCATCACGTGCTCGTCGACTCCTTCGCCTCGTGCGCCTGAGCGGCAAGCAGTGCGGGGCGCGCACCGGAGGAACCACTAGTGGCAATACGCAATCCGCAGTACCAGAGCGACCGATCCGACCTCCTGGACCGCATCGTCTCGCTCAACCGCGTGGCCAAGGTGGTCAAGGGCGGTCGCAAGTTCAGCTTCTCGGCCATGGTCGTGGTCGGCGACGGCAACGGCCGCGTCGGCGCCGGGCTGGGCAAGGCGCGCGAGGTGCCCGAGGCCATCCGCAAGGGGATGGACATCGCCAAGCGCAACATGATCACGATCCCCATGGTCGGGACCACCATCCCCCACGAGGTGCGCCTCAAGTGGGGGGCGGCGCGAATCATGCTCAAGCCCGCCGCGCCGGGTACCGGCGTGATCTCCGGCGGCGCCATGCGCGCCGTGCTCGAGGTCGCCGGCGTCAAGGACATCCTCACCAAGTCGACCGGGACCAACAACCCCATCAACACCGTGCGCGCCACGCTGGCGGCGCTGGAGTCGATGCGCACAGCGCAGCAGATCGCAGAGCTTCGCGGCAAGACCGTCGAGGAGATCGTCGGCCGCCGCCTGGCCCAGGCCTACCGGCGCGCCGAGCAGACCGGCCACGTCGAGGCCGGCCCACCGGCGGAGCCGGATGCCGCCGCCGTGGGGACCGCCACCCCGGTCGAAGCCCGTGCTGAACCCCGGACGCGCCCCGCGCGCCGACCCGCCGCCGAGGCCCCGGCCAAGCCCCAGCCCGAGGCGGGGAAGACCGAGACGCTCACGCCGGAGAGCCCGGCCGCCGCGGCCGACGAGCCGCCGGCGGGCACCACGCCCTCGGTTCCCGAACCCCCGACTGACAAGCCGGAGGCGGAGGCATGATCAAAGCCACCTACCGGAAGAGCTCGATCGGGTACAACCCGGCCATCCGCGCCACCGTCGAGAGCCTCGGCTTCCGCAAGCTCAACCAGACCCGCGAGCTGCCCGAAACCGACGCCGTGCGCGGCATGCTGGCCAAAGTCGACTTCCTGGTTTCGGTCGAGGGCAAGCCCTGGACGCCGCCCCAGCGCTCGCGCTACAAGATCTGGCGCAAGCGCTCGGACAAGAAGCACGCAAGAGGGAAATAGAGTGATTCCTCCGGCGCCCATCACCTTCGTCTCATCGGCTCAGAGCCACGATGCGCGCGTCGCCGTGTGCGCGCGCTCAGTCACGCACCATCCGGTGCGCTCGTTCGCGTGCTCCGTGGCTCCTTCGCCTCGTGTCTCGGAGCCGCGATCCGAGACGCGCCGGACACCGGAGGAATCACCTTGAGACTCCACGAACTGCGCTCACCCGAAGGATCGCGCACCAAGAAGCAGCGCGTCGGCCGGGGCACCGGCTCGGGGCGCGGCAAGACGTCGGGCCGCGGCCAGAAGGGCCAGAACGCCCGCAGCGAGGGCTTCCGCCTCGGCTTCGAGGGCGGCCAGATGCCGCTCGCCCAGCGCCTGCCCAAGCTGGGCGGCTTCAAGAACCCGTTCAAGAAGTACTTCCGGCCCATCAACCTGACCAAGCTCAACCGCTTCCAGGACGGCGGCAGCGTCGACGCCGACGTCCTCACCCAGGCCGGGCTGGTGCGTCCGGGCGAGCCCTTCAAGGTGCTCGGCACCGGCAACCTGGGCCGCAAGCTCACGGTCACCGCCCACGCCTTCAGCGCCTCTGCCCGAGCGGCGATCGAGAAGGCCGGCGGCAAGGTCGTCTTCATCGGCGGCGAGCCGGTGGTGGAGACCGAGCCCAAAGCGCCGAAGAAGGCACGACCGAAGGCGGCCGCGGTCGAGGACGAAGACGAGGGCGAAGAGCCCAAGGCCGAGGCCCCGGAAGTCGCCGCCGACGAGCCCGAAGGCGACCCCGAAACCCCCGCCTAGCTGCCGATGAACCTGCTCCAGGCGGTCTACAACGCGCTGCGGCTGCCCGAGCTCCGGAACAAGCTGCTGTTCACCGCCGGGATGCTCGTCGTCTTCCGGCTGTTCGCCAACATCTCGGTGCCCGGCGCCAGCGCCACAGCCCTGCAGACGCTCTTCAACAGCACCGCCCTTTTGGGACTGCTCGACCTTTTCTCGGGAGGCGGTCTGTCTCAGTTCAGCGTGGTGGCGATGGGCATGAACCCGTACATCAACGCCAGCATCATCATGCAGCTGATGACGGTGGTGTCCGAGCGCATCAAGGACATCTCCAAGGAAGGCGAGATGGGCCGCCGCCGCATCACTCGCTACACGCGCATCCTCACGGTCGCGCTGGCCGCCGGACAGGCGTACGGCCTCACCGTCCTCTTCCAGAACAGCAACCCCGCCGTGCTGCCGGCCAACATGGACTGGTTCACGCGGCTGGCGATCATCCTCACACTGACCAGCGGCACCGTGATGCTGATGTGGTTCGGCGAGCTGATCACCGAGTACGGCATCGGCAACGGCATCTCGCTGATCATCTTCGCCGGCATCATCGCCCGCGGCCCGCGGACGGTGATCAGCACCATCCAGTCGCACACCACCGGCGCCGGCATCGGCGACTTCCTGCCCTTCATCGCCTTTGCCGTGATCGCGCTGGCCACGACCGCCTTCATCATCGAGGTCCAGCAGGCCGTCCGGAAGATACCCATCCAGTCCGCACAGCGCGTTTCGGGCGGCACGCGGACCGTGCAGGGCCGCGCATCCTATCTGCCGCTGCGGGTCAACCAGGCGGGCGTGATCCCGATCATCTTCGCGATCTCGATCATGTTCTTCCCGACCATCCTGGCCAACTACTTTGCTGCGGCCCCGGTCGACACGATCTTCTACAAGGCGTCGACCTGGATCCGCACCAACTTCGTGCCCACTGGCCCCAACATCACGATGGACATCGTCTACAACGCCCTGTACTTCCTGTTCGTCTTCGGGTTCACCTACTTCTACACGGCGGTCACGTTCGACGTCTACGACGTGGCCGACAACCTGAAGCGCTACTCCAGTTTCATCCCCGGCATCCGGCCGGGGCTCCAGACCGCCCGCTACCTGGGCGCCGTGCTCAACCGCGTCACCTTTGCAGGCGCCTGCTTCCTGGGGTTCATCACCGTCGTCTTACCCATCCTCACCTCGCGCATCACGGGCATCGGCTCTCAACAGCTGTACTTGGGTGGCACCGCCATCCTGATCGTGGTCGGCGTGGCCCTGGACACCATGAAGCAGCTGGAGACGCAGCTGATCATGCGTCAGTACCGCGGATTCATCCGGTGATGGCCACCGGCGCCCACCGCCGGTGAACATCTTGCTATTCGGTGCGCCCGGCAGCGGCAAGGGCACGCAGGCCGAGTTCCTGAAGCAGCGCTACGAGATCCCCCAGGTCTCGACCGGCGAGATGTTCAGGGCCGAGGTGGCCAACGGCAGCGAGCTGGGCAAGCGGGTCCAGGAGATCATGAGCTCCGGCGAGCTGGTTCCTGACGACCTCACGATCGAGATCGTCCGCAAGCGCCTGGCCGAGCCGGACACCGCCCAGGGAACCATCTTCGACGGCTTCCCCCGCACCATCCCGCAGGCCGACGCGCTGGACCGGGTCATGGGGGAGATGGGCCGCCACTTCGACCGGGCCCTCTACCTGGTGGCGCCCGAGAAGGACCTCACCGAGCGCCTGGCCGGCCGCCTCACCTGCCCCACCTGCGGCCGCACCTTTCACCCCAAGTTCAACCCGCCGCCCCAGCCCGGCATCTGCCCGTTCGACGGCACCCCGCTGGTGCAGCGGCCGGACGACAACGAGGAGACCGCCCGCACGCGGGTGGCGGTGTACCTTCGAGACACGATGCCGGTGATCGACTACTACCGCCGCCAGGGTCTGGTTTCCGAGGTCGACGCCCTGCGCTCGATCCCGGAGGTCAGGGCTGAAATCGAGAGGGCGCTCGAGAAGGAGGCCGCATGATCAACCTCAAAACACAGCACGAGCTCCAGATCATGCGCCGCGCCGGGGTGGCCCTCAGCAAGGTCACGGCCGAGTTGGTGGAGGCCTGCCGGCCGGGGGTGAAGACCGCCGAGATCGACAAGCTGGCCGACCGGCGGATCCGCGAGGCCGGAGGCAGACCCGGATTCCTGGGCTACAACGGGTTCCCCAAGTCGATCTGCATCTCGATCAACGACGAGGCGGTGCACGGGATCCCCGGTCCCCGCAAGATCCAGGACGGGGACCTGGTCAGCCTTGACCTGGGCCTGGTCATCGACGGCTTCTGGGCCGACATGGGGGTGACCGTGCCGGTGGGGGAGGTCAGCGCCGAGAACATGCGCCTGGTCAAGGTCACCGAGGAGGCCTTCTGGAAGGCGATCGAGCAGTGCGTGCCCGGCAACCGGCTGGGCGACGTCTCCAGCGCGGTCCAGCGCCACGTCGAGGCCGCGGGCTTCAACGTGATCCGGCAGTTCGTGGGCCACGGCATCGGCCGCAACATGCACGAGGACCCGCAGGTCCCCAACTTCGGGCGGCCGGGCACCGGGCCCGAGCTGAAGCCGGGCATGACCCTGGCCATCGAGCCGATGGTCAACCTGGGCTCGCCGGACGTCTACATCAAGCCCGACGGCTGGACGGTCTGCACTGCCGATGGACAGCCCTCCAGCTACTACGAGCACACCGTGGCCATCACCAAGGACGGCGCCTGGATCCTGACCACTCCGGAGGAAGGCCTGGGGGCGAACCAGCAGGTAGCGGTTTGACCCCCCGACAGGTGAGGTACAATCATCGTTCGTGCCCGAGCGCCCCGAGCTGGTTCGAGGCGTGGTTTTGGAACCTCTCCCCAACGGTATCTTCAGGGTGGAGCTCCAAAACGGGGCCAGAGTCCTCGCCCACGTCGCCGACCGCCTCGGCACCCACTTCACCAGGCTTCGCGCCGGTGACCAGGTAGGTGTGGAGCTGGCGGAGAACGACCACAGCCGGGGACGAATCAGGGAGATCAACAGATGAAGGTGAGACCGTCCGTAAAGCGAATTTGCCCGAAGTGCAAGCTGATCAAGCGCGAAGGGGTTGTGCGCGTCCTGTGCTCGAACCCCAAGCACAAGCAGCGGCAGGGATAAGGGAGGACTAGATGGCGCGCATCGCCGGTGTCGACATACCCCGCGATAAGCGGGTGGTGATCGCGCTCACCTATATCCACGGGATCGGCCGCACCACCTCCGAGAAGATCCTCAAGATGGCCAACATCGACGAGAGCCGCCGGGTCAAGGACGTGCCCGACGACGAGGTCGCGCGCCTGCGCCAGGTCATCGACCGGCTCTCCAGCACCAAGGAGATCCTCATCGAGGGCGACCTGCGGCGCGAGGTCGCGATGAACATCAAGCGGCTGATCGAGATCGGCACCTACCGGGGCATCCGCCACCGCCGCGGTTTGCCGGTGCGCGGCCAGCGCACGCGCACCAACGCGCGCGCCCGCCGCGGCCCCAAGCGCACGGTCGGCGTGCGCCGCAAGAAGAAGTAAGGCATGGCCAAGAAGAAGACGGTTCGCACCCGGCGCCGCGAGCGCAAGAACGTGGTCACGGGACAGGCGCACATCCAGAGCACGTTCAACAACACCATCGTCTCGATCACCGACATCACCGGCAACGTGGTGGCGTGGGGCTCGGCCGGCGGGCAGGGCTTCAAGGGCAGCCGCAAGTCGACGCCGTTCGCCGCCCAGGTCACGGCCGAGGCGACCGCCAAGAAGGCCATGGAGCACGGCATGCGCCAGATCGAGGTCTTCGTCAAGGGACCGGGCTCCGGCCGCGAGGCCGCAATCCGCTCCCTGCAGGCGACTGGCCTCGAGGTGACCGCGATCACCGACGTCACGCCGATCCCGCACAACGGCTGCCGGCCACCCAAGAGGAGACGAGTCTGAAAAGAACCCCACGAAATCTTGCGATTTCGCGGGGACCCCAAAGAGAAAGATGAAGGAGTTTGTTTAATTAGTTGGCTAACTACCACGGCCCGGTCTGCCGGTTCTGCCGGCGGGAGGGCGCGAAGCTGTACCTGAAGGGCGAGCGCTGCTACACGCCCAAGTGCGCCATCGAGCGCCGCGCGGTGCCGCCCGGCATCCACGGCCAGGCCCGCCGGCGCAAGACCTCCGACTACGGCCTGCAGCTGCGGGCCAAGCAGAAGGCGCGGCGCACCTACGGCCTGCTCGAGAAGCAGTTCCGCAACTACTTCGACGCATCCGTCCGCGAGGGTGGGGTCACGGGCCTCAACCTGCTCCGCCACCTGGAGCTGCGGCTGGACAACATCGTCTACCGGCTGGGCATGGGGTCGTCCCGCAAGCAGGCCCGCCAGCTGGTGTCACACCGTCACTTCGAGGTCAACGGCCACCTGGTGAACGTGCCCTCCTACCGGGTCAAACCCGGCGACGAGGTACGCCTGCGCGCGACCAACGGCGCCGTCGAGATGGCGCTCGAGGCCTCGAACGTGCGCACGGTCCCATCGTGGCTGGCCTTCAACGATGAGAAGAAGTCGGCCAAGGTGCTCGCGCTGCCCGAACGCGGCGAGATGGAGCAGGGCGTCGAAGAGCATCTGATCGTGGAGTTCTACAGCCGCTAAGGCTGGAGGGAGTTTTCGTTTGGCAATCGATATCCAGGCACCTGTAAACCCGACGGTCCGCAAGCTCGACGACGAGGTCGCCGACGAGCGCTACGGGCGGTTCGACATCGAGCCGCTCGAGCCGGGGTTCGGCACCACGCTCGGCAACACCCTGCGCAGGGTGCTGCTGTCGTCGCTCTGGGGCGCGGCCGTGACCTCGATCCAGATCGAGGGTGTGGCGCACGAGTTCACCTCCGTCCCCCACGTCAAGGAGGACGTCACCGAGCTGATCCTCAACTTGAAGCAGCTCAACATGAAGAGCTTCACCGAAGACCCGGTGACCGTGATGCTGGACGTCAAGGGGCCGGCCGAGGTGCACGCCTCAGACATCCAGACCAGCTCCGACGTCGAGATCGTCAACCCCGACCTCTACATCTGCACGATCGCGGCCAAGGGCCACCTGCGGATGGAGCTCAACGTGGAGCGGGGCAAGGGCTACGTGCCCGCCGACAAGAACAAGCGCGAAGGGCAGCCGATCGGCGTGATCCCGATCGACGCCATCTTCTCGCCCGTCCACAAGGCCAACTTCACCGTCGAGAAGACCCGCGTCGGGCAGTCGACCGACTACGACCGGCTGCTGATCGAGGTCACCACCGACGGCACCGTCACGCCCGAGGAGGCGGTGAGCACCGCGGCGCAGCTGTTCACGCAGCACCTCGATCTCTTCGTGCGCTTCGGCGACTCGATCGTGACCACGCAGCCCGGCCAGGCGCCCAAGGGCGGCGGCAACCGCCTCAACGAGACTCCGATCGAGGAGCTCGATCTCTCGGTCCGCGCCTTCAACTGCCTCAAGGCCAACGACATCACCTCGGTCGGCCAGCTGCTCACCAAGAAGGAAGACGAGCTGCTCGGCCTCCGCAACTTCGGGCGCAAGTCGCTGGACGAGATCAAGGAGAAGCTGGTCGAGAAGGGCTTCGTGCAGCCTGAGGACATGGACACGGTCTTCCGCTAGACCGAGCTGACATGAGACATCAAAAGAGCGGCCGCCGCTTGAACCGCGACACCGATGCCCGCAAGGCGCTGATGCGCAACCTGTGCTCGTCGCTGCTCCAGGAAGGCCGCATCACGACCACCGAGGCCAAGGCCAAAGAGCTGCGGCGTTGGGTCGACCGCCTGATCACCACGGCTCGTGTCGGCGACGTCGCCGCGCGTCGCCGGGTGGCGACGGAGGTCAGCCAGCCCGAGGTGGTGGAGAGGCTCTTCAGCAACCTGGTCCCCCGGCTCGGCGAGCGGGCGGGGGGCTACACCCGGATCATCCACAAGGGCCCCCGCCACGGCGACGCGGCCCCCATGGTGGTGATCGAGCTCGTCGATTAGGCGTCCGCCGGCCGCGCGGCCGGTTTCGGTTGAAAAGTGAATATCAAAGTCGTGCTCGAGTACGACGGGACCGGCTTCGCCGGTTGGCAGCGGCAGTCCGGGCGCCGGACCGTGGAGGGCGAGTTGAGACGAGCCCTGCGCGAGCTGGCGGGCCGCGACGTGGAGGTCGTGGCCGCCGGCCGCACCGATGCCGGGGCGCATGCGCTGGGACAGGTGGTCAACTTCCGCCTCGACCGGCTCCGGGCCGACCGCGTGGTCGGCGCGCTCAACGCGCTGCTGCCGGAGGACGTGAGCGCGCTCTCGGCCGAGGTCGTGGAAGAGGCGTTCCACGCCCGCTACTCGGCTCGCTGGCGCCGCTACCGCTACCGTTACCTCGACCGCCGAGCCCGGCCGGCTCTCGACCGCAACCGCTGCTCGTGGCTGGTCGGCGAGCTCGACGTGGCCGCCATGGGCAGCGCCGCCCGGGCGCTGGTGGGCAAGCACGACTGGACCAGCTTCTGCTCGGCCACCGAGCCGGCCGGACGCCGGACGCGCGAGATGCGCTCGGCGGAGGTGCGGCGCAGCGGTGAATACGTCGAGCTCGAGCTGGTGGCGGAAGGGTTCCTGCGGGGCCTGGTGCGCGGCATCGCCGGCGCGCTGGGCGAGGTGGGGCTGGGCCGCCGGCCGCCGGGCTGGGTGGGCGAGCTGTTGAAGGCACAGGATCGGGCCGCCGCGGCGAAGACGGCCCCAGCGCGGGGCCTGACCTTGGTAGAAGTGATTTACGAGTAAAGGAAAGTGACAAAGCAGAAGACCTGGACGGCCAGGAAGGAAGACCTCAAGGGAGAGTGGTTCGTGGTTGACGCCAGTGGCGTGGCCCTCGGCCGCCTGGCCAGCAGCGTGGCGCGCATCCTGAAGGGCAAGCACAAGCCGACCTACACGCCGCACCTCAACACGGGCGACCACGTGATCGTGGTCAACGCGGCGCAGGTGCTGGTCACCGGCAGCAAGCTGGACGGCAAGACGTACACGCGCTACTCGGGCTACCCGGGCGGCCTGCGCGCGCGCACGCTGCGAGACCAGATGGAGCGCGACGCCACCTTCCCGATCACCAACGCCGTTCGCGGCATGCTGCAGAACAACACGCTCGGCGCCGACATGCTCAAGCGCCTGCGCGTCTACGCCGGTCCGGAGCACGGCCATAGCGCCCAGGAGCCCAAGTCCGTGCGCTTCGACGCCAGGGGGGACATCGAGATTGCCTGACAACATCACGCGCGGCACCGGCCGCCGCAAGACCGCCATCGCGCGCGTGCGCCTGACGCCCGGCGAGGGCCGGGTCATCATCAACGAGAAGACCCCGATCCAGTACCTGGGTCAGCGCATCCTGGAGATGCAGGTCCTGGAGCCGCTCAAGCTCACCGACTCGCTGCGCCGGTTCGACGTCAGCGTCAAGGTGGTCGGGGGCGGGGTTTCGGGCCAGGCGGGCGCCATCGCGCACGGCATCGCGAGGGCCCTCATCGAGTACGACCTGGACAGCCGCCCGGTGCTCAAGAAGGCCGGCCTCCTCACGCGCGACGCGCGCATGAAGGAACGCAAGAAGTACGGCCTGAAGCGAGCCCGCAAAGCCCCCCAGTACACCAAGCGCTAGAACCCCCAACACTCCTCCCCGCTCGGCGGGGAGGTCCCGCCCGCAGGGCGGGGGAGGGGGACCTGGACGTAGACTCCTCCCCGCTCGGCGGGGAGGTCCCGCCCGCAGGGCGGGGGAGGGGGACCTGGACGTAGACTCCTCCCCGCTCGGCGGGAAGGTCCCGCCCGCAGGGCGGGGGAGGGGGGCCTGGACGTAGACTCCTCCCCGCTCGGCGGGGAGGTCCCGCCCGCAGGGCGGGGGAGGGGGACATGGACGTAGACTCCTCCCCGCTCGGCGGGGAGGTCCCGCCCGCAGGGCGGGGGAGGGGGACCTGGACTCCTCCCCGCTCGGCGCTACGCTCGGCTCCGCCTCGCGGGCGGGCGAGGCCGCGGTTTAGAGGCCATGTGGATGATGGTCAGGCTGCCCGCTTCCGGGAACACAGTGCTCTCGTGGCCGTCCAGCCAGCGGACCCGGTAGTGGATGCCACCCCCGGTGCCCAGCACCTCCAGGATCTTCCCTTCCCGAGCCGGCTGGCCCACTCGCTCCGACTCGAGCAGGACACGATCCCCCACGCTGCCTTCTGCCATGTCGGTCCTCCTGATTGGCCGGGGTCCTCCTGGATTCTGTCACCGATGAGACATTCCAGGCGTGCCCAAGGGGACTGACGCCAACCGTGGCTCGCACGACCCTTGCGGTCATGACGCGAGCGGCGCACGACCCGATCGGCGACCTGGTCCTGGTGCTGCGGCAAGCCGCCGAGCCGCTGACCATCCGCGAGCTGGCCATCGAGCTATGCCTCCGGGACCGCGCGCTTGCCTACCTGCTGGCCGGCGCCCGGCGCTGCGGCGCCGTGGTGATGCTGGACGACGGCCGCTACGCCGCGGCCCCCGGCCGCCAGCGCAGCACTCGCCGGGCGCTCGCCGAGCTCCTCGATCAGGTCCGCGCCTGCGAGGCCGAGTGGCGGCTTGACGACAGGCTCGACTTCCAGGCGCGCTCGGGGAAGATCCGAACGTAACCGCGGCCCGGCGGGGGGCTAGAGTCGCCGCATGCGCACCCTCGCCGACGCCCTCCGCTGGCGCGCCCGCCGCCACCCCGATCTCCCGGCCAGCTGGTTCCAGGGCCGGACCCGCACCTTTGCCGAGCTGAATCACCGCACCAGCGAGCTGGCCGCCGGCCTGGTGGACGCCGGCATCAAGCCCCGCGACCACGTCTGCATCCTCGACAAGAACAGCGACGACTACTACGAGCTGATGGTCGCGGTGACCAAGTGCGGCGCCATCGCCACCCCGATCAACTGGCGGCTGACCACCGCCGAGGTGGCCAAGGTGGCGGACGACGCCAAGTGCGTCCTGATGGTGGCCGGAGAGGAGTTCCAGCCCATCGCCGCAGAGGCCGGGCACCCGGCCCTGACCTTCTCCCAGCTGCCCCGCAAGACCGGCGCCCAGGACCCGCACCTGGACTCTGAGAACGACGTGGCCTGGCAGCTCTACACGTCGGGGACGACCGGCCTGCCCAAGGGCGCCATGCTCACCAACCTCAACCTGGTCGGCCTGATCACGGGCCTGGTCGTCGAGATTCCCGAGCTGCGCCAGGGCGGGCGCGGCCTGGTGGCCATGCCGCTCTACCACATCGGCGGCTCGGGCTGGGCCAATGGGACGATGGCCAACGGCTCCTGCATGGTCTTCACGCGCGAGGTGGTCCCGCAGGAGCTGCTGCAGGTGATCGCCGAGCAGAGAGTCGAGACCGCCTTCCTGGTGCCGGCCGTGCTCCTCTTCCTGACGCAGCTGCCCGAGTCCCAGACCGCCGACTTCTCGAGCCTCCAGAACATCCTCTACGGCGCCTCGCCCATCACGCCGGCGGTCCTGCAGAAGTCGATCGAGACCTTTAAATGCCGGTTCACGCAGGTCTACGGCCTGACGGAGACCACGGGCGCGATCTCTTTCCTGCAGTTCGAGGAGCACAAGGGCGAGCGCCTGCTCTCCTGCGGGCGCGCGTCATTCGGCTGCGACATGGCCATCTTCGACCCTGAGGACAGGGAAGTGGCGCCCGGCGAGCTGGGCGAGATCGTCTACCGCGGCCCGGGAACCATGGCCGGCTACTGGAACCGCCCGGAGGACACCGCGGCGGTGATCCGCGACGGCTGGTTTCACAGCGGCGACGCCGGGAGCATGGACGCGGACGGCTTCATCTACATCAAGGACCGGATCAAGGACATGGTCGTGTCGGGCGGCGAGAACATCTACCCGGCCGAGCTGGAGGGAGTCCTGGCCGGCCATCCGGCGGTGGCCGACGTGGCCGTGATCGGCGTGCCCGACCCCACCTGGGGCGAAACCGTGAAGGCGATCGTGGTCAAGAAGCCCGGCGCCGATCTCACCGCGAACGAGCTCATCGAGTGGTCCCGCGACCAGCTGGCGGGATTCAAGCGCCCGCGCTCGGTCGACTTCGTCGACGCCATACCGCGGAATCCGAGCGGCAAGATCCTCAAACGGCAGCTGCGCGAGCCGTACTGGGCCGGAGCCGCACGCCAGGTCAACTGATCCGCCCCGCTTCCCGGCCTACACTGGACGCCAGGAAAGGGTTCGGTTCTGACCTTTGGTTGGGTCGCGCCGTTAGAAGGTAATGTGACGATTTTGACGACCGACCTGCTGCCGGCGCTGGCAGGCCGCGACTTCCTGGACATCGCCGACCTGTCCGCCGACGAGGTGCGGGGGCTGCTGGCCCTGGCCGCCGAGATCAAGGCGGGCCGCTGGCGGGGGCGTCCCCTCGAGGGCCGGCACCTGGCCCTGATCTTCCAGAAGCCTTCGATGCGCACCCGCGTCTCCTTCGAGGTCGCCATCGGCCGGCTGGGCGGCACCCCGATCACCCTCTCGGACGTGGAGATCGGGCTGGGCCGGCGTGAGCAGGTGTCGGACGTCGGCCACGTGCTGGCCCGCTTCACCAGCGGCATCGTCGCCCGTCTCTTCCGGCACGCCGATCTGCTGGAGCTGGCCGAGGCCTCCGACAAGCCGGTGATCAACGCCCTCACCGACCGCTCTCACCCCTGCCAGGTGCTCGCCGACCTCCTCACCCTCCAGGAGGCTCTCGGCGGCCTGGAGGGCCGCCGTGTCGCGTTCGTGGGCGACGGCAACAACGTGGCCAGCTCGCTGATCGAAGCGTCGGCGCTGGTCGGCCTCAGCCTCACCGTGATCACGCCGCCCCGCCACTACCCCGACCCCGCGGTCATCGAAGTTGCCGAACGCCTGGCCGCGGGGAGGCGCCTCGACCTCAGGGTGACCAGCGACCTGGAGGCGTTAGAAGGAGTAGATGCGGTCTACACGGACGTCTGGACGTCGATGGGCCAGGAGTCGGAGACCGAGGCCCGCCGGCACGAGTTCCTCGAGTACCAGGTGAACGAGGAGCTGATGGCCCGGGCGCCCCGGGCGATCTTCATGCACTGCCTGCCGGCCCATCGCGGCGAGGAGGTCACCTCGGGGGTGATCGACGGTCCCGGGTCGGTGGTCTTCGACCAGGCCGAGAACCGCCTCTACGCGCAGATGGCGCTGCTGGCGTCGATTGCCGGGAGTCCCGGCTGATGGCCATCCTGCAGCAGCTCTTCCACCAGCTGGCGGCCATCGTGCAGAAGGTCGGCCCGGTCGAGGTGGTCGACGTCCTGCTGGTGGCCTTCATCATGTACCAGCTTCTGCGCCTGGTCCGCGGCACCCAGGCCATCCAGCTGATCGTCGGCCTGGTCGTGCTGGTGATGGTGGGCGTTTTCGCCAGCGCCCTGAAGCTGATCCTGCTCAGCTGGCTGTTCCAGAACGCCGCCCCCTTCATCGTGATCGCGATCATCGTGCTGTTCCAACCCGAGCTCCGCCGCATCCTCGACCAGGTGGGCCGGATCGGCCACCTCGGCCGCCCTCTGTCCGCTTTCGGCGAGCAGCTGCGGAGCCGGTCGATCGCGGAGGCGATCCGGGCCGTGGAGCGGCTCTCAGCCCGCCGTACGGGCGCGCTGATCGCGTTCGAGCGCGAGGTGGGGCTGGAGGACTACGCGGCCACCGGCGTCCGCATCAACGGCGAGGTCTCCAGCGAGTTCCTGCAGGCGATCTTCTTCCCCAACTCGCCGCTTCACGACGGGGCGGTGATCATCCGCGGCAACCAGATCCTGGCCGCCGGCTGCCTGCTGCCGCTGCCCGAGGAGGGCACGGTTCGCGAGCGGCTGGGCACCCGCCACCGGGCGGCGATCGGCCTCAGCCTGGCCTCGGACGCGCTGATCGTCGTGGTGTCCGAGGAGACTGGCAGCATATCCGTGATGGAGAACGGGGCAATCACACGCAACCTGGACGCTGACGGGCTCCGGCGGCGGCTGGCGGGCGCGATCGAGACGGTCAAGGCCTCGAACGGCCGTGGCCGCCGGCTGGCCCTCCTACCCTGGTTCAACAAATGACCACCACCCTATGACCTGGCTCATCAGCAACTGGCGCCTCAAGCTGCTGGCCCTCGGGCTGGCCCTGGGCCTCCTGGGCGCGGTCGCCTTCAGCGAGAACCCGCTCACGGTTCGCCAGGTCCAGGCACCTTTGGACTACGACAACCCGCCCGGGGGCCTGGCCATCGCGAGCCCGCCGAGCCGGGTCCCGGTCAACGTTTATGGGTTGAGCCAGACCGTCAACGGCGCCGCCGACAACTCGGCCGGGATCCGGTTCCATATCGACCTCGGCAAGATCAACACCTCCGGCAAGCACACCCTTTACGCCACGCCCCGCCTGCTGCCGACTGGAGTGAGCTGGACCGGGGACCCGGTCCCGGTCGAGCTCGACTTCCAGAAGTTCGCGTCGACCGACAAGCCCCTTCCGATCGAGCTGCGGACCCCCAACGTGGCCACCGGCTACAAGGTGCTGCCTGACAAGACATTCGTCACCTGCGGCGGCAACTCGGGTGAGCACTGCAAAGGCGTCACCGTCACCGGGCCTGAGAGCCTGCTGCAGGACCTCGTGGCTTACGTGCAGATCGATGCCCAGGTCAACACCGACAGCCTGCTGCTGCCCAGCCAGCCGGTCAAGTTCGAGCAGCGCGGCCACCCCATCGACCTCACCAAGCAGAACTTCCTGCCCACCGTGGGCTGGGCGCCCTCCGTGGTCGACGCCAACATCTCGGCCCAGAAGAGCACCGCAGGGCGCCAGGTGTCGGTCAAGGTCACCGTCACTGGGCGGCCGGCCTGCGGCTACCAGGTACAGTCGCTCACTTTCAGCGATCCCCTGGTCACGCTCACGGGGCCACCCGACGTCGTCGCCAAGATCGACTCCGTGACGTTGCCCAACGCGATCGACGTGACCAACGCCACCAGCACGCTGCGCATCACCGAGCCGGTGTCTACGGACCCCGGCATAACCTCGGCGCCGACCACGGTCACGGTCACGCTCAGCATTGGCAAGGCGTTCGACTGCACCGCGCCCACGCCGAGCCCCAAACCGACCTAGTAGTAACCTCGGGTCAGGGCAACCCGTTCAACGTCTCGAACAGCCCACCCCAGGAGCAACAGGAAACTTATGTGCGGGATCATCGGGTACCTCGGCGAGCGTGAGGCCACGCCCATCCTCATGGACAGCCTCAAGCGACTCGAGTACCGCGGCTACGACTCGGCCGGGGTCGCGGTCGTGGAGGCGTCGGCGGCGGGCGGGCGCCGAACCAGCGTCACCAAGAGCGAGGCCAAGGTCGACCTCCTGATCGCCAAGCTGCGCGAGCACATGCCGACCGGCAAGCTGGGCATCGGCCACACCCGCTGGGCCACGCACGGCAAGCCGACCATCGTCAACGCGCACCCGCACACCGACTGCCATGGGCGGATCTCGGTCGTCCACAACGGGATCATCGAGAACTTCGCCGAGATCAAGGCCGAGCTCGAGAACCTCGGCCACGAGTTCACCAGCGAGACCGACACCGAGGTGGTCCCGCACCTCATCGAGCACTACTACAGGGGCGACTTCCTCTCCGCCGTGCGCCAGGCGCTGCAGCGGATCCGGGGCGCCTACGCGCTGGCGATGTTCAGCCTCGACGACCCCGATCTGCTGGTCGGGGCCCGTCTCAACGCGCCGCTGGTGGTGGGGCTCGGCGAGGGCGAGTACTTCGTCGCCTCCGACATCACAGCGATCATCCCCTACACCAAGAAGGTCCTGATCCTGGGCGAGGGCGAGCTGGCCGCGGTCACCCCGCTGGGCGCCGAGGTCTCGACCCTGGACGGGCAGCCGGTCGAGCCCAAGATCATCCACGTCGATTGGGACGTCAGCCAGGCCGAGAAGGGCGGCTTTGCGCACTTCATGCTCAAGGAGATACACGAGACCCCCGAGGCCGCGGCCAACGCCTTCCGGGGGCGCATGACCGACGACGGCCACGTCAGCTTCGTCGAGTTCGCGATCTCCGACGAGCACCTGCGGCGCTACACCGACGTGCGCCTCCTGGGCATGGGCACCTCCCTCCACGCGGCCATGCTCGGCGAGTACGTGATCGAGGACTGGGCCGGTCTCCGGGCCCGGGCCGAGGACGCCTCCGAGTTCCGCTACCGGCGGCCGACGGTGAACGACCACACGCTGACCGTGGTCATAACCCAATCAGGAGAGACCGCGGACACCCTGGTCGGCCTGCACCAGGCTCGCGAGCGGGGCTCGCTGACGCTGGCCATCACCAACGTGGTGGCCTCCAGCGCCGCCCGTGACGCCGACGGCGCCCTCTACCTGCACAGCGGCCCTGAGATCGGCGTGGCCTCGACCAAGACCCTGGTGGCCCACATGGTCAGCCAGTACCTGCTGGCGCTGCGGCTGGCGACCGTCCACGGGCGCGTCTCGCTGGAGCGGCGCCAGGAGCTGGCGCGCAGCCTCCGCGAGCTGCCGGACCAGATCCGCAAGGTGCTGGACCGCAGCACCGACATCGCGCGCCTGGCTCACAGGTACAGCCGCTACCGCAACTTCATGTTCGTGGGCCGCGGCATCAACCACTCGGTGGCGCTGGAGGGCGCGCTCAAGCTAAAGGAGATCAGCTACCTGCACGCCGAGGGCTGCTCGGGCGGCTACCTGAAGCACGGCCCGATCGCGCTCCTCGACCGCGACTTCCCGGTGGTCGCGGTGTGCACCGAGAGCTCGACCCGGGAGAAGATGGCCTCCACGGTCCACGAGATCGTGGCCCGCGACGCGCCGGTGCTGGCCCTGATCAGCGAGGGCGACCGCTCCCTCGACGACATCGTCACCGACACGATCGCGCTGCCGGCCGCGGACGAGGCGACCAGCGCCGTGCTGAGCACGGTGGCCCTGCAGCTCTTCGCCTACCACGTGGCCAACGAGCTGGGCCGCGACGTCGACCAGCCGCGCAACCTGGCCAAGTCGGTGACGGTCGAGTAAATAGGGTCGACCCCCTCCCCAACGGGGAGGGGCAGGGGTGGGGACCGTAGGCTTTCCTTAGATGCAGCGGATAGGCGTCGACGTGCTCGGCATCGAGCGCATGTCCACGGCCCTCCGGCGCTCCGGCGACCGCTTCCTGCGCAAGTCGTTCACGCCGGCCGAGATCGCCTATTGCGGCGGCTCCGCGGAGCGGCTGGCCGGGCGCTGGGCGGCCAAGGAGGCGGTGATCAAGTGCTTCGACGGCACGGGCATCTGCTTCCCACGCACGCGCATCGAGATCCTGCCCGCCAGCACCGGCGCCCCTCGGGTCCGGCTCATCGGGGATGCGCGCGGGGCCGCGGTCCAGGTCAGCATCACGCACCAGGCGCAGGTCGCCATCGCGACCGCCCGGCTGGAGATGCCGGACCGGCCGACCTTTGCCGAAGCGCCGGAGGCGGTGGCCCTGCCGGAGCGGCCCCGCGACGGCCACAAGGGCACTTTCGGCACCGCGGTGGTGATCGCGGGCTCCCTGGGGCTGACCGGCGCGGCCTACCTCGCCGCCACGGCGGCCGCTCGCGCCGGTGCGGGGATGGTGCGGCTGCTGGTTGCGGATGGCATCTACCCGATCCTGGCGACCAAGTGCACGGAGGTGATGGCCACCCCGGTGCCGGAGGTGGCGCCTGGCCACATCGGCCACTCGGCCCACGACGCCGTGATGCGCCACCTCGAGGTCGCGGCGGCCGCCGTGATCGGGCCCGGCCTCGGCCGCGATCGCTCGACCTGGCGCCTGATCTACGACGTGGTCGCCCGCGCCTCCCTGCCCATGGTGCTCGACGCCGACGCCCTCAACGCCCTCGCCGAGAATCGCCGGGCGCTCAAGAAGCTGGGCCAGGCCAGGGTCCTCACGCCGCACCCGGGCGAGATGGCCCGGCTCACCGGCAAGACGGCGGCAGCCGTCAACCAGGATCGCGAGGCCACCGCGAGCGCTGCGGCCGAGGAATGGGGCGCGGTCGTGGTCCTCAAGGGCCCCAGGACCGTGGTGGCGGCGCCGGGAGGCCGCCTCAGCGTCGATCCCCACGAGGTGCCGGCGCTCGCCACGGGCGGCACCGGCGACGTCCTGGCCGGCCTGATCGGCGGCCTCCTGGCGCAGGGCTGCGATCCCTTTACGGCGGCCGTCACCGGCGTGTACGTGCACGCCGAGGCCGGGCGCGCGGTGTCTGAGCGCCTGGGCGACTCCGGGCTCCTGGCCTCCGACTTGCTGCTGGAGATCCCGCCCGTGATGGATCAGCTGCGGCGAGGCGGCCTCTGATCACCCCACCAAATCTGCGATTTGGCGGGGACCCCGATACTTGATACAACGCTGGGCCGACGTCGACCTCTCGGCGATCCGGCACAACCTCCAGCACATCGCGTCGCTGCAGCCCGAGGGGGTCAGGGTGATCGCGGTGGTCAAGGCCGACGCCTACGGCCACGGGACGATCCCCGTGGCCGAGGCGGCCCTGGCCGCCGGCGCCTGGGGGCTCGCGGTGTCGACGATCGACGAGGCCCATCAGGTCAGGGGGCTGATGAAGTCTCGCGGCGACCAGCTGCTGCTGCTGGGCGGCTTGCTGCCCGCCGAGGCGGCCGAGGCGGCCGCTCTGCGTTGTGCGATCACCTGCTACTCGGAAGCGATGGTGAGGGCGCTCGCGGCGGCGGCCAACCCGGGGTGGCCGGTGGCTGTGCACCTCAAGGTCGACACCGGCTTGGGCCGCCTCGGGTGCGCGCTCGACGAAGCGCCCGGGCTCGCCCGGCTGGTCGCCGCCAGCCCCACGCTCCGGCTCGCCGGCACCTACACGCACTTCGCCAGCTCCGAGTCCGACGAGGCTCTCACCCGCCAGCAGTTCCGGCGTTTCGGCGCGGTCCTCGACGAGCTGGGGGTCGACCCCGGCCTGCGCCACGCCGCCAACTCAGGTGCCGCCCTGCGCTACCCGGAGATGGCGCTGGACGCGGTCCGGATCGGCATCGGGCTGTACGGCTGTGAGGGCGCCGGGCTGCGCCCGGCGATGGCGGTTCGCGGCCTGGTGACGCACGTCAAGACCGTGCCGCCGGGTGCCACCGCGGGCTACGGCGCTACCTGGCGTGCCGAGCGCGAGACGCGGCTGGCGACGGTGGCCATGGGCTACGCCGACGGCGTGCTGCGGGCGCGCGGCAATCGCGGGGAGGTGCTGGTGCGGGGGCGCCGTGCGCGCCTGGTCGGGCGGGTGAGCATGGACGCCGTCACCCTCGACGTCGGCGGTATTCCGGAGGTCGCGGTGGGCGACGCCGCTACCTTCATCGGCGGTGATGGTGAGGAGCGGATCACCGCCGAGGAGGTGGCCGAGTGGTCGGGGACCAACAGCTACGAGGTGCTCACCTCGGTGGGCCGCCGGGTGCCGCGGCGCTATTCGGAATGACCGCTCGAACGGCAGGGTTGAACTCATCGACGTGACTACACTGGTCGCGATGGCCGAGCGAGAGTCGGACACCGCGGCCTTCAGCCAGGAGGCCCTTACACATCTCGACACCCTTTACCGCGGCGCGCTGCGGCTCACCCGCGATCCCGACCGCGCCCAGGACCTGGTCCAGGACACGTACGTTCGCGCCCTCCGCTACCAGCACAGCTACCAGCCGGGCACGAACATGAAGGCCTGGCTGTTCGCGATCATGCGCAACCTGTTCTGGGACCGCTTCAAGGGTGGGCGCCAGGAGGATGTGAGCCTCGACGACCTGGGCGACTTTGCCCTCTACGACACCCTCAAGGACACCTCCGAGATACCGGAGACGGAGGTCCTGAACCGGATCGCCGCCGGGGAGGTGGTGAAGGCCGTCGAGAAGCTGCCCCCGCTGCACCGAGAGGTGGTTCTGCTGGTCGACGTCGAGGGCTTCTCCTACAAGGACGCGGCCCAGGTCCTCGGGATCCCGATCGGCACCGTGATGTCGCGCCTCCACCGCGCGCGCCAGCAGCTGCAAAAACAGCTCTATGACTACGCGCTGGAGTCGGGTATCGTGCCCGCGGAGCGCAGCGCATGAAGAGCATGACCTGTGACGAGTGCATGCAGCGGTTGGAGCAGTACGTCGACCGCGAGCTCACCGACGCCGAGGTGAGGGAGGTCAGGCTCCACCTGGAGTTCTGTCCGCCCTGCGAAGAGCGCTTCAGCTTCCAGTCCGGATTCAAGCGCCTGGTCAAGGTCTGCTGCGAGCAGGAGAAGGCCCCGGCGGCCCTGCGCGAGAAGCTCCAGAAGATCCTCTTCTAAAGGCAGACTCCTCCCCGCTTGGTAGGGGGAGGGGGACGCCGGCTAACCGCTCTCGAGGGCATAACCGGTCAGTAACTCCGGTTCGTATTTGCTACCAGGTGATCGACCAGGCCAACCGCGACATCGCGGCCTTTCAGCGGGCGGAGGCTGAGCGCCGGTTTCACTCTCGGCAGCACGCCGACGCGGTGCACGCCATCGACGCCGTCCTCTTTCAGCTCGAGAACCTCAACCTGCAGGGAGTCGATCGCGTCCCCGCCGTGCTCCGCCGCCACGCCGGCCGCATCCTCGAAGGCCTGCCCGCGGCCGAGACCGAGGAGGCGGCGGAGGCGCTCCGCCTGCGCTACCGCGTGCTGCCCCTGATGGACGTCATGTTCAACGCCCAAGAGCTGCTGTTCCGCCTCCGCGACCCCGAACGCATCACCGAGCGGGACGAAGAGCTGGGCGCCTAAGCGCGACTCCTCCCCGCTGGGCGGGGAGGTCCGGCCCGCAGGGCCGGGGTGGGGGACGTGCCAGCGCGAGGAAGCGCATTGTCCGGGAAATCCGCCTGTTAGGGGGCCACCAGGACGCGCATTGTCCGGGGAATGCGCCCGCATGGTGGACGCTGGCTCAGGCACAGTCCGAGAAGTCCTGGGTGAACATCTCCTCGTACCCCGTGGCGCGGTAGACACCGATGCCCACGCACCTGAAGTCTGGATTGAGCAGGTTGGCGCGGTGGTCGGGGCTGGCCAGCAGCGACTGGTAGGCCTGGTCGACATCCGGGGCAAAGGCGATGTTCTCGCCCGCGGTCACGAAGTGCGCCCCGTGCGCGCGCATGCGGTCGAACGGGCTCTTGCCGTCCGGCGTCAGGTGCGAGAAGTAATGCCGCTGGTACATGTCCAGGCTGTGCTCGCGGGCGGCCTCCTGGAGCAGCGCGTCCGTGGTGAGCGGCTTCAGCCCGCCGTCGGCGCGCGTCTTGTTGACCAGCTGGAGCATCCGGGCCTCGGCCGGGATGTCGAGCTGGGTGTCGAGCTGATCCGGGAACTGAAGCCGGTAGAACGCGTCCTCGCCGGCGTCCGGCGGCACCTTGGGCACGCTCACCAGCGGCTGAGCCTCGCGGTTGGCGGGCACCAGGAGGCGCGCCATCGGCGCCTGCAGGAACGAGGACTCGTGAGTCAGGGTCGACCCCAGCGTCGAGCTCAGCACCAAGGACCGATAGCCCACTCCCGGCAGCACCACCAGGGCGCTCAGCACCACAGCCGAGACCAGCACCGCCGTCCCCACCGCCGGTACCGCCCCCACCCGCCCCCGGACGCCCTCCCGGGCCGGTGGCTCCAGGTGGAGCTTGCGCGAGACCCAGCCGAAGCGGCCTTCCAGCGAGGCCTGGACCGTCCCGTGCGTGAGCACGAGCAGGATCAGGAAGACCCCGAACCCCGCCAGCCCGAGCGGGACGCCGAGGAATCTGTGGAGCCCGGCGCTGACCGGCTCGAAGAGCGTGAAGGCGACGCCCAGGCCCAGGGCGAAGGCGGTCAGCTCGGTGGCGTAAGTGGTGAATCCCCGCCTGGCCCCGTCCACCGCCGCCGCCGCCGCCACGACGACCAGCGCGAGGTCGACCAGATTGAAATGCAAGTGACGGCGAGTATACGTTGGGTGCCCTTGACGGCCTCCCCGGTTGACGAGCGCCGCGCGCGGCTGGCGGCGGCCCATCTTTACGCGATCACCGCCGACGCCGAGGCCGACCGCGTGGCCGCGGTCGCCGAAGCTTGCCTGCGGGGCGGCGCCGACCTTCTCCAGCTGCGGCACAAGACCCTCGGCCGCGGCGCCCTGCTGGGCCTCGCCGAACGGCTCCGCGCGCTCACTGCCGCAGCGGGAGCGCTGCTGATCGTCAACGACCATCTCGACATAGCGCTCCTGGCGGCGGCCGACGGCGTGCACCTGGGGGACGACGACCTGTCCGTCGCCGAGGCCCGCCGCCTGGGAGGTCCTGGCTTCCTGGTCGGAGCGTCCGCGTCCACTCCCGACGCCGCCCGTGCCGCCGTCAGCGCGGGCGCCGATTACCTCGGCGCCGGACCTGCCTTCGCGACCCCGATCAAGGACGCCAAGCCGGTGATCGGGCCTCAGGGCGTGGTGGCGGTGCGGGAGGCCGTCGACATCCCGGTGTTCGCGATCGGCGGCGTCAACCCCTCCAATGTGGGGCAGCTGGTGGCCGCCGGCATCCGCCGCGCCTGCATGATCCGCGCGCTGGCCGAAGCCGATGACCCGGAAGCGGTGGCCCGCCAGGTGCGGGCCGCGCTCCTCAACCCTTGACCACCCTCCGCGAGCTGGGCGAGCTGGGCCTGCTGGCGCGCCTCTTGCCGCACCTCTCGAAGCGCGGCGGCGATGTCCTGGTCGGCGCCGGCGAGGACGACGCGGCGGTCTGGCGGGAGGCGGACGGGACCGTGACCGTCGCCACCTGCGACACCTTTGTCGAGGGGGTGCACTTCGACCTGGCCTGGATGCCGCCCGAGGTCGCCGGCTGGCGCGCCTGCGCCCTCGCCCTGGCCGACCTCGCCGCCAAGGCCGCGCACCCCACCTACGGCCTGGTCGCGCTCTCGGCGCCCGCGGCGGCCGACGCGGAGGTGGTCGAGTCGATCTACGCCGGCCTCGCCGATTGCGCCGGCCAGTACGGGCTGCGCCTGGTCGGTGGCGACACCACGTCGACGCCGGGCCCCCTGACGGTGAGCGTGTTCGCCCTCGGGCATTCGACCTGGCAGCCGCTGCCGCGCTCGGCTGTGCGCGCCGGCTGGTCGATCGGGCTGACCGGCGCCCTCGGTGGTGAGGCCGCGGCTCTCGCCGAGCGACGGCCGACCCGGCCCCGCCCGCGCTTCGGCGAGATGGCGCCCGGCTGCGCCTGTGGGGATGTGAGCGACGGTTTGCTGCGGGAGCTCGTCAAATTCAAGAGGGCTGCCGGAGTCGGCGCCCGCATCGAGTCCGCCAGGGTGCCGGTGGCCCCTGGCGCCACCCTCGACCAGGCGCTCACGGGTGGGGAGGAGGTGGAGCTGGTGTGCGCCTGGACGGGCGCGCCGCGGCCGGTGACGGTGATCGGCTCCTTCACCGACGATGGGCTGATCCTGGTCGACGGCGAGGAGCGCGAGGGCGGCTACGAGCACTTCGGCTGAGGTCGTGACCCGCTCGCCGGAGGCGACCGAGGCCGCGGCCGAACGGTTGGCGCATCACCTGCGGCGCGGCGACCTCCTGCTCCTGGAAGGACCCCTCGGGGCCGGCAAGACCACTTTCGTCCGCGGCCTCGCCCGCGGCCTCGGCGCCCAGGCGCACGTCATGAGCCCGACCTTCCAGCTGGTCCGCGTGTACGCGGGCCCGCTCCAGCTGGCCCACGTCGACCTGTACCGGCTGGAGCCGGGCGCGGGCGTGGCCGACCTCGGCCTAGAGCACCTGCTCGACGAAGGCGTGGTCGTGGTCGAGTGGGGCGATCGCTGGCCGGCGCTGGCCGCCGCCCGGGTCACCCTGGAACCGATCGAGGAGTCCGCGCGCCGCCTGCGGCTGACCGGTGGGGGACCCGAATGGAGCTGGTGATCGACACGTCGTCGACCCTGGCCGCGCTGGCCGTCCTGGACGGCTCCCGGGTCCTGCGCGAGGAGCTGCGCGCGGCCGGACGCGAGCTGGACCTGCCGCGATGGGTCCGGACCCTGGCGGACCCCCAGGCCGTGGCCAGCATCCTGGTCGCCCTCGGACCCGGCTCCTTCACCGGCCTGCGCTCGGGCGCCGCCTACGCCCTGGGCCTGGCACTGGGGCGCCGAATCCCGCTATTCGGGTACGGCACGCTCGAGCTCCAGCAGGCGCGCTCGCCCGGCGAGCCGGTGACCGGGGTGGCGGAGGCCGGCCGGGGCCGGGTCTACTTCCGGACGCCGGGCGGGGAGGAGGGGATCGCGGAGGCCGCCGCTGTCCCGGGCGAGGGCCCGGCCGTGGGCTGGCTGCGGCCGGCCACGGCCGCCGCGCTGCGCCTGCCGCTGGTCCCGGAGGCGCGCCTGCGCAGCTTCGGCGAGGCGGCCCTGGCGATCGCGGGAGGGGCGGCGGAGCTTGGCTATGATAGGGTCGGGCTCCGGTACGTCCAGTCACTGGGACCCCTTGACTGATGGTTCAGATTCGCGAGCAGCTTCTGATCGAGCCGATGCGCGAAGCCGACGTGCCGGCCGTGCAGGTCATCGAGCGCGACATCTTCTCCACCCCCTGGCCGCGCAACGCCTACTACCGGGAGCTGGCGTCGCGCAACAGCGCCCACTACATCGTCCTCAGGAAAGACGATGAGATCGTGGGCTACGCTGGCATGTGGCGCATGTACGACGAGGCGCACGTGACCACCATCGGGGTGCGCCATGACATGCAGCACAGCGGCTACGGCCGGGTGCTGTTCGCGGCGCTGGTGCAGGCGGCCTACGACATGGGCGCCAAGTGGGTCACGCTCGAGGTCCGCACCTCCAACGAGAACGCCATGAAGATGTACGAGGCGTTCGGCTTCAAGGTGATCGGGCGCCGCAAGGGCTACTACACCGACAACGGCGAGGACGCGATCGTGATGTGGTCCGACTCCATCTACTCGCCGCGCTTCCGGCGCGCGTTCGAGGAGAACCTGAGCCGCATCCAGACCGAGGTCCAGGGCCTGCGGCGCGAACTGCTCCGGCCCCCCGAATAAGCGCCCCCTGCTCACCCTCGGCATCGAGTCCAGCTGCGACGAGTCGTCAGTCGCGCTCGTGCGTGGGCGCGAGGTGCTGATCAACCTGATCCACTCCCAGGAAGCCCTCCACGCCGGGTTCGGCGGCGTGGTGCCGGAGGTCGCCGCCCGGGCGCACCTGGAGAAGCTCCCGGCCCTGGTCGAGGCCGCCCTCGACCGCACGGGCGCGCGGCCGCAGGACATCGACCTGCTGGCGGTCACCCGCGGCCCCGGCCTGATCGGCTGTCTGCTGGTGGGCACCGGGCTCGCCGAGGGGCTGGCGGCCGCCTGGGACCGGCCGCTGGCCGGCGTCAACCACCTCTGGGGCCACGTCTACGCGGCCCTGCTGGCGCAGCCCGACCTGGAGCCGCCGCTGCTGGCCCTGGTGGTTAGCGGCGCGCACTCGGACCTGGTGTGGATGCCCCGCCACGGCGAGTTCGAGGTGCTCGGCCGCACCCGCGACGACGCCGCCGGCGAGGCCTTCGACAAGGCAGCCCGGATGCTCGGACTCGGCTACCCGGGAGGCCCGGCCCTGGACCGCCTGGCGCGCACGGGCGACGCCGCCCGGCAACCGCTGCCGGTGCCGGCGCTGCCGGGCCTCGAGTACAGCTTCAGCGGCCTCAAGACGGCGCTTCTCTACCGGCTGCGAGACCTGGGCGAACCGATCTCCGAGCTGGAGAAGGCACACCTGGCGGCAGCCTTCGAGCGCTCCGTGGTGGAGTCCCTGCTGGCCAAGCTCGAGACGGCCATGAGAGACCGGAGGCCGCGCGAGGTGGTTGTCTGCGGCGGGGTGGCCGCCAACACGCTGCTCCGGCGCCGGGCCGCCGAGGTCGTCGGAGACCGGGCGCGGCTGACCATCCCCCCGCTTGCCCTCTGCACCGACAACGCGGCCATGATCGCGGCGGCGGCCGAGCTCAACCCGGTCCGGCCGCCAGCCCTCGCCGATCCCGCCCTGACCTGGTGACCGGGGTTGAAATCGAGGCGCCCGGGTATACATAATTAGCACTCGATATCCGTGAGTGCTAAGCACTCGGGCGTGCCGAGTGCTTGACCAAACAACTGCTGGAGGGCTAGTTCATGAATCTGAGACCGCTGGGCGACCGCGTGGTCGTGAAGCCGGTAGAGCGGGAAGAGAAGACCAAGAGCGGCATCGTGCTGCCCGACACCGCCAAGGAGAAGCCCCAGGAGGGCATCGTCGAGGCCGTAGGCACCGGCCGCATCCTCGACACCGGCACCAAGGTGCCGATGGAGCTGAAGGTCGGCGACAAGGTGCTGTACGCCAAGTACGCCGGCAACGAGTTCAAGCTGGAGGAAGTCGAGTACCTGATCATCTCGGAGAAAGACGTCCTCGCCGTGGTTGCCGGCAACGGCACCAAGTCCAAGACCAAGAAATAAGAGCGAGGAGGCAGAGCATTGGCCAAAGCCGTACATTTTGACGTCGAAGCGCGACAGGGCCTGAAGAAGGGCATCGACACCGTCGCGCAGTCCGTTCGCATCACCCTCGGCCCCAAGGGCCGCAACGTGGTGCTGGAGAAGAAGTTCGGTGCGCCGACCGTCACCAACGACGGCGTCACCATCGTCCGCGAGATCGAGCTCAAGGACCCGTGGGAGAACACCGGCGCGCAGCTCCTGCGCGAGGTGGCGACCAAGACCAACGACGTGGCCGGCGACGGCACCACCACGGCGACGATCCTGGCCCAGACCATGATCAACGAGGGCTTCCGCAACGTGACCGCGGGCGCCAACCCGATGATCCTCAAGACCGGTATCGAGCGGGCCGTGCAGGCCGTGGTCGATGAGATCAAGCGCGTCGCCATCCCGGTCCAGGGGCACGAGGACGTGGCCCACATCGCGGCCATCTCGTCCCAGGACGAGAAGATCGGCGAGCTGATCGCCGAGGCGATGGACAAGGTAGGCAAGGATGGCGTCATCACCGTCGAGGACAGCCAGACCCTGCTCACCGAGCTCGAGACGGTCGAGGGCATGCAGTTCGACCGCGGCTACATCAACCCCTACATGGTCACCAACCCCGATCGCATGGAGGCCGTCCTCGAGGACCCCTTCATCCTGATCACGGACCGCAAGATCTCGGCCATCCAGGACCTGCTCCCGGTGCTCGAGAAGGTGGTCCAGCAGGGCCGCCCGCTGCTGATCGTGGCCGAGGACGTCGAGGGTGAGGCCCTCGCGACCCTGGTCGTGAACAAGCTCCGCGGCACCTTCCAGGCCATCGCCGTCAAGGCGCCTGGCTTCGGCGACCGCCGCAAGGCGATGCTCGAGGACATGGCGATCCTCACCGGCGGCCAGGTCATCAGCGAAGACCTCGGTCTCAAGCTCGACCAGACGCGGATCGAGCAGCTGGGCCGGGCGCGCCGGGTGACCGTCACCAAGGACGACACCACGATCGTGGAGGGCGCCGGCAAGTCCGAGGCCATCCAGGCCCGGATCAAGTCGATCAAGGCCCAAGTCGAGGACACGACCTCCGACTTCGACCGCGAGAAGCTCCAGGAGCGCCTCGCCAAGCTGGCCGGCGGCGTGGCCGTCATCAAGGTCGGCGCGGCGACCGAGGTCGAGCAGAAAGAGAAGAAGCACCGCATCGAGGACGCGCTCAGCGCGACCAAGGCGGGCGTCGAAGAGGGCATGGTGGCCGGCGGCGGCTCGGTGCTGCTGCAGGCGCAGAAGGTCCTCGACAACCACCTCAACCTCACTGGAGACCAGAGGACGGGCGTCGACATCGTGCGGCGCGCGCTCGAGGAGCCGGTCCGGCAGATCGCTGCCAACGCCGGCGCCGAAGGCTCCGTGATCATCGAGGAGATCCGCAAGGGCAAGGCCGGTTGGGGCTACGACGCCCTCAACGGCAAGTACGTGGACATGTTCAAGGCCGGCATCGTCGATCCGGCCAAGGTCACGCGTTCCGCCCTTCAGAACGCGGCCTCGATCGCGGCCATGGTGCTCACCACCGAAGCCGTGATCACCGAGATCCCGGAGAAGAAGGATTCGATGCCCGGCGGTATGTCGCCGGACATGATGTAGTCCGTACGAGGGAGCATTTCCCAACCAGAGCCCCGGCCCGCGGCCGGGGCTCTTTTCGTTAATTGCGGTACAAAACGGCCTTCCATGCGTTAGACACTCCGGATGGGACGCTCTCAGGCGGTCATGACGGCCCTGGCCGTCCTTTTCCTGGTCGTGTTCAGCGTCTGGCTCTACCGGGAGTCGAACCCCACCTCGACGTCCGGCGCCAGCGGAGCGCGAGTCGCGAGCGGCAGCCGGGTGGCCAGCGGGGTGCGCCCGACGCCGACCCCGAAGCCCACTCCGCCGCCGGCGCCGCCGCCGATCGCCCTGTACGTCACCCAAGCGGACGCCGCCTCGCCTCCGCACCTGATCGTGATGCTGGACTACGCCGCCGGGGACGTCCACGCGGTGGACATCGCCTGGAACCCGGGCACCCTGGGCAACTGGCACTACACGGTGATCACCGGCGACGCCCGGCTGGCCAATTTCGACGACCGCCACATGGTCTGGGGCGCGGCCGGCGCCTGGCTGGACCTGCTGGTGCCCCCGACGGCGGGCAAGACGGTCAGCGACGTCGGATTCACGGCCTGGGACGAGGCGGCGCCCAACGCCAGGTTCACACCCGCCAACGCGGCCGCGCCCAGCCAGCTGGTCGGCGTGACGACCATCACCGGTCCGGCGACGGCCAAGGTGGGCGCGACGGTGACCTACCACCTCAACACGACCGTCCCGGGCGGCGTGAGGCTGGGCTGGAGCGGGTTCGGCGGAGCCGATCTCAAGCTTGCGGGCGCCGGCTCCAACCCGCTCCAGGTCAGCGCCTCCGGGGACGTGACGTTCAAGGTCCAGTCGGGGACCGGAAACGTCTACCTCAGCGCCTACCCCGTCGGAGACAACGTCTGCTGCCCATCGAATACGGTGGAGCTCACGGTCACGAAGTAGGGCGGCGCGGCCGCGGGTGCAGGCGGGCGGGCTGCTCCTGCTCCTCTTCGCGCTCCGCCGCGACCTCGCGGCGGCGCAGGTAGCGGCGGTCGACATAGGTCACCGCGAAGGGCAGGCCGAGCATGCCCAGCGATGCCAGCACGCCCCAGCGGTTGGGCAGCTGGCTGGGGTCGACGAGGCCGAGGTAGGTCCAGTAGGCGCCGATCGCCGAGGGCGCCGCCACGAAGAGTACCGCGGCGACCATCGCCACCCGCCGGTACTCGGCGTAGAGGAGCGGCGCGTTGCGGCGGGCGAAGCGGATCGCGGCCCAGGCGGCCAGCCCGTTGAGCAGCATCGAGGAGACCAGGGCGGCGACGGCCAGGCCGACCCGGAACTCGGCCAGGTGTCGCATCACGAAGGCCGCGGCGTTGACGGCCAGGATCCCGATCGGCGTCACCACGCCGACGGTCACCAGGCCGATCTCCTGCAGTCGGCGCCTGCTCATCCCAAAAAAAGAATAGGGGCGGCCCGCAGGCCGCCCCTGTAAAGGTTTGGGGTTTCTCAGTGGCCGCAGCCGCAGGCCTGGGCGTTGCCGGCATCGTCGCCAGTGTCAAAGGAGTGGCCGCACGAGCAGGAGTGCACCGCGTTGGGGTTCTGGACGGTGAACCCGGCGCCCATCAGGCTGTCGACGTAGTCGATCTCCGAGCCGCGGAGGTGAGGGGCGCTGAAGTCGTCGATCAGGATCTTGACACCTTCCTGCTCGACGATCTCGTCGCCGGGCCGGACCAGGTCGTCGAACGCCATCCCGTACTGGAGGCCGGAGCAGCCGCCCCCGGACACGAAGACCCGCAGGCCGAGGTCAGGGTTGCCTTCCTTCTGGAGAAGACCCTTGAGATGCGACAGAGCGTCCGAGCTGAGCGAGACAGTGGCTTGTTCGATCATTCCTGAGTCCAAAACCTCCCTGAGGGTCCGAGGAATCCGAGTCTATCACGGGCCGGAATGAACAGCCCCCACCCCAACCCTCCCGGTTGGGGAGGGGGTCTCCGGCTAGACCTTGATGTTCAAGCCCAGCTTGCGGGCGAAGCCGCCCGTCGCCTTGGCATCGTCCGGCTTGAGGCCGGCGATGATCCCGGCCAGGTTCTCGGCCCCTCTCGCGATCGAGCTGCGGGCGTCTGTGAGGACCAGGATCTCGCCCTTGACGGCGGCCTCGTCGGCCTTGGAGCCGTCGTACCCGATCTCCACGTTGATCTGCTGCTTGAGCGTGCGCTCCACGTCCTCGCGGCCCACCACGGGCTTGGCGATCTTGTTGTTCATGGTGATGATCACCCGCCCAGGCACGATCTGGAGCACGGTCGTGAAGATGTTGAGGAGGTCGCTGATGTCCTTCAAGGTGGAGAGCTCGGGGGTGGCGAGCAGGATGATGCGCTGGGAGTGCTCGAGGACGGTGAGCGTGTTCTCGTTGAGCTGCACGCCGAGGTCGAAGAGGATGTACCGGAAGGTGTTGCTCAGGAGCCCCATGGCCTGCCCGATGAGGTTGGGGTTGATGAGGTCCGCGTGCTCCGGCTTGAGCACTCCCGGCAGCAGCATCATGCCGCCGGGGTGATGCAGGATGGCCCCCAGAACGGACTCCTCGAAGCTGGTCTGCGGTGCCTGTGAGGCGAGCGCCAGGCAGCCCGTGGGCACCAGGTTGGAGAGCAGCGCCGTGTGGTTGTAGGGCAGCGCGAGGTCGATCAGGAGGACCTCGCCCGGGAACTTCTTGGAGAGGGCCGCGGCCACGTTGACGGCGATCGTGGTGCGCCCGGCCCCGCCCTTGGGCGAGTAGACGGCGACGGTGGCGGCGGCCTGCTCGGGGGCCACCATCTTGGCCCGCGCAATCAGGTTGGGCAGCGTCTCCTTGCGCTGGTCGACCAGCTTGGTCAGCTCGGAGAGCGCGTCCGAGTCTTCGGGCAGCGTCTCGTAGAGCGTCCGGCGGTCCAGCTCCAGCAGCTCGCAGTCCTCGAGCGCACGCACGCTGGCGCTGCGGACCTCCTCCGAGATCAGCGCCATCTCGCCGAAAAAGTCGCCGGGCCCCAGGAACGCGATCGTGATCGAGTGGCCGGGGGACTCCTCCACCGTCACCTCGGCGCGGCCTGAGGAGATGATGAACATGGAGTCGCCGGTGGTCCCCTGGTGGATCACCTCGGTGTTCTTCCGCGCCGGGACCGGCCGCATCCGGCGCGCCAGCGCACGCAGGATGTTGTCGGACAGTGTGAAGAGGATCGCTACCCGTTCGAGGGTCTGGAAGCGCGCTCTGAGCTCATCGGAGCTGGGTCCCTGGGACTGGACATCGCCCACGCGCTACGCATTATAGGGACGGCCCTTCGCCGTTCAGATCCACTTCAGACCGTCGCGGAAGGCTTCGGCGTGGGTGTCGCGACCGGGGTGGGAGGGATCGTGGGCAGGGCTGTCGGGAGGGGGGTCGGCGTCGGGGTGGGCGTGGCGGACGGCGAAGGCGAGGGCGACGACGGGTTGCAGCCCGACTGCTTCTCGGTGCCGGCCAAGAAGATCTCCTTCGACGCGTCGTCCTGGCCCGGGCAGCCCTTGCCGTCCACGATGCCGTCAGGCCGCGCCGGCATCCCCGTGTACTGCTGTGGCAGGCCGTTGATGAAGCTCGCCAGCACGGTCTGCCCGACCTCGGTCCCGAAGGTGCTGATCGTGCTGCCGCCGCCCCCGGCCTGGGTATTGCCGCCCCAGGCGCCGACCACGATCTTGGCGTTGTAGGCCATCATCCAGGCGTCCTTGTGGACGCCGGTCTGGCTGCCGCCGGTGGTTCCCGACTTGGACGCCATCTGCTTGTTCCAGCCCAGGTTCCACTGCTTCTGGTAGTCCTTGAGAACGTCCGTGACCAGGTAGGCCTCGGCGGGGGAGAGGACGCTGGCCTGGCCGTCCTGCTTGCCGGGCTGCTGCTCGAAGAGCGTGTTGCCGTGCGTGTCGACGATCTTGGTGATAGCCATCAGCGGCACCTTCTTGCCCTGGTTGGCGAAGACCGAGTAACCCTCGAGGTGGTCGAACATGGTCACCTCGCTGCCCCCGATCGCGGTTGAGAGCTCGGGCTTCAGGTCGGTTCGGATGCCCATGGCGCGGGCCAGGTTGTTGACGTTGTCGATGCCTTCGTTCTTGGCCACCTCGACCGCGGGCACGTTGCGCGACAGCAGCAGGGCCTTGCGGGCGCTCATGTCGCCCATGAAGCCGTTGTCGAAGTCGAGGGGCTTGTACCCGCCCCCGAAGTCGGTCGGCTGGTCGTGGACTGTGGTGGCCAGCGTGATCCTGTGGTCCTTGAGCGCGGCCTCGTAGTCGTAAGGCTTGAACGAGGAACCCGGCTGCCGCGGCGACAGGATGACGTCGTACTGGCCGCCGATCTGCTCGTTGTAGTAGTCGGCCGAGCCGACCCAGGCCAGGATCTCGCCGGTGTCCGGCCTGGCGGCCAGCAGCATGCCGTTGTTGACGCCGCCGCCCTTGAGCTCCGCCACGCCCTGCTTGACCGCCTTGTCCGCCTGGTCCTGCAGGGTGAGGTCGAGCGTCGTGTAGACGGCGAAGCCGCCCTGCTGCACCGCTGCCGCGCCGTACTGCTGCTCGAGCTTGCTGAGCACGTAGTCGACGAAGTGGGGCGCGCGACTCTGGCGGGTGGCGAGGTCGAACTCGAGGGCGGCCTGGACGTTCTCCTGGGCGGCCTGGTCGGCCTGGGCCTGGGTGATGTCGCCCCTGGCCACCATGCCCTTGAGCACGTAGGCCTGGCGGGCCTTGGCGCGGTCGTAGTGGACCTGCGGGTCGTAGTAGTTGGGCGCCTGGATGAGGGCGGCCAGGAAGGCGGCCTGGGCGACCGTGAGGTCCTTCGGAGTCTTGTCGTGCCCGAAGTAGGTCTTGGTCGCCGCGCCCAGGCCGTAGGCGTTGTGCCCGTAGTAGACCCGGTTCAGGTACATGTCGAGGATCTGGTCCTTGCTGTAGCGCTGCTCCAGCGCCGTGGCCAGGATCGCTTCCTGCAGCTTGCGGAAGACCGACTTCTGGGGCGTCAGTAGCTGGATCTTGATCAGCTGCTGGCTGATCGTGCTCCCGCCCTGCTGATAGGCCCCGCTGGTGGCGTCGACCCAGGCCGCTCGCAGCGTGGAGCCGAGATCGATGGCGCCGTGGTGATAGAAGTCGCGGTCCTCGGCGGCGAGCGTAGCCTCGGGGCCGAACTTGCCCATGTCCTTGAGCGCGACGACGTCGTGGAACTGGCCCTCCGCGTTGCGCTGCTCGATGACCTGGCCGTTGCGGTCGTAGACGGTGACCGTGTGGGCGAGGACGTCCTGCTGGCCGGGGTCGGGGAGGTCGCGCAGCGTCCAGAGGACATACACGAAGATCCCCGAGAGCAGCAGGATCAGGAACAGCGCGACGAAGCCGCCGCGCGTCCTGGCCCAGTTTCCGAAGTCGAAGCCGCCCCTGGCCGACGCCCGCGGCCGGATCGGCGGCAGAGGCGCCTGAGGCCCCCTCTCACCTCCATTAGTTGGCATGATTAAGTGACAGCAAGGATATCAGGTAATGGGCGGGCCGCAGGAGCCGGACGGGGCGGCTTGGGCTGCGCGGCGAACTGGTAGACTCTTCCGCCGTCGGTCCCGTGGTGCAGTCTGGCCCAGCACGCGGCCCTGTCAAGGCCGAGATCGCCGGTTCGAATCCGGTCGGGACCGCCAGAAAAGAGTTCCCCCGCCGCCAGCGGAGAGGTGGCCGAGTGGTTGAAGGCGGTCGTCTCGAAAACGACTAGGGGTTCAAAAGGCTCCTCGCGGGTTCAAATCCCGCCCTCTCCGCCAATCGCCTTCATGACCGGGCCATGTCGTTACCCCTCTCTCCAATCCTGATCAGAGCGCTGTGCTGTGGGCACATGTGCCCACGGTGTGGTACGGTGTAGCCATGAGTCGCGTCGGAATCAGAGAGCTCCGAGACAACGTCAGCGCCCTGATCCGAAGGGTCGCTGCCGGTGAGACCATCGACGTCACTGACCACGGCCATCCCGTGGCCAGGATTGTTCCGTTCCGTGCGCACAGTGCCCTGGACCAGATGCTGGCCGACGGTCGCGCGACACCGGCAACAGCGGACCTGCTCGATTTTGAGCCGCCGCCTCGCCAACCAGGCGAGCAACTCCTCTCCGACGCGCTGGAGGAGCTGCGCCAAGATGAGCGGTAGCGCCGCCTACCTCGACACGTCGGCGTTCATGAAACTGGTCATGCCCGAGGCGGAATCGCCAGCTCTTCGCGCCTATCTGCGCCAGTGGCGTGTACGTGTCGCGGCGACTCTTTTGTGCACTGAGGCCCTGCGAACGGCAGCGCGCGCTTCCCCGGCGAGGCTGCCAGCGGTCAAACGTCAGCTGCTCGGACTCGTGCTGATCGACTTGGATCGCGACCTGCTGTTCCGCGCGGGAACACTGGCGCCCCGCGACTTGAGGTCTCTGGATGCCGTTCACGTGGCGGCAGCACTCTCCTTGGGCGACGAGCTCGGCGAACTTCTCACCTACGACGCGCGCATGGCAGTCGCGGCCCGAGCCAACGGGATCAGCGTCGCCAGTCCGGCCTGATCCACTGGCGTTGACACGGTTCAAGGAGTCGCTGCAAGACCCCTGAGATGTCGACGAATCCGACAAGGGGAGCCGGCCGCGACGAGCGCGGCCGGCCCCAGGGCGATCCCTTTACGACGGTATGGTGAGCTGAGCGACCACCTGCTGCTGACGGTTGAACATGTTGGCGCCGTCGTTGTAGGTGCTCACGAACGACGTGATGTCGAGCGTTCCGCTCGTGATGTTGCCGTAGTAGTCGCCGATGAACGTCTCCCTGCCACCAGGCCTACCCGGGTGCGGAGCGTTCAGCTGCGGATCCCAGGTGTGTTGCGTCAGGCGAATGTTGTGACCAAAGGGAGCCAGTGTCGGGTTGTAGAACTGGATGCTGGCGTTGACGCAGTAGTTGGTCGCGCCAGAGGGGGCCGCGCCATCGAGGGCGATGCCCGCGGCCGTGCCTTCTGAGGTGCCCAGGCTCGGGCACACGAGCCGGCGGTCGTAGAAGGCGACGCTGACCGTGCCGCTGGCCGCAACGGTCAAGTTGGGCTGGAACTCGTCCACGGGCGTGGCGTTGTCGTTGACCTGGATCGGGTTCGACCAGGTCGCGCCCCCATCGATGGACATCGTCAGGAGGACGTTGTCGAAGCCCGCGCTGTAGTCCTCGTAGGCGACGTAAAGCGGGTACTTGCCCTTCGCGGTGAGGTGGTTGCCGACGGTGAACGTGTTCTCGATGCCGTCGCGGAAGGTCGTGTTGGGGTAGATCAGCGGCGGCGGCTTCGCGCTGGGCACCGCGGTCCCCACGACGGACCAGGTGTTACCGCCGTCAGTCGACTCGTCGACGAAGATCGACGTGCAGCAGAAACCCTTCGCGGGGTTGAAGCCCGTGATGGTCGTGTAGAGGTTGCCGGCGGGGTCCACGTGCGGAAGCAGGTAGGTCGCCCCGGTCGGAGTATGCGGTGCCAGGGGCAGCGAGATCGGCGCCGACCAGTCGGTGTGCGTGCCGTCCTGCTGGGCGTCCGAGAAGGAGACGAAGGGCAGCGGGGTCAGGAAGTGGAAGTCGACCCACATCGCATAAACGCGGTTGAAATGCGGGCTGGCCGGATTGGTGTCGATCGTCATCCATTGCTTGTCGGGCTCGTTGCCCTTGCTGTCGTAGCTCTTGATGATGTCCGGCTTGCCTTTGTGGGTGGTGATCCAGTCGCTCGCGGCGCTGGCCCCGTGAGGCCGGACCGCCATGGTTACGGCCTCGGCCGGCTGGCTCGGGTTGGGCTCTTGCGGCGTGCCGATATTGAAGTTATGGCTGCCGTCGCTGTTGTAGTAGAACTGGTACGGCAGGATGAACTCGTAGTAGTTCCCGTAGGAGTCGAAGGCTCCGACCGGATCGGTGTTGTCGGTCCAGCCCTCGTAGCCGGGAATGTGTCCCTGCACGGGCCAGGTCGTGCCACCGTCGAAGGATTCGTAGAAGCCGAGCAGGTGGTTGTAGCCCTCAGCGCTCACGATCCACTTCGAAGAGCCGATCAGGTGCAGCGGGTTGGTCGGATCGACGCGGATATCCGACTCCGAGTGGTCCTTGACCAGCTGAGGTGAGCTCATCGGGTATCCCGGATTGCTCCCCTTCTGGGTCGAGTAGCCGCCGAGCTTCTCGCCCGTGGTGGCTCCGGTGCAGGCCGACTCGCCGCTGTAGCCATCGTTCGGCCCGTCGTTGAAGGCAACTGCGGAAACTTCGGGCGTATAGCAGCTGACGACTGAGTCGGTCGTGGCGAAGACGTTGCTCACCGCGCTCGAGCTGGCGGCATAGGAGCCATTCAATTGCGTGCCCTGCGGCACGTTGCCCACCCCGATGTCGGCGGCCTGCACGGGCGCCGGCGCGATCACGGCCAGTGCCAGCGCGCTCACGAACAGATACGTGAATCGTCGCAGCCTCAAATCCGCACCCCCTATTCGCTACCTGACGGAAAGCTGAACGATCAAATCCTAGAGATGGGGAGAGCGCCGCGCAACTCCGCGCCGGATTCTTGACGGGGCAAGACAACTGTCAAGCGCCACTTGAGCCTCGGTTGCTACAATGCCGTCGGGGAGCGGCTCGCCTGGCCTTGCCAAGGTGCCGGGCGAACCCGCCCCGCTTAGTCCACGCGGGTGTTAGACGGTGGCCGCGTGGGGGTGGTTGTGCTGGCCGGCGCCGTGGCCGGCTTCCTGCGCGCAGGGGTGGCAGTACTCGACCTGGATCGTGGTGTGGCCGATCCCGTAGCGGTCGCAGAGCATCGTCTCCACGGTCCGCATCACATGTTCGGCCTCCGACAGCCCCTGCTCCTCGACCACCAGGTGGCAGCTGAAGGCGACCTGGTCCGAGTCGAGCCCCCAGACGTGGACGTCGTGGCTGGACACCACCCCCGGCGTGGCCGCCAGCTCCGCTTGCACCGCCGGCAGGTCGAGGTGGCGGGGCACGCCCTCCATCAGGATGTTGTAGGTCTCGTACATGATCCGCACCGCGCTCCAGGCGATCAGGCCGGCGATCGCCAGTGAGAGCAGCGGGTCGGCGTAGAGCCACCCGGTGAGCACGATCACCAGCCCGGCGACCACCACGCCCACCGAGGCGGCCAGGTCGCCCACCACGTGCAGCAGCGCGGCCCGGATGTTCAAGGAGTGGCCGGCGCCGCGCAGCCGGAGCGCGATGAAGGCGTTGGCGGCCACGGCCAGGAGCGCGGCGCCGATCACGATCGGCCCCTGCACAGGCTGCGGGTGCAGGAGCCGGCGGCTCGCCTCGTAGGCGATCCCGAGCACCACCAGCGCCAGGGTGCCGCCGTTCACCATGCCGGCCAGCACGCCGGCCCGGTGGTACCCGTAGCTGCGGCGGGCGTTGACGGGCCGGCGGGCGAAGCGCAGCGCGGCCCAGGCCAACCCGAGCGCGGCCACGTCGGTGACGATGTGGCCCGCGTCCGCGAGCAGGGCCAGGGAGTGGGCGGCGAGGCCGGCCACCACCTCGACTACGAGAATGACGAGGCTCAGCAGGAGCGCGCTCCCGAGCGCGCTGTCCAGCGGCCGCTCGCGGTGTGTGTGCACGCTTGAAATCTACCCGGCCGGGAGCCGGCCTAAGCCCGAGGCGGCTCGGCCTCGTACATCTGGCAGCCGCCGCCGGAGCGCTTGGCGGCGTACATGGCGGTGTCGGCCATCCGCATCAGGAGGTCGCCGTCCTCGCCGTGCACAGGGAAGAGGGAGATGCCGATGCTGGCCGAGATCCGGACCTGTTGGCCCTCGACGCGGAAGGGCTTGCGCAGGGCGGCCTCCAGCTTGTCGGCGCCGCTGTGGGCGCCCTCCTCGCCGCCGACGTCCGGCAGCACGATCGCAAACTCGTCGCCACCCAGCCTGGCCACCGTGTCCGAGGAACGGAGCTCGCCCTGGAGGCGCTCGGCCACCAACTGCAGCAGCCGGTCGCCGGCGGCGTGGCCGTAGGCGTCGTTGACGCCCTTGAAGCCGTCCAGATCCATGACCAGCAGCGCGCCGATCTCGTTCTCGCGGTGCGCGGCCCGGATCGCGAGCTGCAGCCGGTCGTGGAGCAGGCTGCGGTTGGGGAGGTCGGTCAGGGGGTCGTGAAGGGCGCGGTGCTCGAGCGCGGCCTCGTGGACCTTGCGGAGCGTGATGTCCTCGACCATGGCGATCAGGAAGAGCGGGTCACCCGAGGGCCCGCGCACGGCCGACGCCACGGTGTTGCCCCACATGTGCTCACCGCCGCGCGAGTAGCGCAGCTCGGCCTGGTAGTCGCCGGTCTCGCCCGCGGCCAGGGCGCGGAGGGCCTGCGGGTCGCGGTCGCCGTGGTGGACCAGGCTCATCAGCTCGGCGCCGATCAGCTTCCGCTCCGAGCGCGCGAGCATGGCCTCCAGGGCCGGGTTGGCTTCGATGATGCGCCCGTCGAGCCCGAGCCGGGCGATGCCGATAGCCGCGCGGTTGAAGACGGCGCTGAAGCGGCCCTCGCTCTCCTGCCGGGCGGCTTCCGCCTGCTTCCGCTCGGTGATGTCCTCGACCATCGTGTAGTAGAACTCGGGCTGCCCATCCGAATCGCGGACCAGGCTGATGGTCACGTCGCCCCAGAACCGGGTGCCGTCCTTCTTCTTGTAGCGGCGCTCCAGCCGGTAGCGGTCGATCTCACCCGCCACCAGCTGCGCGAACAGGTCGTCGTCGAGGTGGGCATCTTCGGCGTCGAGCAGCCCCCGCGGGCCCAGGATTCGCAGCTCGGCGTCGGTGTATCCGAAGTGCTCGCGCCCGACCCGGTTGAGCCAGGTCAGCCGGCCCTCCAGGTCGTTGCGGGCGATGATCACGGGAGCGGTGTCGTAGATGGCGCGCAGGGCGCGCTCGCTGGCCGCCAGCTCTGCGTGCAGGCGGGCGCCCTGGACGGCGGGCGCGATCTGCGCCACCAGCAGGGAGAGCAGCTTGACCTCGTCGTCGCCGAATCGGCGCGGCTGCCGGCTGATGGCGGAGACCGTGCCGATGGCGCGGTCGCGGGCCAGCAGGGGCACCGCCACCGCGCTCCGGTACCCGCGATCGCGGGCCCAGAACTGGCCCTCGTCCCAGGTCTGGTAATCGTCCACCAGCACCGGCTCGCGGCGCATGAAGGCAACTCCGGCGGTGCCGATGCCGGGCCGCACCGCCGGGGGCGAGTCGTCGCCCTGCTCAGTGTCGGCGACCACGCTCAGCAGCTCGGCCTCGTGGTCGAAGAGGGTCACCGTCGCCCGCTCGACGCCCATCAGCTCGCGCGTCTTGGCCGCCAGCAGCTCGGCCAGCCGGACCGGCTCCAGCACGCCGCCGCCGGTGACCGCGATCTCGTGGAGGAGGGAGAAGATGCGGGCGCGCTCCTGGGCGGCTTCGGCCAGCCGGGCCGCCTCCAGCGCGGGCGCGACCTGGGCCGCCAGCAAGGACAGGGCGCGCAGGTCGCGGTCGGAGAACTTGCGGCGGTCGACCGTGAACGCGCCCAGGGTGCCGACCGGGCGCTGGTGGGAGACCAGCGGCACCATCAGCGCGCTGGCGAAGCCCTCGCGCAGGGCCCACTCGCTGGAATCCGGCCAGCGTGGGTAATCCTCGACCGCCACCGACCGTCCGGCTTCGAAAACGCTGCCGGCCAGCCCTTCCCCGGAGCGGAGCGGCCCCCCCGGGACCGCCGCACCGTCGGGCGCCCCGCTGTCCGCCAGCGGCACCAGGACCTGATCGCGAGGCTCCCAGACCCGCAGCACGGCCCGCTCGGCCCCGAGCAGGTTGCAGGCCTCCTTGACCACCAGCCGCGCCAGCCGCGCCGGTTCGAGCATGCCGCCCGCGGCCACCGCCAGGTCGTGCAGGGTGCGCAGCTCCTGGACCTGGCCCTCGCTGGCCTCCAGCAGCCCGGCCGCGTGCAGCGCGGGCGCGATCTGGGCCGCGACCAGGCCCAGGAGCTCGGCGTCCTCGTGGCCAAACTGGCGAGGCTCCAGCGACTGCACGCCGAGGGTCCCGACCGGACGGTCGCGGACCATCAGCGGCACGTGGATCACGCTTCGGAAGCCGCGCTCCCGGCCGGCCTTGGTGGCGTGGTCCCAGGCGGTGTAGTCATTGACGATCACGGGCTGGGCCCAGCGGAAGGCCATGCCCGCCGCATCCTCGCCCGGCTTGGCCGTGGTCGGGCCCGCCTGCGCGGGGTCGTTCTCGGCCAGCGCGCCCAGGACTTCGGTCTCCGGGTCCCACCAGAGCAGGAGGCCGGAGTCGGCCTTGAGCAGCGCGCAGGTCCGCTGCACGCAGAGGGCGGCCAGGTCGGCGGCCTCGCGCATGCCGCCGGTGGCGACACCCATCTCGTGGAGGGCCTCGAAGATGCGCGCCTGGTCCGCCCGCTGCTGCGCCAGCTTGGCCGCCTCCAGGGCGGGGGCGACCTGCGCGGCGAAGAGCGTCAGCATCTGCTCCTCCTCGGCCGGAAAGGCGCGGGGCGCGTAGGTCCATACGCCCAGCGCCCCCACCGGCTGATCGCCCGCGATCAGCGGCACCGCGAGCGCCGAGACCATCCCGCGAGCCTGCGAGTTGGGGTCGGCGAGGTCCCAGTGCTGGTAGTCGGCGATCACGACCGGGAGGCCGCTCTCGAAGGCCAGGCCGACAGCGCCCTCCCCCGGAGGGGTCGGCAGCTCGGCCTTCGAGGACTCGGTTTCGGCGATCGGGAGCAGCATGTGCTGCTCGGCGTCGTAGGAGAAGATCACCGAGCCGTCGACCTTGAGCAGGGCGCGCGCGTGGTCGATCGCGAGCCTGGCCACCGAGCGCACCCCTCGAGTGCCGCTGGCGATCGCGAGCTCGTGGAGGGCGTTGAGGGTTGCAGCTTCGAGCCGCGCCCTCGTCCTGGTCCTCTCCCCGCCTTCGACTAAGTTCGTTGGAATCTCTTCCCCGGACGCAGCCTAAGTCAAGAGTGCGCACGCCAGATTTGGTTCTGGTGAAGAGTTGTTAAGGGTGGTTGGCTACATTTTCTCAGTTCAGGCGGGCCAACAGGCCCCTGGCCGTTAACCTGAGCGGCCCCGCCAGGTCGGGGCTGACCTCCGCCCATACCTCGAGCTCGCGGACGGCGTCGTGGGCGCGGCCCTGGGCGGCGACAGCTTCCGCCAGCTCGATGATGTCCTGTCCGGTGACCTCGGGCAGCGCCAGGCGCAGGCGGAGCGTCCACTCCAGGCCCGCGGCATCGGCGTTGACGCGGTAGACGAGCCCCAGGTTGTTCAGCATGCGGCCCAGGATCTGGGCCCGGTTGACCACCGGCAGGAGCGCGGCGCTGAAGGGGATCTCGGGCCCGGCCCCGGTGCTGGCGCGAAAGAGCAGCTCGCAGGCCTGCTCGTCAAGCAGGGCGCCGCCGTGAAAGGCGTCCAGGTACACGCCGGACCGCTGCTCGCGGACCAGGAAGTGGCCCGGCAGGCCAATGCCCTCGAGAGTGATGCCGGCGCGGCGCCCGACCTCGATCGCCAGCACCGAGAGTGTGATCGGGATCCCACGCCGGCGCTCCACCACCCGGTGCAGGAAGGAGTTGTCGGGGTGGTAGTAGGCCAGGCTCTCGCCCGCGAAGCCGAGGTCGGCGAAGAGGCGCGTCCGCAATCCCGGCAGGTCCCTGACACCAACTGCCATGTCGTCCAGGGACCGCGACACGCTGTCCAGGTCGAGGTCCGGGTATTGGCGGAGGCCGATCATGGCCGCCGCCCGGGTCAGGTCGATGTCCGCCTCCGGCCGGTTCACGATGTCGGCGAACACCTGGAGCGTGTCCACCAGACCAGTTTCGCAAAGAGGCGCGCCTCTAGGCTTCGATCACCAGACCCGGGCTGCGGTGGGCGGCGCGCCGGAAGGAGTGGGGCTCTTCCTCCGGCCGCGGTGGCCTCTCCAGCTGCCGCTCGATCCTCAGCGCCAGGGCGGCGATGCTGCGGCCGGTCAGGCCGTTGGGCTCCTGGAGGGCCACGACCTTCCCGGCCAGCGCCGCCTTCTCCGGCTTGAGGCCGTCGTGCGGGAACTCGACCGCGACCGGCCGGCCGAGGATGCGCTCGACGTCGGCGACGCCCATCGCGGATTTGCCCATCGGACTGTTGACGACCAGGTGCACGCGGCCGGCGGGCAGCCGCAGGACGTCGCTCAGGATGTGGAGGAACTGCGCCATGTCCTTCATGCTGGTCAGCTCCGGGGTGGCCACGGTGATCACGTGGTGCGACATCTCGAGCACGCTCAGCACCGAGTCGGTGAGCCCTACGCCGAGGTCGAACACGACCTGGGTGAACATGGCGCCGAGCGCCTGGATGGTGCGCATGACGAGCTCCGGCGTGATCAGGTCAGCCTCTTCCGGGCGCAGCGCGCTGGAGAGGACCATGAAGCCGGAGGGATGGCTGACGATGGCGCCCCGCAGCAGCATGTCGAAGCTCTCGGCCGGAGCGTGGGCCAGGCGGGCCAGGCAGGTGGTGGGTGTGACCTGGGCCAGCAGCGCGGCGTGGTTGTAGGGCAGCGCGAGGTCGAAGAGGAGGACGTCGTCGGGGTGCTGCCGGGTCAGGCTGGCGGCCAGGTTGAGCGCGATCGTGCTCTTGCCGGATCCGCCCTTGGGTGAGTAGACCGCCATCATGGTGGCGCCCGCCCGGGCGCCGACGCGGGCCCGCTCCGCGATCGCGGCCAGGCTGGCGAGCCGCTGCTCGGCGGCGCTGGCAAGCTCGTCGGGCAGGCTGGAGCCGTCCACCAGCACGCGCCCCAGAATGGCCCGGTCCAGGGCCAGCAGGCGGCAGTCCGTCAGCGCGAGCACGCGCACCGGCCCCAGCTGGTCGCTGTCCAGGGAGGCCGGGTCGAGGAGGTCGCCCGCCCCGAGGTGCACGAGCGGGACCTCGCGGCCGGGCGCCTCCTCGACGAGCACCTCGCAGGAACCGGCTTCGATCACCCAGAGGCTGTCGCGCCCGCGGTCGGCCCCGATCACCTCGGCGCCCGCGGGCACCGAGTGGAGCGTCATCTGGCGCGCCAGCCGGCGCAGCTCGGTGTTGGGGAGGCCCGAGAGCAGGGCTACCGGCTCCAGAGTGTGCAGGCGGCGGTTGACCTCGTCGAAGCTGAAGGCCGGGCGCCGGAGCGCCTCAGGCTCCGCCTCACGGGCGGCGGCGGTGCGGAGCTGCGCCGTCACCTGCTCGGCCGGCAGGGGCCGGCTGACCATGAAGCCCTGCGCGACCTCGCAGCCGCTGGCCAGCAGCATGTCCCAGGTCTCCTGGTCTTCGACGCCTTCGGCGACCACGCGCAGCCCGAGGTTGCGGCCGAGATCGATCGTCGACTGCACGATGACCGCGTCGTTCTTGGCCCGCGCCATCTCGAGCACGAACGACTTGTCGATCTTGATCTCGCGCGCCTGCAGGCGGCGGACGTAGGCCAGGGACGAGTAGCCGGTGCCGAAGTCGTCGATGGCCAGCTGGACCCCCATCTCGGCCAGGCGCCCCGTGATCTGGGTGGCCAGCTCGGGGTCGGCCATCAGCGTGCTCTCAGTGATCTCGACCTGGAGCAGGCCGGGCTCCACGCCGTGGCGCTCCAGGATCTCGGCCAGGAGCTCGGGCAGCCCGCGGTCGTGGAGGCTGCGGACCGACAGGTTGACGGCGATCTTGGTGGGGACGCCCTCGTCCTTCCAGACCCGGCACTGCCGGATCGCCTCGTCCAGGACCCAGCGGCCCAGCGGCTCCATCAGCCCGGTGTGCTCCGCCAGGGGCAGGAAGCGGTCCGGGGTGAGCAGACCCTGCTCCGGGTGCTGCCAGCGCACGAGCGCTTCGACGCCCGTGATCACACCGGTCTGGATGTCGACCTTGGGCTGGTAGTGGAGCAGCAGCTGGCCGTGGTCGATCGCCTGCCGGAGGTCGGCGATCAGAGCCAGCCGGCTGGCGCTGTTGTCGTCCTGCTCCAGCGTGTAGAAGCTGAAGCCGCCCCCCGCGCGCTTGGCGGCGTACATGGCGACGTCCGCGCGCCGCAGCAGGCTGTCGTTGTCGCGGCCGTGCTCGGGGAAGAGGACGACCCCGATGCTGCCCCCGATCTGCAGCTTCTCCCCGTTGACCAGGAAAGGCTGGTGGAGGGCGGCCAGCAGCTTGCGGGCGGCCTGCTCGGCGCCCTCGGGGGCGCTGATCCCGGGCAGGATCACCGCGAACTCGTCGCCTCCCAGGCGGGCGATGGTGTCGGAGGACCGGAGCTCCCCGGCCAGCCGGTGTGCGACCTGGCTGAGCAGGACGTCGCCGGAGGCGTGGCCGAGGCTGTCGTTGACCTCCTTGAAGCGGTCGAGGTCCATCAGGAAAAGGGCGAAGGGCAGGTTCTGGCGCTTGCCGAGCCGGATCGCCTGGCGCAGCCGGTCCTGGAGCAGGACCCGGTTGGGGAGGCCTGTGAGCACGTCGTGCAGCACCTGGTGCTCGAGCTCCGCCTCGCGGCTTTTGCGGACAGAGATGTCTTCGAGCGTGCAGAGCAGGAACTCCGGCCCGCCATCGGGGCCAGGCACCACCGAGGTCACGGAGCGCACCCAGGTCGCCGGCGCGTCCTTGCGCTGGATGCGGAACTCGGCCTGCACGCTGCCCAGCTCGTAAGCGGTCAGGTCGAGGACGCCGATCGAGGACCCGTCGTCGGGGTGCAGCAGGGTCTCCACGTGGCGGCCGCCGAGCTCCTCCCGCGTAAAGCCGAGGAGGGCGCAGATGGCGGCGTTGGCGTCGGCGACCTTGCCCGCCAGGTCGAGGCGCAGCATCCCGATCGCCGCCTCTTCGAACATGGATCGGAATTCGCGCTCGGCCCGCGCCTCGTCGCTGATGTCGGCCAGCGTGCAGACGACCTGGTAGACCTTGCCGTCGGCGCCCAGCGCGGGCTCGGTATCGACCCGGACCAGCATCTCCTGTCCGTCCGGCCTGCGGATCTGGAAACGGCTGGCGTGAAGCGCGCGATCGAGAGGAACTTCGATGCCCAGGGCGAGCGGACGCCCGCGCAGGTCTCTGAGCGCGGTCTTGAGGAGATGCTCGGCGGCGGAGTTGGCGTGCAGGACGTGGCCCTCGCGGCCGAGGATCACCACCGCGTGCGGAATCGATTCGAAGAGAGCGCCGACCGGATCGGCTCGCCTCACCGCGGTTTGTCGCGCGAGATTGGACGAACGGGCGCCAGGTGTGCCGGAACTCAAGATTTGCCTCCCAACCGACGCCTCGCCCCGGGACGCAGCCAAGAGGCAACTCTAGGTAGGCCGCCTCTCCCCGCTGTTAAGAACCGGTAAAGAGGTTGCCGCATATGGCCGACGCCCTCGGCCGAGCCGCGGTGCCGACAATGGTCGGACCGTGTCGGCGAAGCAGGTCGAAGGCATCGCGCTGGTCGTGCTCGGGCTGGTGTCGCTGGCGGTGACCCGCTGGCCCAACATGAGGCTGGCCCGGCTGCTGCTGCCGGCCGCCTCCCGGCGGTGGTCCGCCACCGACCGCAACGTGCGCTATGCGCGCTATGCGATCTTGACCGGAGTAGTGGCCTTCGGGACCTGGATCGCCACCGGCCACTGAGGCGCCGGGGGGGCGCATTCTCCGGGTAATGCGGGTATTCGCGTGCTTGCCCCGGGCGCGTTCTCCGGGAGAAGCGGCTTAATGTGGGCGCGCCGCCGTAGCTCAGCCTGGCAGAGCAGCCGCCTTGTAAGCGGCCGGCCGGGAGTTCGAATCTCCCCGGCGGCTCCATCGGGTCCTGCGGCTCAGCTAGCCCGCCAGCTCGGCGCTCCCGAGGGTGATCTTGGTCCCGGCCAGGGCCTTCGACACCGGGCAGTTCTCCTTGGCCGACTCGGCGGCCGCGCGAAAGGCCTCTGCGTCCACGCCGGGCACCCGACCCCGGACCGCCAGCACGATTCCCGTGATCCCTTCACCGGGCACGAAGGTGACCTCGGCGCTGACCTTCAGCTCCTCCGGTTTGTGACCGGCCTGGCCCAGGCCGTTGGAGAGGGCCATCGAGTAGCAGGCCGCGTGGGCGGCCGCCAGCAGCTCCTCGGGACTGGTGGCGCCGGGGGTGTGCTCCGCCCGGGCCGCCCAGGTGACGTCGAAGTCGTCGAACGCTCCAGTGGCGACATGGACCCGGCCGCGGCCGTCCGCCAGCCCGCCCTGCCAGGTGCTCTCGGCCTTGCTTATGGCTGCCATCCTGTACCCCCAGTTTTGTGATTGGTCCCTTACATCATGCGAGGCGGCGTCACTCGACGCCAGCGCCCACCAGGTCGGCGAGCCGGTCCAGCGCCGCCTGCGGGCCCGCGGTGTTGACCACCTCTGGCAGGACACGGAAGAGCGCGGGCCCGGCGCGGTAGGCGAGCTGTGCCCGGCGCCACTGCTCCAGCGCCGGCCGGCGCAGCGCATAAGCCTCGACGAACGAGCGCAGGTCGGGGTCCATCTGGCGCAGCAGGGTGCGCTCGTAAGGGCTGGGCTCCTGGGCGCCCGGCGGCAGGGCGGCCTGGGTGCGCTCCCCGAGCTCGCTGCGGGCGACCAGGCGCGCCAGGCTGACCCCACCCTTCTCGCGGACCACCACGGTGCCGGCCGCCAGGTCGCCCAGGCGCTTGCCCCGGCCGTTGAGGAAGAGCACCACCAGCCCGATGCCGTAGAAGCCGGGCAGGAAGTCCACCAGCCGGATCAGGTTCCGCACCAGCGCCTGCACCCAGCTGATGGGCTCGCCGCGGTCGCCCACCACCCGCAGCCCGAAGACGTGCTTGCCGAGGGTCTGGCCGCCCCACACGGTCTCGATCACCGGGTAGTAGCCCCAGATGGTGAGGAACCCGAAGACCGCCGCCAGGAGCTGGGCCACCCTGCCGTTGCCGGTCAGAGCTCCGAGCCCGATCGCGAGCAGGATGGCGGCCAGCAGGGCCACCAGCTGGAGGGGGAAATCGATGAGCTGGGCGAGGAAACGGCTGCCGGGGCCGGCCAGCTGATAGTCGAAGCTGACCCGCTCCGGGGTGGTCACCACCAGGTCGTCGGTCAACTCCGCACTAATCTAGACCGCGAATGCGCGCCGATCAGTTCGTGCTCCGCCGCCGAGGCGACTGGGCCCGCCTCGAGGACCTCCTGCTCCGCGCGCGGACACGGGTGCTCGGCCGGCCCGCGGCGGGCGAGGTGCTGGAGCTGGCGGGCTTGTACCGGCGCGCCACGGCCGACCTCGCGCTGGCCCGCCGCGACTGGCCGGCCGAGGACGTGACGCGTTACCTCAACGACCTGGTCGCGCGCGGCCACTCGATCCTCTACAGCAGCCGCGGCGAGATCCGCGCGCGCGTCGCCGAGTTCTACCTGCGCACGCTGCCGCGCACGTACCGCGCCTCCTGGCCATACCTGGCGGCCTCGGCCCTGCTCCTCTTCGGGCCCGCCGTGCTGGTCTTCGTCCTGCTCCAGCTGAACCCGGACCTGGCGCCCCAGCTGGCGCCTCCCGAGGTCATCCGCTATGCGCAGCGGCACGAGACCTGGACGCACATCCCGCCCGGTGTGCGGCCCTTCGCGGCCGGGCTGATCATGACCAACAACATCAACGTCGCGATCCTGGCCTTCATCTTCGGGATCGCCCTGACCCTGCCGACGGCCTTGATCCTGATCTCCAACGGCGTCTCGCTGGGGGCCATTTTCGGGGTGATGACGCTCTACGGCTCGCAGGGCCTGCTCTTCGACTTCGTGGTCGGGCATGGCGTTCTCGAGCTCTCGGTGGTGGTGGCGGCCGGCGCGGCCGGGCTGATGCTGGGCTGGGCGATCGTGGCGCCGGCGCCTTACAGCCGGTCGGACGCCCTCATGCTCGCGGGCCGGCGCGCGATCACGCTGCTGCTGGGCCTGGGACCGCTGCTGATCGTGGCGGGCCTGATCGAGGGCAACCTCTCACCCTCCGACCTGCCGACCGCGGTCAAGGTGGCGATCGGCGTCGGCACCGGCGCCCTCCTCTACTCGTACCTTCTGTTCGCGGGCCACGAGCGGGCCTCGTTCACAGCAGCCCCCGTTCCTTGATCTCCAGGTAGCGCTCGACCAGCGACGGGCTCAGCTTGCCCGCCTCGACGTCGAGGCCCAGCACGCCGCCCCGCTGCAGCTGGTCGAACGTGCTCCGGCGCGCCGCCAGCAGCTCCTCGGTGGCCGCCCACTCATAGGCCCCGGCGGCCGTGAGGACCGGAGCCCTCTGCACGGCCAGCAGCGCCGGGTCGGCCATCGCCACCACCAGGACCAGGTGCCGGCGGGCCATCCACAGCGCCTGCGTGAGGAGGTCACGGCTGGCGCCGGCGTCCAGCACGTCGGTCAGCAGCACCACCAGCGAGCGCCGGCTGACGCGGCCCGCCAGGAATGAGAGCGGCGCGCTGAAATCGGGCTCGACGTACTCGGGGCGGACCGAGTAGAGCACGTTGTTGAGCCGCGTCATCTGCGCCGGCCCCGTGCTCGGCGGGACGAACGCGTGCACCTCGTCGGTGAAGGTGACCAGCCCCACCCGGTCGCCGTGCCGCTGCGCGGTCCAGGCCAGCAGCAGGGCCGCGTTGACGGCGTGGTCCAGCTTGGAAAGGTCGCCGGCGGGCGCCGTCATCAGGCGCCCGCACTCCAGCACCAGCAGCAGCTGCTGGCCGCGCTCCGCCTCCAGCTCGTTGGTCACCGGCCGGTCGCTGCGCGCGGTGGCCTTCCAGTTGATGCGCCGGAAGTCGTCGCCCGGCATGTAGTCGCGCAGCCCTGCGAAGGAGGTGGCGGCGCCCGGCGGCCGCCCCCGGCGCATTCCGGGCCGAAACGGCATGCCGCGCCGCAGCGTGAGCTGGTAGCGCCGGATCGCCAGGACGTCGGGGTAGACGCGCGCTGTCTCGGCCACCGGCAGCCGGACCTGGCGCAGCCACCAGCCCGCCGGGCGCCACGTGCGCAGGTCGAGAGGGCCGATCAGGAAGGCGCCGCGGTGCGGCGGGCGCACACCATAAGCCGCGCGCAGCACGCCGCGTGCGTCAAAACGGGCGCTCAGCACGCTCTCCGAGACGCGCAGGTCGTGGGGAACGTGGTCGGCCAGCCTCGCCTCCATCCCGGCCGCGGCGGCGCAGCGGACGGTCACGGCGATCTCCTGGCCGGCCCCCAGCGAGAGCGGTTGCGGGACCGTGCGCGCGGCCGTGAAGGCGCCTGGCCGCGGCAGCAGCAGGGCGTCGCGGAAGACCAGCACCAGCAGCGCCGCGTGGTACGCGCCGGCGACCAGCCAGAAGGCCGCCGAGAGCTGGGCCAGCGCCACGATCCCCGCCCCGGCCGCGAGCGCGACCAGGAGCCGGCGCCGGGGCACCAGCGTGCGGACCTGGTCCCAGAGGGGTTTCAGCGTGGAGGTGTCACCGAGGCCAGCACCCCGCCCAGAACGGTGTCGGCGGTGTGCCCGGACACCTCCGCCTCCGGGCGTAGCAGAAGGCGGTGGCGGAAGGTGGGCGCCACCACCGCCTTGACGTCGTCGGGGGTGGCGAAGTCCCGGCCTTCGAAGGCGGCGCTGGCCTTGGCCGCCTGCATCAGAAGCACCTCGCCGCGCGGGCTGGCGCCCAGCATCAGCTCCGGCGCCTGCCGGGTGGCGGTCGCCAGCTGGACCACGTAGCCCATCAGCGCATCGGAGAAGGTGACCGCCACCACCTCCCGGTGCGACGCCTCCAGTTCGGCGGCGCTCAGGACGGCCGTCACCCCCGCGGCCTTGGGGTCGCGCAGCTCGAGGCCCGAGCCCCAGCGCCGGAGCATCTCGACCTCCTGCTCGGGAGCTGGGTAGGGCATGGTCACCTTGAACAGGAACCGGTCCTGCTGGGCTTCGGGCAGGGGGTAGGTGCCCTCGTACTCGATCGGGTTCTGGGTCGCCAGCACCAAGAAGGGCGCGGGCAGCGGGAGCTGATGGCCCTCCAGCGTCACGCCGCGCTCCTCCATCGCCTCCAGGAGCGCGGACTGGACCTTGGCGGGCGCCCGGTTGATCTCGTCCGCCAGCAGGATGTTCGTGAAGACCGGCCCCTGGCGGGTTCGGAACTCCCGGGCCTGGAGGTCGTAGATCGAGGTCCCCACGATGTCCGCCGGGAGCAGGTCGGGCGTGAACTGGACGCGCCGGAACTCCAGGTCGAGCGCGGTGGCGATGGTCTTGGCGAGCAGCGTCTTGCCGACCCCTGGCACCCCCTCCAGCAGCACGTGCCCGCCCACGGCCAGCGCCAGCCCGCAGAGGCGCACCGCCTCGTCCTGGCCCACCAGCACCTTGGCCACCTCGGTCCGGAACTCGGCGTAGAAGTCGGCGGCGGTCACCCGCGGATTCTGGCAGTTGGTGCCATCGGCGGGTGAGCGAGTGCGTGGAGCCGGCCCAGGGCGCCGGCCAGCGCGGCGTCCGATCCCGAGGCGGCGGCGAGGTGGGCGTCGCGCTCGGCGGCGGCCCATTCGGCCGCCAGCTCCGGGGAGGAGCGCGCGAGCACTTCCACCAGCTGGGCGGGCGTCGCATCGCGGGAGATGCCGGTCCGCTCGATCAGGGAGCGCCGGGTGGCGGCCACCGCCAGCTCGGCGGTCATGCCCCGGCCGCCGAACCGTCGGAGCAGGCGCCCCACCGCCGACACGTGCTCGGCGCTCGACCGCTCGCCGGGGACGCCGGGATGCACGCGGGGGCCGAAGCGGCGGTTGCGCAGGGCGATGCCGACGAAGACGGCCACGAACGCCCAGAGCAGGCCTATCCCCAACGGCTGGCGCGACCAGTCACCCGAGCCCGAGACGTTGCCCAGGTCGTGGTGGAACTCGTCGATCGCGACCGCGGGCGAGGCCTCGATCAGCGCGGCCGCCAGGCGCCAGTTGTCGGCGTCGCCGATGAAGCCGTTGCAGAGCAGCAGCGGGTCGGCCAGCGCGATCACGCGCCCGGAAGCAACGGTCACGATCAGGGCCAGGGGCGCTCCCGTGGCGCTGCGCAGCGCCACGGCCTGCGCGGGTCCGGCGCGGAAGGGAGTGACCGCCGACCCGGAGCCGGCCGCGCGCACACCCGGGAAGTAGGGCGCCGCGGGCACGCCGCCGGAGAGCGCGATCCCGCTGGTTTTGCCGATGCCGAAGGCCTGGCTCAACTCCCCGTCCAGGCTGTCGTCGGCGTAGACCAGGGTGCCGCCCCCGGCCACCCATTCCCTGAGCCGGCTCGCCTCGGCGGGCGAGTACCCGGTGAACGGGTTGAAGACGAACAGGGTGGTGGCCGAGGCCGGCAGGTCGAAGGAGCTCTGCAGCGTCCGCGCCGGCCTTCCCAGCGCGGCCGCGTACAGCAGCAGCGCCGAGGTGCCCTTGGGCCCATCGCTCCTGGAGCTGTGCCAGTCCGGGTCCTGGCCCTGCAGCCCGCGGGCGGTGACCAGCACGCCGGCGATCACCAGGAGGGCGACCAGCACCAGCCACGGCCGGCTCCTCACGCGGCCACCTCCTCGCTCGGCGGCTGCGCTCGGATCGCGGCCGCCGCCGCCTCTGCCGCCCGGTAGCCGGCCTCGTCGATGCTCCGGCGCCCGTAGACCACGGTCTCGAAGGCCAGGAGCAGCGGCCGCAGGGAGTCCAGCCGGCCGGCCTGCCGGAACAGCTCGCGGAGGGTTTGCGGGCTGGTCGCCCACCAGGGCTCACCGCTGAGACGGGTGGCCACGGCTTCCGCCAGCGCCCGGACGGCGCCGTTCCAATCGCCTGCCGCGGACAGCCGGTCGGCCTCCTGGAAGCGCTCCCTGACCATGCGCGCGGGCTCGATCGCCAAAGCCGCGGCGCCGCGCCGGCGACGGCTCCGGCGCGATAGGCCGGCGATCAGCGCCACCCCGACCGCCCCGATCGCCAGCGCCGCCACCAAGAGGCCGAGCCAGATCCAGGTCGGGATTACGAAGGCGCCCGCGGGCAGGTTGAGCGAGCTCAGCCAGTCCACGATCCGGTTGCCGACCCAGTTCCAGAAGCGGTCCCAGGCCGAGGGTTGGTTGCCGGCATAGCGGCGGAGGCTGAGGATGCGTTTGATCGCAGCCCGCTCCTGGACCGGGTCGCCGGCAGGCGCGGGCGCCTCCAGCGCGTTCTGGGCGGCGCGCAGCCGGCTCTCGGCGTCGGGCAGGTCGGGCGGCCTGGCGACGAGGTCGCTATAGGCCTCGGCCTCGCTGGTCTCGAGGCCGGAGGACCGCATCTCGGCCGTGGCGCCGGTGGCGTCACCGGCGGCCACCCGCTCGAGGACCCGCGCCACGGCCGCCCGGTAGGCCGCGGGGTCGGCCGGCGGCGCCGCGGCGGCAGCCGCGGGCGTGCTGAGCAGCGTGGCGGAGAGGACGGCGACGAGTGCTGCAGCGAGACGGATCAGGGGCTTGCCTGGGCTCGGCCGGCGAGCTTGTAAGCGGCGAAGTCGAGGTCGAAGGCCTCGCGCCGCACCCGGAGGTCGAAGTACATGAGGGTCGCGCCGATCGCGAACAGCGGGTAGATGATCGCGGAGGAGATGCCGATGAGGCTCAGGCCCAGCGATACCCGCAGCCAGAGCGGGATCTCGGGGATCAGCGCCGCGGCCCCGACGAAGACCGGCGTCAGCACCATCGACACGACGTAGAGCATCACCCCCAGCAGCAGGAAGAGGCCCAAGGTGCGCCAGAAGGCCCCCCGCGTGAGCTCCCACGAGCGCTCCAGGGCCTTGCTGACGCCCGACTGCTCGGCGTAGAGGGCCGGCAGCACGAAGGCCAGCCGCGTGAAAAGCCAGAACGCGACCGGAAAGCATAGGAACGTGAAGCTGCCCGCGAGGTAGATGAGAAGCACCAGCACCGTGGGCCAGAAGAAGCGCAGCAGGCCCCGGATGGCTCCCTCCAGCGAGACCCGGTAGCCGAGCAAAGTCCAGGTCGCGGCCAGGATCGGCGCCCCGTACTCGAAGGGCGCCACCGCCAGCTGCACCGGGTAGTTGAGCAGGCTGATCAGGCTGCGCAGGGGGTTGTAGCCGGCCAGGGTGCTGTCGGGTGGCGCGGAGGGGTGCTGCGCGGCCTGGATCATCGCCGTGTAGATGTCCTGGGTGCCGCTGGCCAGCAGGATGGCCACCTGGGGGAGGTAGGTGGCGATCGCGATCGCGGCCAGCACCGGGAAGTTGGCGCGGTAGACCCGGAACGACTCGTCGAGCAGGTCCGCCACCGTCAGAGGCCGGAAGCGGAAGGGCTCGGCGGCGGCCATCACGGGGAGGCTACACGGGGCTGGCCACCGCCGGCGCAACCAGCATCGCGGCCGGCTGCAGCGACGCCAGCGCCACCGCCACCACGGCCGGGTTCCACTGGGTGCCGGCCCCGCGTTCGAGGATCCGCGCCGCCGCGGAGACGCTCATCGCCTCGCGGTAGGGGCGGGCGGACGTCATGGCGTCGAAGGCGTCGGCGACCGGGATGATCTGCGCCATCAGCGGCAGCCGGCGGCCCTCGACCCGGTTCGGGTAACCGAGGCCGTCGTAGCGCTCGTGATGGGTGAGAACCAGCTCGCGCACCCGGCCGTACTCCGAGAACTCGCTCAGGATCTCGTAGCCGAGCTGGGGATGACGCTCCATCTCGGCCTGCTCCGCCGGGGTCAGCCTGCGGGGCTTCAGCAGCACCGCGTCGGGCACTCCCACCTTGCCCAGGTCGTGCACGCGCGCAGCCAGCCGCAGCAGGCGCAGCTGATCGGGGTTGAGGCCCAGCCGGCGCCCGAGCTGGACCGCGTAATCGGCGACGCGGATGGAGTGCTGGTAGGTGTAGGGGTCGCGGCGGTCGATCACGTCGGCCATTCGCTCGACAGCCGAGATGGTCTGTTCCGCGAGCTGGAGAGACCGCTTCAGCGAGATGTAGATGATGGCCGCGGGCAGCACCATGACCAGCGGCATCCAGGGGTAGATGGCGGTTCCGGCGGCCGCGATCAACCCCACCAGGAACAGGCCCGCGTACTGCAGCGCCGCCACCTGGCGGGTGGAGATCAGCAGCTGCAGCGGGTTCCGCCCGGAGTGCAGGCCGACCGCGATCGCGACCAGCCCCACGTTGAGGCTGTACATGGCCAGGGCCATCAGCGGGATCACCCAGACCGTGGTCGGGTTGTGGAGGCCCAGAGGACCGGGCCCCTGGACGAAGTCGCGAATCGTGCAGGCGGCGGCCACGCTGAGCGTGTTCTGGGCGGCGTTGAAGAGCACGCCCGGCAGCACCAGCCGCAGCCGCGGCCGGATCGGGCTGCTGGCCAGCTTGCGCAGTGCCGAGAGCGACCAGCCGGCGGTGGTCGCGCCCGCCACCAGCAGCATGGCGGCCGGCGTGGGGAGGAGAATGGCGGTGGCGAACAGCGCCGCCGTGTCCATGGTCAGCTTGTGGTTGGCCGCGATCGTGAGCGGGTACTGGATGGCGAGGACGACCGCCACCAGCAGCGCGGCCACGATCATCGGCTCGACCGGGCCCGTGGAGATCCCGGCCAGCCGCTCGAGCGTGAGCCCGGCGGCGACCAGGATCACACTGACCCGGTAAGCCTCCAGCAGATGACGCGACCCCGGGGTCACGAGGTCAGGCTGTGTTCAGCGTGAACCGGAGATGGGTGGTCTGGCCGCTGGTGCCGTACGCCTGGGCCAGCACAGCGCCCCCGCCGAGCAGCCCGGTGCTGACCTCGTTCAGGGTGCTGAATTGGAAGAGCAGGCCGGCGGGCACGTAGACGGCGATGTCCACGTTGGTGACCGGGTTGCCGGCGGCGTCGTATCCGCGTTTGGCGCTGTAGGACTCCAGCGGCAGGCCGAGGTTCAGGAGCGACGAGGTCCAGACGCTCACGTAGACGGTGTCGAGGTGGCCGCCAGGCGTGACGATCACAACGGCCGGGTCCCAATCGCAGAAGGCTTCGGACGCGCCGGCCTGGGTAATGGTGGTGCCCAGGGCGCCCATGGCGAGGACACCCGCTATCAACAGTCTCTTCACGAGACCCCCTCCCTAACTTGTGGTGTTGCCGTCAGAACAGCAACCGCACCCCCGGACCGCACACCCTATGCCGCGAGCCTGTTAAGAGTCACCAAGAAACGAAGTCTTTGGGTCGCCGCCGGGCGCTACTTCTTCTTCTTCCCACCGTCCGGGGCCGGCGCGCCGCCCTGGCCTTCCCCGGAACCGGCGCCTCCGCACATGTTCTCGGTGCCCGGGAGCACCAGCTCTCCGGACCGGCTGTGGGCGAGACCCGATGGCTGCGTGTACCAGTGGCTCAGATCTCGCGGCAGATTGTTGATGAACTCCGCCGAGATGGTGCTGCCGACGTCGGTGCCGAAGGCGCTGGTGGGCCGGCCGCCGCCATTCGGCCCCGTGTTCCCGGCCCAGGCGCCGACCACGATGTCAGGGCTGTAGGCCATCATCCAGGCGTCGGGGTGCACGCCCAGCTGGCTGCCGCCCGAGGTCCCCGACTTGCCCGCCATCGGCCGCGTCCAGCCCAGGCCCCATTGCTTCGGGTAGTCCTTGAGGGTGTCGGTGATCAGGTAGGCCTCGGCCGGCGTCAGGAGCTGAGTGCGCCCATCCTGCGCACCCGGCCTCTGTTCGAAGATCGCGCTGCCGGAGCCGTCGACGACCCTCGTGATGCCCACCAGCGGCACCTTGGCGCCCTGGTTGGCGAAGACCTGGTAGCCCTGGACGTGCTCCAGCATGGTCACCTCGCTGGCGCCGATCGCGGTGGGCAAGGTGGGCTCGAGCTTCGAGCGCACGCCCATGGCCGCGGCCAGGTGAATCACGTTGTCCATGCCTTCCAGGCGCCCGACCTCGACGGCGGGCACGTTGCGCGACAGCAGAAGGGCCCGGCGCGCCGGCAGGCTGCCCAGGAAGCTGTTGTCGAAGTCCAGCGGCTGGTAGCCGTTGAAGTTGGTCGCCTGGTCGTGGAGGGTGGTGCAGAGCGCGATCTTGTGGTCCTTGAGCGCCGCCTCGTACGTGTAGGGCTTGAATGAGGAGCCGGGCTGGCGCGGCGAGAGCACGACGTCGTACTGGCCCCCGATCGCGGAGTCGCTGTAGGCGGCCGAGCCGACCCAGGCCAGGATCTCGCCGGTGGCGGGTCGGACCGCCAGCAGGTCGCCATTGTTGACGCCCTTGGGGCCGAGCGACCGCACGCCGTCGGCCACCGACTTCTCGGCCAGGGCCTGGAGGTTGGGGTCGAGCGTCGTGTAAACGGCCAGCCCGCCCTGCTGGATCGCTGCCGAGCCGAACTGCTGCTCCAGCCGTGAGATCACGTAGTCCACGAAGTGGGGCGCCTTCTCCTGCCGGTAGCCGGTGTTGAAGTTGAGCTCCTTCTCGACCGGCTCCTGCTCGGCCTTCTGCTCGTCTGCGGCGCTCAGCGCGCCCGTGGCGACCATGCCGTGGAGCACGTACAGCTGCCGCTCGCGGGCCAGGCCGAAGTGGGTCTGCGGGTCGTAGCTGTTGGGGGCCTGGAGGAGGCCGGCCAGGAGCGCAGCCTGCGCCGGAGTCAGGTCGGACGCGTTGCGATCCTTGCCGAGGTAGGCCTTGACCGCCGCCCCCAGCCCGTACGCGCCGTGGCCGTAGTAGACGCGGTTCAGGTACATCTCGAGGATCTGGTCCTTGCTGTAGCGATGCTCCAGAGCCCAGGCCAGCATCACCTCCTGGAGCTTGCGGTCGACCGTCTTCTGGGGCTCCAGGAGCTGGATCTTGACCAGCTGCTGGGTGATCGTGCTCCCGCCCTGCGCGGCGCTGCCGCTGGTGACGTCGACCGCGGCCGCTCTCGCCATCGCGACCGGGTCGACCGCACCGTGGCTGTAGAACTGGCGGTCCTCGGCGGCCAGGGTCGCCGCGGGCCCGTACCTGCCCATCTGGGCGAGCGTCAGCGGGACGTGGTACTCACCGTTGGGATTGCGGTCGGCCAGGACCTGGCCGTTGCGGTCGTATACGACGATCGAGCGCGCCGCGAGCTCCCGTCCGGGCTCGGGGAGCTGGCGCAGCGTGACGCCGACGTAGCCCAGGAACGCCGCGCACAGAAGGACCGCGCCCAGGCCGGCGGCCCAGCCGCGAAGGAGAGGGCGTCGCATCAGGCCCTAGACGGGATCCTCGCGGCCCTCGGCCTTGTCCGTCACCTGAGACCTCCTTTGCCCGCGTTGTTGGACGCGAAGCATTGTCAGTCTATCCGACAGTACCGCTATAAGAAAAGTTAACTACACCCGGCCCAGGTTGGGCTGGAAGACCTTCACTGCCCGGCCCCGGAACTTGTCGCAGCGCCAGCAGAAGACGACGGCGTCCAGGCCGAAGGGGAGGATCCCCGGGATCAGCATCTCGCGGGAGTTGCGGTGCAGGAACCAGCAAACGAGCTGATGGAAGTCCATTGGAGGTTCGCGGGAGCATAGGTCCCGCCGGCCGCGAAGCGGGCCATAGCCTGTTAAGAGTCGGTTTTAGAGCTGCCCGGCGAAGTGGCAGGCCGCGCGGTGGCCGGGCGTCTTGTCTTCGAGGGCCGGCTCCTCCTCGGAGCACTTGGGAAACTGCGCGATCGGGCACCGAGTGTGGAACCGGCAGCCGGTGGGCGGGTTGACGGGAGATGGGATCTCGCCCTTGAGCAGGATCGGCTCGCGCTTGGCCTCCAGGTCGGGATCGGGGATCGGGATCGAGGACAGCAGCGCCTTGGTGTAGGGATGCAGCGGGTTGAGGTAGATCTCCTTGGAGTCGGCGACCTCCACGATCTTGCCCAGGTACATCACCGCCACCCGGTCGCTCAGGTGGCGCACCACCGACAGGTCGTGGGCGATGAACAGGTAGGTCAGCTTGAAGCGGTCCTGGAGGTCCTCGAGCAGGTTGACGATCTGGGCCTGGATGGACACGTCGAGGGCCGAGATCGGCTCGTCGGCCACGATGAAGGTGGGGTTGAGGACCAGCGCGCGCGCGATGCCGATGCGCTGCCTCTGGCCGCCCGAGAACTCGTGCGGGTAGCGGCGGATGAAGTTGGGGTTGAGCCCGCAGATCCTCATCACCTCGTGGATGCGCTTCTCCCGCTCCTTGCCCCGCGAGATCCCGAAGTTCTGGAGCGGCTCGCCGATGATGTCGCCCACGGTCATCCTCGGGTTGAGGGACGCGTAGGGGTCCTGGAAGATCATCTGCATCTGCTGCCGCATCCGGCGCAGCTTCTCGCCGTGCAGCGACACCAGGTCGGTGTCCTTGAAGAAGACGTGCCCCGAGGTGGCTGGCTGCAGCTGGGCGATGACGCGGCCCAACGTCGACTTGCCGCAGCCCGACTCGCCCACCAGGCCCAGCGTCTCGCCGGACCGCACCTCGAACGACACGCCGTCGACGGCGCGCACCACCTGGCCGCCGAAGAGGCCCGCACCGATGGGGAAGTGCTTGACCACGTCCTCGACGCGGACCAGCGCCATCTCGTAGGCCGGGGCCTGCGAGACCTGGGCGCCTTCAGCGCTCAAGAGGTCGACTCGGCTCCGGCCAGGGCGTTCTTCATCAGCACCCAGCAGCGGGCATCCTGGCCCGGGCCCACCTCCTCCAGCGGCGGCTCCTGCTTGGAGCAGCGGTCGACCCGGAACCGGCAGCGCGGGTGGAACAGGCAGCCTGGCGGCGGGTTGCTGAGGTCGGGGGGCAGCCCCGAGATCGTCAGCAGCTTGTCGTGCTGGGTGGAGTCGATGCGGGGGATCGACTGCAGCAGCGACCAGGTGTAGGGATGCTGCGGGTTGTAGAAGATCTGGCGCGTCGGACCCTGCTCGACGATGCGGCCGGCGTACATGACGATGACCCGGGTGCAGAGGCTGGCGACCACCGCCAGGTTGTGGGTGATCAGGACCACGGCCGTGCCCATCTCCCGGTTGAGGTCGCGCAGGAGCTCGATGATCTGGGCCTGGACGGTGACGTCGAGGGCCGTGGTGGGCTCGTCCGCGATGAGCAGGCCGGGCTCATTGGACAGCCCCATGGCGATCATGGCCCGCTGCCGCATGCCGCCCGAGAACTGGTGGGGATAGTTCTTGGCGCGGTCCTTGGGCGCCGGGATCCGGACCTTCTTGAGCATCGGCACCACCCGCTCTTCGGCGGCATTGTTGTCGAAACGCTCATGGGCCACCATCGCCTCCTTGATCTGGAAGCCGATCCGGAGCACCGGGTTGAGCGAGGTCATGGGGTCCTGGAAGATCATCGCCACGTCGTTGCCGCGGAACTCGCGCAGCTCCTCGGCCGACATCCGGGTCACCTCGCGATCCTTGAAGAAGATGTGGCCGCCCACGATCTTGCCGGGATCCGGGATCAGGCGCAGTACCGAGAGCGCGGTGACCGACTTGCCGCAGCCGGACTCGCCGACGATCCCCACGGTCTCGCCCTTGTGGACCACGAAGCTGACCCCATCGACGGCCTTGACGACCCCGCCTGAGGTGAAGAAGTGGGTCCTGAGGTCCTCGACCCTGAGCAGCGGTTCCAGTTGGTTGCTTACCTCCGCATACGCGGATCGAGGGCGTCCCGGAGTCCGTCCCCCATGAAGTTGAAGGCCATCAGTGTGAGGCAGAGCGCCGCGGCCGGTATCAGGATGATATGCGGAGCGAACTGCAGCGAGCGATAACCCTCAGAGGCCATGGCGCCCCAGGAGGGGGTCGGGGGCTTCACACCGAAGCCCAGGTAGGACAGGAAAGCCTCGAACAGGATCGCGGCCGGGATCACGAAGGTGGCCTGGACGATGATCGGGCCCAGCGCGTTGGGGAAGATGTGGCGGATGAGGAGGTGCACATCGCGGGTGCCCACCGAGCGGGCCGCCTCCACGAACTCGCGCTCGCGCAGGCTCAGGGTCTGGCCGCGCACCAGGCGGGCCATGCCCAGCCAGGCGGTCAGAGAGATGGCCAGGATGATGTTCTGAAGGCCGCGCTGCTGGGTCACGGCCACGATCAGGAGCACGATCAGCAGGTCGGGCAGGCCGTAGAAGATGTTGATGAGCAGGGACACCACGGCGTCCACCCAACCCCGGTAGAAGCCGGCCAGCAGGCCCAGCACGATGCCAATGATGGAGCTGAGGGTCGCGGTGCCCACACCCACGATCATCGAGACCTGGGCCCCGCCCATGAGGCGGCTGAGGATGTCGCGGCCCGAGTCGTCCAGTCCGAAGAGGTGCTTGGCCGTCGGTCCCTGGTAGGTCGGTCCCAGCGACTGGATCCAGACCGGGTAGGGCGTCCAGAACGCAGAGATGATGGCGGTCAGGATCAGGATGGTGACGATCGCCATGCCCACCAGCGCCAGCCGGTTGCGGCGCAGGCGGCGCCAGGCGTCCTGCCACATCGACATCTGCTCACCGACTTCGTAGGTGTCGGTGGCGACGAAAGTGGCATCGGGCTCGAAAGAGCTGGGTGAGGTGGCCATCAGACCTGATCCTCGGGTCCAGGATGGGGTACACGAGGTCGACCAGCAGGTTGGCGATGCCCACCAGGATCGCGTAGAAGGTGAAGACCCCGATCACGACGTTGTAGTCGCGGTTGGCGATGCTGTTGATGAACTCCTTGCCGAGGCCGGGGATGCCGAAGATGTACTCGATCACGATCGAGCCCGTGATGACTCCGGTGGTGATGGGGCCCAGGATCGTGATCACGGGGATGAGCGCGTTGCGCAGGGCATGCCGGATGATCACGATCCGCGAGCGCAGGCCCTTGGCCCAGGCCGTGCGCACGTAGTCCTGGCGGATCACCTCCAGCATGCTGGCCCGCGTCAAACGGAAGATGATCGCGCTCGGCAGCAGCCCGAGCGAGATGGCGGGCACGGGAATCTGTTCAGGCTTCCCCCAGCCGATGTTCTCGTAGACCAGGCCGCCCGACCAGGCGAAGAAGCCGGTCACCGTGAGCAGGACCAGGAAGGTCGCGGTCACGAAGCTGGGCATGCTGTAGCCGATCACGGCACAGAAGGAGGCCACGTAGTCCAGCAGTGTGTTCTGCTTGACAGCGGCCAGGATCCCGAGCGACATCCCCAGGGTGATCGTGAAGACCATCGCCCAGAAGCCCAAAGTCGCGCTCACTCGGGCCTCGCGTAGGACCAGCGGCGTGATCTTGACGCCGCGGTTGACCAGCGACTCCCCGAGGTCCCCGTGCAGCACGCCGGTCAGCCAGCTGACGTACTGCACCGGCCAGGGCCGGTCGAGGCCGTAATGATGGACCAGCTGCTGCTCGGCCAGCGGGTTGGGGCTGCGCTCGCTGAGGAAGGCGTTGCCGGGCAGCTGATGGACGCCGATGAAGACGATCGAGGAGACGATCAGCGCCGTCAGGGTGATCAGCAGCAGGCGCTGCCCGATGTAGATCAGGGTACCCCGTGTCATCTAACCACTATGACCTCTTTAAACGGATAGGGGGCCCGTTTCTTGAACGGGCCCCCCAATCATAAGCCGCCCGAGGTCTAGTGCTTGAGGATCTTGATCCCCTGCCAGTTGAAGTCGTACAGCGAGTTGAAGCCGGCGCCCTGGACGTAGGTGTGCGTGAAGTAGGTCTGGGTGCCGTAGAAGAGGACGGCGTCGACGTTGTCGTCGATCAGCGTCTGGCCGGCCTGCTGGTAGGAGGGGATGGCCTTGTCGATCGACTCGGCGTTGGCCGTGGCCAGGGTCTTGTCCATGGCCGGGTTGCAGTACCCCTCGGTGCCGCCGTGACCGACCTTGGCCGCGTCACAGGTCCAGAGGTTGTCGAACCAGTCCTGCGGGTGGTCGTAGTCGGCGCCCCAGGAGCCCCGAGCCAGCGGGGTCTTCTTGGCGTTGCGGTCGGCGATCAGAGTCGGGAAGTCGGACGGCGCGAGGTCGATGTTGATGCCCAGGTTCGCCTTCCACTGCGACTGCAGGTTCTGGGCGATCTTGGTGTTGCCAGCCGAGGCGTTGTAGCGGTACTTGAGGCTGGCGATCTTGCTGCCGCTGGGGTCCCACTTGGTGTAGTCGGCCTTGGCGGTGGACGCGTTGAACACGGCGTTCGGGTCCTTGCCGTCGCCGACATAGCCCTTGAGGCCTTTGGCGATCAATCCGCCGGTCGCGGCGGTGCAGGTCGCGCCCTTGGAGCAGGCCACGTCGACCAGCGCGGCGCGGTCGATGGACAGGCTGAAGGCGTTGCGGCCGGACTTGCCGTCATCGGCGCTCAGGCCTGCCGTGGGCTGGCCCGGTGTGATGCCGGCCTTGGGTGCGAACGGGCTGCTGCCCGTGAAGCCGAAGTTGACCCACGTGGTCCGAGCAGCGGGGTAGATGTTCTCTTCCTTCTGCTTGGTGGGGTCGGCCTTGTAGCGGAGGATGTCGTCGGGGCCGGGGCCGTTGTTGGCCATGCCCACGAGGTCGTAGCCGCCCGCCTCGTACTTCTTGACGGCGGAGGCCTGATCGACACCGATCTCGACCTTGATGTTCTTGAGCGCGCCGGTCGAGCCGCCCCACCAGTTGGCGACGGGCTGGAAGGCCATCGACGCCTTGGCAGTGCGCTCGGTCATCTTGAAGGGACCGGCGCCGACCGCGGTGTCGGGCTTGGTCCACCAGACGTCCTCACCGGCCGCGGTGATGGCCTTCTGGCTGACGACGGCGGCGGTCCAGATGGCGAGCTCGCTCATCCAGTAGCCGGCCGCGTCCGTGAGGGTGGCCTTGACGGTGTAGTCGTCAGTCGCAGACAGGCCGCTCATGGCCTTGGTCTTGCCGTTCGAGGTGTCGTCGAAGCCGACCACCGGCTGGAAGACGGTGGCGTAGGCGTCGTTCAGAGCGGCAGCGCGGTTCCACGAGTAGAGGACGTCCGACGACTTGATGGGGTCGCCGTTCCAGAACTTGGCGTCCTTCCGCATGTGGAAGGTGTAGGTCTTGCCGTCCGAGGAGACGTCCGGCTGCCCGGTCGCGATCATGTTGATGATCTTGTTGCTGTTGTCGAGCCCATAGAGGCCGGCGAACATCTCGGTCGTGAACGTGATGTCCACGCCCGACTGGACGTGGCCCGGGTCCAGGGTCTGTACGTCGTCCTGGATCGGGATCGTCAGCGTCTGGTCGGCAGCGAGCTCCGCGCCCCCGGTGCCAGTGGTGTTGTTGCCACCGCAAGCCATGGCCACGAAGGCCGCGGCGACGGTGACGACAAGGGACTTGAACCGAATCCCTGTCATGTAGAACCCCCTTCTAGGTGTGATTCTTGGGTCTCAGCGCCGGATTCGCGTAGCAACTGTGACTCCTCCCTCGCCCTCTTCCCGGTCTGACCGGGGCGAGAGTGCGCCGACGAGGGACGCGGCCACACCAAGGTGACCGACCCACTACTCCGGGGAGAACTATTGCCGGGGGTTGAGACGATGTCAAGTCGGTCACATGGCAAGCGGGGGTTTTGGGGGTTAGTCGGTATCAGTCCGGTGGGCCGTTTTGGGCCCCGTGGCGCCCCCTGGCCCGTGGGTAGAATGGCCGTCGCGGGCGGCTAGCTCAGCGGGAGAGCGCTTGCTTCACACGCAAGAGGTCGCTGGTTCGAAACCAGCGCCGCCCACCAGCAAGCCAATTTCGAGTTCAGATGCAGAGCTTGCGTGAAATTTTCCCTCTGTAAGAAATCGCTGCAAACAGACCGCCAAATGCTGTAAGCAACCGCTATCATGCAGGGACCGGCGGGCTCAAGCCGCTGCGTGTAGTAAAGCGCTCGCTCGTCGGCGCCTTTGTGGAGGTTCCTGAGGCATGGCCAAGCTCACCCTGGTCCCCGGCGCCAAGCCCACCCCTCTGGCCCGCCTGGTCGACGACTACCTGGCCCACTGCCAGGCCAAGAACCTCTCCCCGAACACCATCAAGAACGCCTACGGCTACCCGCTGCGGGGGATCCTGCTCCCCTTTGCCGAGGCGCAGGGCATCACCGAGGTCTCGGGTCTCGACAACCGCGTCCTGGACCGCCTCTCGGCCCAGCTGCTGCGCGAGGGCAACGTCCGAGGCAGGCTCTCAGAGCACTCTGTGCACGCGTACGCGCGCGCGATCAACCACTTCCTCTCCTGGGCCCGGAAGGAGGGCGAGCAGGTGGGGGGCAAGGCCCAGCTCCCCAAGCTGCCCCAGCGCCTGATCGACATCCTTTCCCGGGAGGAGATCGAGAGCCTCGAGGATGCCGCGCGCACCGAGCGCGACAAGCTCATCGTGCGCCTGCTGGCCGACACGGGGATCCGGGTCGGCGAGCTCGTCGGTCTTCGGACCGGCAGCCTCCTCCAGCGCGACCGCCAATACTTCTTGAAGGTGCGCGGCAAGGGCGACAAGGAGCGGCTGGTGCCGGTCTCGCCGGCCTTCTATCGCCGCCTGGCGAAGTACGCGGAGCGGGGCCGACCTCGGGATGCGGCCGGCGATCGCCTGTTCATGGCGTTGAAGCGCCGCCCCGGCGGGGACTACGAGCCGCTGACCTCCTCCGGGGTCGAGCAGCTGATCCGCAACCTGGGGGTGGTGGCGGGGCTTTCCAAGCGGGTGCATCCCCACCTGTTCCGGCACTCCGCCGCCACCTGGATGCTGCGGCGGGGGATGAACCCCATGCTGGTGGCGCAGATCCTGGGCCACGAGTCGCTGCAGATGATCCAGCGGGTGTATGCCCACCTCACGCCCGGAGACAGCTACGACGCCATGCTGAAGGTCCTCCAAGAGCCGTAGAGGTGGGTTTGTCACCGGTGTAATACAATGTAGTCGTGACTAAATCCGTCCCCTTCAGCATCCGCCTGCCCAAGGAGCTCGACGAGGCCGTATCGGCAGAGGCGCGCCGCACCAAGAGGAGCAAGGGCTCGATTCTGGTCGGCCTCGCCGAGGAAGCCCACCGGATGCGGCGCTTCCCAGGCATCGGCTTCAAGGGTGATGACTGGGACCGGCGAGCCTGGGTGATGGGCTCCGGCTGGGACGTCTGGGAGGTCATCCAGAGTGTGCGGGACTTCGGCAGCACCGAGGCGCTCGTCGAGGAGTTTTCGCTCACGGCCGACCAGGTCGCCCTCGCGCAGGCCTACTACCGCGCCTATCCCGACGAGATCGACGCGCTGATCGCTGAGAACCGGCGTCCGCTGGAGGCGATCGCACGAGAGAACCCCACCTTCCAGGTCCTGACCGGCGCCTAGCCGCGGCCCCCGGCGTTGAGGCTGCTCCTCGACGCCCAGATCTCCGCGCGGCGCGTGGCCGCCCCGCTTCGGGATCAGGGCCACGAGGTCCGAGCAGCCGATGAGGAGCGGGCGCTGGCCGGCTGGCCCGACGAACTGCTCCTCAGGCTGGCCACGACCGAGTCCCGGATCATGGTCACGTTCAACGCCCGCGACTACATCCAAATCGCGCGCCGGTGGGCCGAGGCCGGCAGAAGTCACTCGGGGCTCCTGATCGTGGTCGGGATCGACACCTCGGAGTTCGGGCTAATCCTGCGGCGGCTTGCGGAGACTTTCGCCAGCCATCCGACGCCCGACGAATGGGTCAACGCCGTACGGCTCATGGGGCGGCATCGGTAGGAGCTTCGATGAGGTCATCCAAGCCCGGGATCACCGGCGCCCTCACAAGCGCTTGGGCGATCTTGCTCAGTGTCCTCGGGCTGACGGTGCGGCCCCGGAGTGCGGTACTGAGCGTGGTCGGGCTGATGCCTGCGACCCGCGCCAGGTCGCACTCGCACCAGCCGCGGAGCGCGATCTCCTGGCGCAGCCTGCCGGCGCGCACCCTAACCGAGCTCACCTAGATCGCTGTCCTTGGGTGGGACCTTGGAAAAACCCTAGCCGTGCAGTTTCGCGGCCCTGTGTCACGTGGTCCGGGCCCGGCACCCGCGCCGCCAGGTCGGGCGGGGGAACCCGAGGCGCCGCGCGTTTCCCCGCACCCCTTCGGCGGCGTTGCGTTGAACCCCATCACTATGAAAGAGCGTTTCCGGAGCTCGAAACCGACACTGTTATAACGGGACTATCAAGATGTCGGCTCGCAAGTGGGCGAGACCAAAATCGCGATCGCGGTCCGCCCCGCGATGCTCCGGCCACACTACCGGGCTGGTCGTACGGCGCACCCAGCCCCGACAACGAGCAACCGCCGCGCCCTTCGACAGGCCTAGTTGCACTTGTCGGCCTCGACCCGCTCCGCGTTCTCGCAACCTCGCAAGAGAAACCGGCGAGTGTCGCCTGCTGGCGCACTCGCCGCTCCTGGTACGGCCGCAACTTCGCGGTTGCTCGGAGGCCGACCTCCACTAATGCCGTCGTCGGTGCCGACCGGCTCTTGTTGCGGCTGTCAGCCGACGCCACGCCGGCCATGGCCGGAGCACCTGGCCGGCCGACTCGGCGTTCTAGTGTCGCTAACAGTTGCTCGAGGACTTCCAGCCCGGCGGGCAGGCCGCGACCGCAACACCGTGCTGATCGACGAGGACACGCTTGCCCAATGGGCTCGTAAGCGCAACGGCCACGGTCCTGAGGTAACCCACCGCCGTGCAGATGCCGCTGCGGCCTCCGGTTCGTGATGTCTCGACTGCAACAGGTGCGATCGCCACGGCCGTGGCGGATTCCGCCGCAATCGCTGTGTACTCGGCCTGGCACGGTCCAGTCCCGGCCGCCGAGCCAATAAAGCCGAAGGTCACCTGTTTGCCATCGGCGCTGAGTCTCGCCTGTGGTCCGACCGTCGCCTCACCGGGCCACAGCGCGCTGGTCGCAAGAGCCGGGTACGCGACGTCACCGAGTGCGCCAGGAACGGCAAACAACCATGAGGTCACAGAAGCCGTTCCCCGATCGGTCGGAAAATCGGCGGCGCCAAGGTGCGCACCGCTGATCGAAAGGGACGGCACGGAATCACAGCCGTTCTGCTTTCCGGCCGGGTGCGATAGTGCGGCGACAGCGGAGGCCGCACTGAGCGACGGGTACAAGCCTGAGTCCCCTGTGAGCCATGTGACCTTTACCTCGGCCGGGATGTCGGTTGGCAGGTTGGTCGCTGTGCCAGCAACTTTCCCGCAAAGTGCTGCCAGCTTCGCATCGCCGGAGGCGAAGCCGGGCCACTTTGGCGGACCGTCCAGCATCACGATCGGTCGCGGAACGCGATCGACGGGGAACTCAGCCCATACCGAGAGGGCGTCGACGGGCGCCGCCGGCCGAGCTGCACTGCCGCCTGCACAGGCCTGAATCGTGCCCCACAGAACCAGCATCAGGAGCGCCGCCCGGCCTACACGCACATCAGCGGCCTTGTTGCGTGGCGTGACGCGCTCATCGCCTTACTAGTTTCGAACGAACGCCACCGTCCGGCGTAACGATCGCCAAGGCTCTCGTTCGCAGAGACGTTGGCGCCGAGGACCAGCGCTCAGCTCCGGCTGAGGTGATTCCTGACGGCCAAACTGACGGCCAAACCGGTGGCCCTGGGTGCACGGAGGTGGACTCTGCCGATGCCTCGCGCCCTCGATTTGATCTTGGCTGTACATCAATGACTGCCGGTGGACCGCGCCCGCCGGACTTGAAAACAACCTTTTCCTCGCCCAGGTCAACTCCCTGCCACAATCGCCACTCGGACGTCGCACCCGGGTTGACCCGGGACGAGCTGGTCTTAGGCTGGCGGCATGCTCTCCGAGGACCAGGTCGTTGATCGGCTGATCGCCATCTGTCCACGATTCGTCGATTCGTTTCAGGCGTATCTGAATCAAGGCGGCGACCGCAATGAGTACTACAACGTGATGGCCGAGCTTGCGCGCTGGGTAGGGAATCGACTGCTTGGCCAGCAGCGCGGCTGTTTGCAGGAGCTATTCGACGAGCTCGAAGCACTCCTCCCTCACGCCACTCGCCCGGCCCGCGACGTCTTGGTCATCGGTTTCCTTGAGGACATCTATCTGGGTTATGTCCGCCACCCTGGCGCGCACTCGACCGTGAATGCAGATCTATTCCTCTCATTTCTCGGGCCACGATCGCGGCTCGCATGGTCCGAGCTCATAGGCCAGTGGAAACCGTGATCGGGCCGGCTGCACTCTTGGGCGATGCGAACATTTGTATGCAGCGGCTAGAACTGGGGTCGCTGCGTTGGGGTCCGGCCACTAGACCGCGACTCACAGGGCCGGTAGGGTCGGCCTAGTCGGGGCGAGCGGCGCAGAGGGCGCCCGAGGCCCACGGAAAGGAGGTGACTGAGACATGCCAGCGGACCGGCGAGCCGGCCGTATCCCTCACGTGGGGAAGGAGCCGCGTGCTCGAAACCAGGATGGGTCGTGGCGCAAGAAGCGTAGCGACGCCGGCAAACGCCGTAAGAAGTAGCACCCCCGTGGCCACAGAAGGGGCGCCGCCTGCGGCCACTGAGCCAAGCTCGTCTGCGCTGTCCAAAGAGGCCGACGCACGCAAGGCGGCGGACTTCCTCGCTGTGGGCTCGTTCGTCACGGAGCATTGATCGACCCTGGGACAAAGATCGGGTCACCGGCGCCTCGGTCAAGGTCGACTGGCGCGAAGGCCCAAGCGATTGCCGCAAGCATTGACGTCGCCCAAAGCGCAACGCGATCAGACGCTGTCACATCCGATCAGCACCGCCACCGGCCACCACGTGGCGCAACGTGAAGCTTTGGCGTGCCAAGACTGACGGAGGGTGGTGACACCAACCAGCTCGGACGGAGGCGGTTCGTCGTGGCCTGGGACCGGCCAGCTCCAATCCAGACGGACGTTCGATGGACGCCGACAGACGCTCACTCCGAGAGCTGGAAATGCCGTGCAGATTTCCGTTGCGCCGGCGGTCCACGGCCTTGTCTTTTTCCATGATCAGAGGGGGACTAGATCCGGCGAGCGCGCAGACGCAGCCAATTAGTCTCGGACGGCACGCCAGATGCGTGATTGATGGTATGGCTGGTCAGCCGCTCGGGCGGCCTACATCCAGGTTCGGCGCCGCAAGTCGAAGCGGTACTGACGCCCGTCATCAGTGCCTAGGTTGATCACCGTGCCGTCGACGCTGACGATGTGCAAGGGGGAGGTGGCGCCGGGCAGCGCGTAGTGGCCGACGTCATGGACGTCGGTCCGACAGGCTGTCGTGCTGGTTTCCAGCCTGACGAGGATCGAAGGGACGGGAGGCTGCGACTCGGGCCCATAAGCACCCCCGGGGAAGCGGTCAGCACCGGCGAAAACGGCTACCTCGGTGAACTGGTCCTGCGGCCACGGCGCCGTGTACCAGTTGATGACCAGGAATACGCCCGGCTTCACATCGATATTTGCGCCACCTTGGATCAGCTGTGGCGGACGGGGAGTAGATCTCGCGCACCCTTCCGGATTTGGTGTTACCGGGGGCCATGGCTTGGCTGCCGGAGTCGCGGTAGCTGGACCCACGGACGAAGGCTGAGCCGCCGCAGGGGTTGTCCCATTGGCAGCGCTGCACGCAAGTACGCCGACGGTGACGAGGCTGGCAACGAGATGCCGTCCCATCACACCCATTCAACGCGGTACAGGCATGGCGGGCAATTTCGTGGCGATCACCGCCGCCTCACGGGCGGCGGCCCGTAGTTTGACCTCACCCGGGCTTGGTACCATCTGGAGCGGTCATCGGAGCCGGTGACCGGGTGGAAAGCGCCGTTTCGGACGGCCTCAGCTGAAGTGGATAGCAGGACCTAGATAGCAGCGGCCGTCCGTAGGCAGTCGCTGGCTCGAAGTTCGAACGGACCAAGCGGGACGTTTACGAACGGAGCGCTTGCTTCACACGCAAGAGGTCGCTGGTTCGAAACCAGCGCCGCCCACCAGCGGAACCCAGCTCTTCACGCGCGCGTCCCCCGAGGCAGGTGGGACTTGAAGGTCCCGGTCCATGGGACGTCACCGCGCTTGGAGTCGGAGCTCAGCCCTGACCGAGGAGGCCGGGTCGGGCTCCGCCCCGGGCTTGGTACGATCTGGAACGGTCACCGGCGCGGTGACCGGGCGGAATTAGCCGCCTACTCGGATCGAGCGGCCCCGTCGTCTAGTGGACCAGGACGCAGCCCTCTCAAGGCTGAGATCGCGGGTTCGAATCCCGCCGGGGCTACCAGAACAACTGTTCGAGCGACCTGCCGGTTCACAGGCCGCCCGTCATCACGGTGTCCGGCGCACGGCCTGCGGTCGTGGGTTCGGCCAGGCCCTCGAGCTCTAGGGCGGCGTTCAGCGCGCCGTCTTCGCGCGAGATTCGCGACGACAGCTGTTTCGCCGCCTCCCGGAAGCGCGGCTCGGACAGCACCTGCATGATCGCTCGGGCGATCTCCGGCGAGCGTGAGCGCGGGGACAGGCGAACGCCGACGCCCCGAGCCACCACGAGTGCCGCATTCCCTGGCTGGTCCGCGAGGATCGGGATGCAGACGAGCGGCAGGCCGACGGCGAGCGCCTTCGCGAGAGTTCCAAGGCCGCACTGCGTGACCATCACTCCCGCGAACGGCATGACGACGTCGTGCGGGACGAATGCTTCGATGACCGTGTTCGGCGGACCGACGAACTCGGACCGATCGAGCGACGGACCGAGTGTGACGAGGGCCCGCACCGGCAGGCCGCCCGCGGCCTCGATGACTCGTTGCATAACCGGTCCTTGACCCTGGTGCAACGTGCTCAGGCTCACAAGCACCAGCGGGCGGGGATCGCCGGCAGGCCAGGGCGGCCGCCAGGCGGCATCTGGTGTGCGCTCGACCGGCGCGCCGACGTAACGAACGTTCTGGGGAAGCGGCTGGGGCGGCATATCGAAGGTGGCACTCGAGAGCAGGAGGACGCGTTCAGCGTGATCGAACTGCTCGAACGGCGACCGGAGTGGCGGGAGCCCAACGCTGTGACGCGAGGCGTTCAGCGGCGGCAGCCCATCGCGGCGATATCGCCACTCGAAGAGCACGTTGAAGGGTGCCGCGCGAAGACGGCCCACCAGGCTGCGGCTGGGAAGGAAGCCGGTGCCATACGGCGGGATGCCGGGCGCCGGCCGGTGCTTCCAAGTGCCGTGGACGAGGGCTGCGGCTGGGACCCCCGCCGCCTCGGCGCCCGCCAGCGCGCCGAGCAGGATGAAGTCGGCCGCAACGACATGCGCGCCGGCGCGCGCCAGCTCGTCGCGCACGCCCTCAGCCCAGGCCCGCGACCAAACCAGCGGCGGGCAGTTCGGCGTGATGCGATCGAGCCACCGCGGCGTCCAACCGAAGTGGGCGTCATCAAATGGATGCGGTGTAGGGGTGAAAAGCACCACCGGAGTTGCTCCGGTCGCCCGGATGCGCGGCAGGAAACGCTCGGTCATCGGCGCCCGCCCGGCACGCACGTTAGGACCGGCCAGTACGCGCACGTCATGTCCCCGATCGACCAGTCTCGCGACAACCGGAAGGATGAGCGAGAGGTTCCCGCCGCCCTCGAACATGGCGAAGAGGACTCGCATCCCGAGAGCATGGCTCAGCGCGCCTCGCTGCGGTCAAAGACGGATGCGGAGGAACGGTATACCAGTTGTCGTCCCGAATCCCGCCGGGGCTACCAGCTTGTCTTGAATCGACGGCCTGCGTCCGCGGGGCCCGGCGAACCCCAAATGCCTACCGAACTAGGGCGGCAACCCACATGGTGCCCAACTGTCGAGCAAACCGGTCGTCCGACCAGCCGCGCTCCTTGACCAAACGATGCCACAGCCCGCCGTCCAAGGTCGCCGCGAGCAGGTCCCGGCACTCTTCCTCGCTGACGGCCAGCTGGCCGGTTGCGGCGGCGGCTCGCGCGTAGTAACCGGCGGCGTCGAGGCGCCGCTCGTCGAACTCGGCGAGCATCGCCTCGGCCGCGGGCTCGCTTGAGGCTGCTCCCTGCAGCGCGCGGAACAGCGGGGTGATGCGCCGGAACACCTGGGTGATGACGACGGCATGGGCCCGCAGCCGGATGGCTAGGTCCGGTTCGGCCAGGACGGCGCGGATCTCCGGGCGGTCCAGGAGCCGGACGTCCTCCTCGTCGCCTCGGAAATTGGCGTACCAAACCTGACGCAGCAGCGTTGGCTTGTTGCGAAACGCCGCGTAGACGGTTTCGACCGCGACGCCTGCGACGCGGGCGATGTCCGCGATCGTGGTCCGACCGTACCCCTCGTTGATGAACAGATCGTGGGCGGCGCGAATGATACGAAGGCGCGTCTCGTCGGCCTGTTCGCGACGCCGTGTCGTGCGGTAGCGCCTCTTGACTGCCGGGGTCATTGGATATAACCTTACTGTATTGAAACCAGTCCAACTGTATGAGGGGGCATGATGGCCAGAGAGGTCGATGAATTTCTGGCGGCGACGACTTCGCGATTTGAGGAGGCGGAGATCGGTCTTCACAACGGCGACGCCGGTCCCCGGATCGCGATGTGGTCACACAACGAGCCAGTGACGGTGTTCGGGGCTGCCGCGAGCGTGTACGGGTGGACCGAAGTCGGCCCGCTGTTCGAGCGGCTCGCAGCGTCCTTCTCGAACTGCAGGTCGTACGAGAACGAGGTTGTCGCCGCCGGAGCCAGTGGTGACCTCGCATACATCGTGGCGTTCGAGCACACGACCGCGTCGTTGAACGCCGCGCCACCAGAGCCGTACGTGCTGCGCGTGACCACCGTGTTCCGCCGCGAGGACGGTGAGTGGAAGGTGGTGCATCGGCACGCGGACCCGGCATCGGCAACCGCAACCGCACTGGCTCGGCGATTGGCGTCGAGCTTGACCGAATAGTGCGGATGGCCGTGGGCTGAGCCTCGGTCGGCGCCCGTCGCCGAACTCAGACTGGGATCAGCGAAACACGATCCGCGGTTTCGTAGGTGTCGCCCCGAATCCCGCCGGGGCTACCACCTGTCCTGTCTCAAGACATCGAGGACTCGCGTCGCAAGCATTGCGGACGAGCCAGCGCCTCCGAGCACGGCTGGCCAGACCGAGGCGTGAACGGGGATCGGCGATCAGCGTGACCTCGCAACCGAGGCGAACTTTCCTTAGGCCGCAGCGCTTGTGCGTCGGCGGCCCCGGAAAGGACAGCCACCTAGGCTCGCGAGCCGATCGCGACCACGGGCACTTGCCCATGCAAGCCGCTCACTGCTCGCTCGCTGACGATGCCTAGGCCGACCGACGCCAGCATTATCCCGAGCGACTCGCGCTCCGGGAAGCGCTTCATCCGCAGCGCCTTGCGGACATAGCGCATAAAACCTGTGGCGATGAAATCGGCGAGCAGCCAGCGGCCTCCCGGCGCCAGCACCCGAGCGACCTCCGCGACCGCCCTTGCCTGGTCACTCCAGTGATGGAAGGTCAACGTGCTGAAGATGAGGTCGAAACGCCCGTCCGGAAATGGCAGCGCCTCCGCCGTGGCCTGCTGGAAGCGGACGGAGCTGCCCTCGGCGGCGGCCTGGGCCTGCTGCACCATCCGTTTCGCGGTGTCGATGCCGACCAGCTTGGCCTCGGGGAACCAAACCGCGGCCGAGATCAGGAGGCGACCGGTGCCGCACCCGATATCGAGGATCGCGCGCGGCTTCGGAAGCTCCGCCATTGCCAGCTCGAGAGACGTGAGTTGCACCCGCTCGAAGATGGCCCGCTGCATCCAGTGCCGGTCATAGCTCTCCGCCCAGCGATCGAATCGGTCGACATCCCGCCTCGAGCCCATAGTGGGGGCATCCTATCGGGCGCGATCGCTTCTCTTCGCGTCATGACTGGGTTGCCGGCCGCAGGCGATAGATCAGCGCAAGACAATTCGCGGTTTCGTAGCCGTCGCCCCGAATCCCGCCGGGGCTACCATGCAGCAACGTGCGCGCGGCCGACTCTGATGCGCTGGTTGGCACGTGGAGGCTCGTTTCCTGGCAAGTGATCGCCGAAAACGAGGCACCCCAGAACCTCTTTGGAGCAAACCCAAGAGGCTACTTAATCCTGACTCGCGAGGGGCGCAGCATGGCCCTGACGACCGCCGACGAACGCCGGGGTGGAATGGGCGACTCCGCACGAGCCGCCCTGCACAGGTCGATGATTGCGTACAGCGGCAAATACCGCATCGAGGGTGACGACTTGATCACGACCGTCGATGTTTCCTGGAACGAAGACTGGAACGGAACCGAGCAGAGGCGCCACTTTACGATCGAGGGCGATCGGCTCTTGGTCGAGTCGGCTCCGGCACCCAGCATCGTGTCCGCGGGCAAGATTGACTTCCGCAGGATCGTCTGGGAACGGGATCAGTAGTGGCCGGCAGCGTGGAAATCCACACCCCCGGCGTATCGCTCGTACTGGATTCGAAACAGTTCGATGACGCCGGCCGCCGATTCCGGCCCCGACATCCAGCAGCTGACCCAGCCGCTGTCGGGCAGGACGTGATGGAGCTCGGCGCGCCCGGCCGCGATCACCTCGTCGTGGAGCTTGCGCGGTAGCGGAAGATCCGCCAGCCGGTCGCCGTGCACGTGACCCATCTCCTTCCGCCCCAGGCGGTACTCGGTCCCGCCGAAGCGATGAGGCACGGCCTCCACTCCCGGCCACGACATGACCGCCTCCCGGATCAGATCGCCGGCCCCTTTCACCGCAAATCCAGCTTAAAAGTACGCACAGACCGGCGTTTTGGTGCATCCTCTGCGACCGCGGCTACCGAAAGTTGCCGATCGATTGCAAGAGGAGGTGACATCCATGGCGAAGAAGAAGGCGCCGGCCAAGAAGGCCGCTCCGGCCAAGAAGGCTCCGGCCAAGAAGGCTCCGGCCAAGAAGAAGTAGTTCGCACTCATGTTCGTTCGAGCCGGCCGTCACTTCCAGGCGGCCGGCCCCCTTCTTCGACCGGCTCCACGGCGGCCACCAGCCAGCTCCCGTCCCGGGGCCGCACGAACGTCCAGTCCTGCTCGCAGCTGGTGGCGGGATCGGCGCACCTGACGTCGAACCTGGTGGTGATCGCCTCCTGCCCGTCGAAGAACCCGCTGCGAAGAACGCGGCCGGCGGCGATCTCCAGCCCCACCGTAGGGATCCCCGTCCGCCGATAGCGGCGGGACTCATCGATCAGCGCGCTGAGCACCACCCAGGATTGAGTTGCGACCACCTCTCGCGCCGCCATCGGATCCTGCCGCGCCCAGGCCCGGTTCACCAGCAAGAATGCCCGCTCCGTCTGCGCCCGGCACTCCGCCTCATCCACGCCTGCCAGGTCCACGCGCTCAGGCAGAGGGAGCCAGCCCGGAGGGCGCAGGCCGCGCTGGTCGATGGTGCCGAACAGGGCATAGGGGTCGGCACGCACGATGTGGCCGAAGAAGCGGTCGAGAGTGGCCTTGATCGATTCCTCGAAGGCCTCGCGCAAGCTCTTCACCAGCAGGAAGAGGACGCCCGCGGGCAGGTACCAGGCCAGAATCTCGCGGAAGGGCGAGACCAGGCCGATCGGCATCACCAGGCCCAACCGGGCGTCGCACTCGAAACCCGGCGGTGACCTCATCAGACACCCGTATTGGTGCCCGATCCAGCCCTCTACCAAGGCGACGATCGCGGGGTAGAGGATCCAGGGTGGCGGATGAAGGATGGCGCGGGCTATCGGGCAGGATCCTAGTCACCGGACTGCGTGAGCGGGCATCATGGGTGACATGCCCGGCCGCCGCCCACCGCCCGCGGCCGGGGTGCGCATCGGCTGGGAAGAGGTTCCGGAGCCCGTGCTCCTGGCCGGCTGCTCTGTCTACATAGTGGACTGGCTCTGGGCCAGCCTCGGGGCTGCTTGGGTGGAGGCGCTCTGCTTCGCACCCAGCGTGGAGATGCAGGGCGGCCCCCGGCGGCCGAAGTCTTCGCCGCCTCGGCCGCGAGCGCCGGCGCCGATCCCGGCGTGGTAGCCGCCCGGCTGCCGCCGCCACCCGGACTGCCCACGCCGCGTGCGTTCCAGGCTGCCCAGGGCGAGGTGGCCCTGCGCTGGCTGCGGCGCTACCTCAAATAGCTGGGCGCCGCCTCCGCCAGGCCCAGCTTTCGCTGCCAGCGCCCGAGCCGGCCCGGGACCCACCAGTTGAGATCGCCGAGCAGCCGCATCGAGGCGGGGACGATCAGGCAACGGACCAGTGTCGCGTCCACGGCCACGGCGACCGCCAGCCCCAGCCCGATCGCCTTGACCACGACCACATCGGCCAGCGCGAAGGCGGAGAAGACGAGGACCATGATCGCGGCGGCGCCCGTGATCAGGCGCCCGCAGCGCTGCAGGCCGGCGGCCACCGCCTGCCTGTTGCTGGCGCCCGCTGCGCGCTCCTCCTTCATCCGCGTCAGCATCAGCACCTCGTAATCCATCGAGAGCCCGAACACGATGCAGAAGAGAAGGACGGGGACGGTGGGGTCGATGGGCGCGGGCGTGATGCCGAGCAGGCCGGCCAGGTGGCCGTCCTGGAACACCCAGACCAGGGCGCCGAAGGATGCGGTGATCGAGAGCGCGTTCATCAGCACCGCCTTGATCGGCAGCACCACCGTCCCCAAGAGCAGGAAGAGCACGACCAGCGTGGACACCACCACGAAGGTCACCGCCGCCGGGGTGCGGCTGGCCATGAAATCGATGGCGTCGAGATCGATGGCCGTCGGCCCGGTGACCAGCACCTGGCCGCCGGCGAGGCCGAGCGTGCGGATGGCCCGCACCAGGCGCCGCGCCTGGTCGCTGGTGGGGTCGGCCGCGGTCAGCACCGAGAGCACGGCCAGGTCGTGACCGACAGTGGACCGAATCGCCGAACGCACCCCCGGGGGCAGTGACGCCACCGGCGCCGAGTACATGCGCAGGTAGTCCTCCCGGGTCAGCGCCGGATCGAGGTCGACGATGCTGTCCACGCGGAGCACGCCGTCCAGGGCCCGGACCTGGCGGTCGAGGTCGTAGAGAGCCCCCACCCGCTCGGCCGTGAGCGGGCTGCCCGGAAATTGAGTCACCACCCAGACCCGCGTTCGCTCCTGCGCCGGGAACTGGCGCTTGACGGTCTCCCAGGTCTGGCGCGACTCCGCGGCCGGCGGCAGCGTGGTGATCCCGGCCTGGGCCAGGCGGATGTGCAGGAACGGCGAGCCGGCCAGCAGCACCAGCCCCAGCGCCGGCAGCAGCGCCAGCAGCGGATGGCGCATGACCCAGCCTGCCAGGGCCGCCCAACCCGTCCCTCGGCTCCGAGGCAGCGGAAGCCGCAGCCGGTTGACGCGGGGCCCGAGCAGAGACAGCAGCGCGGGCAGGAAGGTCAGCGCGTAGACGACCGCCAGCAGGACCACGAAGGCGCCGGCGACGCCCATCGAGGCCAGGAAGATGCCCTGGAAGAAGAGCAGGCCGGAGAGGCCGATCGCCACCGTCAGGCCCGAGAACGCGATGGCGCGCCCGGTGGTGGCCATCGTGACCTCCAGTGCTTCGGGAGTGGAGCGGCCGGCGGCCAGCTCCTCGCGGAAGCGGTTGACGACGAAGAGTGAGTAGTCGATGGCGACGCCGAGGCCGATCAGGCTCACGATGTTGAGCGCATAGGGGGACACGTCGGTGACCCGCGCCAGCAGGAAGGTGCCGGCGACGCCGCCCACGACCGCCAGCACGCCGACGGACACCGGCAGCGACGCGGCGACCAGGCTCGCGAACACGACCAGCAACAGGGCAAGGGAGAAGGGGAGCGTGATGCTCTCGGCCCGCGCCAGGTCGCGGTTCACGGTGCCGTAGACCTCGTCCTGAAACGCGAGCTCGCCGGTCGCGGTGACACGCAGCGGTCCGGCATGGACCATTCCCCGCAGCTGCTTGTAGTAGCCGAGCGCGGTGGTGGCGTCGTCGGCCAGGGCGACCGTCGCCACCGCCTGGTGACCGTCTGCGGAGACCATGGCACGGTTGACGCGCCCGGCCACCTCGTAAGGTGTGCGCACCTGAGTCACCCGGCGGTCGGTGCGCAGCGGCGCCACCGCGTCGAGCACCGACTGCCGGAATGAGTCGTCGGTGGCCGCCAGCGGCCCGCCGCTGAAGAGCAGCGAGAAGGACGTTCCCCGGGACTTGGGCAGCTCGGCCTGCAGCAGGCCCTGGGCGCGGCCCGACTCGGTGCCGGCGTCGACTTGGTTGGCGCCGGCGGGATTCCCGAGTGCCGCGATCCCGGCCGAGGCGGCGAGCAGCAGCCCTGAAAGGACGAAGACGGCGCCCCGGCGCCGGTGGACGAGGCGTCCCCAGGCGGCGAACAACGGCTCGGCTAGGTGTTGGCGCCGGCCTTGTGGTGCTCGTGAGGCGGCAGCTTCTTGGCCACCTCGTTCTGGATGTGCTCGTGCTCGAGAACGTCCTTCAGCAGCTGGTGCGCGTTGTCCAGCTCGCGGTCGGTCATGCGCTGGATGACGGGTCGGGCCAGCCCGAAGAGATCGGGGAGCTCGACGTCGATCTCGGTGTCCAGGCGCGTGCTGTTGCCTTCCGGCGTGAGCGAGTAGTGGTACTCCAGCCGCTTGACGTGCGGCCCTTTGCCCTTGAACGTCAGGCGCTTGTTGTCTTCGAACTCGGTGATCTCGCCTTCGATCTCGATCCGGCGCCCGAGGACGTTGCGCACCTCCTTGATGCGGGCTCCCTTCTCCGACTTCTCGTGCTCGTGCGTCACCAGGTTGGGCTGCCAGTAGAGCCGGTTCTCATGCGTTTGGAGGTACTTGAAGACCTCGTGCGTGGGCCGGTGAATGACGACCGAATGCGTGGACTGGATCATCCCGCTGCTCTCCCTCTCTCCCGTGTGGCCGGCGCTTTCCGCGGTGAGGCTAGCACCGCGGGACTGGCCAGTCATCCGTCAGTTGCGAGCACGGTGTCGAGCAACTTCAGGTCCCGCGGAGTCAAGGAAGGGTGCAGGCGGTAGTAGACCCAGATGCCGCGCTTCTCGGACTCGACCAGGCCCGCCGCCCGCAGCTTGGCCATGTGGTGGCTGAGGGTGGGCTGGGTGAGGTCGAAGGCGGCCGTGAAATCGCAGATGCAAACCGGCGCGGGCGCGTTCCGAAGGGCGGCCAGCATGCCGATGCGGGTGGGGTCCGCGATCGCCCGCAGGAGGCCGGACCGGCGTTCGGCCCAGGCGGCGTCGACCTGCCGCGGCAGCTCGCAGCAGACGCCGCGCTCGCGTAGGACCGGGAGCTCTTTCAGCGCCACGCCCAGAGCTTAGAGCAACCCATTGACGTTTGTCTATGGGTAGTGATAGTGTCGCCGGCATGAGCAGCACACAGAAGGCGGTCCAGGACAGGTACGCGCAGGCGGCCAGGGAGATGAGCGCGGGGCCGGGCGCATGCTGCGGCGACGCCTGCGGGTGCGAGAGCACGGATTACAGCGCGCAGGACCTGCAGCTGATCGGGCTCTCGCAGTCGGTCAGCCTGGGCTGCGGCAACCCCACGCTGCTGGCGGCGCTCAACCCGGGCGAAACCGTGCTCGATCTCGGCAGCGGCGGCGGCATGGACGTGCTGCTGTCGGCGCGCCGCGTGGGCCCCAGCGGCCACGCCTACGGCGTCGACATGACAGACGAGATGCTCGAGCTGGCCGAGACCAACCGCGCGCGCGCCGGCGCCCGCAACGCGACCTTCCTGAAAGGCACCATCGATGCGGTGCCGTTGCCCGACGGTGCCGTCGACGTCGTGATCTCGAACTGCGTCATCAACCTCGCCGAGGACAAGGGCGCCGTGATTCGCGAGGCTTATCGCGTGCTCAAGCCCGGAGGCCGCCTGGCGGTGGCGGACATGGTCGAGCTGGAGGCCCTGGCGCCCGAGGTCAAGAAGGCCGCCGATGCCTGGGCCGGCTGCATCGCGGGCACCATCCCGGTCGACGAGTACAGCGGGCTGCTGGTGGGCGCGGGCTTCGCGGAGCCGGAGATCGAGGTTCACAGCGTCAGCGAGGTGCCCGAGGGCGGCCGCATCGGCAGCGCCTACATCCGGGCCCGCAAGCCGG
>Ga0207684_10000253_pt1 | contig 79773 bp, 81 predicted proteins | sample KBSK5501metaG_FD_184342 | JGI IMG/M metagenome (GOLD analysis project Ga0207684, IMG submission 184342) | Corn, switchgrass and miscanthus rhizosphere microbial communities from Kellogg Biological Station, Michigan, USA - KBS K5-50-1 metaG... | ecosystem: Host-associated > Plants > Roots >...
TCTACATCGACGGCCGCCTGGTGAAGCAGGCGGACGCGAGCGGCCCGCGATCGGCCCGCATGGTGCTCCAGAATCCCCGGGTCGACTTCGCCGTCTTCGAGGTGGCCCGCGGCGGGATCTTGCGCGAAGGCCTCGGCTACAGTGCCAACGATGTCGCCGTCGTCCTCAACGTCACCGGCGACCATCTCGGCCTCAAAGAAGTCAATTCGTTGCGTCAGCTGGCCGCCATCAAGCGGGTCGTGGTCGAAGCGGTTCCCCGAACCGGCACCGCCGTCCTCAATGCGGACGACGAGCTGGTGGCGGAGATGCGGACCCACTGCAGCGGCTCGGTCATCTTCTTCTCCATGCGCGACGACAATCCGCTCATCGACCGCTGGGTGCGGCGCGGCCGGAAGGCGTTCGTCATCGAAGCGCAGCCCGGCGGCGGGGAGATGATGGTGCTGCGTGAAGGGCGGCGCAGTACGCAGATCGCCTCGATCCATCTGATCCCAGCCACCTTCGAAGGCCGGGCGCGCGCCAACGTCCAGAACGCGCTGGCGGCAGCTGCCGCCGCTCATGCCGCCGGGGCCCACCTTCACGATATCCGGCAGGGCCTGCGTAGCTTCCACCCCTCCTTCCACGAAGCGCCTGGCCGGCTCAACATGTTCGAGCTTCACGGCATCAAGGTGATCGTCGACTACGCACACAACCCCGCCGGCCTGCAGATGGCGGGCGATTTCGTCGAGCGGCTGACGGCGCCGGGAGTCAACGGTCCAGGGCCGGAGCCAGGGCGGCGGATCGCGGTCATCGCCACGCCCGGCGATCGCCGGGACGAGGACATGCGCGAACTCGGCCGGGTCGCGGCCCGCGTCTTCGACATCCTGATCGTCCGAGAGGACGCCAACCCGCGCGGCCGGCAGCGTGGTGAGATTGCGCGGCACGTGATGGAGGGCGTCAAGGCGACCGAAGACAGCCGGGTGGAGACCGCCGAGATCGTCATCGACGAGCGGCCCGCGATCGATGCGGCCCTGAGCCGCGCTCGTCCCGGCGACGTCGTCCTCCTCTGCGTCGACAAGCCGGCCGATACCTGGCGCGATCTCGAGGCGCGCCGCGCGCGCCCGATGACGCCGGCGACCTAACGCCGAGCTCGCTGAACCAGCTCGCGAAGTCGCGCCGGTCCGATGGCCGCGCCACCTCGGGCCCGCAGCAGCTGAAAGATCTCCGGCCGCTGGCCCAGGGCCGTGACCGCCACCACCTCGTGCGGCGCCGACTCCGCGAGCATCCACTCGAGCGCCTCGACTTCGTTGGGAAACACCGGCGCCGCCGGCTTCCCGCCGTCCTCGAGGCCAGCCCGCAAGTGGTCGACGAGGTCCTTCGGATCGCGCCCACGAAGATAGTGGTGCAGCTCCGCGATGGCGGGCCGGTCGGCGCCCCGTGCGGCGGCGTAGGCGAGCCGGTGCAGGATGGCATTGGTTCGATCGCCTGCGCTGCCAAACGCAAGGAAGATGCGGGCCGAGCCCGGTCGAAGTCCCTGGCAGATCTCGACCAGGCCGCGCATGCCGTCCTCGTTGTGGGCGTAATCGACGACGACGACCCGGCCGTCGACTTCGAAGAGGTTGGCCCGCCCTGGATTACTTTCGGGATCGAGCACAAACGAACGCAAGCCTTCGGCGACGGCCTCTTCCGTCACGCCCGCTCCGAGGGCGGCGGCGGCCGCCGCCATCGCGTTGCGAAGGTAGGGGTGGGAGATGCCGGCGAGCGCCACCGGGATGTCCTCGAGCGGGAGCAGGTGATGAACGTGCCGGCGCGATGACATCACGACCAGCGTGCGATCGAGAACGGAGATCGCGCGCCCACCCTCGGCGAGCGTGGTGCGGATCGCCGGATGATCGGCATCGAGGGAGAACAGCCATGGACGTCCGGTCGCCAGGCGCCGCATCGCCAGCACCCGCGGATCGTCCGCGTTGAGCACATCCCAACCGTCCGGACGAGTGATGCGGGTGATCGTGGCTTTGACCTCCGCCAGCTGGTCGATGGTGCGGATCCCGTACTGGTCGAGGTGGTCCTCGGTCACGTTGGTCACGACGGCGACATCGTTGTGATCGGTGCCGATGCCGCGAAGCAAGATGCCGCCGCGTGCGGTCTCCAGCACCGCGAAGTCGATACCCGGCTGCGCCAGCGCCTTGGCCGCGCCGCTGAATCCGGAATAGTCGCCCTCCTCGACCAGCGCCTGATCGCGATAGACCCCATCGGTGGTGGTGTAGGCGACGGTGTGGCCGGCCGTCCGCGCGAGGTGCGCGATCAAGCGCACGGTCGTCGTCTTTCCGTTGGTGCCGGTGACCGCGATCACCGGGATCGTGGGGCTCAGCGTGGTGGACGGCGCCCCGGGTTGCACCGTCGCCAGCCGTGTCGCGGCCGCCGCGATCGCGCGCTCCATCGAGCGCCGACCGTCGAGCGCGACGGTGAGCAGCGGCACCAGCTCGCGGGCGAAGGCCTCGGCTGCTCCTCGCCGGCGCCAGGGGTAGGCGACCACGATCTGCTCGGGTGCCGGGCCCGGTCGCCCGCGGATGGCGAGACGCGTCCGAGCGGCGTCCGCGAGCGCGCGCGTGACGTGGACCATAAAGCGCGCGATGTAGCGTCGCCGCTGGTCGCTCCCCGGCCGGCCACCAATGGCCGACGGGGTAAAGCCCGTGCGCTGGGTCAGCCGCTCGACCCGCGCCTGCGAAAGCGTAAGCCAGGGGGAGACGTCCAGCGTCAGCTTGATCGCCGGGCGCGTGAAGTAGAGGTTGGGTCCGTCGAGCACGCGCAGCTCGACCATACCGGCTAGGGCTGGTTCAGCTTCTTTCCAGCGTCGTCGAGGTGGTCGTGCGCCTCGGCCACCGTGTCGTGGAGGCGCTCGAGCAGGACTCGGTAGTCCAGCATCAGCCGCCGGGTGCGCTCCCGGACCTGGCGGTACTCCGTGATCGGCGGTCGGGCCGTTTCCGTGAAGGGCTGCAACATGGCGCCCAGCTCACGCGCCTTTCCCGACATCACCTGCAGGATGATCGCCCGGAGCTGGGGGGAGACACCCTCCATGATGTCGGCATAACCCTGCAGCAGCGACAGCTGGCCCCGGACCTTGAGCGCCATCGCCGACGCCTGCTGATGACTGCGCACCTGGCCCCGGCCGCGAAGCGGGATGATCTTGGTCGTCCGCTGCGGGAGCGCGGTCATGCCGTGAAGACCAGCCCATAGCCGCGACGGGGCTCGCTGACCAGCCGGGCCGGCACGCCGCTGGTCGCCAGGTGGCGGCGAAGCCGGACGACGTAGGTACGCAGCTGCTCGGGTGATAGCTCGGGGGCGGCCCAGGCGAGGCCGACTAGCTGCGACGCCGAATAGAATTGGCCGGGCCGGCGGGCCAGGAACGCCAGCAACTCCGCCTCGCGACGGGTGAGAGTGATGCGTCGTCCAGCGTAGCTGAGCACCCTGCGCCGCACATCGAGATCCAGACCCGCGAGATCCCAGAGTCGGCGCTCCCACAGCTCGAGCCGGGACTGCAGCCGGCGGAGGTGCGCCTCCATCACGCGCTCATCGGCGTCGCCACCCCCGCTGCGCAGGCGGGTCAGCGTCCGCTGCGAGAACGTGACCAGCTCGCGATAGATGCTGACCCACTGACGCGCGTCCTCGAGGTCGCGAGTCTCGGGGACCTCCCCTGGGAGCAGATAGAGATCAGCGGCAGGGGTACTCGAGAGATTGACCCGGGCCATCACGCCGATACTACGCCGAACCGACCCGGTTGTAGCATGGGCTAAGGAGGGGAGAGTTCGTGCACCAGGAGCTACCGTCATCCGAGCCGGATGAGGTTGAGCTAAGCGGAAAGGCTCGACCCTTCGCCGGTGCGGCCTTTGACGTGGTGGCCCTGGCGTCGTCGGCCGGTGGCATCGCCGCGCTGAGCGAGATCCTGGGTAGTCTGCCGGGTGATTTCCCGGCAGCGATCGTCGTCGTGCAACACCTCGACCCCCGCCACCGCAGTCTGATGGCTGACATTCTCCGGCGCCGGACGGCGCTGAACGTGGCGCAGGCCGCCGAGGGCGACTATATGAGCGCGGGCACTGTTTACATCGCGCCCCCCGATCGCCATCTGCTGGTCAACGCCAATGGCACCTTGTCCTTGAGCCACTCAGAGCTGGTCCATTTCGTGCGGCCCAGTGCCGACCTCCTCTTCGAGTCGGTCGCCGCAAGCTTCCGCAGTCGTGCGATTGCGGTCGTGCTCACCGGGACCGGTAGCGATGGATCGATGGGAATCGGCGCGATCAAGAAGATGGGTGGGACCGTCGTCGCCCAGGACCAGGCGTCGGCAGAGTTCAGCGGCATGCCGGGCGCGGCGATCAGGTCGGGCAATGCCGATTTCGTCCTTCCGCTCGACGAAATCGCGCCGGCACTCGTGACACTGGTCATGAAGGAGTTGTCGAAATGACCAAGGAGCCGGAAGGCCCCGACTTCGAGCGTTTGCTCCAGTACCTGCGAGAGACGCGCGGTTTCGATTTCAGCGGCTACAAGCGGACCACCCTCCTGCGCCGCATCGCAAAGCGGATGACGCACGTCGGGGTCAATGGTCACGGCGCCTACCTCGACTACCTGCAGGCGCATCCCGACGAATTTGGCTCGCTCTTCAATACCATCCTGATCAACGTCACCAGCTACTTTCGAGACGCTGCGGCATGGGAGTATCTGCAAGCGGAGATCCTCCCCAGGATCATCGAGGCCAAAGCCCCGTACGAGCCGATCCGGGTGTGGAGTGCCGGAGTCGCGTCGGGCGAGGAGGCGTACAGCGTGGCCATGCTCCTCTGCGAGGCGCTCGGCGCCACGGAATACCGGGAGCGGACGAAGATCTATGCGACGGACGTCGATGAAGACGCGCTGAGCCACGCGAGACAGGGCAGGGCGGAGGAGAAGGACCTGGTAGAGGTCCCCGCCAGTCTGCGGGAAAAGTACTTCGAACGGGACGGCGACGATCGGTACCTGCTCCGCGGCGAACTGCGGCGCTCGATTATTTTCGGGCGTCACGACCTGGTACAGGATGCGCCAATCTCCCGCATCGACCTGCTGATCTGCCGCAACACCCTGATGTACTTCGAGCCCGAGGCCCAGGCGCGGATCCTCGCCCGCCTCCACTACGCCTTGAGTGAAAAGGGCTACCTGTTCCTGGGCAAGGCGGAGATGCTCCTTCGGCGCGACACCCTCTTCGTCCCGGTCGAGCTGAAACAACGGATCTTCAGCAAGATCCCGCAGGTTGCACAAAAGGAGCTTCGGATCGCCGCCGCCCAGGCCGGCACTCCGGAGCCGGTCAGCCATTCGACGCGCCATGTTCGGCTTCGCGACCTCATGGTGGATGCCCTACCCGTGGCCCAGCTGGTGGTCGACCTCGCCGGCATCGTAATCGCCATCAACGAGCGCGCGCGTTCCACCTTCGGCCTCGTGGTCGCCGACGCGGGGCGGCCGCTCCAGGATCTCGAGGTTTCGTACCGTCCGATCGAACTACGTTCACTCATCGACCAGGCGTACCGCGACCGTCGACCCGTGGAGGCGCGCGACGTCGAACGACGAACAGCGAATGGTGAGTCCCAGTACTTCGATATCAAGGTCGTGCAGCTGATCGACAAGGATGGCACCCTGCTGGGAGCCAGCATCGCGTTCACCGACGTGACGAGTTACAACCGCGTCAACCGCGAATTGGAGCACTCCAAGCAAGAGCTCGAAACGGCGTCCGAGGAGCTGCAGGCCACCAACGAGGAGTTGGAGACGACCAACGAGGAGCTGCAGTCGACCGTGGAGGAATTGGAGACAACCAACGAGGAGCTGCAGTCAAGCAATGAGGAGCTCGAGACCATGAACGAGGAGCTCGAGTCGACGAACACCGAGCTGGAGACGATCAATACGGAAATGCAGCAGCGCGGAACTCAGTTGGACCGTATCAACATCTTCATGCAAGAGGTGCTGGCCAACGTCAAGACGGGCGTAGCCGTCCTCGATAAAAACCTTCGCATTCAACTCTGGAACCTGCAGGCGGAGGAGCTCTGGGGCGCACGGGCCAGTGAAACCGTGGGCCAGCCACTGCTCAGCCTCGATATCGGCTTGCCGGTCAGCGAGCTGATGGCACCGATCCACGAGGCGATCAGGAGTGCCAGCGGCTTTCGGGAAGTGACGGTCAGCTCCACCAACCGGCGCGGCAAGCGCTTCATGTGCCGGGTGCAATGCAGCGCAATGGCCGCGGTCGACGGCGGCCGCGGTGCCATCCTGTTGATGGAACCGGTCGAGACTCAGAAAAACCTGTGACTCGGGACCTAGCCACGATAGCGGCTGCCCGGCACGCCGTTATGCTTGGGACGTGACCGATGCGACGACCGGTCCGACCACGACGAGCGGCGGGCCCCGTCTCGACGCGAGGTCCCTCGAAGACGCCAGCGCCTTCGTCCGCGCAGCTGGCCTCATCATCGACGAGATCAATGGCTCTCGGGTGACTGGCCACCTGGAGCTGGGGCCCAGCCACCTCACCCCCTGGGGGATCGTGCATGGCGGCGTGTACGCGACAGCGGTCGAGAGTGCCGCGAGCGTCGGAGCGAGCACCGCCGTGCGCGGACGCGGAGAGGTGGCCGTCGGTCTCAGCAACACGACCCACTACTTCCGATCGCTCACGGCCGGGCGGGTGCTCGTCGAAGCGACGGCGCTCTACCAGGGCCGCAGCCAACAACTCTGGCGGGTCGATATCACGGACGAGACCGGTCGGCTCATCGCGCACGGCGAGGTTCGTCTGCAGAACGTCGCCGCCCGACCCTGAGGATCGCAATGAAGCAAACGGTCTCTCGACCCCGTGTCGCCCATTCGGTGCGAGATTTGTGCCTGGCACCCGGGCGCAGCGTCGAGGCTACCCGCACCCAGGGCAGCCGTTACGGGCGCATGTTCCCTGACCTGCCGGCCGCTCGGTTCGACGACGATCGGTTGCTCGCCCTTGGCATCGAGGGCAGCCTCTGCGATGGCGGGGCCTGTGACAGCGAGAGCCACATCGAAGCCGGCCAGCCTTTCTTCGGCCAGTACGTCGCACACGACCTGACCGCCGACCGTTCGCCGTTACGGGTGCACGGCGACGTCAATACGCTACGCAACGCTCGCACGCCGCGCGCCAATCTCGAGGCCCTTTATGGCGCCGGCCCGGTCGGCGCGCCCTATCTCTTCGATCAAACGGATCCAGCCAAACTGCTGCTTGGCGTTGGCGGTCGCGATCTGCCTCGCAACCATCAGGGCATCGCACTCATCGGCGACCCACGAAACGATGTGCACAGCTTTATGACGGGCCTCCAGGTGGCGTTCATCCAGGCGCACAACCGCCTGGTCGATCAGCTGAGGGCGGACGGCGTTCCGGACTCAGAGCTGTTCGACGACGCTCGCCGGGCGCTGATCTGGCACTACCAGTGGGTCATCCTCAACGATTTCCTTCCCAATCTGGTCGGCAGCGCGATGACGGCGAGCGTCCTTCGGGATGGGCTTCGCTTTTATCACCTCACGGGCGATCCATTCATCCCCGTCGAGTTTGCGGACGCCGCGTATCGCTATGGGCACTCGCAGATCAAAGGTGACTACCAACTCCGACCAGGCGGTGAGCGCTTCACCGTCTTTCCCGATCTGGCCGGTTTCCGGCCGCTCGCGCCGGACCGTGTGATCGACTGGGCGCTTCTGTTCGATGTGCCGGGCAGGCCGCCGGCGCAACGCGCCAAGCCGATCGATGGCCAGCTGCCCACATCCCTCATTCGGCTTCCGGAATCGATCACCGGCATCGTGGACGTCAGCGCCTACCGGTCACTTGCCGCGCGTGACCTGCAACGCGGAATGGGAACCGGCCTGCCATCCGGCGAAGCCGTCGCTGCCGCCATTGGGACCAGAGCGCTGACCCGCCAGGAGCTGGCCCTCGACGGTTGGCAGGACGAAACGCCGCTCTGGCTTTACATCCTTCGCGAGGCGGCGGTCCGCCGCGACGGCGACCACCTGGGCGAGGTCGGCGGGCGCATCGTTGCCGAGGTCATTGTCGGCATCATTCGCACCGACCCCGAGTCGTATCTCACCAACGATCCGGACTGGCGGCCAACGCTGCCATCCCACGAGCCGGGCAGCTTCAAGATCCGCGACCTTCTCGTCCCAGCCGCCTAAATCCCGGCGCCGTCTTGATAGGCGACTCTAGTTAGTGAATAATCACTACATGGCTCGCCAGGCGACCGCCAAGAAGGCCGGCGACCTGCGTCACACGGCCGAGGAACGCCGTGCCGAGGTGCTCAAAGCCGCCGTCGCCGAATTCGCCCTGCACGGCCTGCACGGCACCTCGACCGAGATGATCGCCAGGCGAATCGGCATCTCGCAGCCCTACATCTTCCGCCTCTTTCCTTCCAAAAAGGAGCTCTTCCTGGCTGCCATCGACCAGTGCTTCGACCGGGTCGAGACGACCTTCAGGAATGCGGCCGACCAGTCCTCGACCAGCCTCGAATCGAGCGCCCATACGGTGGCGTCACCGGTTGAGGCCCGCCTCCACGCCATGGGGCATGCCTACCTGCGGCTGATGGCCAAACGCGAGCTCTTGCTTTTTCAGATGCAGGCCTACGCTGCCTGCTCCGACGACGACGTACGCCGGAAAGTCAAACACCGCTGGGACCGGCTGATGAAGGTCACCGGCGAGATCAGCGGCGCGTCGCCCACCGAGCTCACGGCGTTTTTCGCCCGCGGAATGCTCATGAACGTGTTCGCGTCGATCCGCTTGGTCCCGGAGAACGCCGCCGGCAAATGGGGACACGAGATGCTCGGCTTCGCATGAAAAAAATTTGGCCGCCGGATTTAGTGAGTAATCAGTCATAAGGAGGGACTCGACATGACAACGCCGAATCGCAATCCCTGGCCGGTCCTGCTGGTGACCGTGCTCGGCTTCTTCATGATCATGCTCGACACGACGATTGTCTATGTCGCGACACCGAGCATCCTGACCAGCCTCCACGCCTCGCTCGACCAGGTCCTGTGGGTCTTCAACGGCTACCTCCTGACCTACGCGGTCCTATTGATCACGGCCGGCCGGCTGGGTGACCTGTTCGGACCGCGCCAACTCTTCGCCGCTGGTTTGATCGTCTTTACCGCGGCCTCAGCGTTGTGCGGACTCTCCCAGGACGCCAATCAATTGATCGCCGCCCGCGTCATCCAGGGGGTCGGTGCCGCCATGCTCGCGCCCCAGACGCTGACGATTCTGATGGCCATCTTCCCGCCCGCGCGCCGGGGCGCCGCGTTTGGCGTCACCGGTGCGGTGATCGGTGTATCGACTGTCGCTGGACCAACGATCGGAGGGCTGATCGTCACCAACGGGGACTGGCGGTGGATCTTCTTCCTGAACGTTCCGATCGGCCTCATCGCACTGGCCGGGACCTTCCTCGTGATCCCGGACGTTCGCACCGGCCGGCAGCATCGACTCGACCTCGTCGGCGTGCTGCTGTCGAGCGCCGCGCTGTTCGCGATCGTGTTCGGCCTGATCGAAGGGCAGCGCTACGACTGGGGCACCGTCACCGGCTGGCTCACCATTCCGACCGTGATCGGCGCCGGCCTCGCGCTCCTGATTGGTTTCCTGGCCTGGGAGCGCCTGCAAGCCGAGCCCTTGATTCCCCTCGGCCTGTTTCGCGATCGCAACTTCTCGCTGATGAACTGGGCGGGAACCGCGATGTCCTTTGCCATGCAGGGCATCTTCATCCCGATCACCATCTACACCCAGTCGGTCCTCGGCATGACCGCACTGCAGTCCGGGTTGACGATCGCGCCCATGTCGCTCACGGCCGGGATCGTGGCGCCCTTCGCCGGCCGCCTTGCCGATCGCTTCGGCGGGAAGTACCTTCTGATGGCAGGGCTGGCCCTCTTCGGCGCCGGCGCGGCTATCGTTACGACCCTGGCAACCGTGACCTCGACGCAGATCACGTTCCTCCTCCCGTTCGTACTGACCGGGATTGGCCTCGGGCTCGTGTTTGCCCCAATGACGACCGTCGCCATGCGTGACATCAGGGCACAGATGGCCGGGGCCGCCTCGGGGGTCCTGAATACCACCCGACAGCTGGGAGCCGTGATCGGCGCCGCGGCCGTGGGGGCCGTGCTCCAGAACCAGCTGGCCGTTGCGCTCCACAACCAGGCGGTCGCCGCCGCCACTCACCTGCCCGCAGCCTTCCAGCAACCGTTCGTCGATGGCTTCGCGCAAGCGGCGGAGTCCGGCCTGCAGGTCGGACGCGGCCAGACCGGCGCGTCGCTGCCGGCCAACCTGCCCCCCGGGGTGGTTGGCGCGGTCCAGCGTCTCGTCCACGACGTCTTCGTCAACGGGTACGTGATCGCCATGCGGCCGACCGTGGGCGTGGCGGTGGCGGTGCTCGCGGTCGCGTCGCTCAGCTGCCTGCTCGTCATCAATCGGCGTCAACTGCCCAAGGAAGCGGCGGCGCCGGCCGACGTGGCCGTCGCCTGAGGAGGAACCATCATGAAAGAGATCAAGAAACGCACGGTTCTGCTGACCGGCGCCGCGGGCGGGATCGGGCCTCACCTCGCCTCCCGGCTTCACGCGGAGGGTGTGTCGCTCGTGCTGTCTGGCCGAAACCATGGGGAACTCGAGCGGCTGGCGACCAGGCTGGCACCGGCGCGCGTCATCGTTGCCGACCTCAGCCGGCCGGAAGAGGTGGAACGCCTGGCGGCCGAAGCCGGGCCGGTCGACATCCTGGTTGCCAACGCCGCCGTCCCGGCCAGTGGAGCGCTCGGTAGCTTCTCGGTCGAAGAAATCGATCGAGCGCTGAATGTCAATCTGCGCTCGGCGATGGTGCTCGCGGATCTCCTGTTACCGGGAATGGTGTCTCGCGGGACCGGCCACATCGTCCTGATGGCCTCCATCCAGGGCAAACTGCCAGCGGCGCTGGTCTCCGTGTACAGCGCGACGAAGTTCGGGCTGCGCGGCTTCGGCCTTGCTCTTGGCGAGGAGCTGCAGCAGACCGGAGTCGGCGTTTCCGTGATCAACCCGACGTACGTGCGGGAGGCGGGAATGTGGGCGGAGACGGGCATTACCCCCCATCCGCTGGCCGGCCAGGTCACGCCCGATCAGGTTGCCGACGCCGTCGTTCGTGCGATCAAGGAGAACCGCCCGGAGATCGACGTCGCGCCTCTCGGCACTCGGCTCGCGGTCGCGATGCCCAGGCTGGTCGGTTCGATGGCCAGACGGCTTGGCGCCACGGCGTTCCCGCCAGCGGCGGTCGCGCGCCAGCTCGCCAAGCGCTAACAAGACACGTCTCCTACTTTGCGCCGCGGTGAACGCCTGACGTAATACAGGATTTCCGCCGCGACGGCCCTGGCTGGCATCATGAGCCGTATGCCGTTCTTTGGTTATCACATGCCCAGCTTCACGTTTCCGGGTGTACCCCCCGAGAAGCTCTTCGATCATGTGGGCGGCCTCGCGCGTTCGGCGGAATCCGCCGGCTTCGAGCTGGTCACCGTGATGGACCACTTCTATCAGATCACCGGCATCGGCGCGGAGGAGGAGCCGATGCTCGAGGGCTATACGGCGCTGGCGGCGCTGGCGCGTGAAACCAGCAAAGTGCGCCTGGCCACCCTGGTGACGGGGGTGACCTACCGCAATCCGGCACTCGTGGCCAAGATGGTCACCACCCTCGACGTCATCTCAAAGGGACGCATGATCTGTGGCATCGGCGCCGCCTGGAACGAGTCGGAGCATATCGGCTACGGCTTCGAGTTTCCGCCCATCCGCGAGCGCATGGACCGGCTCGATGAGGCGCTGACCATCATCAAGCTGATGTTCACGCAGGAGCGGCCTTCGTTTGCTGGCACGCACTACCGGATCGACCGTGCGCTCAACAACCCGCGACCGCTGCAACCAGGCGGACCGAAAATTATGGTCGGCGGCGGCGGCGAGCAGCGCACCCTCCGGTTGGTGGCAAAACATGCCGACATGTCTCACTGGTTCGGCCCTCTGGCCGACATCAAACGAAAGAGCGACATCCTGAACCGCTACTGCGACGAAGAGGGACGGGATCCTGCGACCATCACCAAGACGATGGGCGCCCCGGTTGTCCTGGTGGAGAACGAGGGGCAGGCCAAGATTGTGATGGAACGGATGCCACCCGAGCGGCGGGTCATGTTCCAGCCTGCTACGCCCGATCAGGCCGCTGAGATCTTGCAGGACTTCATCGACGTCGGCATCGAGGGCTTCACGTTCGGCAATCCCACCCTGCGCACGCCGGAAGAGTTCGAGCGCGCCTCGCGGCTGATCAAGGCGATCAAGAACTCGTAACTGTCCATTCGCGCTGGTGCACGTAAAAGTCGAGCAGGATCCGCCGACGAGCCGGAGCCTGAAGCGCGTTGCTCTCGCGCCACTCGATGGAAGCTGAATGGTGATGTCTTTCGGATTCATCGCGGCGTACGCGGTGCTCATCGCGGTTGCGTCGGTCATCGAGGTGCCCATCGCCCGCGGATTCGCCTCCGTTCAGCTCAACCTGCTGATCCGGCTCGGCAGCCTCGCGATGGCGACTTTGGCGTTGGTCATCGTTCACGGTGTCAGCGTTCCCACCGGACCGCCGGCGCTGTTGGGTCTTGGTATCGGCGTGGTGACCGGGGTCGGATCGATCATTTACTGCCTCACCCTGATCGATTTGCCGCTCTCACTCGTCGTGGTGCTATCCAACCTGTATGTCGTGATCACCTTCTCCCTTGGCATCACCTTCCTACACGAGCCGATCACGGCTCTCAAGGTTGGGGGTCTGGTTTTAACCCTTGGAGGAGTCCTCCTGCTGGCGAACCCGCCGTCATCGCGGTACGCGGTGCACTCTGCGACCAGCGTCGCGAAGAAAACGTCGTCGGCACGGGCCTTCGTTTTGATGGCTGGCTACGTCGTCCTCATCGGGATTGGGGCTTTCCTCGAAAAGCCGGCTTTGCGCGGGCTCGATGCCACGCAGCTGAACGGATCGATGGCCATCGCGATGACCGCTGTCGCCGCGGTCCCGCTTGCAGTCGAAGGAGGCAGGATACCGATTTCAGTGCAAAGCCTGGGCGGGCTGGGCGTCGGAGCGATGGTCGGAGCGGCGTCGGTGTGTTATTTCCTGGGTCTGCGTAACCTGCCGGTGTCGGTGGCCGCTGCGGCATCTAACTCGTACATTGTCATCACCGTCCTGCTCTCAACGCTCGTGCTGCACCAGCCAATGACGAAAGCGCGGGGTGGAGCAATCATCGTCACCGTTGCCGGAGTGACGCTCCTGGCTACTGGGCCGGGCTGAAGCGCACTTCACGGATGGGCGGACTCGGGCTGTCTCGTGGATGCGGCCTGGCTTTCAAGGACCCGGCGGACGAGCTGCTTGAGCGCCGCGCGCTCCGATGGGCTCAAGGCGGAAAGCAGCTCCTGCTCGAGCTTGTCCATGCCGCGCTCGGCGCGCTCCAGCACCTTCTTGCCGCGGGGCGTGATCTCGACGATGTGCCGGCGACGGTCGTCGGGATCCCGCCGACGCGCGATCGAGCCGGCCTCCTCCAGCCCGTTGAGGAGCAGGACGAGGTTGTTTTCGTCCATCCCGAGGGACTCGGCGAGGCGCTGCTGCGGAACACCACGGTCGTCCAGGTTCGTCAGCGCCAGGTAATCCTTGATGCTCATGCCCGGCAGGGCCTCCTCCGACTTGCGGTAGATCGTTTTCGACAACTTGGCCAGGAGGACGGCCAGCCTGGGGCTCTCCGAATCAGTCATTTGTATTCAATTTAGCATATTTCCCGGTGCCGTGTGATAATACACACCATAGTGACTATCCTAAAGTGTCAGTAATCAAGGAGTTGTGACCATGATCGAGCAACCCGTCGTTTTGATCAATGCCTTCGAGGTTCCCAGCAGTGCTGACGAATCGTTCCTGGCAGGCTGGGAGCGAGCCCACGATTTCCTGCTGACCCAGCCCGGCTACCGCTCCAGCCAGTTGCACAAGAGCGTGGAGCTCGGCGCCGACTTCCGCTACGTCAACGTCGCCATCTGGGAATCGGAAGATGCCTTTCGGGCGGCCACCTCACGCCCAGAGTTCCGCGACCTCAGCACGGAATATCCCTTCCACTCTTCGCTTTATGAGGTGGTGAGCGCCGACCAGCGCTGGGTTCCGCGGGCGCACTGAGGTCAGTTGTGAGTACAGAGCTGCGAATGAGCAATCAACGACCTGGTTCCGCCGGCCACCTGACGGATGGATTGAGCCGCTCGCGAACCATCATCGTGGTGGCAGGCACCATGCTGGCGCTGTTGCTGGCGGCCCTCGATCAGACGATCGTCGGGACCGCCATGCCCCGCATCGTGGCGGATCTCAACGGATTGTCCTACTACGCCTGGGTGATCACCGCGTACCTGGTCGCCTCGACCGTGATGGTGCCAGTCGCCGGCAAGCTCGGAGACCTATTCGGCCGTAAGCCGTTTCTACTGACCGGCATGGTCGGTTTCGTGGCTGCCTCCGCTCTTTGCGGTGTCTCGCAGAACATGACCGAGCTCATCATCTTCCGCACCATCCAGGGGATCTTCGGCGGCATCCTCTTTGCCACCGTCTTTGCCGTCATTGGCGATCTGTTCCCGCCGCAGCAGAGGGCGCGGGTCGGAGGGCTCTTCGGGGCCGTCTTCGGCCTTTCCTCGGTCCTCGGTCCCACAGCCGGCGGCTATATCACCGATCACTTCGGCTGGCGCTGGGTGTTTTACGTGAATCTGCCCATCGGCATCGTGGCGGTCGTGATCGTGGCCGCCACCCTGCCCTTCGTGCGATCAAAGGCCTCCGTGCGGGACATCGACTTTCCCGGCGCTGCGACGCTGATAGCGGGCTTGATTCCGCTGATGGTCGCGCTCTCGATCACCAGAGACCACGCCTGGACCTCACCTGAGGTGCTGGGCCTGTTGATCGGATCCGCGGTCATGCTCGTCCTCTTCTTCGTGGTCGAGCAGCGGACCGACAACCCGATTGTCCCGTTTCGCCTATTCACGAACGCAACCTTCAGCGTCTCGATGCTGACCAGCTTTCTGACCGGCTTCGCGATGTTCGGGACCATCATCTTCGTGCCGCTGATTTATCAGGGGGTGCTGGGTGTCACCGCGACCAACTCGGGGCAATTGTTGACGCCCATGATGCTCGGGTTGGTCGGCGCCAGCATTCTCGTCGGGCAAGTGATGGTCCGTATCCGCCTCTATCGTTTTCTCGGCACCGCGGGTGTTGTCCTGATGCTGGTCGGCATGTGGTGGCTTTCGCGGGTAACGACCAGCACGTCAGCCCTGGAGGTGGTCCGCGATATCGTGTTCGTGGGCGCCGGCTTAGGCGCTACCTTCCCGCTGTATTTGCAGGCCGTCCAAAATGCGTTGCCCCGGCAGTTCCTCGGTGTTGCGACCAGCCAGATTCAGTTCTGGCGGCAGATCGGTGGCACGATTGGTACGTCCGTGCTCGGCTCGGTGCTCGCCTCGAGGCTGGGTGCGAGCAACCCGCAGGCAGTCTTTGATCCCAGCGCCATCGCGGCCAGGCGCGCGGCCGCCACAGCGGCCGGGGGACCACAAGCAGCCGCCATCTTCGACCAGGTTCTTCATGCGCTCAGAACCGGGCTCGCCGGGACCCTGCACGACGTCTTCCTCTATTGCGGAGCCGTGCTGGTCCTGGCGCTGGTCGCGTCGATCTTCCTCCGCGAGGTTCGCCTTCGCGGACCGGCCCAAAGCCGGGAGGAGGCTGCACCGGTTGCCGCCGCCTGAGCCTGTCAGTTCCCCGCCAGCAGTTAACCCCCGATGAGTTCTGGACGGCGCCGTAGTCTGAATTGGCAGAGATTTCGCGGTGAAGGAGGCTGGACATGCGAAAACTGATCGTCCTCACGTTCGTCACGCTCGATGGAGTGATGCAGGCCCCGGGTGGTCCCGAGGAAGATTCGAGCGGCGGCTTCAAGTACGGTGGATGGTCGATGCCCCTGTTCGATGACGCCGTCGGCCAGGCAATAGGCGAGCAGATGGGCCATCCCTTCGATCTGCTCCTCGGCCGGAAGACGTACGACATCTTTGCCGGTTTCTGGCCAAATGCGAGCGACCCGACCGCCGAAGCGATCAACCGGGCGACCAAATACGTCGTCACGCACCGGCCCATCACCAGCGATTGGAAGAAGACCGTCCCCATCGACGGCGATGTCGTCGCCAAGATCAAGAAGCACAAGCAAGAAGACGGCCCCGAGCTGCAGGTGCACGGAAGCAGCAACCTGATTCAAACGTTGCTCAAGAACGATCTGGTCGACGAGCTCTGGCTCAAGATTTATCCGATCACCCTGGGAACAGGAAAGCGGCTCTTTGGCGAGGGCACGAAGCCGGCGGCTTACCGTGTGCTCAAGAGCGACGTCGCACCAAACGGTGTCATCGTGGCCTCGTATGGCCGAGCCGGTGACGTCAAGGTCGGAACGGTCGAGCTAACCGCCTCGGGCGAACAGGTCATCCGCCGCTAAGAACGGTCCCATCCTTGCTAAACCCTCCCCGGTTCACGGGGAGGGCCAGGGTGGGAGCATATCCAGGCGGTCGGAGTCGATTCAGCCAACATTCGCCATAGTTCCTGGTCGTTGCCGTTAATGAGGCGTCGCTCGACTTCGGCAACCCGCCTGGCGGCGAGGCGGTCAGCGTTCAATTCGGGCCAGAGAGACCCCGGCCAGGCACAGTAGTCCGCCAGCTATCGCGAGCCATGCCGGTACCTCTCTGAGCAGCGCCCAGCCGAGCACGATCGCGACAACCGGAACGAGGTACAGGAACGATCCGGTTCGTCCAGCGCTGTTGCGGCGCAAGGCAAATGTCCACGTGATGAAGCCCAGGGCGGTTGGCATCGCGCCTAGATAGATGATCCAACCGACGTCTCCCGGATGGGATCTTGCGATTTCTCCAAACAGCGCAGGCAGGAATGGCAGGCATGCCAGCGTGGCAGCCGCGGAACCCAGCCAGGTGACCTGGAACGGAGTGACTCTCCTCAAGACTCGCTTCTGGACGACGACGGCGACGGAGTAGGCCAGCACGGCGATCGCACACAGGACGATGCCAATAGCCTTCGGGTTGCCGCCGTCTGCAGTCCCGAAACACGTCGGTGGGGCAGCGGCTGACGGCGGAAAAGCGCTACGGCGCCGAGCACCGCTGTGCTGACGAGCAGCCGGCCGACGGCCAGACCGCCGGGCGAGAAGGTCTGACCGGCGGCGCGAATTCCGACGAAGGCGGAACCCCAGAGTGTCACTGTGATCAGCGCGGCAGCCAGCGCAGGCACGTCCACAGGGGCTGTCGCGGCCTCCTGCTTGCTTGCCGCCGCGGGCCTCATTACTCGATTCTGGTGGCATAGCACGGCGCGCGTCTGGCGGGAATCGGACATCCAACCACCAAGGCCCTCGTCGGAGGCGACCGAGTCGGGGTCCGTCCAGACACTTTGGGAGGCCGACGGTTCCGTGGCGGCTAGCCCCAGGCTGCCGCTGGTCGCCGTGGCAGCTGGGTCGTTAAGGCGCCAGCCATGGCCGTCGACTTCGTTGCTACGGCATGGCGCTGACCTCGCCCATCCCCGAATACCGGCCCACCATGGACCACCTGCATTGCTTCAAGCCATTCCGGGCTGTCGTCTCGATGGTCGCCATCCTGGCATTGGGAGCAGCGCTAGTCCGCTGGGGCTGGTTTGAGGCCCGCGACGGCAGGAGCGTTCTCGAAGGTACGATTTTGACCCTCGCCCTTCTATTCCTGACCGCGAGGATCTTTCTACCGCGAACGCTGAGCGCTGACAGCCGGGAGATCCGCTGGACGATTCGCCTGCGGCCGCCCTCCCGCAGCGCGCCGCGGGCGCAGGTCCGCGCCATCGAGTTTCTGACCACGACGGGGCCAGGCCGGCAGCGCTATTACTTCGTCAGTCGCGACGGCGAGGCACTGCTCTGGGTAGATCGGTTCACCCCTGCCGAGATGCTCTCATTTGCCGAGTACCTGGGCGTGCAGATCCGCCCGGTCGAGACACCTCCACCAGTAGGGGAAGCGATCGATACAGCGAATCAGCGGTGGCGAGCCGTTGGCAGGAGGCGGGCGCAGGTTGCTGCCTTCGCCGTGGTCGGCCTGATCGGGCTGGCACTGACCATATTCCTGGCGGCTGTCGCGCTGCGATCAATCAGCGAGTGGTCAGCGTACCAGCGAGCGGGCACCTGCACCGACCCGCCCATTGACCCGCTCGCTTGCCGCCTGGAGACCGATGCCACGCTGACCGCGGTTAAGCCAAACCAGTCGTGGATCCGCGTGGATCTGCGCTTTTCTCAGGACCTGCTCGCCACCGGTGATCATCGTTCGGCGTTCGTGTGGCTGCCCCCAGGGACCCATCCCCAGCCACTCCTTGCCGCAGGCAACACCGTGAGGGCGGAGGTCTTCAATCGCAACTACATTACGGCTCTGAACGGAGCCTACACGCGGGACTACCAAACGATGAAGTCGAACGCCAACTGGTGGTACGCCGCGGTCCCGGCCATCATTCCCATCTTCATGGGTTTCCTCGCGTATGCGTCATCGAGGGGCGACGTGTCCGGTTACGTCGAGTCGCATGCGGAGCGCGCGCAACGGAAGCGCTCCAAGCGCGTGCCGTGGCCGGACTGGCTCCGCCCGCTGGGCCGGGCTGGCAGTCGCCTATGGATCGTCTGGGTGGGATGAGCTGAGAACTGACGCTCCCGTCCGCCACTCGCCAAATCCAGCCGGGAAGCGACCACTTCTAGTGAATCCCAATTTCGCGGAGGGAGAGGGATTCGAACCCCCGAAGGCTTGCACGTTAGTGGTTTTCAAGCCCCGACCGCCATTTGACGCCACTTGCTGAATACGAAACCCGGCCCCGGGGGCCATTTCCTCAGTGGGGATTTCACCGCGGCCGTTGTGTCGCAGCCGGCGCCGACAGTGGAGCGGATTGCCGACGGCAACCCGGACTAATACGAGAACTGGCTCCACCCTTTTAGAAACCCTCCTCGTAGACTGCGGCCTTATCACACGTGACGAAATTCACCGCCGGACTGCCGAGTACCGGGCTATCGAACGCCACCCAGTCTCTTAATCGCTTTCTACTTACCGGACGCCAGGCTTCGCTTGAGCAGGTCCAGCAGCGCTGCCTGATCGGCAGTGGCTAGGGTCGAAAGTCCAGGGGCCGACGAGAGGATGGTTTCCACCCGCCGCCTGAGCCGGCGGCCCTCGGCCGTCAGCGCGAGGTGCTTGACTCGCCGGTCTTTTGTCAGATGCTGCCTTTCGATGAGACCGCGCCCTTCGAGACGGTCGACGATCCCTGTCACATTGGAGGGGTCGCAGTGGAGCTTGCCGGCCACCTCGTTCATCGGCAGCGGGTCGTCCAACTGGTGCAGCAGCATGGCTTGCGGCGAGGTGAGGTGGAGCTCGGCCAGCCTGGCCTGGTAGTGGCTGACCAGCGTCTTGCTCAGCTCCAGCACCAGCCGGACGATCTCTTCCTGCCTGCGTCGCTCGGCCATCTCATTTCTAGTTTAACTTGACACTAGCAATCATGGTGGACTATCATCGTTGAGGCTTCAACTATCGAGGCCGGAGACTTTGCCACTTGAGGAGGGCGCGACTTGAACACGGTTGCTTGGGTGCTGCAGGTCTTTCTCGCGCTCGTCTTTTTGCTCCATGGGCTGCTGTTTACCGTGGGGTTCGAGGTCATGGCCCAGCGAATGCGGCAGCGCCGCCGGACAGCGTCACCGCTTCACCCAACCTTCCGCCAGTTCATCGGCGTCGCCGAAATCGCGGCGGCCATCGGCTTGATCGTGCCGCCAGCGATCCATGTCTTGCCCTGGCTTGCGCCGCTGGCCGCGGCCGGGCTGGCGATCATCATGGCGGGCGCCACGGTCCGCCATGCCAGGAGAGGCGAAACCCGGGAGGTTGTGGGGACGGTGGTTTTGGGCCTGCTAGCGGTTGCCACCCTCTGGCTGCGCTGGCAGGTTGTTCCGCTGTAAGTCGGCGGCCAGTTTCCAAATCAGACTGCTTCCGGCGGCATGCGACCGACCTAAGCTAGCCGCAACGCTCGTCATACCCCGACCGGTACCGACTTCGGTGCCTCTTCTACGAGAGAGCGGCTGGGCGCCGATGTAGTACCGGTAGCCAGTTCGCACTCAGATGCTGGCGGAGGGAGGGGGATTCGAACCCCCGAAGGCTTGCACCTTAGTGGTTTTCAAGGCCGCGGCGTCCGCGCGTTCGAGGCTTAAACGCCGGATGGAGCAACTCCGTCGGGGCATGCTCGAGACGCCGAAACGTATTAAGGCGCATCTCGAAAGTGTCGCAGCGTCGTATATCGTCATGGAGAGCAAGGAGAACGAAATGGCGCAGCCTGACCGCTACTTATTGGGATATTCGACCTCCGAGAGGCAGCGCCTTCAACAGCAGGCAGAGGAGCTGGCTGAAGCATCAGCATGGCTCTTTGATCAGGTTGGCCTTCGGGCGGGATCTCGAGTCGTTGAACTGGGCTGCGGTCCACAGGGCTGCCTGGAACTGCTCTCCAAACGCGTCGGGACAACAGGCACCGTCATTGGTGTCGAGGTCAACGACGAGTCGGTCGCAATGGCCCGTCGCTTTCTAACTGACCACCAAATAACCAACGTGCAGGTCCGCCAGGGCGATGCGAGATTCACCGGCCTGCCTCGGGAAGCCTTTGACCTGGCCACTGCGCGCCTCGTGCTTATCAATGTGCCCGAGCCGGAAACCATCGTGGCCGAGATGGCCGCCCTCGCACGCCCCGGCGGTATCGTGGCTCTCCACGAAGCCGATTGGGTTACTCCCGTTTGCGATCCCCCACTGCAGGCGTGGAACCGCCTTCAGCAGGTCTACGCGAGCTACGCGCGAGCGACGCAGATCGACTCGTTCATTGGCCGCCGTGTTCCCCGAATGTTGAGGGAGGCTGGCCTGGTCGAAGTCGATGCCAGACCATTGATTCACATCTATGGCCCCGGTCATCCTCGGCGGTACATCTTTCTGCAGCTTGTCGAAAATCTTCGTGAGCGGATCCTGGCGGCAGGGATCATGCCGGAGCGGGAACTCGTCGGCTGCATCGACGCGGTGAAGCGCCATCTCGACGATCCGAACACCACCTTCATCTCCCATCTGCACATCCAGGGATGGGGACGCAAGCCGTGACCCTCAATCAGCTGCAGGTTGACCTGGTGGTAGGCATCTCCACGGTCCGGAATGTCAACGATGGGCAATCTTCTCGAGCAGTTTGCGGCCAGCTCGCGCCACGCGGCTATCCGCATGGCCGAGCAAATCGGCTGCGACCACGGCAGGCGGCGCCACAGGTCCATGAGTCAAGACCCATGGCTGCGACGGAACTCTCAAAACGACATTGGGGTTATCTGACGATTTCGCGGGCTTAAGCTTCTTCTCGATTTGCGCCAGCGCTCTGGAGCTCAAATACCCATCGACGGCGTTGTCCATCGCTACGACGTCAAGTCCAGGAATTCGTGCCGCGAGACCACTTCGCACCAGGCCGTAGTCCTTGATTTTGGGCAGATCGCTCGGCAGGATACGCCAGCTGTAGATTGCCGACCTTGGCTCGCTCGATTCCAACGCTTTCTCGAGCCACTCCCGATTGAGCAAGCGCCGCTTGAGCCGCGATCGTGAGAACACATCAACCCACGGTGCCTCGGAACCATTGAGCATGGCCAAGAGAGCCCACGCATTGTCGGCACTCATTGGACGGCCTCCACGACGCCTGTGAGACTGCAACAGGCTTCGATCGAGCGCCCAGCTCCGGCCAATTCTGATAGCTGGCAACTGTTTACTCCCAATGAGCGCACGAACTCTGCGCGGGCTTACCCCAAGCGCCTGCGCAGCCTGGCCTACCGACACGAGTTCCATTTGCATCAACTATACCGCTGACGGTATGGTTGTGTCAAGGGGTAACCGGCCGCGTCTGCCCACCCTCGACTTGGTAACGGTCGCGACGGATTTTCGGGATATCCGTACTTGCATTCGTGATACTTGAACCCCCGCTGGCTGGGGGCTCGAGTATCACAACCGCAACTGCTACCACTCCGACTAACGCAGCCCCCGAAAGCGACCGACCACCATCCCAATCGGCCGGTAAGCAGTTGCGGGCTGTCAGCCATTCACGGATAGCATTAGCTGCACCATTGACCGAATCCAGTTGGACTTCGCCCAGCGTTTCTGACTTGGACGAACGAATGTGACGCGATCTCGGATGCCGACAGAGCCTGACAACATCGCTGATCTCAAGGCCCGGCTGGAGGAGGCCTTTTCCACAACCCACGCCCTTCAAGCCGAGAACGAGAGGCTACGAAGGCTGCTGGATCCGACGCATCGCGAAGTCATGCCGCCAAGTGAGCCTCCACCCACGAAGGTTACGTCCGCTCTGGGTGGAATCGATACGCAGTCGTCTGAGTCTGCCAAGATCGCGCTCTTCCGTAGCCTGTTTCGAGGGCGCGAGGACGTATACGCGTACCGCTGGGACGGCCGCGACGGCAGATCTGGCTACTCGCCGGCCCTGCGGGACGGCGCCAGGAGGCAGAAGGGGCAGCGACCCGACGCGGAAGTCCTCCTTCCTCTCGAGGACGACGTCGTCCGCGGCCATCTCGTCGGCCGCCGGGTCATTGGCGTTTACCCGCTGCTCAAGGATGAGACCTGTTGGTTCTTGGCGATTGATTTTGACAAGTCGACCTGGCAGTCCGACGTGGAGGAGGTGATGGAGTCATGCGAGAGGCTCGGTGTGCCCGCATCGATCGAGCGATCGCGTTCAGGGCGCGGCGGACATCTTTGGATCTTCTTCGAGAGCCCTGTCCCCGCGGCGACGGCGAGGAACCTGGGCTGCGTTTTCCTCACGGACGCTCTCGAGCGCCGTCACCAGCTAGGGTTCGACTCTTACGATCGGCTCTTCCCGAGCCAGGACACGATGCCGAAGGGCGGGTTTGGGAATCTGATTGCGCTCCCTCTGCAACGGGTCGCCCGTCAGGCTGGCAACACAGTCTTTCTGGACCGAAACCTCGAACCGTACGGGGATCAATGGCACTATCTGGCATCGGTGCAGAGATTGGCGCTGACCGACTGTGAGCGGATCGTTCACGAAGCCGCTCGGGCGGGCGCGATCCTCGGGATTGACGCCCACTGGTTCGAGACAGATGAGGATGCGCGCGAACCGTGGCGGCTTTCTCCCTCACGCCGCCATCCAGACGCTCCGATCCAAGGCCCGCTGCCGACCTCTGCAGCGGTCGTCCTTGCCAATCGGGTCTTCGTTGACAAACGTGGCCTGCCGCCGGTACTCCTCGGCCGGTTGCGCCGCTTAGCCGCCTTCCAGAACCCCGAGTTCTACCAGGCTCAGGCAATGCGGCTCTGGACGGGTGGCAAGCCTCGCATCATCGACTGCTCAGAGGAGTTCCCTGAGCATCTTGCCCTTCCGCGTGGCGCGCTCGAGGCGGTAGTCAAGCTACTAGAGGGCCAAGGCATCTGGACCACGATGAGGGATCAACGCCAATCCGGTGTGCCCTGCCATTTCACCTTCCGGGGCGAGTTAACACGTGAACAACAGCAGGCGGCAGAGGCGATGGCCGCCCATGATTTCGGCGTTCTCGCTGCGCCGACCGCGTTTGGCAAGACCGTGATCGGCGCCTGGCTTATCGCAAAACGAGGCGTCAACACACTGGTACTGGTTCACCGCCAGCAACTGGCAGACCAGTGGCGCGAGCGCTTGGCCGCCTTCCTCGACCTGCCGACGCGATCCATCGGCCAGTTCGGCGCCGGCCGGAACAAGAGTAAGGGCAAGATCGACATCGGCATGCTCCAGAGTCTCCACAACAAGGGGGCCGTCCGGGATCTGGTGGCGGACTACGGGCACGTGCTCGTCGATGAGTGCCACCATATCCCTGCTTTCAGCTTTGAAGCCGTCCTCAAGGAGGTTAAGGCCCGCTACGTCTCGGGACTGACGGCCACGCCGGTCCGTAGGGACGGCCATCACCCGATCGTGATCATGCAGTGTGGACCGATCCGACACCGCATCGACGCCAGGCAGCAGGCTGAGGCACGGCCCTTCCACCACATCGTCGTCCCTCGGATCACCTCCTTCACCCTGCCTGCCGAGCTCGCCGATGCTGGCATTCAGGAGATCTACTCCCAGTTGGTGGCAGATACGTCAAGGACCGCCATGATCGTTGGAGATGCCATCGAAGCACTCCACCATGGTCGATCGCCGCTCGTGCTCACAGAACGCACTGAACATCTCGAAGAGATGCAGCATCATCTCAGCGCTCTGGTCGAACATCTCGTCGTGCTTCGAGGAGGTATGGGTCCGGGCGAGCGTAGGGCCGTACTGGAAAGGTTGAAGGCCATCCCTGACGCAGCACCGCGCGTCCTCCTGGCGACCGGACGCTACATCGGGGAGGGGTTTGACGATGCACGCCTGGATACGCTCTTTCTGGCTCTGCCAGTTTCGTGGCGAGGTACAGTCCAGCAGTACGCGGGACGCCTACATCGTCTACACGAGCGCAAGCGTAAGGTCAGGATCTACGACTATGTGGACGTCGGCGTGCCGATGCTGGCAAAGATGTACCAGAAACGCTTGCGCGGCTATGCCGCGATCGGTTACTCGGTCACCGCGGATGTCGACAACGAAGTAAACGCGTAAAGCACTTGAGGCCAGCCACATGATCGCTCATCGCCATGCTAGACGCCCGTGCTGCGGTGGGTCCGTGATGGATCTCGAACAGCTTGTTCTCGTGGGGCAGAGCGGCGCCTTGTGGCCGCCTTCTTCCCAGAGGAGACGCGTTCCTCGATCCGCACGACCCGCTCTGGCCTTGCTCGGCCGAACCTCTTGAGATAGATGTGCTCGATGAACTGCGGTAGCGGCTGTTTCCAGGGCTCCTGACGGTTATTGCCGATCTTTCCCAACTTGTTTGGATTCAAGCCAAGCTCCAGCGCCATCTGGACATGCGTATCGGAGAGATGGAAGCGTTGGCGTGCGTGGATCCAGGCCGGCAGTCTCGGCTCGGGTCTCATCCGATCTTTTCCCCACGCAGCCAATGACGGTAGGCAGCAATCCACTCGGCGCCTTTGGGCGCGGGCCTGGGCAAGGGCAAATTCACAATCGGGATTGCCTGCCGGAACTGGTCGCGCCGACAGATCGCTACGATCTGGTCCCTGCTGTTCAGCTCGAAGCGCTCGACAACGACTGTCACGCCCAGTATCGAGGTCTCGAATGGGACCCCAAGGTTGTCTTCAAGGACCGTGAATAGGCCGGTCGCCTGTTCAGACTCGTTGTAACAGTCGACAGTGGCCTCTTCGACCATGGCGTCCAACTTTGCCCTGCTTATCGAACGCGGCCCACTACTTTGCTCCCGACGAGACCAACGATCAGCCAACCACCGACTCCTTATCGTTCACAGGTGGACCTGGTTGCGGTTAAGCGTCGTGACAGAGGTCTGGCGGAGGGAGAGGGATTCGAACCCCCGAAGGCTTGCACCTTAGTGGTTTTCAAGACCACCGCCATCGACCACTCGGCCATCCCTCCGGCGATCATCAATGATACGTACGATCACCTACCAAATACTTTCTTGAGGAGCACTGACGCGAGTTCATCGCTGGGGACGCGGTAGGGCCCGAATCTCTTGGTCAGCGGGTCGACGATTGGACCCCGGCGGCTGCAGTTCCGCTTGCAGCGACAGCTGCCGCCAGCCTGGGAAAGCGGCCAGCACCAGAAGGACGCCTCGCCACTCTTTCGCGGGTGGCACCGCCGGAACCAGCCAGCTGCTCCAGGCAAAGGAATCATCCGCCGATCCGCTCACGCGGCCCCAGCCGGCCGCCTCGAGTTGTTTGGCGAAGTAGGCCTCGAGTTCCATCGGAGCCATCTCCGTCTGCGCCCGAGCGTCCGATTTCCGCCTGCCTCCTCCGCCACCCGTACCCTCTGGCAAGAACTTGACTCCCGGCGGCGGCCTCAGGTTCGGAAGCGCTGAAAAACCCTCTTCGCGGTCCATAGCCCGGCCAAGGTTCGCAAGCGTGTCTTGTGCGTGCACGGGGTCGTACCGAACCCGAAGTTCGGCGCCACCGTCCTCTCGGTCCGCGGCATGCAGGTAGACCATCGCCGACTCGCCTTTATCGACAAGCAGCGTCGACCCCATCATGGCGCGGTACTGGAAACCGCCGCCGGGTGGGCGCGGTTGCTCGATGCGCTGCCAACCGAGTCCGACCAGGCTGGTCGCGTAATTGGCGGCGACGGCCTCGGGGTCTCCCTGGCCCTCGAAGATCATCTCGGCGCCGACCAGTTCGCCCGCGCGACGACGAACAACGCTGCCGAGGAACCTCAGCTCCGTCCGATCCACGAGTTCAGGCGGCACTTCCTCGGGATAGCCGAGCGTCAGATCCGCTGTCGCCGGACCTTCGAGATCCGGCCAGCTGAGCAGTCGGCCGGCAAGCTGTCGGAGCTGGCGCTCGCGTTCCGTCTCCGGCGCTGCTCCGCTCACCGGATGACGTCGAGACCGCCCATGTAGGTGCGCAGCGCCGTGGGTACCCGGATGGTGCCGTCCTCCTGCTGGTAATTCTCAATGATGGCGACCATCGTGCGCGGGAGGGCCAGACCGGATCCATTCAGCGTGTGCACGAAATCGACCTTTCCGTCCTTGCGGCGGTATCGGATGTTGGCGCGCCGCGCCTGGAAGTCGTTGTAGTTGGAGCAGGACGAGACTTCCAGGAATCGTTTCTCACCCGGCGACCAGGCCTCGAGGTCATAGGTCTTCGACTGGCCGAAGCCCATATCCCCGGTGCACAATAGGATCACGCGGTACGGGATCTTGAGCCGCTGCAGGACGTCTTCCGCATCCTTCACGAGGAGCTCGAGTTCCTCGTTCGACCGTTCGGGTTCGACGAATTTGACCATCTCGACCTTGTTGAACTGGTGCAACCGAATGTAGCCGCGGGTGTCCTTGCCGGCCGCGCCGGCTTCGCTGCGAAAGTTGGTCGACCAGGCGACGTGCTTGATCGGCAGTGCCGAAGCCAGGAGGATCTCTTCCCGATACATGTTGGTCACCGGGACCTCAGCGGTCGGCACGAGGAACAGATCGCGGGCCTCGATGCGAAAGGCGTCGTCCTCGAACTTCGGCAGCTGGCCGGTACCGGTCATGGCAGCGCGGTTCACGAGGAAGGGCGGAAAGACCTCGATGTACTCGTGCTCGCGGATGTGCAGATCGATCATGAAATTCAGCAGCGCCCGCTCGAGGCGCGCACCGGCGCCCTTCAGGAACAAGAAACGGGAGGTCGCGACTTTGACCCCTCGCTCGAAGTCGAAGAGGCCGAGCTGGGTACCCAGCTCGTAGTGCGACTTTGGGGTGAAGGGGAATTCGCGGCCCATGCCCCACTGGCGGATCGTCGGGTTGGCGGATGCGTCCGCTCCCTCGGGTACCGAGGGGTCAGGGAGGTTGGGAACTTCGAGCAGCAAGGCGTTGAGCCGCGAATCGATCGGTGCCAGCTTCTGCTCGAGCGCCTTGACCTCATCCTTGAGGCCGCGCATCGCGTCGATACCCGCCTGATCTCTCGTCTTCACCATCGCCGCGGATCGCTTGTTCTGCTCTGCTTTCAGCTGCTCGACCGTCGTCAGCGTTTCCCGCCGTTGCGCATCGAGCCTCAGGATCTCGTCGACCGGCGCCGTTTCGCCTTTTTTGCGCGCTCCTTCCCGGACGAGGTCAGGGTGTTCGCGAATGAAGCTAAGGCTCAGCATGGCGGGCCCGCAGGTGCGGGAAGAGGATGACGTCGCGGATCGAGGGCTGGTCCGTGATGATCGCGGCCAGGCGATCGATCCCGAGTCCCATGCCACCAGTCGGCGGGAAGCCATACTCGAGCGCCGCGAGGAAGTCCTCATCCATCGGATGCGTCTCCTCGTCGCCGGCGGCTCGGGCGCGCGCCTGGTCGACGAATCGGGCACGCTGGTCATCCGGATCGTTCAACTCGGAAAAGGCATTCGCGATCTCCTCCCCCGCGATGAAGAGCTCGAAGCGATCCGTTAGGCGGGGGTCCGAGCTGCGCCGCCGCGCGAGCGGCGAGACCTCGGTCGGATGGCCGAGCACAAACGTCGGTTGCACCAGCGTGTCCTGCAGCAGCTCCTCGAACAACTCGGCGATCAGGCCGCCCCATCCAAGCCCCGGCTTGGGATCGATGTTGTATTTCTTGATCAGTCCCCGGAGCATCGACACGTCGGCCTTCATCAGGTCCTCGTCAACCACCTGGCTGACCGCCTCCACCATCTCGATGCGTTTGAAGGGCCGGCTGAACATGATTTCCTGTTCCTGGTATTGGATCGTCGGCGTACCCTTTACCCGCTCGACCAGGTGAACGACGAGAGATTCGGTTAGCTCGAGCATCCCCTCGACGTCGGTGTAGGCCTGATAGAGCTCGAGCATCGTGTACTCGGGACTATGCCACTGATCCATCCCCTCGTTGCGGAAGATGCGACCGATCTCGTAGACGCGGTCGAAGCCGCCGATGATCAGCCGCTTGAGGTACAGCTCGAGGGCAATGCGAAGGTACAAATCCATGTCGAGCGCATTGTGATGGGTCCGAAACGGCCGTGCCGCCGCACCGCCGGCTATCGCTTGCAGCACCGGCGTCTCCACCTCGACGAAGCCGCGACTCTTCATGAACGTACGGGTCTCCTCGACCATCCGGCTACGCGCGAGGAAGACATCCATCACCTCAGGGTTGGCGATCAGGTCGAGGTAGCGCTGCCGGTAGCGGAGCTCCTTGTCTTTTAAGCCGTGATATTTCTCGGGCAGCGGCCGCAAAGCCTTCGCCAGCAGCACGAAGTCCTCGATCTCACAGGTGATCTCGCCCCGCCTGGTGCGAAACAGCACTCCGTGCACGCCGACGATGTCCCCCAGGTCGAGGTCGGTGAATCGCTTGTACGGTTTCTCGCCGAGCTTGTCCACCTTGGCCAGCAGCTGGATCCTGCCCGCGAAATCCTGGATGTGGGCGAAGGTGGCCTTCCCCATCACACGGATCGCGACCAGGCGGCCGGCCAGCGACACACGATCGGTGCGCGTCTCGGCGCCTCCCGATTTTTCCGCCTGCTCGAACAGGGCGAGCGCCTCGGCCGAGCTATGCGTCCGATCGAACCGGCTCTGGTACGGCTCGATGCCCTGTGAGCGAAGCGTCGTCAACTTCTGGCGACGCTGCAGTTCCTGTTCGGTCCGCTCCCCTTCCATTCCGCGAAAGTCTAAAGGGTCGTAGCGCCTGACCCGTTAGAGAACATCGAAGGCGCGGCTTTCCATCGGTCGGTCCGGACGGAATGGATTGTCGGCCGGCTTGAGCTTGCCAGTGATTGCGTCGACCGCCCGGCGGCTGCCGCCGATGCTCCCCATGATGCCGTGGCCGCTGTAGCCGGTATTGACCGCAAGCCCCGGGATGCTTGTCGGTCCGAGGAGCGGGCGCCGATCGGGCGTGTAGGTGTACTGGCCGGCTTGCAGCCACCATTGCAGCCGCGACGACGCCCACACCTCTTTCCAGAAGGGGACGATGCGCGCCAGTGCGTGATCGCTGGTGGGATCCAGCAGCCCGAAGGCAAACGATGCGGAGGTCGGTACCTCGTCGAGCGGCGGCTCGGCAGCGGCGGGTGCGGTCCACAACGCGTGGGCGCCGGTGCCGGCCGGTCGCCAGTGCGCCCCGGTTTCGAAGTCGATGGTCATCGGTGCGTCTTCAGGGACCCGCGGCACATCGGGCATGATCAGCTTCTGCCGGCGGACGGTCGCGAGCGGCAGGTCGAGCCCGGCGAGCTTGCCGACCGGACCCGATAACGGACCGGCGGCGATCACGACATTCCCGGCCTCGACGTCTCCAGCGGTCGTCGTGACGCCGTACACCCGGTCCCGCTGGACGCGGAACCCGGTCACCATCACGCCAGTCTTGATGCGGGCGCCACTCGCCCGGGCAAGCTCGATGGCGAGGACGCGAGGCTCGAGCCAGCCATCGCCCGGGCGGAAGCGGGCGTTGACGATGTCGGGGGCCAGGTAGGGAAAGCGCCGCCGCGCCTCCGCGCCATCGAGCAGCTCGACGTCAGTCAGTCCCCACCGGCGCTGCGCGACGAGCAGCTCGGCCTGGGCGCGGGCGCCGTCAGGCGTGCGGGTCACGAACAGGTAGCCCTGGTGCCGAAGGCCGATATCGACGCGCGATTGCAGCTCATCGAAGAATGCCACGCTCTCCCGGACCAGCTCGACCTCCTCGGCGTTGTCGAACTGGAGCCGAAACGCGCCGGTGGCGACCGGGGTGGTCAGGGTCGCCAGCGCCGGGCGTTTTTCGAGGACGATTGTCCTGAGTCCAGCACGCTGCGCGAAGAAGGCCGTAGCGCAGCCGATGATGCCCCCGCCAATGACGACGAGGTCGGCGGTCTCGGCCGCTAGCGCACCTCGACGATCAGCATTTTGGTGGAGCCGCCGGGCGTCACCACCGAGACGTCGTCGCCGACATGCTTGCCGAGCAGCGCCTTGCCAACCGGTGACTCGAGCGAGATGCGGCCCTTGCTCGGTTCCGCCTCGGCCGATCCAACGATCGTGAAGGCCTCGTCGCCGTATTCGTCGTGCACCTTCACGGTCGACCCGACTTCGACAATGCCCTTGACGTGCTTCCCCTCGATGATGCTGGCGTTGCGAACCAGCTTCTCCAAGAGAAGGATGCGGCCCTCGACAAAGCCCTGCTCGTTCTTGGCGTCGTCGTATTCGGCGTTCTCGTTGATATCGCCGAACTCTTTGGCCTGCCGGATGCGCTCGGCGACCTCGGGCCGGCGCTTGTTGCGCAGCACCTCGAGCTCTGCCTGCAGCCGGTTCAACCCTTCCTGGGTGAGATAGACAACCTTGTCGTTTTCCATACTTCTCCCTTCTCGGAGCCGCATGGCGGCCCCCAGAGCCGCCGTATTATACGGGATTCCCGGCGCGAGTTTGCTAGCCCAGGAGCTGAATCGACAGCAGGGGCAAATTCTCGCGCACCCGCATCCCGGCGCCGGTCGGTAGGACGGTCAGGAAGAGCCCGTGGAGGGTGTAGGTTCCGGGCGCCAGCTGGCTCGAGGTGGGCCAGTCGGCGGTGAAGGTGGCGGTCTCGCCGGCGCCGAGTTGCTTGTGGCCGAAGGCCATGCACATGATCGCCGGAACCGGCTCTTGCCACACCTGCTGGTGCTGGTTGTCCTCGGCCCAGACGTGCAGCGTTTGGACGCAGCCAATCTCGTAGTCGATCGGCCCGGTCACGGTAAGCGTGACGTGTACAGTGCCGCCGGCCGCAAGTGAGCCGGGTGCGGCCTGGGCATGGAACGGGCCGTTCGTCCCGGAAACCGTCCCGGAGGGACTCGGAGTGGGGCTTGGCCCCGGGCCTGCCGCCTGCGCTCCGCAGCTGGCGACGATCAAGGCGACGAGCAGCAGCCAGAGACGGTCCATGCCCTTATGACGCCCGCCCGACGCAAAAGTTCCCTGGTCAGGCGGCTTCGCAGGATGGCGGAGCGTCGTCGATCTCGCCATCGAGTGAGAACGCGCCGGGATCGATGGCCATGGCGGCGTCGAGCACGACCGTGACATCCACAGGGCAGGTCACTGACTGCACCATGGTCCGCAGGCGCGCGGCGCCACGGAATCCCCTGAGTCCCCAAGCGATGAATTTCCGCAAGAGGCGGGGACCGCGCTCGGGGCCGTAATAGTCGAGCACCAGGTCGCAATGACGCCGGACCAGTTCGATCTGCTCCTGCCAGGACAGCGATGGGATCGATTCACCGGTCGTCAGGCGGACAACGGCCTGCCGAACCAGCCACAGGTTGCCCAGGATGCCGCGGCCCAGCATCACGGCGTCGACCCCACTCTCGTGCCGACGCCGCTCGGCGTCGTCAGCGGTGCGGAGATCGCCGCTCCCCGCGACCGGGATCCTGACGGCGGCTTTGACCTGCGCGATCGCGTCCCAGTCGGCCCACGGGTCGTACCGCTGCGACCGGGTGCGACCATGGACGGCGAGCCCCTGAATGCCGGTCGCCTCCAGGCGCGTCGCCATTTGCAGGTGGTTGCGGGTGGCGAAGTCCCAGCCAAGCCGGATCTTGACCGTCACCGGAACGGACACGGCGCCCACCACGGCGTCGGCCACGCGGCACGCGAGGTCAGGATCCCGCAGCAAGGACGAGCCGCCCGAGGTCTTGACCACCTTGGGCACCGGGCAGCCCATGTTGATGTCGACGATATCGGCCCCGGCCGCTTCCGCCATCCGCGCCGCCTCGGCCATCACCGCCGGGTCGCCACCCATCAGCTGGACCGATACCGGTCGCTCATCCCAGGCGAGGTCCATCAAACGGAACGACTCCCGGTGATTCCGCACCAGCGCTTCGCTGCTGATCATCTCGGTGCAGGCCATGCCGGCACCGAATTCGCGAGCGATCTTGCGGAAGGGCGCGTCGGTCACGCCCGCCATGGGGGCGACGTAAACAGGCGAGAGGAGGGTATGCCGGCCGATGTTCACGGGGCTACCAGCCTATCAGTCTTTTGGGCGCAGCCGAGTCTCGAGGAGCAGCGCAATCACGCCCAGCATCAGGATCGGGCCGACGTTCTGGGAGTTGATGAAGATGGCAAACCGGGGCGTCGCCCCACGCGAGTGGCGCGGAACGTGCCATACGAGCGTTTGAGACGTTTGCGGCGGCGGTCCTACGAATTGAGGTCGTAGATCAGCCGGAGTCCCTCCAGCATCAGCCGCTGATCCACCAGCTCGATGACCGACGTCTCGGCCGCGATCAGCCCCGCCAGCCCGCCGGTGGCGATCACCCTCGGGTTTTCGCCGAGCTCCTTCTTGATCCGGGCCACCATCCCCTCGACCTGGGCGGTGAAGCCGAAGATGATCCCCGCCTGCATGCTCTCGGCGGTGGTCCGGCCGATCACGTTGGCGGGCGCCTTCAGCTCCACGCGCTGGAGCCGGGCCGCACGCTCGTAGAGCGCGTCGACCGAGATCCCCATCCCCGGCGAGATGGCGCCGCCGAGGTAATCGCCCTCCTTGGAGACCACGTCGTAGGTGGTGGCCGTGCCGAAGTCGATGATGATCAGCGGGCCGCCGTATTTCCTGAAGGCGGCCATGGCTGCCACGATGCGGTCGGCACCGACTTCCTTAGGGTCTCGGTAGTGGATCTTCAGCCCCGTCTTGATCCCGGGACCGACCATCATCGGCTCCCTGCCGAAATAGCGTTCGATCGCCTGGATCAGGCTGCTGTTCAGGGGCGGGACGACGCTGGCGATGACTACCGCGTCGACGCTTTTCGGGTCGATGCCCTCCTGCCGGATCAGCTGCACCATCAGGAGGCCGAGCTCGTCCGGCATGCTGTCCCGCCGCGTGGGGAGGCGCCAGTCGTGCCGCAGCTGATCGCCCTCGAAGAGCCCGAACGCCAGGTTCGTGTTCCCGAGGTCGATCGCCAGCAACATCGCCGTCAGTCTACCCGCGCTCGACGGGACACTTTGGTTTTTACAATGGTGCTGTGGTCAACAGCCGACCGAACGCGGCTGCCGAGGAGATGCGCAAGCTGCGGCCGTTCTGGCGGGACGGCCGGATCCTCCAATGGCCGGCTCGGGAAAGCCGCAGACGGCTAGTCCTGGCCGAAGTGGTCCGGGCGTTTCAACCAGGCAAACGCCTGACGGAGGCGGAGGTGGACGCCTTGCTGCGTGAGTTCTGGCCCGACCACTGCCAGCTCCGGCGTGCGCTCGTCGAACGCGAGCTCCTGAATCGAAAAGACGGCGTCTACTGGCGCGTCGGCTAGCGCCCCCACCCTACCCTCCCCCAGAGGGGGAGGGAAATCCTACCTCTAGTAGACGTCTTCTTTGCGGGAGTCTTCGTCGGACTCGGGAACTTCTACCTCGTCCTCAGCTGACTCCACGGTATGCATCCCGTCGAGTTCCTCGCCAGGCTCCTCGCCGTCCTCCTCGGTCTCCTCGCCGGCATCGGACGCGCGGTTGAGCAGCGAGTCCTTGGCGTAGGGCCGGAACTCGTCACGCCCCGCCTTTTTGATCGGGAATGACGGACGCCCAAAGAACTTCGGATCCTGGTAGGTCTCCCGGACGATGACCTTGACGCCGGCCGGGTCACAGGAGGCGACGGCGCCGGAGTACCTGTTGCCGCCTTCGAGGAATTTGATCAGCCGACGCCCGAGGGCGTGTTCGAGGTGGCCCAGGTAGATGCCCCGCGAGGTCTCCACGTTCATCGTGTCGCCGGCAACGATCAGCTTGACCGGGTCGCCGCCCGAAACCTTGGCGCAGGGATCACCCTCGGCATGCATGTGGAGCGCGGTCAGGGCCGTCTTGCCCGTCTCTTCGATGAAGGCGTCGATATTCACTTTCGCCTTCGAGGTGGGGACCGGCTGGCCGCCGCGCAGCGCCTGGAGCTTCGCCAGGTTCTTGACCGCGATCGGGTTCACGGGGTTGAGCTTGAGGGTGCCCTTGTAGGCATCGATAGAGCTCTCCAACTGACCGAGCTCGGTGTAGGCCTTGCCCAACCGATTGAGGGTGTCCTCGTCCGGGCCGAACCGATCCATGATGCCCCGATTGACCTGGACCGCCTCCGTCCACTTGCTCGCGAGCGCCAGCTCGATCGCCTCGTCGACGTACTGCGCCCGCGGTTTGATGCGTTCCGCGAATTCGGCCATCGCTTGCCCTCCTGAATGCGTGGCATACCTTACGCGCGCGCGAAAACCGTTGTCAAGCCCGCATACGGTCTTGCCGGCATCACAACGGGGGATGGGTTCGATGCTTGTGTAAATTGCCGCAAGATTATTAATAGGTATTAGAAGAGTTGCCCTATTTGTTGCAGGCACTGTGGCAAGGTTGTATAAAGAGCTACGCCTTCGGGCGCCGCGAATTCGGGATGTATTCACATTTGGAAGGAGGACGCGCATGAGATTGCCTAAATTGCTCGCTGTGCTTGCTGTCGCGAGCGTGGCGCTGGCGGCCTGCGGCACCAGCTCCGGGGGGAGCACCGCTATCAAGGGAACCATCAAGATCGCCGTCGACTTGCCCGAATCGGGCGCCGAGACGTCGAACGGCATCCCGACCCTCAACGGCGTGAAGTTCGCAGTGTCGCAGCTGAAATCGGTCGACGGCTTCACCCTCGAGGTCTTCAACCTCGACGACGCGGTCAACGGCGTCCACGACCCGCAAAAGGGTGCGCAGAACGTCCAGCAGTTCGTCGACGATACCAAGGTGCTCGGTGTGATCGGCCCCTTCAACTCGGGCGTGGCGCGCGCCGAGATCCCCATCACCAACCGGGCTCACTTGGTCCAGATCAGCCCGGCCAACACAAACCAGTGCCTGACGAAGGACATCTACATCGCACAATCGCTGAGCGGGGTTGCGGACGTCGACTGCAAGGCGGCCGGCTACCCGTTCCCCAAGGACCTACGCCCAACCGGAACCAACAACTATTTCCGGGTTGCCACCACGGACGACAACCAGGGTCCCGCGAATTCGGACTACGCCTATAACACCCTGAAGCTCACCAAGGTCGGCGTGGCATCCGACGCCGAGGCCTACGGCAAGGGCATCGCCGACACCTTCACGGCGCGCTTCGTGAAGGACGGTGGCTCGATCGCCAAGCGACAGGACTTCCCGAACGCGTCGCACGTCAGTGATTTCAAGCCGTTCCTGCGGGCGGCGTTGGCCGCCGGCGCCCAGGGCATCTATTTCGGTGGCACCGACAGCAACAATGCCTGCGTCGTTCGCCAGCAGATGGTGAGCGCCGGGTTCGCTGCTACGGCGCCGTTCCTTGGTGGTGACGGCATCGTCACCGACCAGTGCATCAAGGACGCGTCGGCCGCGGCCGTCGGCATGTATGGCACCGTTGCCACCGTTGCGGCGGAGCAGGTGTCGGGAGCGTCGTCCACCATCAGTGCCTTCAAGGCCGCGTACCCGAACAAGTCCGACTACGGCGCGTACACGATGCCGGCCTATGACTGCGCCAAGATCCTGGTCGCGGCCATCGACAAGGCGATCAAGGCCAATGGCGGTAACATGCCCAGCCGGCAGCAGGTGCTCGACCAGATGTACAAGACCGACTACAGCGGCGTCCTCGGGCATACTAGCTTCGACCAGAACGGCGACACGACCAACAAGGTGATCACGATCTACGCCGTCAAGAACGCCACCACCGGGTGGGAAGTCGTAAGCACGGTCAACGTAAGCTAACAGTCGCATAATCGGGAGGGGCGGCGATCCACCCCTCCCATTCGGTCCAATAGGTGGCCACACTGGCTGGAGCGCTGCGGGGTACCCGGACCGCCCTGAGCGGAATCCTCGGGACCTGGCTCTTACTCGGCGCGGCCATTTTGATCCTGGCCGTACTCCTCCTCCCGAAGGCGGTGGCGAACCCGTCCTTCTTCGTCCAGATCCTGATCTACGGCATCGCGGACGGAGCCATCTACGCCCTGATCGCGCTTGGCTATACGATGGTCTATGGCATCATCGAGCTGATCAACTTCGCCCATGGCGACATCTTCACCCTGGGCTACTTCATCGCCCTCCCCCTCGTCGGCGTATTCGGCGTCACCGACAACACGCCGTTCTCGCTCGGCCTGGTGCTCGTCCTGCTGCTCGTGACCGTCGCCGTGATGCTGATCGAGGGCGGCATCAATATCACGATCGAGCGGTTGGCCTACCGGCCGCTCCGCCAGGCACCACGCCTGGCGATTCTGATCACCGCGGTCGGAGTTTCGTTCATCCTCGAGGGAGTGATGTACCTCTGGCGGGGCGCCAACAACGTGCACTTCCCGGACGTGCTCCCGGGGACCCGGATGCCGCTGCCCGGTGGTGCGTCGATTGGAGTCAAGGACGTGGTGGTCATCGTGAGCTGCGTTTTCCTGGTCCTCGTCCTTAACTTCTTCATCGACAACGCGAAGCTCGGCAAGGCGATGCGCGCCACCGCGCAGGACCGTGAGGCCGCCCAGTTGATGGGGATTAACATCAACCGAACCATTGCCGCCACCTTCTTCATCGGCGCCGCGTTGGCCGGCGCAGGCGGCGTGATTTTCGGCCTGTACTTCAACAACATCCGCTTCGACCAGGGCTTCATCGCTGGGCTCTACGCCTTCACTGCCGCGGTCTTCGGCGGCATTGGCAACATCCAGGGGGCCGCGCTGGGCGGCCTCTTCATCGGCCTGGTCGCCTCGTTTTCCAGCGCCTACTTCCAGTCGGCACTGACGGATGTCTGGATCTTCGCCATCCTGATCCTGATCCTCGTCTTCCGGCCGACGGGATTGCTTGGGATGCAGGTTCCCGAGAAATGAGCCGCCGAGAGCTTCGCAGCGACCTAGCGATGCAATGGGCCCGAGGGACACTTAGAGACCGCAACCGCACGATCATGACGCTCCTCATCATCGCGGCCCTACTCTTCCCCAGCATCGCCGACGTCACGACCGGCGGCTCTGGCAACCACCTGGTCAGCACCGCCGCCGACGCCGGCGTCTACGTTCTGCTAGCGATCGGGCTAAACGTCGTGGTCGGCTTTGCCGGCTTGCTCGACCTCGGTTATGCTGCCTTTTTTGCCATCGGGGCTTATACCTACGGGCTGCTCGCCTCCGGTCAGCTCTCGGGCAGCCCGCTCCACCACGAATTCCATCTGCCGTTCTGGGTGCTGCTCCTGGTTGCCATGTTCGTGGCAGCCACCTTCGGCGCCATCCTGGGAGCACCGACGCTGCGTCTCCGGGGCGATTACCTGGCCATCGTCACGCTCGGCTTCGGAGAGATCGTCCCGCGCGTCTTCCGCTACCTGGGCGCCGGCTCGCCGATCGGCAACTGGACCGGCGGGGTGAACGGGATCGCGGCCATCGATCCGCCGAAGCTGCCCGCCTTTCTCAACGGACCATGGTTTGGCGTCACCAACCCGATCGCGATCGTCGCGCCGTTCGATTTCAGCGACTCGACCTATGCGCCGATGGATTACTACTGGCTGATCTTGATCCTGGTCGCGATTTGCATCGTGCTAGTGACCAACCTCCACAACTCGCGGATCGGCCGCGCCTGGATGGCGGTGCGCGAGGATGAGGTGGCGGCGGCCGCGAGCGGCATCAACACCGTGGCCATCAAACTGCTCGCCTTCGCCATCGGCGCATCCTTCGCCGGATTCGCGGGCTGTTATTACGGTGCCAAGCTATCGCTCGTCAGCTCGGAAAATTTCGAGTTCGTCGTATCCGTCAGCATCCTGATCATGGTCGTGCTGGGCGGGATGGGCAACATCCCCGGCGTGATCGTCGGCGCATTGACGATTTATTTTGTTCAGTTTTATGTGCTGACCAACCTGCCGGACTACGCGGTTGCCGCGGCAAACGCCGTCGGCCTTGGCTTCTTGAACCAGTCGAACCCCGGCTGGGTCGGACTGCACGACGAAGTCCAACGCTTGAACTACATCGTGTTCGGGCTCATCCTAGTCACCGTCATGCTGCTGCGACCGCAAGGGCTCTTCCCTAGTCGCATCCGGGAGCAAGAGCTTGAAAAAGGCACCATCGAGCAGGCCGTATTTGACGTGCGCGAGACAGCGGAATGAGCAGCCCTCCGCCAACCGCGCCTGTGATCCTGGATATCGACCGGGTGACCAAGCGCTTTGGGGGGCTGACGGCCATCGACGACGTCAGCTTTAGCATCCGGACTGGGGAGATCTTTTCGTTGATCGGCCCGAACGGCGCGGGTAAGACGACGCTCTTTAATACGATCACTGGCTTGTACAAGCCCACTTCCGGGATAATTCGCTTCCAGGGTCGCGACATCACCGGCCTCAAGCCATACCGGGTCGCCGAACTCGGCATCGCGCGCACCTTTCAGCAGATCCGACTCTTCGCCTACATGTCAGCCCTCGACAACGTACGGGTCGGCGAACACCCGCGGATGAACGCCAAGCTGTGGGATGACATCTTCAAGACCCGGACGGCCCGACGTGAGGAGGCAAAGGTGACTGAACGCGCCAACCAGCTTTTGGATTTCGTTGACATCCGCCAGCAGGCCCACAACTACGCTCGCAATCTCCCTTACGGTCATCAGCGGCGGCTGGAGATCGCCAGGGCTCTGGCCAGCGATCCGACGCTGTTGCTGCTGGATGAGCCTGCCGCCGGCGCCAACCCGCAAGAGAAGCTGGACCTCATGGCATTGGTGGAGAAAATCCGTGCCCAGGGGATCACCGTGCTGCTGATCGAGCACGACATGAAAGTGGTGATGGGGATCTCCGACCGGATTGTCGTGCTCGACTACGGGGAGAAGATTGCCGAAGGAAAGCCTCAGGAGGTCCGCAGCAATCCACGCGTCATAGAGGCCTACTTAGGCAAGAGCGCGTGATGGCCTGACCATGGCGCTGCTCGAGCTGCAGGGCGTTGATACGTACTACGGCCGGGTGCAGGCTTTGCACCAGGTCAGCATGACGATAGACGAGGGGGAGGTCGTCACCTTGATCGGCAGCAACGGCGCCGGCAAGACCACCACACTACGAACGATCTCGGGTCTGACCCACCCGGTGCGTGGCAAGGTCCGATTGAGGGGGCAGGAAATCTCGACTTTGCCTCCCGATCGGATCGTCATGATGGGCATCGGGCATGCCCCGGAGGGACGCCGAATCTTTCATCGCATGACAGTGCGCGACAACCTGTTTTTGGGCGCGTACGCGCGCAACGATGGGCCGGCCATCCGGGCCGACCAGGAGCACATCTTCGAGCTGTTTCCCCGTCTCAAAGAGCGCCGCAATCAGATCGGCGGGACCCTGTCGGGGGGCGAACAGCAAATGCTTGCCATCGGCCGCGCCATGATGTCGCGGCCCAAGGTACTCCTCCTGGACGAACCCTCACTTGGGCTTGCCCCCATCCTCGTGGACACAATCTTCCAGGTCATCGTCGATATCAATAAGCAAGGGACCACGATCCTCCTGATCGAGCAGAACGCGGCCAGGGCGCTGCAAGTGGCGAATCGCGGTTACGTGCTCGAGACCGGGCGAATCGTGAAAGAAGGGACTGCGAGAGCTTTGCTCGAGAGCCCGGATGTGCAGCGGGCGTACCTGGGGATCTAGCAAATCTCTCGCGCGAAGGGCCGGTGTTCTCACGGCGATGATGCTTGCCGCCTGCACGAGCGGGGCGCCACCGACGACGTCGTCGAGTCCGGGGCCGGTCCTGGCCAGCATCGCCGTGGGCGCCCGGCCGGCGACGCCGGCGGTGGGAGAAGGCGCGGTCTGGGTTCCGAACACCGGCGACGGAACCATCTCGAAGATCGACCCGTATACGAACCGCGTGGTGAAAACCATCCGACTCGGTGACGCGCTGGCGCTCTACAAGAAACGCTGCGAACCGTATGGCTCCGTTCACAGCTTCATGGGTCCATCCTTCACTGTGCGGCGATGCGACCTGCCAAGCGCCGTCGCCGTCGGCAATGGCCTGGTCTGGGCGACACAGAACGACACCCGCGCGATCGTGGCGCTCGATCCCAGGGATGGACGACGGGTTGCCACGATTCCAGTCGACGGAACGCCCTTCGAGCTCTCGGCCGCCGACGGAATGGTCTGGGTGACGAGCTACCAGGATGAGACAATCGAGCGAATCGATCCGCGCACGAAGGCGGTCGTCGCCACCATCACCCAACTCGGTCAGGGCCCCGCGGGATTGTCGATCGGGCCCCAAGCGGTCTGGGTCACGAACAGCCGCGCCGGCACCGTTCTTCGGATCGACCCAACGACCAACCGGGTGGCCGCCACCATCACCATGCCGTGCCCGCCACCGTGCACATACGGTGCCGTGCCGTTGGCGATCGCCGCCGGACCCGATGCGGTCTGGGTCCGCAACGAGGGGATCGCGACGCTGACCCGGATCGATCCGCAGACAAATGCGATCGTCTCAACCGTCGATGTCGCTGCCTTCTATGGTCGCGACGGCGTCGATGCGATCGCGATCACGCCGTCGGGCATCTGGCTCAGCGGCCTCAGCCTGCAGCGGATCGACCCCGTGTCCGGGAAACCCGGGGGGACGCTGGCGCAAACCGGCATAACACTGGCAAACGGTAACGGCTCGCTCTGGGTCACCGATATACTCGGTCGCGTCCTGCGCATCGATCCCCAACGAGCCGGCGCACGATGAGGCGCTGGCGCCTCGCCTTTCTCCTGCTGGGCCTGCTTTTCGTTGCTAGCTGCACCATCGGCGTCGGCACGCCCGCGCATTCCATGGGCGTGATCAAGTTGGGAGTGGACCTGCCGCTGAGCGGTGAGGATGGGCCAGATGGCACAGCGGCGAGGGACGCCGTTGACCTCGCCGTCAAGCAGGCCGCACGGGTCTGCGGATCAGCGCGTCACAAGGATGCATGTTTTGATCTTCGGGCGATCACCTACGATGATGTCTTGAAAGGCGTCCATGACCCGGCGCAGGGCGCTAAGAACGTCGAGCTCCTGGCCAGCGATGCTGGTGTCGTCGGCATGATCGGCCCGCTGTATGACAGCCTGGCGAAGAGCGAGCTGCCGGTGGCGAACGCTGCGCAGCTCACCATGGTGAGTCCGGCGACGACGAACGAGTGCCTGACCCAGGAGCCGCCCGATCGGCATTGCCAGGGACTCGAAGCACGGCTTCGACCCCACGGGCCCAATAACTTCTTTCGGGTGGTGACGACGCAGCTGGTCGAGGGGGCAGCCGGTGCCGACCTCGCCTTCAAGACGTTGGGCAAGCGGCAGGCCTTCGTTGTCAACGATCAGACCCCTTTCGGACACGGGATTGCGACCGCGTTCGCCGACAGGTTTGTTAAAGACGGTGGGACGATCGTGGACCCATCCGATCTCGGCGGCTTCGATCCAAGCCAGTCGCCAGCCTTCGGATCGCGCATTCGACGCGCCGTCGAGCTCGCTGCGGATGTTGTCTACTTCGCCGGCGCTGACGTCTACCAGGCCGCGTCCTTACGACGCGAAATGGCCGCCCAAATGCCTCGGATCCCGCTGATCGGCAGTGATCGGCTGGCTAACGACCAGTTCGCAAAGTCGGCCGGCCCATCGGCTCGAGGCAGCTATTACACCGTGGTCGGCCCGTACCCCTTAAGCCTCCGACCGGCGCAGGCCTTCATTCGCGAGTATCAGAAGGCGTACAGCCAGACGGTGGGCACCTACAGCCTGCCGGCCTTCGACGCCACCAACCTCCTGATCGCCGCCATCGCCAGGGCGATCGACGATGCCGGCGGGCAACGGCCAACCCGGGCCCAGGTGATGATCGAGGTCAGCCGGACGACGGCCTACAGCGGCGCGATGGGCGTTACGAGCTTTGATTCGGTGGGCGACACCAGCCTCAAGCTGGTGTCCGCATACCAGTGGCTGGCCGACAGCGAGCCCGCCGGCAAGTTCGTCGCGCAGATCACGATAACGTAATCAGCCGATCGGGCGACCGGTCACCAGGGCGAGCGCGATCAGGTAGACGCAGATCACGGCGAACAGGCCGTACTCGAACATGATCCGGCGGCTCAACGAGTCGTCGAGCGCGTGGACGGTCAGCCCCTGCCAGGCGTACCAGGCGAAGGCGAGGATGACGGCGACGTACTGGCTCCCCTGGTTGAGGTAGGTCACCATGCCAAAGGCGCCGAAGGTCACGGTGCCGGCGGTCAGGAACGCGGAGAGCAGGGCAACGCCTTCTCGCTTGGTGGCGAAGCGGAAGCTCCGATAGCCGCTCAAGAGAGCGACGACGAAGACCGCGCTGAACTTGATCACGTTGGGCAGATCGTTGGATTGCAGAATCAAAAAGAAGAGCGCGAGCAGCGCACAGAACGTGGTCGCATCCCGCAGGAAGCGGTGCAGCGGCCGCTCGCGGCCCATGCCACGGGAGAGGTCGACGTAGCCGCTGGCAAAGATGAAGGCGCCCATGGTCAGCATCGCCAGCGCGTGAACCCGATAGTCGGGCGCGAGGATCGAGAAGGCGGACGCGGCGACGATGATGAGCACCGGCGAGATGTAGTGATCGAGGCTCAGCCACCCGGGTGTGCGGTTTCGGGCATGAAGAAAGACGAGCCCCAGGGTCGTCAGGGTCGCAAGTCCCGCCGTCGCCTGCCAGACCTGGGTCGGCGACAACAGCTCCGACTTGAAGCTGAGGCCGATCGCGACCGCCCACGCCGAGAGCAGACCGAGGTAGCGGGTGCCGAGTTGGACCGGGCGAGGAGCGGGCCGTGACCGAGGTCGCGCTCGCAGTTGACCTGGCGGAAGGGTTGCGGAAGAACTCGCCAGGGCTTCCGACATGGCGGCTAGTCTAGCACCGAAACGTCCGTTTGGGGCTGGGGAAAGGCCTTAGATTCGATCCCGAATTCAACCCCGAATTTGTATTCAAAAACAAATGTTCGAGGACGGCGGCTGGTTCTGTGGATACTGTGGAAAGAGGTGGGACGAATTAGGCCGTGGTGGTTCCCTGCCGGCCGTACTTGTCCTCCAATCGGACGACATCGTCGATCTCCGGAGTTGAGACCTCGAAGAACTCGCACTCCTCGACGCCGATCATCCGGTGCTTGCGCCCCGGCATGACCCGCCGCGACATCCCAGGAGTCAGCCGGTGCGTCTCCATCTCGCCCCGGTCGTCTTCGAGCTGGAGGTCCATCGCACCTTTGGTCACCAGCAGCGTTTCGTCTTTCTGCCGGTGATATTGCAGGCTGAGCATCTCTCCGGTGTTGATGTGGATCACCTTGCCCAGGTACTTGTCGGTGATGGCGAAGCGGTTCTCCCACCCCCAGGGCTTTTTCACGATGCCCCCACCCTGCCCTCCCCCAGAGGGGGAGGGGGAAGCATCAGACAAGCTGGCGCAGCCCCAACCGTTCTTCGAGCGCCGCCAGCAGCTGGTCGACACGTTCCTTGGAGCCGGCCTCGCTGTAGACCCGGATCAACGGCTCGGTGCCGGAAAAGCGGACCAGCACCCAGCTGCCGTCCTCGAGGTAGAACTTGAAGCCGTCGTCGGTCCGCGACCGCGCCACGCGGGCACCGGCGATCTCCGTGGGCGGCTCCTTCTCGAGCCGCGCATAGAGCTCGGCGCGTCGGGCGGCGTACTCCTGGCGGTCGAGCTGCAGGTCATGACGCGCATAGAAGTGCGGCCCCACCAGCTCGGTCAGGTGTTCCATGATCTTCGAGAGCGGCTGGCCATACTTCACGATCATGTCGGCGAAGGTGATGCCCGACAGGATGCCGTCGCGCTCGGGGATGTGGCCGCGGAACGCGAAGCCCCCGCTTTCCTCGCCACCGAGCATGGCATCGGTCTCGGCCATCTTGGGCCCGATGTACTTGAAGCCGACCTTGAGCTCGTGCACCTTGATCCCGAAACGCTCCCCCAGCCTGTCGACCATCGAGGTGGAGGTCAGCGAGCGGACGACGTCGCCCTTCTGCCCGCGCTTCTCGACCAGGTACATCATCAGCAGCCCCATCACCTGCAGCTGGTTGATGAAGGTGCCACGCTCGTCGATAATGCCCACCCGGTCGGCATCGCCGTCGTTGGCGATGCAGAGGTCGAACCCGCCTTTGCGCATCCGGTCCATCGCCTCGGGCATCCACTGGGCGATCGGCTCGGGGTGCATGCCGCCAAAGCCCGGGTTCCGCTCGCGATGGATCTCTTCCACGGTGGTCTTGCCGCCGGAGAGCAGCGCCCGCACGTAGCCCTGGCTGGCGCCGTACATGGGTTCATGGAGGATCCTGAGCCCGGCGGCCTTGATGGCGCCCAGGTCGACCAGACGATTGATCTGCGCGGCGTACGCCGGTTGGGGATCGAAGACCTCGATCAGGCCCTCGCGCTGCGCATCGTCGAAGCGAACCTGCTTCACGCGCCCGCCGCGCTGGACCTTTTGAATCTCCTGCTCCAGCCTGGCGGTTACCTCGGGGGACGCGGAGCCGGCGTACTCGGGCTTGTATTTCAGGCCACTGAAGTAGTACGGGTTGTGGCTGGCGGTGATCACGAGGCCGCCGCTTGCCTTCCTGTCGAGGATGGCGAAGGTCGCCACCTGGGTCGGCGTCGGGGCGTTGACGATGAACACCTTGACCCCGTTGGCGGCCAGCACCTGCGCGACCTCGCGCGCAAAGAGGTCCGAGGCGAAGCGCGTGTCATAGCCGACGATCGCGGACGAATTCGGACGGCTGGTCAGGTACTGGGCGATGCCCTGGGTCGCGAGACGAACCGACTCGTAGGTGAAGTCGTCGGCGATGATGCCGCGCCAGCCGTCGGTCCCAAAGGTGATTTCTACGTTGGCCACGATCTTCCCTATCGTAGCGGGGTCGGCCGCAGCCGGAGTTGGGTCAGCTGGCTTTCGCCGACGGAGTCCGCAGGACGTCGGCCGGCCGCACACCGAGCGCGCTCAGATCCGACTCCAGCATTTCGCGAATCAACTGCTCGAAGCTTATTTTCGGCCGCCAGCCAAGCCGCGCGCGCGCCTTGCTCGGGTCGCCACACAGGTCCGGAACCTCGGCGGGACGGAAGTACGCGCGATCGACTTCCACGAACTCCTCCCAGTCCAGACCGACCAGCCCAAAGGCGAGCTCGACCAGCTGCCGAACGGTCCACTGGATGCCGGTCGCGATGACGTAGTCGTCGGGCCTATCCTGCTGGAGCATCATCCACATCGCCTCGACGTAGTCCCTGGCGTGGCCCCAGTCACGTTTGGATTCGAGGTTACCGAGGCGGACTTTGGTCGATTGCTTGGCGACGATCGCCGCCACCCCGCGTGTCACCTTTCGCGTCACGAAGTTCTCGCCCCGCCGGGGTGACTCGTGATTGAAGAGGATGCCACTGCAGGCGAACATGCCGTAGGCCTCGCGGTAGTTGACAGTCATCCAGTGCGCGTAGAGCTTGGCGACGCCGTAGGGGCTGCGCGGATAAAACGGCGTCTGCTCGTTCTGCGGCGGCGCGGTCAGGCCGAACATTTCCGAGGTCGATGCCTGGTAGAAGCGCGTCGGACGCCCGGAGGCACGAATCGCTTCCAGCAATCGGGTGGTGCCCAGTCCATCGGTGTTGCCCGTGTACTCCGGCTGGTCGAACGAAATGTGGACCTGGCTCTGGGCGGCCAGGTTGTAGATCTCATCCGGCTGCACCGTCATCACCAGCCGGTTGAGGCCTCCCGAGTCGGTCATGTCGCCATAGTTGAGTGTGAAGCGGGCCCCCTCGAGGTGCGACGGATGCGCGTGCTCGAGGTGATCGATCCGGCTGCGGTTCATGCTCGAGGAACGGCGCACCACGCCGTGCACCTCGTATCCCTTCTCCAGCAGGAGCTCGGCGAGGTACGACCCGTCCTGCCCGGTGATCCCGGTGATCAGCGCGCGCTTTGCCACGGCCACAGTCTATGAAACGTCAGGGTTGCGGGATTCCCGCATGTCACAAACGTCAGGGTTGCGGGATTCCCGCATGTCACAAGTATTCGGTCTTGCCCATTTTCTTGAGGCGTTCCACGATCAGCTTCACGTCCTGGGAGCGCGCCTTGGGACAGATCAGGATGGCGTCCTCGGTTTCGATCACGACCATGTCCTCCAGGCCGACCGCCGCCACCAACTTCTTGGGCGAGTGGATCATGCAGTTCTTCGAGTCGATCAGGACGGAGTCGCCCTCCACGAAGTTGCCGGCCTCGTCCTGCTGCAGGATGTCGTGGAGGTCGGCCCACGACCCCAGGTCGTGCCACTCGAAGGTCGCCCCCACCACCAGCAGGTTGTGGGTTCGTTCGAGCACGGCATAATCGATCGCTTCGGTCGGTAGGGCCTTGTAGGCGAGGTCGGCTTCGTCGGTCCGCCCGGCTCGTCGCGATGCCTTGACCCGCTCCAACCCGGCGTAGAGATCGGGGGCGTGCGCGGCCATCTCGCTGAAGAGCACGTCGACCGGCCAGCTGAAGAGGCCGAGGTTCCACAGGTAGCCGCCGCTCTTGACGTAGCCTTCCGCGGTCTTCAGGCCGGGTTTCTCGACGAAGGCTTTCACCCGGTAGACCGGCGCCCCGTGATCGCCATCGACGCGCGGGCCAACCTGGATGTAGCCGAACGCTGTCGATGCGTACGGTGGATGCAGGCCGACGGTCACGAGCGAGCGCTTTTGCTCGGCCCAGCGCGCCTCCGCCTCGAGCGTTGTCAGGTAGGCCGCCTCGTCGCGGCCGAGGTAGTGGTCGGCATGGACCGACAGCATGGTCGCGACCGGGTCTTGATCGGCGATTGCCAGCGCGGCCAGCCCCAGGGCGGAGGCCGTTCCACGTCGCGCCGGCTCGATGATGTAATGCTCGTCGGACAGATCCGGCAGCTGCGCTTTGATGCTCTCCACCTGCGACCGTTCGGTCACGACGTAAACGTGCTCGGTGAGCCGCCGGACCCGCTCATAGGTCGACTGCAGCAGTGAGAGCTGCCCATGGAGCGCGAGCAGGTGCTTGGGAGACTTTTCGCGCGAGCGTGGCCAGAGCCGCGTTCCGCTTCCACCCGCCAGGATGACGACATGGCGGCCCATCAGGCGGCCACCCGCTCGCAACGGCGCCAGTAATCGAGCGTGTCGCGCAGCGTGCGGTCCAGCGGAATCAACGGGCGCCAGCCGGTGAGCCGGCGAAAGCGGCTCGCGTCGCACAGGTAGACCTCGGCCTCGACGGCATGGGTCCGCGTGGCATCCACCTCGAGCGTGATCTTCGCCCGCGTCATCGCCAGCAGGCGCGCGACCAGGTCGCGCAGCCGGGGGGCCGTACCCGAACCGATGTTGTAGACCTCACCTGGCTTGCCCTTCGCAGCCGCCAGCAGATAGGCGCGGACGATATCGCGTACGTCCGTGAAATCGCGCCGGGTATCGAGGTTGCCCACTTTCAGGACCGGTGGTTGCGCGCCCAGTTCGATCCGGGCAATCTGCTGGGCGAAGCTCGCGATCGCGAAGTCCGGGGTCTGCCGAGGTCCCGCGTGGTTGAAGGGGCGTAGCCGGATCGTCGGCAAGCCATGGCTGAGGTGATATTGCAATGCCAGCAGGTCCTGCGTCACCTTGCTGACGCCGTAGGGAGTGACGGGCCGCAGCGGCGTAGCTTCATTGAGGCGGCGAACGCGGCCCGGCGGGCGCCCGTACTCGTCGCTGGAGCCGACGACGACCACGCGCGGCATGGGGTCCATCTGCACCACCGCCGCCAATAGGTTCGCCTCGAGGCTGGCATTGGTGGCGATCGTCCCGGCCGGATCCTGCCACGATGCCGCCGGGCTGCTCAAGGCCGCCAGGTGGAAGACCCATTGCGGCTTGACCGCGCGCACCAGCTCGTCCACCTTGGGAGTGTCGAGCAAATCGACGTGGTGCGTCGTGACGCCGGGCGCCAGCTCGGCCCTGGCGTCGGGCCGGGTGCCGCGGATGGTCCCGTGAATGGTGTGGCGGCGTCGAGTCAGGAGGTCGGAGAGATGACTGCCCGCGAAACCGTCGATCCCCGTGACAAGGACGGTCTTAGCCGTCCTGCGACTCCACCACCTGGAGCCGCTGGACGCCGGCCTCGGCGGCCAGCAGTTCCGCCTTGTCGGTCCGTTCCCACGGCAGGTCGAGGTCGGCGCGGCCGAAGTGCCCATAGGCCGCCGTCTGCTTGTAGATCGGACGGCGAAGTTCCAGCTGCCGGATGATCTCCAGTGGGCTGAGGTCGAAGTGCTTCTGGACCAGCTGCTCGATTTTGGCGACCGGCACCCGCTCGGTGCCGAAGGTTTCGACAAAAACCGAGACCGGCTTGCGGACGCCGATCGCGTAGGCGACCTGGATCTCGCAATGGCTGGCAAGGCCCGCGGCCACGACATTCTTGGCCACGTAGCGCGCCGCGTAGGCGCCCGACCGATCCACCTTGGAGGGATCCTTGCCGCTGAAGCACCCGCCGCCGTGCCGCGCGTACCCGCCATAGCTGTCGACGATGATCTTCCGGCCGGTCACGCCCGCATCCGCACGAGGGCCGCCGAGCACGAAGCGCCCGGTCGGATTCACGTGGATCGTGGAGCGCTGGTCGAGCATTTTGGCCGGGATCACCTGTTCGAGGACGAGCTCTTGCAGGTCCTCCCGGATCCGCTCCAGCTTGACATCTTCCGTGTGCTGCGCCGAGAGCACGACGGTGTCGACGCGTTGCGGGCGGCCGTCGACGTACTCGATGGTGACCTGCGTCTTGCCGTCGGGACCGAGGTAAGGCAGCGTCTTGTCTTTGCGCACCCGGGCGAGCTGGCGCGCCAGCAGGTGGGCGAGCTGGATGGGCATCGGCATCAACTCCGGCGTTTCGTCGCAGGCAAAGCCGAACATCATCCCCTGGTCGCCGGCGCCACCAGTATCGACGCCCTGGGCGATGTCGGGCGACTGCTTCTGGATGGAGACGATCACGCCGCAGATTTCAGCGTCGAAACCGAAACCCGGGTGGTCGTAGCCGGCTTGCTCGATGGTGTCGCGAATCACGTCGCGCATCTCGACGTAGGTGTCGGTCGTGATCTCGCCGATGACGAAGGCCAGCCCGGTCGTGACGGCGGTCTCGCACGCCACCCGCCCGAGCGGATCCCTGGTCATGATGGCGTCGAGGATCGCGTCGGAGATCTGGTCAGCGATCTTGTCGGGGTGTCCCTCCGTGACGGACTCCGAGGTGAAGAGGTGGTTGCGGCGGTTCATCGGGTCCCCGACTCCCAACCGCCCAGATACTGCGCCTGCTCGGCGGTCAAGGAGTCGATATCGATGTGCATGGCGGCCAATTTTAGCCGTGCAATCTCACGGTCGATGTCGTCGGGGACCGGGTAAACCTTTGGTTGCAGCTCGCGCGCGTGGGAGACAAGGTACTCGGCACTCAGCGCCTGGTTGGCAAAGCTCATGTCCATCACGGCCGCCGGGTGCCCCTCGGCGGCCGCCAGGTTGACGAGGCGGCCTTCGCCCAGCACGAAGAGCTTGCGGCCATCGCGCAGCCGGTACTCCTCGAGCGAGGGACGGATGGTGCGGACGCTCTCCGCCATGCCGTCCAGGGCGCTCAGGTTGATCTCGTCGTTGAAGTGCCCGGAGTTGGCGAGAATCGCGCCACTCTTCATCGCCTTGAGGTGCGGCTCATCCACGACGTTGATGTCGCCGGTGACGGTGACGAAGAGATCGCCTTCTTTTGCCGCATCCTTCATCGGCATGACCCGGTAGCCGTCCATGACGGCCTCCAGTGCCCGGACCGGCTCGACCTCGGTGACGATGACGTGCGCGCCCATGCCGCGGGCGCGCATCGCCAGGCCACGGCCGCACCAGCCGTAGCCGGCGACCACGAAGACCTTGCCCGCAAGCAGGACGTTGGTCGCCCGGATGATGCCGTCGATGGTGCTCTGGCCGGTGCCGTAGCGGTTGTCGAAGAAGTGTTTGGTCATCGCTTCGTTGACGGCGATGATCGGATAGCGCAGCACCTTCTGCTCCGCCATGCTCTTGAGACGGATGACGCCGGTGGTCGTCTCCTCGGTGCCACCGATCACATTGCCGATGAGGTCGGTGCGGTCCTTGTGCAGGGCCGCGACCAGGTCGGCCCCGTCGTCCATCGTCATCGTGGGCCGGTGCTCCAGCGCCGAGGCGATGTGCCGGTAGTAGGTCTCGCTGTCCTCGCCCTTGATGGCGAAGACGCTGATCCCATGGTCGGCGACCAGGGACGCCGCCGCCGCGTCGGTGGTCGACAGGGGGTTGGAGGCGCAGAGCACGAGATCGGCGCCGCCGGCCTTCAACGTGATCGCGAGGTTGGCGGTTTCCGTGGTGACGTGCAGGCAGGCGGCCAGCCGCTGGCCCTTGAGCGGCTGCTCGCGTTTGAACCGTTCACGGATCGTCTGCAGGACGGGCATCTCCTGTGCGGCCCACTCGATCATGCGCCGGCCCTCTTCGGCGAGTTTGAGGTCCTTGACGTCGTGGCGCTGCGCCGGAATGATGGCCATGCGTTAGTGCGCCATTGACCCGTTGAGAGAAATCATGTCCACAAGCGTACTCAACCGCCCCTCGATCTCGTGCAGGTCCGTCTTGACGATGCGACGCACGCTGAAGTCTTCGACCGCGAGGGAGCCCAGCACGCTGCCGTACAACATGCCGCGCCGGAGCACGCCCTGCTCCTCGCCGGCCCGGGCGATCGCCCCCATCAGCCCTCCGGCAAAGGCATCGCCGGCGCCGGTGGGATCGCGCACCGTTTCCAGCGGATGAGCGGGCGCCAGGAAGACGCGGTCCCTGGTAAAGAGCAGCGAGCCGTTCTCGCCACGCTTGATGATGACGGCGCGCGGCCCATAGGACATGACGGCGCGCGCCGCTGACGGCAGGAACCGCTCGCCGGAGAACTGCACCGCCTCCTCATCATTCATCAGGACGCAGGTGACGCGGCGGAAAAGCCGCTCGAGCCCGGGCCGGGCGGTATCGAGCCACAGCTTCATGGTGTCGCAGGCTATGAATTCGGCGTCCGGCATCTGCTCCAGCACTTCGAGCTGCAGCTCGGGTTGGATGTTGGCGAGGAAGACCACCTTCGAGTCGCGGTAGGCCGGCGGCAGCGTCGGATGGAAGTCGGCGAAGACGTTGAGCTGGGTGTCGAGGGTCTCCCGCTTCTCCAGGCGGACGCCGGTGTAGCGGGCGGTCCAGCGGAACGTCTTCCCCGGTCGCACCTGCAACCCGGTGAGGTCGATGTGACGGGATTCGAGGAGCTGCCGGTGCTCCGGCGGAAAGTCCTCGCCGACGACCCCCACCAGGCGGATGGGGGCGAACATCGCGGCCGAGAGGCAGAAGTAGCTGGCCGCGCCACCCAGGATCTCGCTCGCCGATTCGGTCGGCGTTTGCACCGCATCGAGCGCCACCGAGCCGACCACCAGGACAGGACGAACGTCGCGCCCGCTTTTCCACGCCGGAGCGGGCTGATTCATCTAGAACTTCAGATGGGAGACGACGTTGTATTCCGCCAGGTTGGCCGCCCCCTTCAAGAACTTCAGCTCGATCAGGAAGGAGATACCGACCACCTTCCCGCCCAACTGCTGCACCAGGCTGGCGGTCGTCTTCGCCGTCCCGCCGGTCGCCAGCAGATCGTCGACGATCACCACGGACTGCCCAGGCTTGATCGCATCCTTATGGATCTCGAGCACCGCGGAGCCGTACTCGAGCGCGTAGGCTTCCGAGAGCTTCTGCCCCGGCAGCTTGCCCTCCTTCCTGACGGGGATGAAACCGGCATTCAGCAGGTACGCGAGGGCGCCACCGAAGATGAAGCCGCGCGACTCCACGCCCACCACCAGCTCGACCGCCTTTCCCCGGTAGGTCTCCGCCATGATGTCAACCGCCTGGCGAAATGCGGCGGCATCCTGGAGCAGCGTCGTGATGTCTTTGAACAGGATGCCCTCTTTGGGGAAATTGGGCACGTCGCGGATCTTCTCCGCGAGCGCGCGCACGACCGCGCCATCGTCCGGCACGCGAGTAGTTTAGGGACTGTCAGCGGGCGGCTCGAATAATCGCCCACTCTTCGGCGTTCAGCGCGCGGAGTGCGAACAGGGCCCCGGCATAGACGGCGGCGCCGGCGATCACGACGATCGCGAGCGGCCAGGAACGGATCAGGTACACGACGACGCCCATCAGCAGTGCGCTGGCGAGGACGCGACCGACGCTGCCAACGACCGACAGTCGAAGGCGCTGGCTCCGAAGCAGCCACCAGCCGCCCGCAAACAGCGCCGCCTCCGTGATCGTCGAGGCGGCCGCCGCGCCGAGATAGCCAAACGGCGGAATCAGCGCCAGGTTGAGGACGACATTTACCGCGAGCGTGAAGACGGCGAGCCGGGTGAAATCGAGCTGCCGGTTGATGGCGGTCAGCGTGTAGATGAATGCGTTGTTGACGAACAGCAGCACGACCGAGGGCGCAAGGATGCGCAGCGCCGGGATGGATTGCTCGAACCCTCGCGTGAAATGCACGATCGAGTCAGCCGTGACGCCGAGGCCGACTGCCAACGGCAGGCCGAGGATGGCGAGCATCTTGAAGGACTTCTCGTAGGCAAACGTCAACCGGCGGCGGTCCGTCGCCCCCAGCAACGACAGTGCTGGAAAGACGACGCCCATCGCCGACTGTGGGATCCAGGCGACCGCGTCGACGTATTTGTTCGCTGCTGAGTACCAGCCGACCATCTGGAAGTTCTTGAAGAGCTGGAGCAGCACGATGTCGAGCTGGGCATAGACCGTCGTGATGGTGAAGCCAAGGGCCAGCGGCAGCCCGGCCAGTAGCAGGCGACGCAGGAACAGCGGCTCGAGCCTGACGGCGACCCCCTCATGCCACCGCCACCGCAGAACGGCATACGCAAGAAGACAGGTGAACAGGTAGCTGACCGTATAGACCCAGAGAAACGCGTCCCAGGTCGCGCGCCGATTGATGGCGACGATGGTCAGTGCGAGCAGCACGATCGACTCGGCGATGATCGCGATCGCCTCGTAACCCAGCCGGCCCCGGATGTAGAAGACCGCGCGCAGCAGGCTGGAATAACTGGTCGTCAGAAGGAGGGCAAAGGCGGCCAGCGTATAGGGAAACAGCGTCGGGCTTAGCAGGCGCAAGGCCACCGCCAGGATGAGGAGTGCGACCAGCGAGAGCAGGAGCCGGGCGCTCAACAGGTTCGCGAGGTAACGCGTAAAGGCGCTGCGGTCTCGAGACGCGTCCCGGATGAATACGGTTTGCAGTCCGAGGTCGGCGACCACCCCGACCAACGTGACGTAGACGATCATGGTGGCGAACCGGCCATAGTTATCGGCGCCCAGGTGGCGCCAGAGCAATACGACGACGACAAAGACCGCCAGCTTGGCCAGCGCGCGCGCCCCCACCACCAGCACGCTGTTGCGGAGAGTCCGGGAGGCGAGGCGCTCGCTCACGGCGCGGATTCTAGTTGAGATCCGGCCTCAATTCCCGACCGGAGCCCTCGGCCGGAACCTTTTGGCCGACCATTCCGTCTTATAGACGTATGTTTGCGCGCGCGTTGATCGCTTGCCTGCTTGTAATGGTTCTTGCCGGATGTGGTGCCGGGGCGTCGCTGTTCGCGCCAACCACCGGGACGGTCACCGGTCACGTCGAGCTCAGGGCGTGTGGAGGCGCCTACCGGACGGACCAGACCGGCTGCCCGACCCAGCCCTACGCCGACCTGACCCTAACGTTTACCGGGACAGCATCGGATAAGGCAGTCACGACTGACGCGGGCGGTTCCTACCGAATCGACCTGAATCCGGGAACGTACACCGTGCAGGCCTCGGGACCCCGACACCCCGCTGGCGGCCTGGGCGGCCCGCGCCAGGTGGTCGTCAGCGCCGGGAAGACGGTCACGGCCGACTTCGTCTACACGATCCAGTTGCTGTAGCGCGCGTTCCGTAACATTCTGTGGATGCAGTCGAGTGGGAAGCCTCGCGTCTTCAGCGGCATCCAGCCGGATGCCAGCCCGCACCTTGGGAATTACCTGGGGGCAATCCGGAACTGGGTCCGCAACCAGGATCGGTACGAGAACATCTTCTGTATCGTCGACCTGCACGCGATCACGATGCCGCAGGATCCGGCGAAGTTGCGCGAGTACACGCTCGAGCTGGCGGCCATCTACCTCGCGAGCGGAATCAAAGAAGACCAGGCGATCTTCGTGCAGTCGCACATCCCGGCGCATGCCGAGCTGGCCTGGATCTTTGACTGCTTTACGCCGGTCGGCTGGCTGGAGCGCATGATCCAGTTCAGGGAAAGGACCGCCGCACACGGCCGGGAACGGGTTGGCGCAGGCGTCCTGATTTATCCGGCGCTGCAGGCCGCCGACATCATGCTCTACGACACGAAGTACGTCCCGGTCGGCGAAGACCAGCGGCAGCACATCGAGTACACGCGTGACATCGGTCAGCGCATGAACCAACGGTTCGGGGACATCCTGGTCCTTCCTGAGCCGCTGATCGAGAAGGCGGGCGCCGAGATCAAGGGGCTCGACGACCCCGAGAAGAAGATGAGTAAGAGCATTGCTCGCGACAATCCCGGCCACGCCATCTTCATGCTCGATCCGCCCGAGGTCATCCGGAGAAAGCTGGCTCGCGCCCAGACAGATGCTGAGCCGGCCGTAACGTTTCCAGCAGGGGCCGGGGTCCGCAACCTGCTGGAGATCTATCGAACCATCAAGGATAAGGATTGGACCGAGGTCGAGCATGAATTCGCGGGCAAGTCATACAGCGTCCTGAAGGCCGCCGTCGCCGACGCGGTCATCGAAGCCCTGACGCCGATTCAGCAGCGCTACCGCGAGCTCCGGTCCGATGACGCTGCGCTGCGACAACACCTGCGGGGAGCAGCCGAGCGGCTCACCCCGACGGCGAACTCGACGCTCCGCCGGGTCCAGGAAGCCGTCGGCCTACGCTGAAGGGCCGGGCCCGGATCAGGCGGTGCCTTTCACCGGGCCTTCCGCCACCTTCTCGGTGACCTTGTACTCGAGGTACATCAAAAGAATCAGGCGCGTCTGGGCCTCGAGCGCGGGCAACACACTGAAGAGGAGACCCACGATCGGATAGAGGCCGAGTTGCAAGTACGCCCACATCTGATGGAGGAACCCCCAGGTACGCGGCATCGGCGGATTGATGCGGCGCTCGACCAGGATCAAGGCCGCGATGTTGAGGAACGCGATGTTGATCAGGATGAAGGCGTAGAGGGCCAGGCGGTCGGCCGCGGTCGCCAGGTTCCAGTCCTCTTGCAGCAGCCGCGGCAGCGCGGCGCCGAAAAGCAATAGCACCGGCAGCGTGGTCCAGGTCAGGTGATTGAACACCATGTAGCCGTAGCGCCGTGCCCTCAGCCACAGAGAGATCTCCGAATGACGAAGCAGGCGAACGGTCACATAGGGAATGTCGCTGACGCCCCACGCCCAGCGTTTGATCTGGTTGTACTGGTTGGCGTGGGTCTTCTCACGAAGGATGCCACTATCGGAGGCTTCGGGGGCATCGCCATAGATCGGAAGGAACACCGGCACCATCTTGAGGCGGCCGCTGGTCGCGAAGAAGGATTTCCAGTAGAAGCGAGAATCCTCGGGGATGACGTCCGCGTCCCAGTAGCCGGCCTTGATCACCAGCTCAAGCGACATCGTGTAGCTGCTGAAGGCAACGAGGCGGTCCGGCCGCGCGGAGAGAAACATCTGCCACTGGGTGCAGGCGCTGGCCATGATCCGGACCGCAAACGGAACCCGCCAGAGATTGTTGTGGAACATCGGGATCGGCTGAAAGAGGCACTCGTGACGCCTGGGATCCTGGACGAAATGGTGGGTGATGTAGGCGAAATACTGGGGGTGGACGCGGAAATCCGAGTCCAGGTCGGTGATGAGCACCTGCCCTGGATCCAGGCCGATCGCCTCGAGCTCCCGCCGCAGCACCGGCCCGCCGTATGCCATGGCGGCCGACTTGCCAACCACGATGCCGGGAAGCAGCGGATCCTTGATGTGGAAGAAGGCGCGGAGGCGGCCGCCGAATTCCTCCTGCAAGCGGCGGACGTTCTCCCAGCCGGGCCGGTCGGTCTCCCTGGTAATGATCGCGACCACCTTGTTCTCCGCCGGATACTCGGCCTGCGCTATCGCCCGGACCGTCTCGCGGAGGATCTCGTACGGCTCGGTGTAGGTGGGGATCAGGACGGCATGGACGATACGCCGCGGATCGAGGGTCTGGGGAGCGACGACGAGCGCCTGGCAGCGCTTCCACCAGTCCTCGCGCATCTCGCGTTTCATCTGCCGGTAGGTGCGCCGGATGCCGAACACCACCGTCCCGGTTCGGATGAACCAATAGATGTCGATCAGGAAGATCGCGGCGGCAATGTAGGGCGCGAAGACAAAGGACGCCACCACGGGGGCGATCAGAATGGTCCAGGTCAGCGCGCCGGGAGCCACCTCGAGGGCGCGCTGGACGCGCCGCTGGCCCCTCGTCAGGGATGCCGTCTTTGCCACCTCTTCCTACCCTAGTGCAACGCCTCGAGCGAGGCTTGATTGTAGTCGGCCCCGGCCGGCCGCCCAAACGGGTATTCGTATTGGGCTAAAGTGGCGAACGGCCCCTGTTGGCGTTATACTGGGGGCCGGGTTAGACGGGCGGTCGGTGTCGCCTGTCCGACGCTCCGCCGAGGGGTGGCAAGCTGTCGGCCCACCTGTGAAAGCCAGGCCCAATCTTATGCGCCACAAGGAGCGCTCTTGACCTTACGGTTACCGCCTGTTGCTGCGGGGTCCCCGTTCGCCCATCGGGCCCCCGACGTGACGGCCATCCGGCTCAAGGTTTGCGCCGCCGCCGAGAGCCAGGCCGAGACCCTCCTCTCCCACCTGGGGCAGGAAGCTGTCATCGGCTTGCTCACCGAAGCCACCGAAGGTGATGGCTACGTCGACCTTAAACATGCCCCGGTGCGCTTCACGCTGAACCTCCAGAAGCGATCCGAGACCGGCGTCGAGCGCTTCGGCCTGGTCGGCCAGCTCTTCGGCCTCTCCGGTCGCGACCTCGCCTTCGTCATCGAGCGAGTCCAGCCCGATCCCGATCCAACCAAAGACGCCGGCGACGTGCTGACCATCGAGGTCTCCGAGGTCGTGATGGAGCCGGCCACCTACATACCCGAGGAAGACTGGGTCCGGCGCCAGCTGACCGCCCTGGACGAGGCGGCACAGCTGCCCCTGGTGCTGGCCGGCCAGGCCTTCGCCAACCACGAGCGCCAGTGGCTCACCTGGCAAGCGGAGCAAGATGCTCGCCCCTATGAGGTCGAGACCGAGGGCGTCATCTGCAGCAAGTGCGAGAACCTCCAGGCCAACGGTGCCAAGTGCAGCGTCTGCGGCGCAACGAACGGCGATCGGAGCGCAGGCGCAATGCTCGTCCTCAGCCGCCGCGGCGGGTTCAAGGAAGGGGACCGCGTCGTCATCCGCACCGCACACGGAGCCGAGCGTGAGGGCACTCTGATACGCGGCGAGGGCGGAGGCCGCCGCTGGCTGGTCAAGCTCCGCGAGGAAGGCGCGCTGGGCCCAGGCACGATTCGCCCGCAGCCGATCACCGCCGTCGTCGAGGTTCAGCAGCGAACCTTGAACGGGTTCCCGGCCGGCGACATCAGCCTGCGGCGGGTGGCCGCGCTCCTGATCGCGCCCGATGAGGTGCTGCCCCCCGGCATCGGGGACCTGCAACCATTCGACGAGCGCCTCAACCCCAGCCAGCAGCAGGCGGTGCGCAGCGCGGTCAACCTTTTCCCTGGCAGCATGCAGCTGGTGCAGGGACCACCCGGAACGGGGAAGACAACGTCGATCGTCGAGACCGTCCGTCAGCTGGTCGCGCGCGACCCGAACGTCCGGATCCTGATGACCTCGCATGCCAATACCGCGGTGGACAACGCGCAGGAGCGGCTGCAGGGCCTGGACTCGTTGCGAATGGTCCGAATCGCCGAGCCCGAGAAGGTCGACCCGAAGTTCCGTTCCAGCATCGTCGAAGCGGACGACCCGCGGGTCCGAAATGCGCACGTGGTCTTCGGAACCGTCAACCGCATCGCGCTCGCCGCCAAGGAAGCCGAGATGTTCGACTGGCTGATCCTCGACGAGGCGAACAAGGTGCGCTTTACCGAGACGCTACCGCTGCTGCGGCTCGCGCCCCGCTGGCTGCTGGTCGGCGATCACCGTCAGCTTCCGCCGGTTCTCGACGAGAGCGCGGCGGCCTTTCCCGTTGACGACGATGAGGCGAAGTCGCTGGTCCGCGATGCCAGCTTCTTCGAATTGAGCTGGGCGGTCCTCCCCGAGACCAACGTCGTCATGCTCGACGAGCAGTACCGGATGGCCGCCCCCATCGGCAGTTACGTTTCGGTCGCCTCCTACGACGGCCGGCTGCGCAACTCGCCGGAGATGGCCGCCTTGCGCTCGCCTCTCCCATGGCCCTTCAACCGCAACCTGACGTGGCTCACCATTCGCGGCCGGGAAAAGAAGGGTGGGTCGGGCAGCATCTCGAACCGTGCCGAGATCGAGGCCGTTGGCCGGGTGGTTCGCCACCTGCAGCGTCTGGGGCTGGACCAACTGCGGGTCGCCGTCATCGCCATGTACCAGGACCAGGTCACCCAGCTCCGCCGTGAGCTGCGCATGGTGGCGCTGCCCGGCCTCGCGGTCGACACCGTCGACGCTTTCGAGGGTGAGGAGGCCGACGTCGTCATTCTCAGCCTGGTTCGCAGCAACGAGGCCGAGCGGATCGGCTTCTTGAAGAAGGCGCAGCGGCTCAACGTGGCGATCTCGCGCGCTAAGCAGTTGCTGGTGGTAGTCGGCGACATCGAGACGATGACCGGCCGGGAGGGCCAGGATCTATACCGACCCCTGCTGGAGCATGTCGAGCGAGAGGGTCGGGTCGCCGGCATCGGTGCCCTGCACGCAATGGATGCGGCCGTGGGTGGTCGTCGCGGCGACCGCCGGCGCCAGCGGCCGGGAGCGCCGGTCGGGCGCCCACGACGCCGGCGCCGCGGCTTCAACCCGCGGCCGGTCACGCCGGGCACGGCGGCCGCCACCAACGGGACACCGGCGGCGGCGCCCGATGCACCCCCCGCCGAGGGTGGGAGCGCTCCCGCGCGCAAGTTCCGTCGGCGGCGCGGCCGCCGCCGCAGTTCGTTCTCGCCGGCCAACGGCACGGCCCATGGCGAGCCGTCGCCCGATGGTGGCCCTCCGCAGCCGCCGGCCGCCAGCCAGGCGCCCGAACGGGAACCCGCGGCCCAGGCTGTCGAACGCGGTAGCTGACGGCCTCGTAGATTAATCCGCCGATGGCGCAGGCTCCGCTCCAGCGTTATCTCGACCTTGCGGACTGGCGTCGGCGGGTGGGCGACCTCTACCGGCTCTCCGGCCCCGACGCGCTGTCGCGATTCCGGCACGGTCGTGACGAACTGTTTCGCACCCACCCGCAATCGCCACTGAACGAGGAGGCACGGACGCGATTCAAGAGCCTGCGGTACTTCGACCACGATCCGGAGTACCGGATTCAGCTTCGCGTCGAACCCGCCGACGCGGGTGATCCGCTGGAGATCGATACCGGTGGCGACGATGGCGTCATCACCTACCGGCGAGCGGGCCGGCTGCGTTTCCGGCTGGGCGGCGCGGATTGCCAGCTGACCGTCTTTAGCCTCGTGGGGTATGGCGGCGGCCTCTTTCTTCCCTTTCGCGACGCCACCTCGGGCAACGAGACCTATGGGGGCGGCCGCTACCTCTTCGACACGGTGAAGAACACCGACGGCCTGGCGCTCGAGCTGAAGGCCGGGTCGCCGGAGATCACGATCGATTTCAACTTCGCATACAACCCGTCTTGCGTCTACGACGCGCGCTGGGCCTGTCCACTGGCGCCGCGCGAGAACTGGCTGGCGGTCCCCGTCCGCGCCGGGGAGAAAATGTTTCCGTGAGCAAGACGGCGCTGATCACCGGCGCTTCGGGCGGCATCGGCTACGAGCTGGCACTGCTGTTTGCCGGCGATGGCTTCGATTGCATCCTTGTTGCCCGCAGTCACGAAAAGCTCAACGCGCTGGCCGCCCGTATGGAGAGCGAGTTTCGGGTCAAGACGTTGGTGCTCCCCAAGGATCTATCGAAGTCGACCGCCGTCGATGAGATCTATGAAGAGGTTAGTGCCGCATCGATGCAGGTCGACGTGCTCGTCAACAACGCCGGCTTCCCCGTCTTGGGCCTGTTCAGGGAGACCGATCTCAGCACCGAGCTGGAGATGCTGCAGGTCAACGTCATGGCACTGACGACACTGACCAAGCTGTTCCTCAAGGGCATGGTCGAGCGGCGGTACGGCCGCATCCTGAACCTCGCCTCGACCGCGGCCTTCGAACCCGGACCACTGATGGCGGTCTACTACGCGAGCAAGGCGTACGTCCTCTCCTTCTCCGAGGCGCTGGCGAACGAGCTGCGCGGCACCGGCGTCACCGTCACGGCACTGGCGCCGGGACCAACGCGGACCGGTTTTCAGAAACGCGGTCAGCTGGAAGACTCAGGCCTCGTGCAAGGCGAGATTGCGGATGCGCGATCGGTCGCGCTGGCCGGCTATCGAGGCCTGATGGCGGGCAAGACGATCGTGATCCCGGGCTTCGCCAACAAGTTGATCCCGTTGATCGTCCGGGTCTCACCCCGCGGTGCGGTGACGCGCGTGGTGCGGCGAATGCAGGAGCGGATTTAGACCCAGGGTGGGGGCCGGGTCAGTCCGCACGGCGAAAGCTCGCCGTCAGATGTGGCGTCAACGGCGCCCCTTCCATCCCCATCTTCAGTTCGTAGCGAAGCGTCTCGCCCTCCATCCAAAACGATCGGCTGATCGAGGTTACCGGCTTCGCCGTTGGCGTTCGCCCGACGCTGGTGCACTCGACGGCAATCCGCTGACCATCGACTCGACCAAGGGAGATTTCCGCGTAGCCAATCGGCTGCGCGATCACGAACTCGACGCGGCCATCGCCGACGAGCCGGAGGTAGCCGGCCTCTCCGTGCATCGGCTGGTCATTCTCGATCGACTCCGTCCGCTGCGTGTAGATCAGGAAGGGCTTGCCATTGTGGCTGAAGCGGATTTCTTCCCGATAGCGAAAGGGTTTGATGCTCGGGTACTGGCCCTCGCCCTCCCCGCGCCAGGTGCCCAACAGAAACGCGACTGGCGTTAGCGCCGGATTCAGCTCGGTGGCGAGCATGAGCTTCATGTTAGAGGCCGAAAATGCCCTCGGCAGGACTCGAACCTGCGACGCCCGCCTTAGGACGGCGGCGCTCTGGTCCCCTGAGCTACGAGGGCATGCTCCTGGCGGCGCGCCAAAGAGAGGTTATCATTGACATTCGCCGATCGGGGCGTAGCTCAGCCAGGTTAGAGTGCACGGTTCGGGACCGTGAGGTCGGTGGTTCAAATCCACTCGCCCCGATTCCATTCTGAATTCAGTCTTTTGCGTTCAGGCCGCGCGAGCGAGGGCCGGACGGAGCGGCGGCAGGGCGACGGCTGCGGCCTGCAATTGATCCCCCTGTAGGCGCCAGATCAGGCGCAACTCTCCCCACGGGTTGCGAGGTGCGCCCGCCAGGTCGAGGAGTTCCAACGCGGAAAGCGCCATCACCTAATACAACGTCTGCTGCGTTACGGGCCGCCTTCCACCCGGACCACCTACGGCCAAGGATCCCCTGATCACGAAATCGTCAGCAGCGCAATGCCGCCAAGGATGGCGAGAGCACCGGCCACGCGGATCCAGGCCCCCCGGCGCTCCCCCAACCGCCAGATTCCCCAGGCCGTGACCAGCACGATGGCCGATTCGCGCAGCGGCGCGATGATCGCCAGCGGCGCGACACTCAAGGCGAACAGGATCATGAAGTACGCGGCGGTCATCAGCACGCCGACGGTTAGGGACATCTTCGGCTCGTCGGTGAGGCGCGACCCGGGAATGCGGCGGATGGTCGTATAGGCGATCAGGAAGATCGCACCGAATAACCAGAGCAGCCATCCGTAGATCCATGGCGGACCCAACCGGACACCAATGCGATCAAGGGAGGTGTACGCCGCGATCATCACTCCCGTCAGCAACGCGGGCCAAAGGGCCGAGCCTGCCTTGGCGGGTCGCCGCACCGCCCAGATCCCGGCAAGCAAGGCGAGGATGCCGAGGCCGGCGGACGGATGCAATCGTTCGCCGAGTAGCAGCAGGCCGACCAGCACCGCCAGGAGGGGCGCGCTGCCACGGGCAATCGGGTAGACGACTGACAGTTCGCCCCGCTGATACGCGATTGACAGCGCGACGAAGTAGATCAGCTCCAGGAATGCCGAGGCGAGCGCAAGAAGCCAGCCGGCCGGCGGCAGCCCGGGACGCCCAGCCACGATCCAGGCGACCGCCACCGGTGGCAGTGCGATGACTGTTCCCCACGCTATGGCCCTGGCTGCCAGCGACAACGGATTCTCCGAGGACTTGAGCAGCGCGTTCCAGCTCGCGTGGAAAACCGCCGCCAACAGGACCAGCGGCAACACCGCCAATGGCACCAACGGAGTCTAGGATGTTACCTATGGCGGAAAGGACCGCGCGCAAGGCCCCCACCCTGCCCTCTCCCAAAGGGGGAGCGAAGGAGTCCGAGGAGCGCTCCCGCAGGCGAGGGAGGGAATTAGCTGGAAGCGAGGGAGAGGAATCCGCCAGGGTTCCGCGCGCCATCTGGAACGGCACGATCTCGTTCGGGTTGGTGAGCATTCCCGTCCGTCTTTACACCGCGACCCAGTCGCACGACGTCCACTTCCACCTGCTGCATAAGAAGGACGGCGTTCGATTGCAGAACGTCCGCTGGTGCCCCAAAGACCAAAAAGCGGTTAGCTGGGATGAGGTGGTGCGCGGTTTCGAGTACGCCAAGGGCCGTTACGTTCCCATCACCGAGGAAGACCTCGAGCATCTGCCGGTGAAGACGATCCACACCGTCGACATCTCCGACTTCGTCAAGCTCGAGGAGGTCGACCCGATCTACTACGACAAGGCCTACTACCTGGCTCCCGATGAGGCCGGCGCCAAGGCGTTCGTCCTTCTGCGCCTGGCGTTAGAGCAGACCGGGCGCGCGGCGGTCGCCAAGGTCGCGATTCGCGACAAGGAGAGCCTCTGCCTGGTGCGGCCATACCAGGATGTCCTCTCCATGGATACGTTGTTCTACGCGAACGAAATCCGACCAACGAGGGACATCGCGGTCGACGGCGTCGGGGTGTCGCCCAAGGAGATCCAGATGGCGGTCTCGCTGATCGAGAACCTCAGCGACCGCTTCGATGCGCAGCGTTACCACGACGAATACCAGGCGGCCCTGAAGAAGCTCATCGATGCCAAGGTCGCCGGCGCACCGTTGCCGGCGCCGCCGTCCGACAGTAACGAGAAGATCGTCGACTTGATGGAGGCGCTGCGCGCCAGCGTCGAGGCGACCAAGAAGCAGTCGTCGCGCACCGCCGATGGCAAAGCGCCCACGACCCGGAGCCGCACGATTTCGTCGCGCCGCACAAAGAGTGCATGAGCCCCCACCCGCCCTCCCCCGCAAGCGGAGGAGGGTGACGGTCGCTATGGCCAGAAGAGGTGGCCGAGCAGCAGCCCGATGATGACCGCCACGACGTAGCTCACACCGGGGTAGGCGCGGACCACTGACCGGACGAGGTTCGTGATCGGATCCTGCCCCTTGCCCAGGGCAATCGTCTCGCTCAGCATCATCAGGAAGATCACGCCAACGAAAACGGTCGCGATCAGGGAGAGGACGGCGCCCGGATTAATTTGCACGCCGACCGATTAATTCGCGGATCCGCCGCGGGGCTGGCGCGAGCAGGCCGGTGGCCGACCCCCAGAGAAAGTGGCCGAGCGTGATCCCAACCAGGATTGCGACAACGAAGGCCAGGCCCGGAACATCATGCACCATCTCCCGGAAATAGTCGGAGATGGGCTTGTTGCCGGTGAACAACGCCCAGGTCTCGAAGACCAACAGCAGGAAGATCGCGCCGACGAAGGCGGTCACCAGGAAGGAGAAAAGGTTGCCCCGGTTCAGAATCATCGGGACTGCCCCCGCCCTGCCCTCCCCCGTAAACGGGGAAGGGAAATTAGCCCTTCCAGTCGACGAGGAATTCCTTTTGTTTCTCCTCGACCTTGGTGCCGATCACCGGGTGGAGCTCGATCGCCGGCGAGTACTTGCTGGCCGGGACCGTCCGTCCGAGGGCCTCGGCTATCGCACGCACGTAGTGAGGACTGCCCCCGCAACAGATCCCGATGTAGTTGACGCCGAGCGCCTGCGCCCGCCGGGCGTAGTCGGCCATCTCGAATCGCGTACAGAGGAACGGCTCGAGCGCGATGGGAAAGACGTTCGTCCCCTCGGCCGTTTTCAAGGACTCGAACGTGGGCATCGCCGGCTCGGTCTTGTAGGGAACGGGCTGCGCGGCGATGTAACCGCCGACCCGGCTGCGGACCTGCTCGATGATCGGCAGCATGGTCGCCGGCCCCCGGTCGCAATTCAACCCGACGACATCGGCCCCCTGGTCGGCCAGGATCTTGCAAGCGTCGACGTAGTCATAACCGTCCCAGGTCTGGTGCGGCCGGGTGGTTGCCAGCGTGACCATCGCCGGCAGGCCCAGTTCCTTGATCACCTGCAGCGCGATCAGCGCCTCGCCGAGATAGTCATTGGTCTCCGCGATGACGAAGTCGATGCCCTCATCGGTCGCCCACGACAGCTGCTCTTCGTACATGGCGCGAACCACCCTGGAGGACGCCTCGTTCTTGGGGTCGTACGCCCAGGTGTTGCAGATATCGCCGGCAACCAGGGCGTCGCCTTCGCTCGCGACCTCGTTCGCAATTCGCACCGCCTGCCGGTTCATCGCCTCGAGATCGTTCTCACGCGCGACGTCCTTCAGCTTTCCGCGGTGCGCGTAGTAGGTGAGCGCCACCATGACCTCAGCGCCCGCCCGTAGAAACTCGCGATGGAGTTCCCGCAGGGCGTCGGGAAAGTCCAGGACCACCTCAGGGACGTATGGCCCGGCTTTGATGTAGCCGCGCCGCTCGAGCTCGAAGACGTAGCCCTCCGCACCGAGCACCACGCCGGCTTTCAGCCGGTCGAGGATGCCCCGCCCGCTCCTAGCCGGCACGGCTGACCTGGAAGCGCTGGGGCGCGAAGCGCGAGATCTCTTCGACGGTGGAGCTCTCGAAGACCAGTTCCATGAGGGTCCGGCCGATCAGTGGGGCAAACTTGTAACCGGTGCCGCGCCAGCCGGTTCCAACGGCCCCACCGGGCAGCCCGGGGATTGGCCCCAGGACGAAGTTGTCATCTGCCACCAGATCATACGAGCACTGGTCGGCGCCCTGGACGTCGGTCACGCGCGCGTCCTTGAGCGCCGGCATGCACTCGTCGACGAAGCTCCGCACGTTGGTGATCGAGGTGGCTTGTAAGCGCACGTCGGGCGGATTGTAGTAGCCGATCTTGACCCCCGGTGTGCTTCCCTCGAGCCAGGGGTGGCCGTAAATGCCCACGTCGAGGTAGGCGAAGACGGGAAGACGATCGGGCGTGAACATGGCGCGCTTTTCGGGCGGCGGGATCAGGTACTTGGACTCGCTCGGGCGATCGGGCCGCAGCGGGAGCTGCAGGTCGCATCCCTCGATCCGGGCGAGCAGCTCGTTGGTGCCAAGCCCCGCCGTAATCACGAGACGCTTGGCGAGGCGCTCCCCGGCAGCGGTGTCGATCGCAATCGTGCCGTACCGCTGGCTGATCCTGTGGACCGCCGTGTTTTCTTCGATCGGCACCGCGCCATCCTGGAGGCAGTTGCGCAGCGCCGCGGTGATTGGTGTCACATGGAGAAAGCCCGCCTCGACGTCGAGCCGGCCGAGGTCGGCGTCGAACTGGGGGAAGCGACCCTTAAGGCCCTGGCGGTCAAAGGCCTGGGTCTTGAGGTGCAGGCCCTCGAGAACGCGGTAGCTCTGCTCCGCGTAGGTTTCGGATAGGGACGGCGTGACGCTCGCTTTCGCGATGTTCAGGCAGCCGCACTCGATCAGGAACGCCGTACCCGTCTCACGCTGGAAGTCGAGCCACAACCTTCGCGCCTCGAAGGCGAGCCGCGCGTAAACCGGATCGAGATAGTCGTTGCGGATCGACCGGGTAAGGCTGAAGGAGGCCGCTCGGGGATCGCCGATGCGCCATTGATCCAACACCAGGACGCGTGCCCCACGCCGGCGCGCGAAGTCGGCGGTAAAGAGGCCCATGACGCCCGCGCCGATGACGGCCAGGTCGTACACGGTCTCAGCCAAGATTCCTGGCGCCCGAACGGCTGGGTCAGAGCTGGCCGGCTTAGCTGGCGAGTTCGCTCGAAACCCGGGTGCAATACCGCGGATAGTGGGCGCGATAGCCGAACAGCCACCCAATCGGGGCGAGCGCTAGGAGTCCGAGCTGCAACCAGAGGGGCCGACTCAGCGGGCGGCTCTCCCGGCGGTAGGCCGCCGCGATCACTGCCCACTGCAGCGTGTTCCCAACCCCGCGAAGGTGGTGCTTGCCATCACGAGCCAGGCCGAAGGTCGTCTCGGAGAACTCTTGCTTCAGCATGCCGGGGCGGAACTCGACCAGCAGGTGCGCCTCGACCTCTCCACTGTTCCACAGACAGTGATCCGTGCGCGACGGTACCGTCAACTGCTGGCCCGGTCCAAGCTCGAACCGGGCGCCGTGGACGGAAAACGAGGCGGTTCCTGAAAGCACGGTAAAGCGCGATTCCTGGATGGGATGGATATGGGGGTCGCCGACGCTGCCGCCGGGCGCGAGCCACGACTCGTACTGGACCAGCTCGCCGTTGGTTTCGGGGGCAGTCTTTAGAAACCTGATCCGTTCGCCGTGGAGCGGGTTCTCGATGATCGGACCGACGATGAGCGACGTCACCTCACGAATGTGTTTTGCGGAGTATGGCAGAAGCAACTTGCGACCGCAAGAAATCTGGCAAGTTTGTGCAATACTGCCGTCAACCCGGCCGTGAAGCCCCTCGTTTTCGCCAATTTTCTGGCACCTAGCATGACCTCGGTCTACGCTGCCGTGGCAACGGGCGTCGGCCGGTCGCTCGGCGTACCGGCCGAGCTGATCGAGGGCCGCGACTTCGACCAGCTTCGGGATGGCTCCGTCGACCTCGCGTTCATCTGCGGCCTTCCATACGTCCGCCTCTGCGCGGAACGGCCGGGCATGCTCCACCCGCTGGCGGCGCCCATCCTGGATGAGGCGCGCTACCAGGACCGGCCCGTGTACTTTTCCGACGTCATCGTGCGTGCGGACAGCCCGGCCAGATCGTTCGGCGATCTGCGCGGACGGAGCTGGGCCCACAACGACCCCAGCTCCCTTTCCGGATGCCTGCTGGTCCGCTATCACCTCCTGCAGATGGGTGAGAGCGAGGCATTTTTTAGCGGCGTCACCTTCTCGGGCGGCCACCAGGAGTCGGTCCGCCGGGTGCTGAGCGGCGAGGTGGACGCCTCGGCGATCGACTCCCAGGTCCTCGGCGTCGCGTGCTTGCGCGACCCCGACCTCGCCCGCCAGTTCCGGGTGATCGCCGTCCTGGGCCCCTCGACGATCCCGCCGGTCATCGCGACGGGTACCGTGCCACGGGAGATTCAGGCGCTCACGGGCGACGCGATCTGCGCGCTAGGTGGCGATGCCGCGGGCCGCGATGCTCTCGCCCGGGGCCTCATCCGGCGCTTCACGCCGATCGCGGATCGGGCCTATGACGACATCCGGGAGAAGATGGCTGCCGTGGACGGCGTCAGCGCCGGGCGCCCTCCAGCTCGGCCGGTACTCGCTGGATAGCCGCGACGAACGATTGCGGCGTGAGTACCCCCCGGAACTGATCCCCGTCGACCACTGCGACCCAGGTGGCCTGGTGGATCAACATCTGGGAGAAGGCGTCAAACAGGGTCCGGTCCGCACCGATGATCGCATCGAACGGACGAGCTTGGTCCGCCACCCGGCCGTCACCGTCGGCCCCCTCCCTGGTCAGCTCACCAACCGGCTTGCCGTTTCCGTCGAGCACGACCGCCCGGTCCCACCGGCTGTCGAGCAACCGGCGGGCATCGGACAATGAATCGTCGGGGTGCACGACCGGCGGGCGCTCCAGGGCATTCAGGTCGATGGGCGTCACCGACAACCGCTTGAGTCCGCGGTCGGGGCCGAGGAGATCGATCACGAGATCGGTCGCCGGCTTGGCAAGAATCGCCGCCGGTGTGTCGTACTGCTCCAGACGGCCGGCGTTCATGATCGCGATCCGATCGCCCAGCTTGATGGCCTCGTCGATGTCGTGGGTCACAAAGATGACCGTCTTGCGAACCTCGCGTTGAATCCGGAGAAACTCGTTCTGCAGGCGTTCGCGCGCGATGCGGTCGATCGCCCCAAAGGGCTCGTCCATCAGCAAGATGGGAGGGTCGGCCCCGAGCGCGCGGGCGACGCCGACTCGCTGCCGCTGGCCGCCCGAAAGCTGATGCGGATATCGCCGCGCGAATTGTCTCGGATCGAGGCCGACCAACTCGAGGAGCTCTGTGACCCGCTGCTGGATCCTTTTCTTGTCCCAGCCCAGCAGCCGGGGAACGGTCGCCACGTTGTCGGCGATGTTCAGGTGCGGGAACAGGCCAACGTTCTGAATGACGTAGCCCATCCGCAAGCGGAGCGCGACCGGGTCGATGTGGGTGACGTCCTGGTCATCGTGAAAGATGCGCCCCTCGGTGGGCTCGATTAGCCGGTTGATCATCTTGAGGGTGGTCGTCTTGCCGCAACCGGACGGCCCCACCAGCATGGTCAACTGGCCGGTGTGGAACTCGATCGTCAGCTCCCGTACCGCCAGCTGTCCGCCCGGATAGCGCTTCGTGACTCGTTCCAGTCGAATCATTAGAAACTTCTACTCTAAATTGATTGCTCCCGGAGGGCCCTGCTAGCATCGGGCAATGCTCGCCACCGGGGTCGTGGGAGCCGTCGAAGACCCATGGATCCGGTGGTCCTGGGTATCGGGACATATACCGGTAATTCGCGACGCCCTCACTCAGCACATTGAGCTCACGGTTATTGCGGTCGGCATCGGCCTGCTGATCGCGATACCCCTCGGGCTACTCGCCTGGGAGCTACGCTTGCTGCGCGGCCCCGTCTTCTCGCTTACCGGCATCCTCTATACGATCCCGTCGCTGGCGTTGTTCGCCATTCTGATCCCGTTCACCGGGCTCACGGTGTTGACGGCGGAGATCGGGTTGGTGAGCTACACACTATTGATCTTGATTCGCAACATCGTGGTGGGCATGGACGCCGTACCGCCTGACATCCGGGAAGCGGCGCGGGGCATGGGATACAGGCCCCTCGCCGAGGTTCTCCGGGTCGACCTGCCACTCGCTCTGCCCGCCATCATGGCGGGCATCCGGATCGCTACCGTCACGACCATCGGCCTGGTGACGGTTACCGCCCTCATCGGGGAAGGTGGGCTCGGCAGCCTGATCCTCGACGGGCTGATCCGGGATTTCAAGACGCCGCTCGTCGTCGGAACCCTGCTGTCGGTCGCTTTGGCCATCGTCGCCGACGTGGGCCTGTCCGGCGCGCAGCGGCTGCTGACCCCCTGGTCCCGCGGGAGATCGACCGCATGAGCTTCATTGGCCAGGTCCTGCAATGGTTTCTCGACGGCTCACACTGGCAGGGCGATTTCGGCATTCCGAACAGGCTGTTTGAGCATGTCTCGATGTCGGCGGAGTCGCTTGTGGCGGCCGCGTTGATCGCCCTACCCATCGGAGTCACCCTTGGGCACATCGGCCGCGGGGGCAACCTGGCAATCAACGTTTCCAATGTCGGGCGCGCCGTTCCCTCTTTCGCACTGCTCGTGTTCGCGGTTCAACTGGTGGGCATCGGTTTCTGGCCAGCGTTCATCGCCCTCGTTGCGCTCGGAATACCACCGATTGTCACGAACAGCTACATCGGGATGCGTGAGGTCGATGCCGATGTGCGTGAAGCTGCCAAGGGGATGGGCATGCGCGACCGAGCCGTCCTGTGGCAGGTCGAGCTACCGATCGCCGCGCCGCTGATCATGGCCGGCGTTCGCACCTCGGCGGTCAACATCGTGGCCACCGCAACGCTCGCTGCCCTGGTGGCGTGGGGCGGGCTTGGCCGATTCATCGTTGACGGCCTCGCACAGCGGGACACGGTGCAGCTCTTCGCGGGGGCGCTGTTGGTGGCGCTGCTCTCGATCGCTGTGGAGTTGAGTCTCACCGCCCTCCAGCGAATCACAACCTCAGAAGGTCTGCGAAACGAAACGCGCATCCAGGAGGTTCGGTCAACTAGTCTTTCGGCGGCGTAAGAATCGGCGCAAATTCAGGAGGTGGCGAAGCAATGCGGATAAACCGAATTTTTGTGCTCGGCGCCAGCATGGTCGCGCTGGGACTCGTGACGACGTCGTGCGGATCGACAGGTGGGACGTCGAGCTCGAGCCCGACTCAGATCGCGAGCCAGATGACTTTGGGCGGTCCGCCGGAATGCCCGACGCGGCCGTTCTGCCAGGCCGGGCTGGTCAAGGTCTACAGCCTGCATTTCAAGGCCTTCAAGCCCCTCGATGCGGGTGGTCCTCTCACGAAGGCGGCGCTCGATCGTGGGGATATCGATATCGGTCTGATCTTCTCTAGCGATAGCGCTTACTCGACCGGCAAGTACGTCCAATTGCAAGATGACAAGCATCTGCAGAACGCCGACAACGTGGTGCCGTTGATCAAATCGACCAAGGCAAGCGCCGACGTTACAACGCTACTCAACGAGATCGATGGCAAGCTCACTACTCAAGACCTGATTGCCCTTAACAAGAGTTCCGATGTCGACAAGCAGGATCCCGATGTGATCGCGAAGAAGTGGCTGACGGATCACGGTTACAGCACGTCGGCCTCGGGCTCCTCCAAGGGCACGATCACGGTTGGAGCGCTCAACTTCCCGGAGAGCGCGATTATTGCTCAGATCTACGGACAGGCCCTCAAAGGCGCGGGATACACCATCAACTTCAAGCTGAATCTCGGGAGCCGTGAGGTCGTTGAACCAGCCCTCGAGAAAGGCGACATCGACCTCTTCCCTGATTACGCTGCGACCGAGTTGGAGTTCCAGAACAAGGGGAAGGGCGAGGCAACCCCTGACGCGACCGCCACAGTCGCAAAGCTGAACACCTACCTTGACCCAAAGGGGCTCAAGGCTCTCGATGCCTCTCCGGCTGTCGACCAGAATGCCTTCGCCGTTCTCAAATCCGGTAAGTACGGGAAGTACACGAAGCTCTCCGACCTGGCCGGATCCGCGTAACGCGGGTTCGCTGGGAAGCCTCGTCCTGCGGCGAGGCTTCCCCGGCTACGTTTCTAAAATGTCAGCGTGCCTGAGCCGTACCACTTCGTGACCGACTGGCGCTTCGCGGCACCGCTGCAGAAAGTCTGGTCGGTGGTGCTCGACATCGAGCGCTATCCAGGGTGGTGGAAGAACTTCCGCCGGGTGCAGATCACGCGCGGTGACGGGAAGTCAGTCGGCTCGGTGATTGCGTGCGAGGTGCGCGGCTCGTTGCCCTACAGCCTCAATTACACGCTCGAGGTCCAGGAGGCTGAGGAGTACCGCCACATCCTACTGCGCTCAACCGGCGACCTGGTCGGCACCGGGCGTTGGGAATTTTCCGAAGCCGAGCCGGGAACCGTCAAGGCCCTCTACTTCTGGGACGTGGCCACGACCAATCCCATCCTCAACCTGGTCGCGCCGCTGGCGAAGGGTGCGCTCGCGCGCAATCACGAGCAGGTGATGGCGAATGGCTACGCGGCGCTGCGGCCGCACGTCGAGCGCTGACCGCTAGGGCTTTTTTGTCTTGCGACGCGCCGCCTCGAAGGCGTCGAGCCGATCCTTCACCGTCTTTTCGTAGCCACGATCCGACGGATGGTAATAGGTCCGGTCCTTGATCGCATCGGGCAGGTGCTGCTGGTCGACCTGGGCTTCCTCGTAGTCGTGGGCGTACCGGTAGCCCTTGCCGTAGCCGATCTTTCGCATCAGCGGCGCCGGCGCATTGCGCAGGTGGAGCGGCACCGGGTCGGCGCGGGTCCGCTCGACGTCCTCTTGAACCCTTGTGTACGCGGCGTACAACGCATTGCTCTTGGGCGCGGTCGCAAGGTAGACCACGGCTTGCGCCAGCGCCAGGTTCGCCTCGGGCATGCCGATGAAGTGGGCGGCCTGCTGCGCCGCCACCGCCTGGGTGAGCGCATGGGGGTCGGCAAGACCGATGTCCTCTGAGGCAAAACGGATCAGGCGGCGGACCACGTAGAGCGGATCCTCGCCTGCCTCGAGCATCCGGCCCAGCCAGTAGAGCGAGGCATCGGGGTCGCTGTCGCGCAGGCTCTTGTGCAGCGCCGAAATGATGTTGTAGTGCTCCTCGCCGGCGCGGTCGTAGAGCAGGTTCTTGCGCTGCACCGCCTCCTCGACGAGTGCGGCCGTGACCAGTCGGCGGCCCTGCTTTGGACGGGCCAGCGCCGCCGCCGCTTCGAGGCCATTGAGGGCGATGCGCGCGTCGCCGTTGGCGACTCGGATCAGGGCGGAGCGAGCGTCAGCCTCGAGGTCGACGTGCCGGTTGCCGAGTCCGCGCTCCGGGTCGGAGACGGCCCGGTCGACGATCGCCCCCACCTGGACATCGTCAAGCGCGGCGAGCACGAACACGCGGGTGCGGGAGAGCAGCGCGGCGTTAACCTCGAACGAGGGATTCTCGGTGGTGGCGCCGATCAGCGTGATGACGCCCTCCTCGACGTAGGGCAGCACGGCGTCCTGCTGCCCCTTGTTGAATCGATGGATCTCGTCGATGAAAAGGATGGTCCGCTGACCCGACTGGGCCCGCCGCAGACGAGCTTCCTCGATGTTGCGGCGCAGGTCGGCGACCCCGGCGCTGACCGCGCTGAGCGGGACGAAATGGGACGAGGTCACCCGGGCGATCAGCCGGGCCAGCGTCGTCTTTCCGCTGCCGGGCGGTCCCCAGAGGATCATCGACCCCACGCGGTCCTCCTCGATGGCTCGGCGCAGCTCGTGCTCGGGCCCAACCAGGTGCTCCTGCCCGACAAATTCGTCGAGCGTCCGCGGCCGCATCCGGGCCGCCAGCGGCTGATCCTTCGGCGCCGAATCCTGGGGAGCGGGGAACAGGGTCTCCTGGGCCATCGACTGACTATAGATCGCTCGCCCTAAGATTCTTCCGATGGAGACGCTGAATACGGCGGTCCCCAAGACGACCCTGCCAGTCGAAGACCTGGTGCGCGCCAGGGCGTTCTACGCGGAGAAGCTGGGGCTGCGCCCGACCCGCGAGGTCGAGGGGACCCTCTTTTATGACGGCGACGGCACCACCGGGTTTCTTCTCTTCCTCAGCGGGGGACGTCCCTCCGGGCAACATACCCAGATGGCCTGGTTCGTGAAGGACATCGTCTACACCGTCGCCAAGCTCAAGAGTCGCGGTGTCCGGTTCGAGGAATACGACTTCCCCGGCCTCAAGACCAACCACGGCATCGCCGATCTCGGCTACGAACGGGCCGCGTGGTTTCGCGATAGCGAGGGCAACCTTCTCGCGCTCGGACAGCTCACCTAGGGCCGGGCGCACGCCCCGACCGCTCTACCGGGCTTCGGAAGAGAGGCGAGTTCTTCCAAACAGCAGGAGGAAGGTCACACCGGAAAGCAGGTAGAAGAGGGCGCTCACCGAGAACGCCAGCTGGTAGCCGCCGCGCACCTGCAGCACACCGCTGACGAGGGGGCCAATCCCACCCACCCCGATGCCACTGACGACGACCTGCGCGGTCGCGAGGCGGGCGCGCTCACGCGCATCGACGTACTCCATACCGAAGACCTGGCCCAAGGGTCCCTGCAGATTGAGTGCAAGCTGCCGCACCGTCATGATCAGGACCGCGACCGGCAGCACCATGATGAACGCCAGTGCCAGGACGAGGGGCGCGCCGATGACCTGGGAGACCCCGATGGTGCGGGTGATGCCGAAGCGCCGGCCCGCCGCCGGCGCGGCGAGGGTGACGACAGCCGTCAGGGCAGCGCCGACGGCAAAGATGATGCCGATCGGGCCGGGCGTCAGGCCAAATCGCTGCGCCAGGTAGAGCTGGGTGAAATTGAGGTACATGCCGGCCGCGATTCCGAGCACGAGGCTTGGCAGCAGGATGCGGCCGAAGCGCGTCACGTCGATCTTCAGCAGCTCCCGCACCGGGAAGGCGGCGGCCGGCTTCACCCCGGCGGCCCGCGCCAGACGCACAAGAAAGGGAAGGCTGAGCACCGTCAGGATGGTCATCGCCACGAAGGACGAGCGGATGGCCGAGGCCGACGCGCTCGAGGTGTGCATCACTCGGGCCGCAGCCTCAGGAATGACGCCGCCGAGGACATCGCCGGCGAGCGCGGCGGCCCAGGAAATCGACTGGTTGAGCGCGAAGAGCGCGACGCGCTCGGTCTCGCCACTCACCTGAGCGAGCAGCGGACTCCCGAGCACCTGCAAGACGATGACGGCCAGCGCAAAGGTCCCGGCGGCGAGCACGGCGATCAGGCGAGATCCAACCAGCGTGAGGACGAACGAGGCCAGAACCGCCGCGGCTCCGCCTCCCAGGAGAAAGATGCGATAGCCAATCCGGTCGGCCATGGCGGCAAACGGAATTCCGACCAGGAGCAGCGCGACCGCAGGAAGTGAATTGAAGAGGCCGATCACGTCGTTGGAAAACCCCAGCGCGGCCATGTAGAGGTTGAACACCAGGTTGAAGATCGCCCAGCCAATCCCAATCAGCAGGGCATAGGCCAGGAACTGCCGGGCCGCCGGACTGAACGCTCTAAAGCGGGCGAGCGCCCTGCGAACGGGTGCCGTTACCGTTTCGGCGCTGCGTCGGGTGAGTGGATCGCCCGATAGATCTGCTGGCTGATCGCGGCCTGGATGGACAGCGGATCGTTCTTACGGTAATCGAGCCAGTAGCGCACCTCGAGAGTCAGGCCGCCATCGACGCTGGGTTGGAACCCAACCTGAGGTGGTGGGTCCTTGGAGAGGTCCGGTCGGTTCTTGAGTTCCTCTCGCAGGCGCTCGACGAGGCCGTCGACCACGACCCCATCGGGAACCTTCGCGGTCAGCGTAAACATCCGGGTCGGATAGCGCGTCCGATTGATGATGGTCCCCGTGTAGACCAGCGAGTTCGGGGTGATCACCTGCTCACCATCGCTGGTTCGCAACGTGGTGGCGCGCATCTCGATATTCTCGACGATGCCAGTGTGATTATCGACCGTAATTTCGTCGCCCAGCCGAAACGGACGCTCCAGCAGCATGAAGATGCCGGCGATGAAATTCTTCAGGATGTCCTGGAAGGCCAGGCTGAAGGCAAGGGCCAGGAACCCAAAGCCGCCGAACACCAGCGTCGGGTTGCCGAACCAGCGGGTGAAGAAGGCGATGACGCCCAGCAGCACGATCGCCAGGAAAACGATCCTGGATATGAGGAGGGCAACCTGCTGGTCGATGTGCGGCCGCTTGAGCTGGCTGCGCAGGGACCCTCGAACCAGGCTCGCGATGATTAAGCCGAGCAGGAGAAGGAGGATACCCTCGACGAATTTGGCCCAGTCGTCGTTCCAGTGCGCGGTTATCCAGTCCCACATGGCGCCCATTGTAGGGACGCCTCGACGTCAGCTCTCGGCGGGGGCTTCGCCTTCGCCGGCGCCTTCCGCGGGAGCCTCGGTCTCGCCGACGGTCGGCACCTCGGCGGCAGCCGGCGCGGGGGCGACCTCTTCGACCTCTTCGCGATGCGCCGCGACCTTGACGATCAGGTCTTCGGGCTCATCGAGGAACTCGCATCCCGGCGGAACTCTCAGGTCTTTGACCCGGATCTCGTCGTCGATCTCCTTCAAGCCGGAGACATCGACGGTGATCACCGGCGGCAAGTCGGTTGGAAGGCATTCCACCTTGAGCGCGTGCAGGCCACGCTGCAGGTCCGCCTCGCCCTTGGCGACAAGCTCGACCTCGCCCTCGATCTCGATTGGCACCTCTGACTCGATCCTTTCGGTGAGGTTGACCTGGTAGAAGTCGACGTGGAGTACATCGCCGTCGCGCGGGCTGCGCTGCACCTCGCGGATCAGCGCCTTTCGAACCGGTTCGTCACCGAGCTGGAGGTCGACGAGCTGGTTGCCGCCGACCTTCTGGTAGGCCTTGACGAACTCACGCCCGTCCACCAACACCGTCACGGCGTCGACGTTGTGGCCGTAGACGATTCCGGGAAGGCGACCCTGACGACGCAGCGCCTGGAGGTGGCGGCCACGATCGGCGCGGGGCTCGAGTTTGAGTGTGACGGGAGTGGCGCTCGCCAGTTACAATCCTCCTTCAGCGCGAATTGGGCGGCGCCCATCTTAACACAGCGTTTGGCGTCTGCTGAATGAGCCGGCACCGGAACTTTTGCGCCCTTTGGACGTTACTGACTGTGCAAGATGGACCTAAAATCGGGTGACAACGGTGCTGGTAGCAACTCTTAGAGTCCTACGCCAGAACGCGCTGCGCATCGGGGTGGTCCTCTCGACCTTCGCCCTGGTGGTCGCCCTGATCTTCGTACAGCAGGTTCGCGAGGCCTTTGCCGAGCAGGATTTCCAGGCAGCCCGGGCCCAGGTCCTCGCGGCCCAGAGCCATGCCCGAGATCTCGGCCTCGATGCCGCCGAATACTCGGATTTGCAGCGCCAGGAGCTGACGACTGCCAGCGCCGCCCCGCCCGCGTCTTCAGCCCCGTTCAACCAGGACCGAATTGCGTTCTTCAGCCGGGCTGCCGCCCAGGAAGTGCAGATCAAGGACCAGCTGCAGACGCGGGTGCAGAAGTTGGTCAGCGAGACCCGTGATGCCGCCGAGGCGGCGGTCACGCAACTCTCCGGCGAGATGCAGAAGGCCACGCAGGCCGGTGTCGACGACCAGCTCCTGGTCGAATTCGACGGCCTGCCGTCGAAGGCCCAGATCGAGGTTGACGTAGCGACCACTGTCCACGCCTATCGCGCGGTCAGCGCCGAGTTAAAGGCGCCGGTCTCGAAGCTCGCCTTGATCATCGCGGACCAGCAGGCGACCAACAAGATGATCGCCCAATATGTCGAACAAGCCGCTGCCCAGGACCACGGCGATCCCGCCGTCGCCCGAACCGCCGCCACCGCCGCGCTGACCCAGGTTCAAGCCGATCTTCAGACGGCCCGGATCTTCTCGATGGACGTCTCGATCGTCGACCTCCACGTGCAGACGCTGGCCGGGAAGCTGAACACCGTCACCACCAGCGCCGATCTGGAGCAGGTCAACGGCGGACTACACGTGCAGGACAAGGTGCTGCAAGACGCCATGACCCGGACGCTACCCGACAAGGCGATCACGATCTCTCTCGGCGAGCAGGTGATTCGCGCCTACGAGCATGGTCAGCAGGTCTTCTGGAGCTACACCACGACTGGCCGGCCGGGCTTGGAGACCGACCCGGGCAGCTTTAAGGTCTATTGGAAGGTGTCGCCCTGGACCATGCATTCGCCCTGGCCGAAGGGCTCGCCCTACTGGTACCCCGACAGCAAGGTGCAGATGGTGATGTGGTTCAACGGTGGCGACGGTATCCATGACGCCTACTGGCGCTCCCGCTACGGTCCAGGGACCAATGGCCCACACTACGACCCGACCGGCGAAGACACGGGCACCCACGGTTGCGTCAACGTCCCGTACAACAACATGGTCTGGCTCTGGAACTGGACGCCGACCGGCACGCCGGTTATCGTTTACTAGCCTCCCCCCTCGCGCTCTACGCGGTTTGCCGTAGTCATCAGGTCCGAAGGACGCAGCGCCCTTTGGCGATCGCAGGCGTTACAGAAGGTGGAGCTCTTTCATGGCCACAGCCCACCCAACCATGCACCAGGTCGCCCCGCATACCTGGACCTTCCAGCCTTCGGACGTCCCGGTGGCCCCGATGAAGGCAAACTGTAGCGCCTGCCGCCAGGCCGTCGGCATCCTGCGTCCCTCGGCCATGGACTTGAAAACCGGGAACTACGTCGTCCGGGGCGAGTGCGAGCGCTGCGGTTCCGAAGTCTTGCTGATCCTCAGCTGACCGGTTCGAAGCCCTCCCCGGTCCAGTAGCCGAGCATCTGCTCGGTCTCGTGATACAGCCAGATCAGGTGGCGCTCCCGCGCGGCCTCGTCAAGGAAGGCAGCCTTGCGTTCCATCGCCTCCAACGGAAAGAGGTCGAGCGCGCTGACCCAGTTGACCTTCAGGAAGGCGCGCATGAAGAGAAAGTCACCGGTGAAAACGACGGTTTGCTCCTGGTCCTGGACGTAGACCGCCTGGTGGCCTGCGGTATGTCCGCCGGTGACTCGCACCTGGACGCCCGGAGCTACCTCCGTCGTACCGTCGACGATCTGCAGCCGTCCCTCCTCTTCGAGCAGTTGGAGGTTTTCCGTCTTGTAGGACGGTTTGCTGCGCGGGTCCGGCTGGCGCCAGGCCTCGAGCTCCCGAGCCTGGACGACGTGGCGAGCGCGCGGGAAGAGTGGGGTCAGCTCGCCATCGCGGCCTGAGGTGATCAGGGCGCCCACGTGGTCGAAATGGAGGTGGCTGAGCACGACGAGGTCGATATCTTGCGGGGTCAGCCCGGCGCCGTTGAGCGCGTCCGGAAGACCGGGGTCGCGCTCGTAGGCGTAGATGTCCCGCTCCTTCTCGGAAAGTTTCGGTCCGATTCCCGCCTCGATCAGGATGTTGGCGTCAGGGGTGCGCACCAGCAGACAGTTGGTGGCCATCGGGATGCGGTTGCGGGCGTCCGGAGTCTTCAACTTTTCCCACATCACTTTCGGGACCACGCCAAAGACCGAGCCGCCGTCCATGCGCCAGTGCCCATCGCTCAGACAGTGGAGCTCGAAGCGCCCCAGCTTGCGCGGAGCGGCGGCGATCACGCGGCTTTAAAGCCCTTATTGACGAAATCGATGATCGACTTGAGCGAGGTCCCCGGACCAAAGATTTCGACCACACCCATCTTCTTGAGCTCGCGGGCATCGTCCGGCGGGATGATGCCACCGCCGAAGACCACGATGTCGGTGGCGTTGCGCTCCCTGAGCAGCTCCAGGATGCGGGGGATGAGGGTCATGTGCGCCCCGCTGTGCAGGCTGACACCGATAGCATCGACGTCTTCCTGGATGGCCGCCTCGACCACCATTTCCGGTGTCTGCCGAAGGCCGGCGTAGATCACCTCGACCCCGGCGTCGCGCAGCGCGCGCGATACCACTTTGACCCCACGGTCGTGCCCGTCGAGGCCGACTTTGGCGGTCAGGACCCTGGCCGTCACGGCCGCCACACATAAAGGACCACGATGACGACCACCCCCAGCAGCGCGAGAGCCCGACCGATCAGCGAGAAGCGCATCCGCATCATCTAGAAGAGAATCGGCTCCCGGTAGACGCCGAAGACCTCCTTGAGCGCGGCCATGATCTCC